>Ga0315904_10002141_pt1 | contig 30812 bp, 28 predicted proteins | sample LakEriMetagenome_6_FD_203529 | JGI IMG/M metagenome (GOLD analysis project Ga0315904, IMG submission 203529) | Freshwater fungal communities from buoy surface, Lake Erie, Ohio, United States - Buoy 12 MA120 | ecosystem: Environmental > Aquatic > Freshwater > Lake | place: USA: Lake Erie, Ohio...
TGGCCTGGACAAGCCGGATTTCAATTTGCAGCCGTGCTCCGAAATTCGCCTGCGAGTTCAACTGCGAGGCGAGTTCATTGCTCTGTTTGTAAACGGCCTCGGCTGCTTGCGCCTCGGCCACTGCAGCAAGATGCTCATAAGCGAGCACCCGGACTTGCCCGGCCAGAGAAAGGCGAAACTGCTCAAGGCCCAGCTCTGCAATTTCGATATTCTTATTCGCAATGGCTTTGCGAAGCGTTCCCTTGCCCGGAAACTCGAACGTCTGCATTACGGACACGCTGAGAGTCGTTCCGTTCCCTTGGAGGATATTTTCCGAGTCTCGGACTTCGCGACCGCCGAATTCAAAGGAGACTTCCGGATTTTTGAAAAACCCGGCTTGGGTGCGTTGCCCCCTCGCCGCCGCTACTTCGGCCTCGAACGATTTCAGTTCGGCGTTGTTTGTCAGTGCCATGGACACAAGGGCGTCGATGGAGTTGGGAGACGCCGAGGTTGGTATTTCCTGCGCGACGAGGGCGCTGCCTACCATAAGGCCAAGGTAGCACGCGATTAATTGCTTTCGATACATAGTGTGATTGGGGCCAATCTGCATGAGCGCGACCGGCGATTTGAAGTCGGGTCTAGGAGTTGCCTCCGCGATGGGCGTTGCTGTGATAAATGACCCGGATTTTTACCGCCTGTCGCGCTTGGCTTAAAGGGAAGCTGACAACATACGAGTCCGTGAAGCGTTTGCCTCCACCGGGACGAGGATGCATCGGATTGATGTCGTTCTGGTCCTCGGCGATCACGTTCCCAGATGGCCCGATCAACTGAATATCCACATGGGCTGTGTTACTCAGTTTGTGTCTTCTGGCAGTGCCCGCTACGTATAGCTGCTCGGAAGTCTCGTGAGCGCGAAAGCTCATGATCTGCCCACCTCCAGAATGCTGGACTTCAATCGGAAGCGGCGAGTCAGCCTGCTTGACCCAACTGTCCAGTGACGAGCAAGCGGAGAGCGACATCATTTCGATGACGGCGGTGGCGGCAAGAAAGCCTGAGAATTTGTTTGAGAAAAAAGTAGCGAAAGAGAGTTTCATTTTAAGTGTCCTGATTGAGTCGCCCAACGAGAGGGCACCAGCGCGACGGAGTTTGAAATCCCGAGCGTTATACTCGGAAGAAACGGGCAAAAGGCCCGATAAAGGGCGAATCTAGGGCGCACTGCGCCCGCGATTCGTCAGGACAATTGAGGCGGGTAGTCGATCTCGCGGCAGGGTCCTTCAATGCAGGACTCGTTGCTCGTGGAGAGGGAACTTGAACTGAATCGCGAGTGACAAAAGGAAGGTGTCTCAGACAACGAGGCGATGCCATGGATATGGACATGGCAGCAGCAAGCATCGCCAGCAGGGCAATCTTGTTTTGCCGGAGCGGACGATTGGTCCTGCGCGGCATGAAGGGTGGAGCATTCAGACTCCTGATAAGCACGCGCAACTTGGGCACCGACCACCAAAAGGATGGCTACTGCCCAAAATATGCGGAGATGCTTAAAGCAAAATTTCACTTCGATGGGCATATCGCCGAACAGCCAAAAATTGTCAATACCTCACTGAAAAACCGACAAAAGGATTGAAGTCCTCGGCGGCTTCGGTGACGCCGAAGTTGCATCCGCAGTCCAGTTGAATGTCGTCGGTCACAGCGTAGGTGAGCCCAGCGTCGAGGGTGATCTCTAGTTCACCTTCCGAGAGTTGGCTGAAAAATTCCACGTAACCAGCAAGATTACCGATGATGTCGTGGCTAAACGTGATCGAATTGATGAAATCCGGGCCGTAGCTGCCATCTTCGCGATATACGAAGTCGAATTCCGTCATCATCCCCATGCCCCAGCCATACGGCAATTCGACGGCCAGCGGAAAAATCACGCCGCCTTCGACCTGCTTGTTGCCGAGCCCTCCGGTGTTGGTTGGAAATTTCACAAAAGGCATAATGCCAAAAGCGGTCGGGCCTCCATCGTTTCCCCACAGATTGACCTTGAGGCGTGTGGTCAGATCGCCAAAGCCGGATTTGCGCGTGGTGACGCCGTTGGCACGGACCTGCTCGTAAACGTAGTTTTCGACGACGAGTTGAAGATCGACATTATTGAGGAGTCCTGCCTTGAGATTCATATTTCCGGCATTGATGCCGAAAACCCGCTCATTGTTGGCACTCCGGTTGTCGATGCCGAAACCGACGAGATCTGTCTCGACCTGAAAATGTCCGGCATCCACCGTGTAGGGGCTTTCGGTTTTGTCCGGTCGGTCTGTGCTCATTTCGCGCATGAGGGCGCGGGGAGTCGGATTGAAGAGAGTGTATTGCCACTTATCCGGCTCCGAGTTGAGAACCTTCGATGGTTCGCCAGCGAATCCCGCTGGGATGGAAGCGCCGAACAGAAACAGAATTGCGGAAAAGGAAAATTTCATTGCGTTTGTAGCCGTTGCTACATATTGAAGCTTCAGCTAGAAGGTGAAGCGGATATTTGTCAATGGTATTCCTTTGTGGCAATGATGGGCATGGCCTCTAAGAAGAAGAAAAGCGTAACCGCCTCCCCCGAGAAGACCCGTAAGCGGGCAACCGTCCCGATAAACGGAAATGAGACTGCCGCCTACCAGCGCAGGACCCGTCAGCAGCACGCCCAGGAGCGTGCGCAGGATTACGTGGAAGCCATCGCCGACCTTATCTCTTTCTGCGGCGAGGCACGCGCCACTGATCTCGCCAAATCGCTGGGAGTCTCCCACGTTACCGTCATTCGCACGGTGGAGCGATTGCAACGCGAAGGTCTGGTAAACACACAGCCCTACCGCTCGATTTTTTTGACCGAAACCGGTCGCGAGTTGGCAGCAAAAGCAAAAGCCCGCCACGAAACCGTCGTTGCTTTTCTTGAAGCGTTAGGTGTCTCAGCGTCAGTGGCTCGTGCCGACGCGGAAGGCATCGAGCATCATGTCAGTCCCGAGACATTGGCTGCGTTCGAGAAATTTCTGGCTGCTGCATCCGCTGGTTGAGAGACCAACTCCACTTTCGTTGCGGGATTTATCGCGAAAGCTCGTGAAATGTTTATCCCGATTTCGGGAGATATTTCTTCGGATGCTTTAAGAAATTTTTCAGGCAATACTGGGAGCAGAAGTAGTAGGTCTTGCCTTCATAGACCGTACGAAGCGTAGTTTATGCATGTCTGCCCGGCATGACATTATTGGCCCATGATCTGTCTACGGCGAGGAATTGTCGAGTCATCGCCGGAGACGCGTTTCCGCTTGGAGATTCCCGAACCTGCCTCCGCGCTGTTTCGGGAAACCTACAATTCCTTCCGAATCTCCCCGCAGGTGAGCATGCTTGCCCCGTAGTAGGGGTTGGCGACTTTTTTGTCGGCCTGAATCCATGCGGCTCTCGCCATCGGACAGAATGCTTCATAGTAGCGGCCCGTCTTTTCCTTTTGGGCGCTCAGGACCGTGATGAGCGTGGTGCTCAGTGGCTTGAATGCGGCTCGCGCGGCCTTTATGTCCGTTGCTTTTGCTACAGCCTGGGCTTGGGACGCGGCGGTGTCGGGAAGAGCCCCGCCGCTTTCTTGGACGGCTGCGACAATTGCGTTGGCGGCTTCCGGGATGCCTTTTAAGGAATCTGCCGCAAGGGCGGTTTGGATTTTGACGTATTGCTCAATCGCTGCCTGAAGCGGGGTTGCGGCTTGGGCTTGGGCGATGAGTCCGGTGAGGGCGAGAGCGAGGAGTGCGAGTTTTTTCATAATGTTGATGGAATGGGATTTTTCAGGGTTGGATTTCGAGGGTGAAGGGGGCGAATCTGTCTTGGCCGTTGACACGAATTTGCGCGTAGAGGCGCATGAGGCCGGGTTTGGCAGGTAGGAGGTGGAATTCAAGTTCCCCCGCACCGCGGTCGGTCGGCTTGGTCGGCTCGGCACCCATTGGGTGAATGTGTGCGATCGTATTGAAATCCTCACTGAATCCCACGATGTGCGAATAGGCGCCCATCACGGGCTCCAATTCGTTGAATGGACTGGCGTCGGCCTTGGTGATCGTCAGTTTACCGAGAACGGCTTCGCCAGCTTTAAGTGTGGGCTTCTCGAAGGTGACGGCGAACTTTAGTCCGTCAACCTCTGTCGTAGTGCTTGGAGTGCGGTTGGAAATGGGTTCGCCTTTGGTGGGTGCCGCTAGATCGGCGATGGCATATTCTTGCGCGTCGTTGGCCACGGGCACGAGGTCAGCCCAAATGCGATAGGGACCGGGTTTTGACGGCGTGAAGGTGAAGGTGTATTCGCCGGGTATCGCAGTCGCGGTCGGATGTTCGTGATGGTAGTCACTCAGGCTGGGGTCGTTGATGAGGAGGTGGATTTTTTCCGTGTGGGCTTCCTTCAGATCAGAAAGGAGCATCGGGCTGCCATCCGGCTTGGTGAGTTTTACCGTGGCGGTGGATTTTTGGCCTACGGTGAGTGGCTTTTCCGTAGTCACAGAAACTTTTGTCGTGGCAACAGAAGCGGATGCTGAGTGCCCGTCTCCGTGGCTCATACCTTCCATGCCGCCCATATTTACAGGGGCAACCAGAGCTTCTGCGGGAAATTGAATCTCGACGAGTTTCATCGCCCCTTGAAGCTTTTTCAAAGCTTGGGCGGATTTTGTTGCATCCCCAGCATCAGCGGCCACGTGTAATTCTCCGCTAAGGCCAAGCATTTGCTTGAGGGCGGCATCGGCTCGCATCTTCTTGTCATTGTCATTGATGCCGCCTGCGGCCTGGAGATACTTAATCGCGCCGTCCATCTGCTCCGTGGCCTCGTGAATTGGTTTCAGGTCACCCGCCGCGATGGCTTTTGAACTGCCCTCGATGCCTGATGTCACCACTTTCCAGGCTTGCCCGATGGATGAAAAACTTCCTGCCGGGCCACTTTCGGCGTGTCCGGTCGGGGCCGTGGCACCGTGAGAATGACCGGCATCGGCATGAACGGAAGTCAACGGCAGGATCGTCGTTGCGGTCGCAAGAGCGAACGCAGTAGAAGTGGCGAGGAAGAGATTGGATTTCATTGTCTCTTTGGAACGACGTCGATTTCGATTTCCCTCATCTTTTCTAAAAAAAAACCGCCCCGGAGATTGTGTCTCACGGGGCGGCCGGACAATCGATGTCGCTTGACTAGCTGGCCTTGATATAGGCCATGCAAGGTTTGCCGTTTTCGTCCACGATGGTCATCGTCGTGGTAGGGCCACCGGATTTTGGGTTGCCCCAAGTGACTTTGTAGTCTTTTTTGCAGGTAGGACAATGAATCTTGCTTCCTTCCTCGCAAAGCTTCATGGCCGATGCGGTGTCCTTGATGTCAACAACGGTGTGCGAATCACACATCTTGCAAACAAGAGTGACTTTGTCGCCACCTTTCAGCTCGGCGAATTGGGCTTTAGTCGTTATTTCAGGCCCCCCTTTTCCCGGAGGAAGCGCGAAAGCTGCGGATGACAGCGCGAGGACGGCAAATGTGGCGGTGAGGATGGATTTCAGGGTTTTCATGGTTTGTATTATTTTTATGGTTGTGTCGTTCGACAAAGAGTTAAACGCCGCCGATCGACCAATCCCTCACGAAATCTTTATATCGGCTTGACAGCCTGCGGCAGAAGTCGAGCGACGCTCTTGCGTCCAAATCGCCAGAAAACTAGCGGGGTGACGATGAAATCGAGGAGTGTGCTGGAAAAAATGCCGCTGAAAATAACGACCGCAACCGGGTGAAGAATCTCGCGGCCGGGTTGGCCGGCGGCAATGACGAGCGGGATGAGCGCAAGGGCGGCGGTGAGGGCGGTCATCAGCACGGGCACGAGGCGTTCTTGGGTGCCGCGGACGATCATTTTCAGGTCGAATTTTTCCCCCTCGTGCTCCATGAGGTGGAGGTAGTGCGAGATCATCATGATGCCGTTGCGGGCGGCGATTCCGGTCAGCGTAATGAAGCCGACCATGGTTGCGATGGAGAGGGTGCCTCCCATGAGCAAGACGCCGATGACCGAGCCGATGAAGGCCATCGGGATGTTCAGCATGATCTGGACGGCAAACATGACGCTGCGGAAATGCGCGTAGAGCACGATAAACATGCCCGCGAGGGAAAAGAGGCTGAGGATCGCGATGAGTCGTGAGGCGGATGCCTGACTCTCAAACTGCCCGCCGTAGGTGACGAAGTAGCCTTCGGGGAGTTTTACTTCGGCTGCGAGGCGTTGCTGAATCTCGGAAACGGCGCTGACGAGATCCCGCTCGGAGACGTTGGCTTGGATCACGATTCGACGGCGGACGTTTTCGCGATTGATGATATTGGGTCCTTTGGCCTCCTCGACCTTGGCGAGGACGCCCAGCGGCAGCACCTGGCCTCCAACTGTATCAATGGGAATGCGTTTGATGGCGTCAGGATCATTGCGGGCCTCGTCGGTGAGGCGCATCACGAGATCGTAAGTGCGTTGTTCCTCGAGGATCTGGCCAACGGAACGGCCATTCATCGCGAGTTCTCCATACTCGGCCACCTCACCGGCCATGACTCCATATTTTCTTGCCTGTTGGCGGTCGATGTTGACGTGGAGTTGGGGAATTAGAACCTGCTTCTCAACTTGGAGATCCACCACGCCTGAAACGGTGCTCATCACGGAACGGATTTCCTCCGCCTTCTCACGGAGGGTGGTGAGGTCGTCGCCGAAGAGCTTGACTGCGATCTGGGCGCGAACACCGGAGAGCAAATGATCAATGCGGTGGGAAATGGGCTGGCCCAGATTCACTCCGATTCCTGGGATTTGGTCGAGTCGGGTGCGGATGTCGTCAAGAATCATGCCACGGGCGCGGTCGGAGGATTTCAATTCAACCTCGATCTCGGAGGAATGCACGCCTTCCGCATGGTCGTCGAGTTCGGCGCGGCCGGTGCGGCGGCCCGTCATGGAAACCTCCGGCACTTCGAGAATCAATTTTTCCGCCAATGCGCCAATGCGATTGGATTCCTTCAGCGAAATGCCAGGGGCGGAAACCAGATTGATCGTCACACTGCCCTCGTTGAAGGGTGGCAGGAATTCGCGTCCAAAAAATGGGATGACAGCGATTGCGGCGAGAAAGGCGAGAGCGACCAGGAGAAGGATCGGCGCTGTGCGAGGCACCGCCCAGCTCAGCAGGCGGGCTTCCGCGCCCTTGATCTTGCGAACGAGCCACGAGTCCTTTTCGTGATCCATCCGCTTCATTTTTGGAAGAAGGTAGGAGCAGAGGGCCGGCGTGACGGTCACGGCGACGAATAGCGAAGAAATGATACTGGTGATATACGCAATGCCCAACGGCGCGAAGATCCTGCCTTCGATACCGCCGAGGGCGAATAGCGGAATAAAGACGAGCACGACGATGATGGTGGCAAAAACAATGGAGTTTCGGACTTCGCTAGATGCGTGATAGATGACTTCGAAGGCTGGCTTCGGCTGGGCGGCATGGCGATTTTCCCGAAGACGGCGGAACACGTTTTCCACGTCCACAATGGCGTCGTCCACCAGTTCGCCGATGGCAATGGCCAGGCCGCCGAGAGTCATCGTATTAATGCTCATCCCAAAGAGGTGGAAGACGATGGCCGTAATGATCATCGAAAGCGGAATCGCCGTGAGTGTGATGAAGGTCGTGCGGAAGTTCAGCAGGAAGAGGAACAGAACGATCACGACAAGGATTGAGCCGTCGCGGAGCGCTTCTTCGACATTGGAGATGGCGCGATGGATGAATTCGCTCTGGCGGAAAATCTCGGCGTGGATTTTCACCCCCTCTGGCAATGTGGCCTGAATTTTTTCGAGATCGGCCTGAATGGCATCCGTGAGTTGGATCGTGCTAGCGCCCGGCTGCTTCTGGATGGAGAGAATCACGGCGGGTTTCCCATTGACTCCGGCATCGCCGCGTTTGGCGAGCGGCCCTCCCAGCCGCACGTCGGCCACGTCGCCAATGGTCAGGGGAATCGGGGCGGAGCGGTCTCCCGGAATGACAGACTGTGCGAGGTCATCCACCGATTTGACCCGGGCAAGGTTGCGGATCAGTCCCTCCGTGTAATCTCTCAGTAAAAAACCTCCGGTTGCGTTGACGTTCGCGTTTTGTGCTGCCTCCTGAACATTGTGCAGACTGACCCCGTAATGCTGGAGCTTATAGGGATCGACCAGGATCTGATATTGCTTGAGATCGCCGCCAATGACCGTGATCTGAGCAATCCCGGAGATGGAGAGAAGACGCTGGCGAATTTGCCAATCCGCGATGGATCGCAAATCCATCGATGTGACCTTCGGATTCTCGCTGGTGAGGCCAACGAGCATAATCTCGCCCATGATGGAGGAAATCGGCCCAAGCACGGGTTTGGTGTTGGCGGGCAGTTGAGCGGCAACTTGCTGGAGCTTCTCGGCGACGATCTGGCGGGCGAGGTAGATGTTGGTGTTCCAGTCGAACTCCACAAAAACAAGCGAGAGTCCGACACTGGAATTCGAGCGCACGCGCTGAACGCCGGTCGCGCCATTCATCGCGGTCTCGATGGGAAAAGTTACTAAAGTTTCTATTTCCTCCGGGGCAAGTCCTTCTGCTTCTGCGAAAATCGTGACGGTGGGCCGGTTGAGGTCGGGAAACACATCCACCGGCAGCTTGGTGAGGATGTAGCCGCCATACGCCATGATCAGGGCCGCGAAGGCGACGACAAACAGACGGTTGCGGAGGGAAAACTGGATGAGACGGTCGAACATGGCGTGGTGATTCGACGAAGTTACGCGGAGCGACGTCGCGGGATGATTAGGGCCAGCACCAAGGTCAGTGCTGCACCAATACCTGCTCCGATATAAAAGCTGCGGTTTAAAAAGCCTGGGGCGACGGCATTCGCCTCCGGCGCGGCTGCGATTGTGGCGTCTTCCGGTTTCTTTGGAGGCGCGCTCGGGGCGAACTGAATTTGATAATTTCCTCGCGTGACAACCTGTTCGCCCGGAAAAACGCCTTCCAGAATCTCGATCCGACCACCAGACCGAATTCCCGTGTGAACGGGTCGCTTTTCAAAAATGTTCCCATCGCGAACAAAAACGAAAAGATTTCCAAGGTCGCCGAGCAGCGCGTTCTCGGGAACGGTTAGAACCGACTGGACCTTCCCCACTCCCACCGAGAGTTGACCGAGAAGGTTGGGGCGGAGTTTTCCATCGTGGTTGTCAATCAGGGCGTAGATCTCGAACGTTTTGGAATCGGGCTCAAGGCCCACGTCCGACCGTTGGATGACGCCTTCGAACCGGTGCTCGGGATAAACGTTAACCGTCAGGGTCGCGGGGTCGCCAATTTTGAGGGCAAGAACCTCGCGGTTTTCATAAGCCGTGCCACGCGCAAGCACCTTGGAGTAGTCGCCCACAACCATGAGAACCGTATCCGGTGTGAATGCCTGGCCGAGAGTTACCTTCACCGCAGTGACAGCTCCGTTAAGCGGTGATTTCAAGACGACATCAGGATTTCCGACGGTTCTGGGAACCACGCGGAGTAATGGTTGGCCCGCTTTCACCGGCTCGCCGAGTTTGACGAGGATTTCGCCAACTGTGCCGTCAAAACGGGGCGTAATTTGCGCAACATTCTCAGGCAAAGGCTCGACTTGTGCGACAAGCTGGACGCTTTGGCGAAGCTCGACGATTTCAGCCTCAGTTGTCTCGACACCGAGATTCGCAATCGCGGCCTCGCTGAGTTCGACCGGGCCGCCGACCCCCGCCGCCCCGTTGCCAACTTGCGGCCCGTGATCCTCGCCTGCATGGCCAAACACGCTGGGAAGGGATAGCAGGCTCACCGCAGCCAGAACGAGCCACTTAGCGTTTCTTTGGTTTGGATCTATTTTCATGCAGAGTATTAATAAAAATGTCGCGATTTAGGTAGCTATTGGCTCCAAGCGATGCTTCCACGGCACTCAGTGCCTGAGCCTCGGCGGCCAGAGCTTCAACGTAAAAAAGCCTTTGCTCGATTTCCTGATTGGTAAGAGTAATGGCCTCGGTGGTGTCGGCCTGTCCGGTCTGGATGGCGCTTTCCAGCACGCCTCGGGTCTCGTCAAGGAGAGGCAGCGAGTCCTTTTGAATGAGCGAGGCCACCGCAGCGGATTTCGACGCTCGCACGCGGGCGGCATTGATCTCCGCTTCGATCGTGATCTGGCGGGCGATCAATGTCTGGCGCGCTCGTTCCTGCGTGGCGATCTTCTCGGCAATCGTCCCCTGATTTCGATTCCAGACCGGAAGAGGAACTGCGACTCGAAAACCCAGAAAGTTCTCATTGATCAATTCGTTCCCATCGAGTGTGCGCTCAAACTCATATTCCACTCCGACCGTGATGTCCTCCCAGGCTTCGGCTCGACCAAGGGCAATCTCCGCCGCCGCCGCATCCACCTCCAGGGACGTTTGCACCAAGTCGGGACGATAGAGTTTTCGGTTGCCCGTGCTTCGTCGCAGCGTGGAGATCACGTCGCTCAACGAGCCTCTCAGCGAAAGTGAAGCTTCGGGAGACTTGCCGAGTAATCCCTTGAGGGTGGCAATCGCCGCGCCTTCGTCGGCTTCCAACGCGACAAGCTGTTGACGCAGCCCTTCCTTTTCGACCTTTCCCAAGTTGACTGCGATGGCAGACGCTTGTCCTGCTTGTCGTCGGGCTTCATTGAGAGAAATCAGCCCATCAACGGACTTAATGAGCTTTCTTAGCGCCGAGGTTGCTTCCGCAGCGGCCTGCGCTTCAATGAAAACTCGCTGCACATCCTGAACGAGTCGGCGTTCCTCATCCCGAACCTCCGTCAGAGCAATCGCCACTTCAACCCGCGAAACGGTCTGAGCCTTGGCCAATCGCCCCGTCCAAGGCAAACGTTGCATGAGCGCGGCAGTGGTGCGGTCCTGTCCTTCCCCTCCAAAAAAGACATCGGAGCGAAAGGAGAGATCAACCTCGGGATTCGGCCACAACCCGGCTTGAATCAGCCGCCCTCGGGCTTGAGCGATGGAGTGGTAGGCCGCACGAATCGAAGGATTGTTGAAAAGCGCGGTTTTCTGAACCTCTTGAAAATCAAGCGTCTCGGCAAAAAGGGATGCCGGCAGGATCAATAACGCGCAAAGGATTCCTCTCATGTGGCCATTGTAACGAAGCCCAAGCGAGAATCCCTCGCCATAAATCCTATTTATTTCGAGGCTTAAAACCCAGTAGAGCCAGCCGTTCGCAAAGCAATCGTCGCGCCCGGTAAATGCGAACCTCAACGGCTTTCGCCGACATGCCGAGAATCGCCGCAACCTCCTTGTGTGATCGCTGTTCGACCGCTCCGAGGATAAATGGCGAGCGCAACTCTAAAGGGAGGGTCTTGATTTCAGTCTCCAAAGATTCCAATGCTTCCTTGCTCTCGATATTTTGCGCCGGAGATGGCTGTGGCGATGCGAATTCCCGGTCCTCGGATCGGTCGTCGCCTGTCTGTGGAGAGAACGATTGCGTCACGCGCGCGTTCTTGGAGGCCTTGGATTTTGCGTGATCGCGGCAAAGGTTAACCGCGATCTGGAAAAGCCACGTCGAAAACTGCGCCTTAGCCTGCACCCGGCCCAAGGCAAACCATGCGCGGACAAAAACCTCCTGAGTCAGATCCCGCGCCGTTTGCTCGTCCAACGTGGATCGAAATACGAAGCTTTGAATCGGAGCCTGATACCGGAGAATCAAGTCTTCAAAAGCGGCTTCATCACCGCCTTTGGCTCGCTGCGCCAAATCCCAGTCGGATTCTTCGCCTGGCTCACTCGGCCGCATGGCCGGAATCGAGGTTGTAAAGTGCGTTCGCGGTGAGATTCAGCAGCTTTCGATATTGTTCAGGAGTCAAAACCTCCTTCATTTCGAAGACATGCCCGATGGTGACTCTTTGCAGGGCACCCATGTGAAGATGAATCTTTTCAATGGCGGAATGCACTCTCTCCGAGTCCCGTCCGTCTGCGAGGATGGCTTCCGCGAGTTCCCGATTGGCCAAGGTGAGCTGTTGTTCGAGATTGTAGCGTTCGGAGCGATAGCGTTTTTCAATTGGCTCAAGAGCGCGATCCTGTTCCGCAGAAAGATTCAGTTGGGTATGAATCCAATCGTGAGCATTCTGATAGGCTGGCTTGTGCCACTTGGAGTAGAGCGCAATGGACACGCAGGCAGCGCCCGCAGCCAAAAGAACGACTACCGCGAACAAGATCAGGGCTGAGGATAGTCTCTTCATCGAAGCTGGGCCAATAAGCCTGACGGCGAGTTGGGAGCGATACTCGAAAAAACAATCAAATCCAACCCTCGGATCGCGTCTTGTGATGAATCCGAAGTCATCATGGTGACGGGTGCGGCTGCCCCAATAATCACTGCGATGGAGAGCGCAAGAGCCATCGCCTGCGGACGAAACCATCCGTTTAGAAGCTCACCGAACCACGACGATGAGGCCGAGGAGGAAGACCGTCGGAGACGGATTTCCCGGAGCACATCCCTCGAAAAAGACGATGGAAGGTCAGGGGCTTTTCGGAGGCGTAATTCCCTCAAAAGGTCGTTCAGGTCAGGATCTTTCATGGTTTGTAAAACGAGAGCCTATCGAAAAACCCTCAAATGTGAGGGGAAAACTCAACTGATTCTCTTGTCACCCTTCACCCGCGCCAATCGAAAAACCCTCAAATGTGAGGGGAAAACTCAACCGGCTCGTTTAACTTACCATGAAACTCCTTCCATTCGCTCTCTCATTGGTGCTGGCGTCCGCAACCGTTTCCTTGGCTGGGACGGGTCCGTCGTCGCTTGGACCCAAGGTGATCATCGAAGCAGAAACTCCCTCCTTGAATCTAAAAAACGTCCGCATCGATCCCCGTGACGGCAAAATCCGGGGAACTGCCTACGTAAGTTTTGGCTACTCAGCCCCCAGCTCCGCCCATATCCATGCCTACGCGCTCAATTCCAAGGGGGCTGTCGTTGCGGAGGGTTGTGACCGTCTCAGCGGAAATTTACTAGCGCCCCATCCCCGCCTCGCAGGTAGAGGCAGGGACGCATTCGGCATTGAACTCAAAGGACCGCCATCAACCTTCAGTTCCATTCGTATCGTCAGTCACCTCGGCCATTCAGACTGCTCCGGTTAAGGCATCGGTGGGATACCTTGAACAAATATTCGTTGGGGTCGCGCAGGTAATGAAAAAGTAGCTGTTGACCTTGTATATACCTACAACCCTCATCCTTGCGTCATGATCATGGAAAATCCACTCACCAGAGGTGCGCTGGCTCGGCAAGCCAACGTGCATTCAGAGACAATCCGTTTTTATGAACAGAAAGGTTTACTGATACCGCCCGCGCGGAGCGCAGCCAACTATCGGAAATATTCTTCCGACGTGGTTTCACGCGTCCGTTTCATCAAACGCGCTCAAGAACTCGGATTCACCTTGGCCGAAATTTCTGACCTCCTGGCGCTGCGGGCCAAACCGGATGGCGAAAATCTGAGGGTCAAGCGGCTCGCGCATGAGAAGCTTTCGGTGATCAAGAAAAAAATCCAAGACCTCCAGAGGATGAAGCGTGCTCTCACTGAGCTATCTGAAGCGTGCGATGGCCGTGGTTCGGTTGCAAACTGCCCGATCATCGCGGCAATGGAGGGCCACCTGTGAAAAAACACGACTGTTGCTCCCATAAGGCCGAAACCGCAGATGCAACGGCCAAAGTTACCCTATCGAGCGGAGACCATCATCACGACGAATCCATCCAGCCTACGAAGGAGTGGTTCTGTCCGATGTGTCCCGGCGTGGAATCCGACCGTCCAGGCTCGTGCCCGAAATGCGGCATGGCGCTGGAGCGCAATCCCACGTTCCGCCGATCCATCACACCCACATACACCTGCCCGATGCACCCGGAGGTGCGGCAGGATCACCCGGGCACTTGCCCGATCTGCGGCATGGCGCTGGAACCGCTCGACGCGACGCCCGCCGCGGAAGAGGACGGCGAACTCCGTGACATGACGCGGCGTTTTCAGGTCGGAGCGCTGCTAAGTGTTCCCGTGGTTATTTTGGCAATGGGAGCGCACCTGCCGTTGCTCGATCGGATTTCCGGCCTGTTGTCCGCGTGGATTCAGTTTGCCCTCGGCACGCCGGTTGTGCTCTGGGCCGGCTGGCCATTCTTCGAGCGCGGGGTGCGCTCGGTGCTCACGCGGCATTTGAACATGTTCACGCTCATCGCCCTCGGGACGGGCGCGGCCTACGTCTTCAGCGTGGTGGCCCTGCTGTTTCCCGATGCGCTGCCCCATTCGATGCGGCATGGGGGAACGTTGCCGGTCTATTTCGAGGCTGCGGCGGCCATCATCACGCTCGTGCTGCTCGGCCAGGTTCTCGAACTTCGTGCCCGCGCAGGCACGGGCGAAGCCATCCGCGCTTTGCTCGGCCTCGCGCCGAAGATCGCCCATCGTGTGCGGAACGGGGAGGAACAGGACGTGGCCCTTGATGCCGTGGAGAAAGGCGACTCGCTCCGGGTGAAACCCGGAGAGAAAATTCCCGTCGATGGCGTGGTGGCCGAAGGCCGCAGCGCGGTGGACGAGTCAATGCTTACCGGGGAACCCGTTCCCGTGGAAAAATTAGCCGGGGCAAAGGTCGTGGCGGGCACCCTGAATGGCACGGGAAGTTTCTTGATGACTGCCGAGCGGGTTGGCGCGGAGACGATGCTCGCGCAAATCGTCGCGATGGTGGCGCAGGCCCAGCGGAGCCGTGCGCCCATCCAGCGCCTCGCTGACGCGGTGTCCGCTTGGTTCGTCCCGGCAGTGGTGGCCGTCGCCCTCGTGACTTTCGGGGTCTGGTTCGCGTTCGGACCTGAGCCCGCTCTCGTTTATGCACTCGTAAACGCAGTGGCCGTGCTTATCATTGCTTGCCCGTGCGCGCTGGGGCTGGCCACACCGATGTCAATCATGGTGGCGGTTGGACGTGGCGCGTCGCTCGGCGTGCTGGTCAAGGATGCCGAGGCGATGGAGACGCTCGGCAAAGTAAACACCCTGATCGTGGACAAAACCGGCACCCTCACCGAGGGCCGCCCCAAGGTCACTACCATCGTCGTGACGGAGCGTTTCACGGAAGAGCAGGTTCTGGCCGCCGCCGCCGCAGTGGAAGCGCAAAGCGAGCATCCCCTTGCGGGGGCCGTCATCGAAGCGGCGCGGCAACGGGCCATCGCCATTGCGTCTGTGGAGTCATTTAACGCCGTGACGGGTGCCGGTGTGATCGGTCGAGTGGCAGGACAGGAAGTTTTCGTCGGCCAGAAGCGCCTGCTCGAAGCGCGCGGAATCGAGATCGCATCCGACCTCACGGCGAAGGCAGGGGAACTTCAAGCCGCCGGACAAACCGTCATTTGGGTCGCCATCAATGGCGTCGCCGCTGGGGCGCTTGCCCTGGCCGATCCCATCAAATCCACGACTCCCGAAGCCATCTCGGCGATTCACGCGCTAGGAATCCACATCCTCATGCTCACCGGAGACAACGCGGAAACCGCCCGTCGTATCGGGTCCCAGCTCGGCATCGACGAAGTGGTCGCCGAAGTCACCCCACAGGACAAACAACGTCACGTTGCGAAGCAAAAATCGCAAGGTGCCGTCGTCGCAATGGCTGGTGATGGCGTAAACGACGCCCCGGCCCTCGCTGCCGCCGATGTCGGCATCGCGATGGGCACGGGCACCGACATTGCCATGCACAGCGCTGGGATCACCCTCGTCAAAGGTGACCTGCGCGGCATTGTCCACGCCATCGCCCTGAGCCGCGCCACGATGCGAAACATTCGCCAGAACCTCGCCTTTGCCTTCCTCTACAACACCCTTGGTATTCCCATTGCCGCCGGAGTTCTCTACCCATTCTTTGGCCTCCTGCTCAGCCCGATCATCGCAAGCGCTGCGATGGCGTTAAGTAGCGTTTCGGTAATCGGTAATGCGCTGCGCTTGAAACGAACACGCCTTTGAGTGTTCAAAAAATCGTCGAGAGGTTTAGGACATGTGAGAAATGCTGCAGACTCCATACGAACGCATTTGTTCGCATCGAAAATGAACTTCAATGTCTATTTTTTCGGGCGTAAAGCCACAGGATTCACTGGCCGCGATGAGGGTCGCCTCGACGTCCGTTATCGGCAGGCTGCAAATGCGATGGCAGTCATCACAGATCCACAACATTCCTTTTTTACCCGAGGCGAGGTGATAAACGCGAGCCCCACTGCCGAGGACAGTCTCGCGCAGTAACGAGGACTCCCGCATAGTCCGCAAGGTGCGATAAACGGTTGAACGTGAAACCGTTGGTGCCTTTGCGCGGATATTTCTGAAAAGCTGGTCCACCGAAAAAACGTGCCGCGCCGCAGCTATGGCTTCAACCACGGCTTTGCGAGCGGCACGTTTTCCAGCGAAGGCTTCAAGCTCCGGCGACAAGGCCATCAGTGGCCGTGCCCGTCATCCTTTTTTTCTTCGTGACTGGTGCATACGCAGGCGTATTCGGCACGATTGCACTTCGCACAAACTTCAGCATGGTAGTCGATTCGGAGGTTTTGCGGCTTTGCATCGGCAGTGGAGCGGATTTGGAGGACGACACGGTAACCTTCGCCTTCGGGCAGTGTTGTTTGGGAAACAAAAGCGTCGCCTGTCTTGTCGAATGCGAGTTTTGCCTTTCCGGCCGGAGCCTCGGCGATTGCCACAACGACTTGCTCGGCAGGCTGAAGTGGCTTCATATCCTCGCCGTAAAATGTGACGCTGATCTTTTTGTCGGGCTGGACAAAGAATTCGGCGTGTCCGCCTTCGACTTCGACAATCTTGCCGCCCTTCGGACCGGGGATGACTTTATCATGACCATGACCGTCTTCGGCGAATACAGCGGTGGCCATGAGAAGCAGAGTGAGCGTGGATGAGATTAGGGTTTTCATATTGGATTTAGTGGGTTTGGTGTTTTGGGTTTCTGGTTGAATCAATGTTGGTGGGAGATGGTAGTGGACTTGGAATTACGAGTAGCGAGGAAGATGGCTGCGGATTCCGAGCTCATCTGCTGGCTGATGGCGAGTTGATGTGCGGCTTCCTCCTGAGGCCCATGAGTGGGACGGAAAAAAATGCTGCCTGTGCCGTGATAGTGATCTTCGATTTCCCGGATCGCAGCGACCTGAGTTTCGGTAAGCGAGTATCGGTTCCGCATACTTTCCAGCATTTGATCCCGATGCCGCTGTGCATGCCAACCCCCCACAAAATGGAGGAAGAGAATCGCTCCAACACATGCCGCGACCGCAAGAAAAACGAGCGAGATGCTCTCTTTGCGGGTGAGACGAGCCGAAGAGTCGTCGGAGGAGCGAAGGCTGGCAGACCAAGGAAGACGAAACCCCTCTGCCGTGGGTTTAGTTCTCCGCCAAGCCTTTCGCCGGTATTTTGGAGAGCGGTGCATGGAATCATTGGCGGGAAATTCGTAAAAGGCGAAGAGCATTGGCGACAACGAGGAGCGTCGCGCCGGTATCGGCAAGGACTGCGAGCCAGAGACTGGTATCCCCCAGCAGAGCCAAGACGAGAAAAACCGCTTTTACACTCAGGGCAAAAATGATGTTGAACCGGATCACTCCCACAGTTCGACGACCCATGCGGATGGCTTTTGCCACCATCAACAAATCGTCTTTGATCAGGGCCACATCCGCTGTCTCGATGGCCGTGTCGGTTCCTCCTGCTCCCATGGCAAAGCCAACCGTGGCGGCGGCGAGGGCCGGGGCGTCGTTGACTCCATCACCGATCATGCCAACCCCTCCATGCTCCGTTGCGGAAGTGTGAAGTCCGAACTCGCCGTGCAAGGCACTCAAGCCGAGAAAAACTGAAATGCGCAAATGAATCCGAGACATAGCGTCTCGTTCGTATGAAACATAAAGCCGACATCTATCGCCTCGTCACTCGGGGTCATCTTTGCCCTTGGGGAATCAAAGCACTCGACCTGCTGAAACGCCACGGCTTCGCCGTCACGGATCATCATCTGGACAGCATGGAGGCCAATGATCGTTTCAAGGCGGAACACGGAGTTGATGAAACGCCGCAGGTTTTCCTCGATGGGCAACGTCTCGGAGGTTACGACGACTTGCGTCGGCACCTTGGACTTCGCCCTGACCCCAACGAGGGCGAAACGTATCAACCCGTGATTGCCATTTTTGCCGTGACGTTTCTGATGGCGCTGACGACATCGTGGGCGATGCTTGGGAGCATTTCGATTCTCCGGGTGGCAGAGCTATTCATCGCATTCAGTATGTGTGTGCTCGGAATCCAAAAGCTCCGGGATTTGGATGGATTCGCCACGGGGTTTGTCCAATACGATCTCCTTGCTCAACGCTACGTGCCCTACGCAATGATCTATGCCTTCATCGAAGCGATTGGGGGCGCCTTGATGATTGCGGGACTACTCACATGGATTGTCGCACCCATCGTTCTTATCGCGAGCACCATCGGTGCAGTTTCGGTCTTCAAGGCGGTTTATATTGAAAAGCGAAGCCTGCGTTGCGCCTGCGTCGGCGGGGGCAGCGCCGTGCCGCTTGGTTTTATCTCGCTCTCGGAAAACCTCATGATGATGACCATGTCTCTCTGGATGATGGCGCATTCCGCCTGAGCACTCGATCTCATTTGATCAAAAGGATCGACCAGACGCTTTCACCGCCAATTCGTTTGTGCGGGCGGCGGCAGAATTATTGATTGATCGGACGGAGAAGGCGAAGCGCATTGGCCACAACGAGGAGGGTTGCTCCGGTATCCGCAAGGACGGCCAGCCAAAGCGAGGTGTCGCCTAGGATAGCGAGAACCAGAAAAACGGCCTTAATGGCGAGCGAGAAGAAGATATTGAATCGGATCACGCCCACGGTGCGACGACCCATGCGGATGGCTCGCGCGACCATGGAAAGGTCATCTTTCATCAGCGCGACATCGGCTGTTTCAATGGCGGTGTCGGTGCCTCCCGCTCCCATGGCGAAGCCTACGGTCGCAGCGGCGAGGGCGGGGGCATCATTGACACCATCTCCGATCATGCCGACTCCACCATGGAGCCGCGCGAGTTCGCGCACCTTCTCGATCTTCTGCTCGGGCAGGAGGTCGCCATGCGCTTCATCGATGCCTGCCTGTTTGGCGATGGCTTGTGCGGTGCGGGTGTTGTCGCCGCTGAGCATGACGATTTTTTTGATTCCGGCGGCATGAATGTCGGCGATGGCGGCTCTTGCCTCTGGCCGAATCGTGTCGCCCACGGCTAGGATGCCGAGAACTTCACCCGCACATTCTTCGTGGGGCCGGTGACCAACCACGACGACAGAGCGTGCGGACGCTTCGATCTCGGCGAGCTTCGCCTCCAGCTCCGGGGTGCAGACCCCGAGCTCGTGGGCAAAACGATGATTCCCGACGAAATAGGCGTGCTTACCGATGACGCCTTTGGCTCCGCGTCCGGTCACCGACTGAAAGGCCGTCGCTGCTTCAAGCGCGACTCCCTGCTCGCTGGCATAGGTCACGACGGCTTGAGCCAGCGGGTGACTGGATTGCGCGTCGAGGCTTGCGGCGACGCGAAGAACTTCCTCCAGTCCGGTTTCGTTCCAAGCGATGACTTCCTGCACTCGCGGTTTGCCTTCGGTGATAGTGCCGGTTTTATCCACGGCCAAAGCGCGGAGACTCGCCAACGCTTCAAGGTAGGCTCCGCCTTTGATCAAGACTCCGGCGCGGGCCATCGCAGCCAGACCGGACACCACGCTGACAGGCGTGGAAATGACCAACGCACAGGGGCAGGAGATGACAAGCATGACGAGGGCGCGGTAAATCCAGACGTCCCATGCTTGGCCAAAGACGAGCGGTGGCACGAGAGCGAGGAGAAGCGCGAGCACCATCACGGCGGGCGTGTAGATTTTCGCGAAGGTATCGACGAAGCGTTGCGCGGGAGCGCGTTGCTGCTGGGCCTCTTCGACCATCGTGATGATGCGGGCGACCGTCGTATTCCCGGCGGTTTTGGTGACACGCACTTCGAGTGCGCCTTCGCCATTGATCGCCCCAGCGAAGACCGTGTCTCCCGTTGCTTTCTCGACTGGCAGGGATTCTCCCGTGATGGGCGATTGATCCATGGCGGAATTTCCAGAGGTCACTTCGCCATCGAGCGCGGATTTCTGACCCGGTTTAACGAGGATAGTCTCACCGAGCGGCACGTCTGAGGCCGCGACTTCGACCCAGGCCCCGTTGCGCCGGACAAGTGCCGTGTCCGGCGTCAGCTCCATCAATGACTGAATCGCTCGACGGGCGCGGTCAACGCTCCACGATTCGAGAAGTTCAGAAAGGGAAAATAAAAATACCACCGCCGCGCCCTCCGCCACTTCTCCGATGGCGACGGCTCCGATGACAGCGACAACCATCAGGACATTGATGTCGAGGGTGAGGGTTCGCAAAGATCGGAGTGCTTTCGGCAGCACCAAGGCACCGCCCGCCAATATCGCGACAAAGAAGGCAACATCCGGCTCCCAAGATTCCTTCCCTCCAAACCACTGGAGGAGCAAACCGAGTCCGGTGGTGATGCCTGAGGTGACGACCAACCCCGGACGGAGCCAGTTACGACCGTCATCGCCATCGTTGTTTTCTGAACGCACGGTCACACCAGCCGTTCGTATCGCAGCGGCGAGGTCGGCACGGCTAGGACGGCCATCGTGGGAGACGGTGACCTTGGAAGAGACGATTTCGGCCCTCACCCCAAGCACGCCGGGAAACGGCTTTACCGCTCGCTCGATAGCGGCGACTTCCTCGGAGCAGTCCATTCCTTCGACAAAGAATATGTCGTCCACGGCCTCACTGGCAGTGGATTTCTGTGGCGGATTATTTTCGTTCATGGAGCGGGCTGATTATCGGATAGCTATTTTCTGATCATGAAGGATCAAAGTCCACACGGATCAATTTAGATCCTTCAAGTTTGACAGCGCTAGTATCGCGAGGAGTGAAGGCTTTGAGCACAATGCAGGCGCATTAGTGATAGTGGTCGATTTGATTAAACACGAAGGACCGACAAATCGGGGAATAGGGAGCTAACGGTCGCACCGTAGGCTCCCTATTCTGACCGAGGACTTCCAGCCGCTTTTGGTTTAGTGGGTGTGGGCGCAGGTGCAGGCGTATTCCGCGAGCTTGCACTCGGGGCACACGGACAGATTGAGGGTGAATTTTTCAACGACCGCCTTTGCGTCGGGAGTGGTCTTGATTTGCACGACGACCGGGAAGTTATTTCCCTCGGGCAACATTTGCTCTGAGACCAAGGCGGTATCGGTTTTCGTGAACGTCATTTTGACGGGGGCGGAGCGATCTCCGGTGGTGACGCTGATGACTTGCTCTGCGGGTGCGACCACTTTGCCATCATCGACAAAGGTGATCTGCACTTTACGATCCGGGGTTACGAGGAACTCGGGATGTGGGTCAACCGATGTAATGAGTCGTCCGCCGTTGGGACCAGCCTCTTTCTTTTCGTGGTTGTGGCCGTCTTCGGCCATGAGTGGGATGGTTGTGAGGATTGCGGCCGCGAGGGCCAGGATTTGGATTTTCATGGTTTGTGTTGTTGTGTTTGCTGGTTATTGGGCTGCTGCGGAATTACGCTCCAGCGAGCGTAAGGCCGCTTTCTTCGCGAAGTTGAAGAAAATCAATGGGGTGACTAAGAAATCGAGCAGAGTCGATGAAACGAGGCCACCGACGATGACGACGGCGACGGGATTCAGAATTTCTTTGCCGGGTTCGTCCGCAGCGAGAACGAATGGGATGAGTGCGATGCCGGCGGCAAGCGCGGTCATTAGCACGGGAACCATTCGTTCCAGCGTGCCGCGCTCAACCATTTGGCGCGTGAACCCCTCGCCCTCATGCCGCATGAGGTGGAGGTAATGCGAGATCATCATAATACCATTGCGTGCCGCGATGCCTCCCACAGCGATGAACCCGACGAGCGTGGCGACGCTGATGTTGTCGATCAGCAGCCACGTCAGGACAAGCCCGCCGACGAGTGCCAGCGGGATATTCAACAAGACCTGCAACGCCAACGAAAGACTTTGGAAGTAGCCGTAGAGTAGGAAGACGATGACTAGAAACACTGCTGCGCTCATGATGGCGATGCGTTGGGTCGCGTCGCGCTGAGCCTGAAATTCGCCCTCGTAGGTCACGAAGTAGCCTTCTGGCATTTTGACTTTTGCGGCGACTTCCTGCTGGAGACGCTCCACGAGAGCACCGACATCGCGAACGGTTGGCTTGATCGCAATGGTAAATCGGCGCTGTCCGTTCTCTCGAAAGATGACGTTCGGGCCTTTTGCCTCGCGCACATCCGCAATGGCCGACAGCGGAACTTGCTGCCCATTGTCGGCTTGGATCGGAAGCTCAGCGATGCGTTCAGGAGAATCCCGCCACGAGAGCGGGAGGCGCATGACGAGATTGATCGCACGCTGGCCTTCGCGGAGTTCGGCGATTTCTTCGCCGCCTATCAGGGCACTGAGTCGATCATTGAGATCGCCCGTGGCGATGCCGTAGGCAGAACTGCGATCCCGGTCCGCCTCGATGCGGAGTTGGGGAATGGAGGATTGTTGATCGAGCTTCGCATCCTCAAAACCGGGAATGGTTTGCGCGATGCTCTGGATTTGCGTGCCGATGTTTCGAATTTCATCGAGATCGGGACCGAATACCTTGATGGCCACGGGAGCGGAAACTCCGCTCATCATGTGGCCGATGCGGTCGGCCAACGGGCCGCTGACGACGGCAAAAACACCGGGAACCGTTTTCACTTTGGCACGGATATCATCAAGAATTTCTTGTCGCGTTCGATCCTTACCCGCTCCATCGAGATTGCGGAAATCGACGTCGAATTCTGCTGTTGAGACCGGGACGACGTGGTCGCCGCGTTCAGCCCGTCCGAGGCGGCGTCCGACTTTACGAACTTCCGGCACGGAGAGGATCTGCTCTTCGATCACGTCGGAAATCCGATTCATTTCTTCCAGCGAGGTGCCCGGCGCGGAGGTCGCGGCAATGAGCGCCGTTTCTTCTTTGAACGAAGGCAGGAAATCCTTGCCCATTTGCGGATACAGCGAAAATGCGGCCAACACGATGATCGAGAGAACGGCGAGCACGGGAAGTGGGTATTCCAAGCCGAGCCGCAGGGCCGTGTTTCGGAGAACATTTTTCATCATCCGCACAAGCCAGCCGTCTGGATGTTCGCCACCGGGCTTCGGGTTAAGCAGGAACGAGCACAACACTGGAATCAACGTGAGCGAGACGAAGAATGAGGCAATCATGCTCACAATCGTCGCGACGGCGATGGGGGTGAAGAGTTTGCCCTCAACTCCGCTCAAACCGAGCAGCGGGACGAACACCAGCACGATGAGCACGGTCGCGTATAAGATCGAACTTCGCACTTCGCCCGAGGCGCGGGCGATGACCTCAAGACGCGGCAAAGGCGACGCCAACGAAGCGTTCTCCCGTAAACGTCGAAAGACATTTTCGACATCCACGATGGCATCATCGACCACCATCCCAATGGCGACGGCAAGCCCGCCGAGTGTCATCGAATTCACTGAAATCCCGAGCCACGCAAAGGTGAGCATCGTGATCGAAAAGCTCATTGGCATGGCCATGAGCGTGATGAGCGTCGTGCGGAAGTTAAGCAGGAAAATGAACAGCACGATGGTGACCATGACCGCCGCCTCGACGATGGCCTTTTTTAGATTGCCAATCGCATTGTCGATAAAGTCCTTTTGCTGAAAGAGCAAAGTGGTCTCCACTCCCGAAGGAAGGCTCGGTTGCAGTTCAGCGAGTGCCGCCTTCACCTGCTCGGTGAGAGCACGCGTGTCAAACCCCGGTGCTTTGGTAACGGACATAATGACGCCGTAGGTTGGAGTTTTCTCGGGCGTGACACTCACCGTGGCATCTCCCCGCATCGGCTCAATGCCCCAAACCACCGTTGCAACATCTGAGATGAGAACGGGGCGGTCGCCGATGCGCTTGATTGGCGTCCGAGCAATGGCATCAAGATCGGTCGTCATGGCGAGATTACGGATCATAATCTCGGTGGGGCCAGTGCTGAGGAAGCCGCCCGTCGTTGTGTTTGCTGCTTTGGCAACCGCGTTCTCCAACTCCTCGAACGTGACTTTGTGCGCCTGCATTCGGTAGGGGTCTGGTTGCACCTCCACTTGCTTGATGCCGCCGCCCATATTGAGCACCTCGGCGATGCCGGGGATGCTTTGCAGCCGACGTTTGATGACCCAATCGGCAATGGATCGCACTTCGCTTGGCGGAATGTAGCCCGGCTGTCCCTCACGAATCGTGGAACGCACCCCGACAAGGAGAATCTCTCCCATGAGTGAGGCGACCGGTGTCATAAACGGCTGGACACCTTCTGGAAGCTGCTCGCGAGCGGTTTGCAAACGTTCCTGCACGAGGATACGGTTTTTGTAGATGTCGGAATTCCAATCGAATTCCGCATAGACCAGCGAGAGCGACACATCGGAGTTCGACCTTAACCGCGTGAGCCCTGCGACGCCCATGAGCGCGCTTTCCAGCGGTTGGGTGACCCGCGTTTCTACCTCTTCCGGTGCTAGGCCGGGGGCTTCGGTTAGAATGACAACGGTCGGCTTCGTCAAGTCGGGCAGCACCTCGACGGGAAGTTGGAAGGTCGTGTAGATTCCGAGAATCATGACGATCATCGAAGCGCCGAAAACCGTGCTCCGATGAGCCAGCGACCATTGGATGAGCTTATTGAGCATGGCTGGCTCCTTTCTTCCGGGCAGCGACGACAACGAGCATCACAAAGAGAATTCCGCTGACGATCATCCAAAACGGGCTTGAGCCCTGTGCGGCATTCGGAGCCGCTGAGGTGCCGGGTTTGTTTGCCTCGGTCAACTCCGAGCCATCTTCCGCATGTTCGTGACCGTGCGCGGCATCAAGGGCGTCTTTGAGCGAGAGTGTGCCACCCCCGGCGAAAGCAAGAGAATATGCCCCTCGGGTAACAACCTCGTCAGCCGGAAACAGGCCGCTGAGGATTTCGACACGACGGTCGGTGATTCTCCCGACGACCACGGGGGTCTTCACGAACGCATTCGGCAAGTCAAAATCTTTGACGTAGACAAACCGGTTTGCAGCTTCTCCCTGCAACGCTGCGCGTGGCACAGAAAAGACGCTTTCCTCTGCTTCGACGACGATGGAGAACTCTGCTCGCATCCCCGGACGGAGAAGGAGGTCTGGGTTCATCACGTGGAAAGTTGCCTCCACCGTTCCCGATTCGGCGTTAGCCAATGCCCCAAGGCGGACCAAATCGGCCTCAAAGGTGCGACCTGGAACTGCTGGAACCGTAATTTTTGCCTTCAGTCCACTTCTTAACTTTCCGGCCAAATGTTCCGGCACTTGTGCCAGCGCATAGACCTCGGTGAGGTCCACAATCTCCGCGAGAACCGCATTGGGTTCCACCGGATCGCCCGGCACAAGGTGAGTTGCGCTGACGAGACCCGAAATCGGGGCGGTGATGCTCACTGTGGGAGGAGGGTTGCCTGGCTGGCGACTTTCCACCACGACGGCGACGGCCCCTTTCTCGATGGGGTGATCGCGTTTCACGAATACCTCAAGGGCACGCCCCGGAATGCGACTGCTGATGGAGGCTTGTTTGCCGGGATAGACCTCGATGCGACCAAGCGCAAAGATGCTCTTTTCAAAGATGGTCTCTTCGATGACTTCGGTCTCGATGCGGAGATTTTTGACTCCGGTCTCATTGAGAATCACGGTGTTGGCGGCTCGTTTCGCGTCCGGTTCTTCGGCGGCAAAAAGTGGCGATGAAATGGACAGAACGACGAACGTAAGGAAGCTGATAGATGGAATAGTTTTCATTTTTTTGTAGATAGGTCGCCAAGGGCGCCGATCCATTGGGAATAAGATTGGAAGTAGTTTTTTCGGGCTTCGAGGGCAGCGGCCTCGATGGCAGCCAGACGCTCGCGAGCGAGAAACACGGTCTGGATGTTCAACTCACCGCGCCGATAAGCGGCTTCGGATGCGGATACTTGTGCAACGGCTGCGGGAACCAACTTGGTGGTGAGCTGCATGGCGGACTGGAAGCGGGCAGCCATGATCTGATGGGCACTCAACGCTTCATTGCGCACGGCAAACCGTAGTGCTGCGAGTTGTTGGGATTTTCGCTGTTGTGCGGCTTCGCGCTCTGCAACTTTGCCTGAGCCATTTTGCCAGAATGGAAGCGGCACGCTGAATTGAATGCCGACGAGCGCCTCGGGCTCGATGCCTTCTGGTTCGTCACGAAACCGTTCGCCTTCGACGAAGATGCCGACGCCGACATCATCCCACCGGGTGGCTTTCGCGAGCGAGACCTCCTTTGCACCTGCCTCGACCGCAAGCTCAGCCAGTTGCAAGTCCGCGCGTGTTCCTACGGGTCTGCTGCCGGGAATGGCTTTGGGCAGGTCGAGCGACTCCTTGGTGGCGAGCGGAGAATCGGCGGGCCGACCGAGAAGCGTATTCAACCGCGCGGCGGATTCGATTTCCTCGCTGCGGAGGGCATCTTGGCTGGCGCGCTGGGTGTCGGCGGCGAGTTGAGCTTGTTCGGCGTCCAGTTTGGATCCGAATCCCTGTCCAACTCCCTCGTCTATCGACTTGGCGAAGGCGTCGGATAGCGCTGTTTGCTCCCTGGCAAGCGCAATGGAGGATCGAGCGGCCACGAGTTCGTAAAATGCGGCGCGAGCCGCTACTTCGATCTGCCGTTCTCGTTCCTTCACTTCCAGCCGCGCCATTTTCAATTCGAGCGCGGAAAGTTCCCGCTCAAATCTCAGTCTTCCGGTGAGCGGGAACCGTTGCGTGATCCCGATGGAGACGCGGCCTTCGAAATCTTGACCCCCGGCGATCTCGGTTCCGAGTTCTGGATTGGACAGACGCCCTGTGCTGAATGTTCGCGCTTCCGCCTCCGCGATCAAATTTCTAGCAGCCGCCAACTCAGGATTGTCGGTTCGCGCCATCTTCGCCGCTGTCTCGGCATCGAGGGCAGGAGGCGATGCTTGAAGAACAGCGGTGGCCAGTAGAGTGATCACCCATACAACGAGCGGGACTTTCATGGCACCTCCTTAAGCGCGGGGGAATCTGTGTGTTGTTCCAAATGATAGCTCACCCGGATGCTGCTCGCTTGCCGCGCTAGATCGAGAGGAAAGCTCGCGACATAGCTGGATGTGCGACTTTTGCCCTGCGCTGTGCGGGGATGTCCTAACGAGTCGATGTCATCCTGCTTCTCCGCGAGAACGTTGCCGTTCTTGTCGAGAAGCTTAATGTCCACATGGGCGGCGACTGGCGGTTGATGGCCGATGCTTCGGCGCATGCTCCCCGCGACATAAAGTCGGTCGGAGGTTTCAAAGGCACGCGTGCTGGCGAATTTGCCGCCCGTAGCGTCGGAGATTTCGATTGGCAACGGGGAATCCGCTTGGCGGAAAAACCCGTCTGTGGATGCGCAGCCGGTGATGGCCGCCAGACTGGCGACCACTGCGGTGACTTTGGTAAGGCTGGATGCCCAGCCGAAAAGAGATTTTTGATAAAAAAGTTTCATAGTTGTCCTGATTGAGTTGAGCGGCCCGAGCGGGCGCGCGTGGTGGTGAAAATCCGGCCGACAGGGCGGAATGCGGGAGGCGAAAGCTCCCGATCAATCATGAATCGCGGGCATGATGCGCCCGCGACCCATCAGGACAACTGAGGAGGGTATTCGATTTCCTGAACCGGAGGGTCAGGAAGAAAATCGCTCTTGGCGAACACCTCGTCTGCCAATTTCGGAATCAGCATTCCGTGGCAATACGAACGGCCAACACTCGCTGGCGAGTGCATGTGGCAACAATGGTGTGAACCAGATGCGTCATTATCGCTGGTTTCAGAATGGTTTTGCTCTCCTTCTGAGTGGTCACCTTGACAAGCCGATTCAGCTCGAGAGTGATCATATGCGTGCGCCATCTGGCTGCCAACCATGAGGAGGATGGCCACTACCCAGAATATCTGGGAAAACTTTCGGATTTGCAGCACGAAGTTTGGTTATTGGATGTGGAAACAGTTGTCAAATTCTTTCGATGATCGCATAGACGAAAATGGAAAAAAGGAAAGGCTCAAGGTGTCGCACTGGACGTTAATTGGCTCTCGTGCTCGCGGCACATGAGGTCTAGCAGAGAGGATTCGAGCCGGGTGACGGAGCGCATAATCGGCACTTTTTCTTCGGCGTCGCGCACGGCAAGCCGCGAAAGCCCGACTCGCAGTTCCTGCACGCTTGTAATGGCAGTTTCAAGACCGCCGGTGTTCGCGTTTTGGAGGCGTTCCGCTAACGAGTTTACCCCAGCGATTATCGCTTGAATTTCAGTCGCGTTGGAGCGGAGAGCAAGAGATTCCAAACGTCCAAATCGGAGCAGGGCGAGATGATGGGAAATTGCGGCAATGGGCGAGAAGACGGTTTTCTGGAGCGTGAGCCAGCAGACAATCCACACACCCAGGCCGATCCCGAGCACATGAACATAATGATGCGTTATGAAAGTGATGAGACTATCCGGAGGATCAAACATCAACTCGAATGCGGTGTAAATTAAGACTCCGATTAGCGCAACGGCGGAGGCGCGAATCAGGAGAATTTGACACAAACTGTGTGTCGGTGTTCCATCGTCAAATTGAAACGATTTGGATTTTTGCTTTTCGATTTTCATGGTTTTCGATTTTTTGTGGAATTGACTAGCGTCTCCCTTGGGGCAACCTCCGCGATGTCCTCGCGCCCTGCGAGACTTTGAAGTTCGAGAACCTCGCGCCAGAGATTAAGGAGCGCTTCATTTCGCGTCTCTAGAGTTTCAAGCCAGCCCTGCTGGGATTCGAGAAATAGGGCGATGGAAATTGCGCCCTGACGGAACTGGCGTTCGGCCAGAGCGGCGGTCTCGGCCATGGCGCGGAGGCGGACTTCGGGCAGGCCCTCGACGACGGGGCGGAGCGCCGCGATGGCATCGAGTCGGAGGGCGATGGCCTCTTCGAGGACGGCGCGGTCGTCGCGGGCGAGCGCGGCTCGGGTTTTTGTGGAGAGCGGATCACGCCCGCCAAGGCGAACGATGACCGGTTGGGGAAAATCGCTTTCGGACACGTAAATGGACTCGAACGGCGCGGTGGAGGGCGGGAGACCGGAGAAGCTGGCGAGGTGGCGTTCGGCGATCATGCTGAGCACGGAAAGGATCGGAGATTTTTCCGCAAGCGTTGCGGGGTCAGCCGTTGGCTGAGGCGGTGGCGGTGTGGCAGGCAGGGCGGAGGCATCGGTTGCTCCGAGTTTTTCGAGGCGGCGGGAGATAGCGGGGAGAACGGCACGGGCAGTGGCGGCGGCAGTGTGGAAGCGGAGGGCGGCCCCGGCGAGGGTTTCCCGTTCGATTTGGTCGGGGGCTCCGCTGACGGGGCGCTGTGAGAGAAGTCGGAGAAGATTGTCGAGATTGGTCGCGAGGGTTGTTGCTGCTGCTGCCTGCTCGGTCGCGATTCCGAGTTCGAGACGCAGCAGGGTGATTTCGGCTTCGTTGGCTTCTCGCAGCAAAGGCACGAGCGCAGCGACAAGGGTTTTGTCCTGATCGGCGATGGCAGCGGCGAGTTGCTCGGTGAAGCGAAAGCGCGGGAAGATGCCAGCGTAAGTGCCCGCCTCTTTGGGTGCAGCGATCCACTTTTCCACGTAGGCAGACGGTGAAATAGCGGTTGGCTGTTGGGCCGACAACGGCACCGCAAGAAGAAACATAAGTGCTGGCGGAAGGAGGTGGCGCATAATTGACAAACTAAGGTTGGTGGTGAGTCGGAGCAGCGTCCCGGAACAGCTGCGGGGAACGCAAAGGTTCGCCCGCAGCCGTCTGGACTCAGTGGGCTAATGTTCTTCGCAGGTGCAGGCGTATTCGCTCCGATTGCAGCCGCCGCAAACGTGCATCTCGTATTTTGCGCGCGTGTTGGTTGGCTTGGCATCGGGAGCACTACGCGTCTGCACAACAAGGACGTAACCCTCCGGCTTGGGAAGGGCCTCGGTGGAAACGAACGCGTCACCTTTGCTTTCGAGCTTGATCTCTTTGCGGCCTGAATCGAGTTGGGCGAAGACGGCTGCTGTCCGAGTGCCGGGAGCGATTGGTTTTTTCTCTGCGTCGAGGAAGGTGATAGTCACGATGCCTTCGGGACTGATCAGGAGTTCGGCTTGGTCCGGCGCTGTGCCGACGAGTCTGCCGCCGTTCGGACCGGGTTCGAGCTTCTCGGCGTGGGCCGGGGCGGTGGCGATGAGGATTCCAGTGACAGCGGCGAGGAGCACGCTGGTGATGCGTTTAGGCGAGGACTTCATGAGTGTTGGTTCTTTCGGTTTGGTTGATGGTTGTCTTTCTATGTTTCTCCGCCAGCGCCTCCATCCAGTCGTAAAGAATGGGGAGAAGGATGAGCGTGAGAAAAGTGGAGGTGAGCACGCCGCCGATGACAACGGTGGCAAGGGGACGCTGCACCTCGGCTCCGGCTCCGCTGGCCACAGCCATGGGTAGGAAGCCGATGGCGGTCGTCAGCGCGGTCATCAGCTTTGGCCGCAAGCGGGTGAGTGTGCCGTCGATGACGGCCTGACGCAGGCCGGTGCCCTCACGACGGAGCTGGTTGATGAAGCTGATGAGCATGATGCCGTTGAGCACGGCGATACCAGAAAGGGCGATGAAGCCGATCCCGGCGGAAATCGTGAACGGCATGCCGCGCAGCCAGAGGGCAAAGATGCCTCCGGTAACAGCGAGGGGCACGCAAACGAAGATGAGGGCGGCCTGTCGCAACGAGCCGAAGCTCAGGAAGAGCAAGGCAAAGATGAGAGCAAGCGCTGCAGGCACGACGACCATCAGGCGTTCGCGGGCCTTGATGAGAT
>Ga0315904_10002142_pt1 | contig 30810 bp, 36 predicted proteins | sample LakEriMetagenome_6_FD_203529 | JGI IMG/M metagenome (GOLD analysis project Ga0315904, IMG submission 203529) | Freshwater fungal communities from buoy surface, Lake Erie, Ohio, United States - Buoy 12 MA120 | ecosystem: Environmental > Aquatic > Freshwater > Lake | place: USA: Lake Erie, Ohio...
GGGCTGGCCTATCAGTTTCCGCAGGATGCCAGGACCTGCGACTGGAGAGGGGGAGATGGTTTCTCCGGATGCCCGTGAATGGTGATGCAATGGATCTGATGCAAAGAACATGCGAATAAGTAGCAATTTACAGCGCTTCTCACAGCAGACCTTGCGTGAAACTGTCAAGCCTGCGCCAGGGCACAACAATCTTCCAATTGAGTCTCACCCGAGTCCCGCGATGGAGCCGCTTGACCCAGCCAATCCCAGCGGCCAGATGATCAGGATTTACACATATTCCATGCCCCCTGCCTCGAGGCCGGGGGACGGCAAGGCCGTGCTTCTACTCTGAGCGCGACATCAGCCTGGTCGTCCTCAAGATGGAATCGTATTCAACGTCGCCATCCGGATTGGAGGGTTCGCCGCGATTGGCGAGGCAACTCGTGGCGGCCGCCACCGGATTCTTTATATTCTTTGGGGCAATTGTTATCAATATGTTATTTCCGGTCGTCCTGCTCAATCCAGCATGGCTTATGCGACTGGCGACGGGCCTAATTGGCAATGCCTATTTGCCTCTCATGGGCCTAATTTCAGTGAATCTAGCCGCTTACCTGCACCCGAAGCCAAGTTTGGAAGGCCTGCGCGGTTCTCTCGCGAAATGGGCAGTGATCGCCAGCCTTGGCTTCTTGCTGCTTGTTCCCTTGCAAGTTTGGGCGTCATGGAGTCTGATCCAGCAGAACTTCAGCCCGCTCGAGAAGGGAAAACCAGCACCGGATGAACCCTTGCAAGCCATGGAGAAGGCGATCCGTGAGGCTCCCGATGCGGCCACCCTGCAAACACAGCTCACGATCTTGCGAGGGCCGGCCATCACTCCTCAGGACATGCGGCGGCCATTGCCGGAACTGAAGCAGATTCTGCTCAGCTCCCTCCAGCAAGCGCGTACCAATCTGTTGCGCAAAGCCCGATCCACTCCAGACCCCCGCGGTTGGGTGCTCATCCAGGATGTCGTCCGATTTTCGATCGCCGCCCTGGGTTACGCCATCGGTTTCGCGGCCTTCGCCCAACGTCCTAACGCCAAGCTGCCACTGCTTGATGAGTGGAAATTCGCGCTCACCTCCCGCCGGAAGGGCTCACGCCCGACAGACTCCTCCGAGCTTTGGCCCTAACGGGTCAGGGGTTCAGATTGGCCAGTCAGCAGCTTCCAAATCAACTGGGACGCCAACTGACAGTTGGCGCACTGCGTTGGCGCCGGCTGTGTTGGCGCCGGGATCGTCAGAGTCGACAACCTCAGCGGCGGCAGTTGAGATCATAGGCTCGACATGGTTTGCTCTGGGCTGAGCTATGAGTATTGTTCAAAAAATAGTGTGCCTTACAGCACGATAAATCTCTCGGCTTTGAGTGATTCGCTATGGTGGCGCCTCTGAGCAGCTCTTACCAGATCAGGAAATCGACGCTCGCCCTGGTCTTACCGATTGATCAGGGCCCGACGGCCAAAGCGTTGCACAACAATAGATGGGGCTACTCAGCAGCCCCTTCAAGGGGAAGACTTACTGCCGATCCGGATAACACAAGCCTTTGTTGAATTTCAGCATCAGCGGTTTTGCAATCTGACCTACATAGCCCGTAGACTCAACATAATCGCGCAATTGCTTGATGTAGATCTTCGTCGGAGCCGTGGCAAGCCGCCATTTCTTAAAGAAATGATCCTGATTTACACCTGAATACCAGTCCCATGCTCGCGATGAAACATCGTCGAATGATGTTCTAACCGGCTTGTGGTCTCGATGTTGCAGGTACGGACATCTTACATTCGCAATCTCCACGTCGGATGCCAAACATCTTGCCGTATAGTCCATATCTTCGAAGCCAATCCCTGGAAACTCCTCATCGAACCAACCAATGTCGTCCAACGCCCTGCTTGAGATGACAAAATGAGACCATATTCCATCAAGAAGGGTTACGTGGCTAGTCTTCCACGCGGCGGTCTCGAGCCAGCGCCTAAACCAAGGCAGCACCTCAAGATCATCATTTAACAACAGCGCAAATTCGGTTTGATTCTGAGAAAGAATTTCATTCCAAAGTCTCGTCAGTCCCTTTGGACTATCATGAAGAACAAAGGTTATGTTTTCACCTAGTGACGTGCACAGTTCGCTCTCAACTCTTCTGAGATAGTCTTGCTGCTCTTCTTCTTTATAAAAGCCGTTGACAACCACTCTTAATCTAACTTCTGGGAATAATTCCCTGACCTGCTTGTAAAGGGGTTTGAAAAATAAGTCGTACCGATCAATATAGGTTGTGATGCCTATTTCGAGCGTGTCGCCCAAGTGTTTCTTCCGAGGAACAAGGAATCGCGGCACTTTCTTTAGCAGCCACGTCTTAACGCTATAGGCTGCGGAAGAAAGCCGATAATCAATGCTTCTTTTTAGATTTATAGTCCTCACTTTGTGCTGGCTCCTAGGCATTTCTCTTGGAAGATTTGAATCGCATCTAATCCCGCAAATCCAGAACTTGTTGACTGAAAATCTGGATTCATGCGAAACATCGTTGCCACGAGACTGGGATGCAAGCTCGAATGATTTTGGTGTGCTTTGCTAAAGCAACGCCCAATTTCGAAGGGGCGGATCGCCATAAAATCAGATTAGCTCGTTACATCTTAACACAGGCGTCGCCGGCTGGCAACATGACCAACATCCGCAACCGTTCAAAGGTGGTTAAGTTACAGCTCAGCACAACGTTGCTCCTGGTGAACTCTTGACAGCGGCTTGAATCCCCTTCCCAGATTGCAACAAAGCTCCACAGGCCTACCCATCGGCTCTGAGGGCGGGGTGGACTCTGGGATCCCGTTGCGCAGAGCGACGTGACTCTGTTCCTATGTCTTGCCGCTGAGCGCTTTGCTCAAGCGAGCACAAGCGGATCGACGCCGGGTTCCTGACAGGCTTTTACGGAGTCCATGGCGGACGGTCCGTGGACAGGTCCCGTGGACCCTCGGGAGTGATGCCCTACCCAGCGGCAGGAGACGCTTCTGGCCACCGCAGCCCCTGCCTTGGCCGTTGCGCCCTAAGCCGCGGCGCAGCCGTCCTGGGCCTCAGCATGAACCGAGGGCGCGCTTGCGGGGCTGACAGTGACACCTGACCCCAGAGAGCTGGGAAGGGGCGGGTTGATGGTGGCGACTGGCGATCCAGCCGACAGCACCGTGCCTGCGCCAAGGTGAGACCTGTCTGCCCCGACCTCCACCCCATGACCGCCACCGCCGCACCGTTGGTCGTGACCTATCTGGGCGCCAACGGCTGGTTGCTGGATTTCGATGGCTTGCGGCTGCTGGTGGATCCCTGGTTGAGCGGTCCCCTGCGCTTCGGCGCTGGCGACTGGTTGCTCAAAGGCGAACTGGCCTCTCCCCAGCCGGTACCGGAACGACTTGATCTGCTGCTGCTCAGCCAGGGCCTGCCCGATCACACCCACCCTCCCAGCCTGGCCCTGCTGCCCCCGGACCTCCCCGTGGTGGCCTCGCCAGCGGCAGCCCGCCGGGCCAGGCAGCTGGGCTTTCAGCGGGTCACCGCACTACGACCGGGCGAGCGGCATCGCCGCGGCGAGCTTGAGCTGCAGGCCACCGCCGGTGCCGCCGTGCCCCAGCTGGAAAACGGCTGGTTGCTGGACCATCCCGCCGGCAGCCTCTACCTGGAACCCCATGGCTTCCCCAGCGCCGACCTGCCCAACCGTCCGCTCACGGCCATCATCACCCCGGTGATCGACGTGGGCCTGCCACTGGCGGGGGCCTTCGTGCGCGGCCGCAGCGCCCTGCCGGACCTGCTGAGGCGCTTCCAACCCGGCACCGTGCTTGCCAGCACCACGGGCGGTGATGTGCGCTTCAGCGGGCTGCTGGCCAGCTGGCTGCAAGTGCTCGGCAGCCCGGCCGAAGCCGAGGCGCTCGTGGCGGCCCAGGCCGATGGCTGCTGCTTCATCGATCCCCATCCGGGACAGCCCTATGCCTTGAGCGGCCGCTGAAGGGAGCCGTAGCGCCCAAACCCAGCCGGAGCCAGCGCCTCCACCGTGGTCGCACACCGGTGCGCCTCGGCCGTGGCTACTGTCGGGCCCATTCATTGCTGGGTTGCCATGCTGCACGTGCTCAAGTTCAGTTCCGAGGACTGCGGCACCTGTCACCGCATGTCCCACTACGACGCCTTGGTCTGCGGCGAGCTGGGCGTGACCTTCGTGAGCGTGATGATGCAGGACATCACCACCTACCGGCGTTACCGCAAAGTGCTGCTGGCCCAATACCCCGACAAGCAGGGCATGGGTTGGCCCACCTATTTGGTGGTAAGCGATCCGGAAGGCGAGTTCACGATCCACGGCGAACTGCGTGGCGGCATGCCCAAGGGCGACTTCCGCCAGAAGCTCAGCGCCCTGCTGCCGGCCTGAGCGCAAGGCGTTTTCCCCGCCTGGGCTTGACGCTGAAGAGCAGTCCATCAGGATGGCTGCCAGGGCCTTTCGAGCGCCTGGCTGCGGCGGTCTCCCGGCCGCTGCAGGGGCTGATTCATGCTCGCGAGGCTTCATCTGGAACAAGCCAAGCGCCTTGGTTTGCGTCTCGACGGCGCGATCAAACCGATTGAGCCAGCGGCAAGCGGCAGCGGGCCGGGCTGCTGGCCTAAAGATTTGCACCTAAGGATGGGGCACCTGGACCGGGAACATCAAGGCGAGATCAACCCATGACAGCCGAACCATCCGTACGAAGAACACAGGAGAAAGCCGCAGCGTTACCGAATGGTCGCAAGGGCGAGGCTTGGATTGAGCGCTTCCGCTTGAACTACAACGGCGGCGGCAGACTCCTGCAGCCCAGCCCCTGGCGGCAGGATCAGGCTGCCACGTCGAGCAGCTGGTCCAACTCACCATTGCGCTCCAGTCCGTGCAGGTCGTCGCAGCCGCCAACGTGTTCGTCGTTGATGAAGATCTGCGGCACGGAGCGGCGTCCGCTGCCTGTGCGTTCTGCCATCAGCTCGCGGGCCCGCTCATCGCCATCAATCATATATTTCGTGTATCGAATACCTTTGCGCTCTAGAAGCTGCAAGGCGCGAATGCAGAAGGGGCAAGTGCGCCAGACGTAGATCTCAACCTTCGGGTTCACGGCATTGTGGGCCTAATGCTCACCCAGTTTGCCTTGCGATGCGTCGGCCGCGACGCCCCGAGGAATAGGCCAATCCCACGTCTGGCACTGCTCAGGGTTCTGCTCAGGGTTCTGCACAGGGGCTCTGGGCCGCCACCCCAAGCGGCATCGCGGCGGAAATGACAGCATGCCCACAACCGCGGCAGCGCCCTGGCGGACCCTTCCCCAAGCGACCCGACGCCCAACTCCAGTGGCTTGTTGCGGTTGCTCGGCCTGGGCTTCGGGTTGGCCGGGGCCGTGGGTGGCACGATCGGGGCCGGCATCCTGCGGACTCCAGGCCTGGTGGCCGCCCAGCTCCAGCAGGGGCCCCTGATCCTGGCCGCCTGGTTGGCCGGTGGGCTCTACGCCCTGCTGGGAGCACTGTGCGTGGCCGAGCTGGCCTCCGCCATACCCCTGGCGGGAGGTTGGTACATCTACATGCGGCGGGCGTTCGGCGACCGGGCCGGTTTCAGCATCGGCTGGCTCGACTGGCTGGGTCATTGCCTCGGCGTGGCCTGGGTGGCGATGACGGCGGGCGAGTACACCCAAGCCTTGCTGCCCTGGCTCCACAGCGATCCGCGACTGATCGCCCTGGCCAGTCTGCTGCTGTTCACAGGCGTGCAGTGGTTGGGCTTGCAGGCGGCCAGCGGCAGTCAGCAGCTGCTCAGCCTGGCCAAGGCCCTGGCCTTCCTCGCCTTGGTGGCGGCCTGCTTCCTGGTGGGAGGCGGCAGCGACAGCCCGGCGGTCGCCGCCGCCGGCGCTGGGCTCTCCCCTGCGGCAGGGCCATCGTCCAGCCTCGGCTGGGGGGGCCTGCTGCTGGTGCTGGTGCCTGCCCTGCAACCGATCATCTCCACCTATGACGGCTGGCACAGCCCCATCTACTTCGCCGAGGAGTTCGAGCGGCCCCAGCACGATCTACCCCGATCGCTGCTCGGCGGCGTGGTGGCGGTGACGACGACTTACCTGTTGGTCAATCTGGCGCTGCTGCACGTGCTGCCGCTACCCCAACTGGCCGCCTCCAACCTGCCCGTGGCGGATGCCGCGGCGGTGATCATCGGCCCAGCCGGCCGCCAGGTCATCACCGCCCTGGCGTTGCTGTCGGTGCTGGGGCTGATCAACGCCTCGCTGATGAGCGCTCCGCGGGTGCTGTTCGGCCTGGCCCGCGATGGCCTGTTCGCGCCGCCGCTGGCCTGGGTGCATCCGCGCGGCACCCCCCTGCCGGCGCTGCTGCTGACCACGGCCACCGCCAGTCTGCTGGTGCTGCTCGGCGACTTCGAGCTGCTGCTGGCCCTCTCGGCCTTCTTCTATGTGGCCCTTTGTGGCAGCGGCGTCGTGGCGCTGCTCTGGCTACGGCTCAGCAAACCCCAGCTGGCGCGGCCATTCCAGGTCTGGGGCTGGCCGCTAACGCCGCTGATCGTGCTGGCTGGTTCGCTGACGTTCCTCTTAGCTGCCCTGGTGGAAGATCGGCAGCGCAGCGCCTGGGCTTTGCTGCTGATCGCGGCGGGCTGGCCAGCCCAGCAACTCAGCCGCAGCCTCGCATCCCTCGCCCCGGCGGCCCCTCCGGCGGCGGACCCAGCGGCACCAGCCCAACGGCAACCGGACTGACCCGCTCGCCGCGGCCAGCCCCCGGGCCTCGAACGATTGGGGCGATGCGGCTTCCGGCGGCTGTCCTAGCTTGGGCCCGAGCCTGCCCGGGCCAGCTCAGACCTGCTGCGGTGGCATTGGTGGCGGCGGCGTTGCTGATGGTGATCGCGATGCCGGCTCCCGGTAGACCAGCACCGGCAAGGCCCCATGGGTGAGCACCCGCTGGGTTTCGCTACCCAGCAGCAATCCCGCCAGCCCCTTGCGGCCATGGGAGGCCATGAAGATCAGATCGCAACCATGGCGCTGGGCCGCGGCCAGGATCTCGGCATGAATCGGGCCTGGCTTGGCTAGATCCACCGCGCAGGCCACGCCTGCCAACTCCACCAGCTCACGACCCCGGGCCAGGATCTGCTCGGAAAGATCGCGCTCCAATCGCTGCAGCCGCTGCGGCAGTTCAGGATCAGCCAGCACCGGATCGCCGAAAAGCGAACCCTGGGGGAGCAGCAGCACGCTTTGGGACACGTGCAACAGGGTGACCCTGGCGCCAGCGTCGGCGGCGAAGCTCGCCGCGCCGCTGATGGCCGCTGTGGAGAGATCCGAACCATCGGTGGGCACGAGCAGATGGCGAAACATCGAATCGCCCTGAGGGATCACTGCTGCCACTATCGCCCCGGATCACCGGCCAGCGTCCGCGATCACTCCCGGGGTACCGGCTCGGGGGAGGAAATCACCAGGCTGAGCAGGGTCGAGGCGAGCACCAGCAGGGCCGCCAGCAGAGCGCGACTCGAGGGGATCTCGGCGAAGAACAACCAGCCCCAGAACGCCGCCAGGGGCACCTGGCCATAGGTGAGCGCGGTGGCCTGGGCGGCGGGCAGTCCGATCAGGCCTCGGGTCAGGCCAAGCTGGCCGACCTGGGTGAAAAGTCCCACTCCCAGTAGCGCCAGAAGCTCCAGCGGGGTGGGCCACACGGGCTGGCGCAGCGTCAGGGGCAGGCTGATGCTCAACCCCACCAAGGGGAACCAGTACACAATCACCAGCCCCGGCTGGCGGCGGGCGAGGGCCCGCACACTCACGTAGGCCAGGGCCGCCAGCAGGGCCCCCAGCGCCGCAAGCAACACCCCCGGCAGCGGCAGGGCGGAGGACGTGCCAGGAGCCATCAACACCAGCACCCCCAGCCAACCGAGCAGCAGCGCCAGCCCGATCCTGGGCGATGGCCGCTCCGCCAGGCACCACCAAGCCAGCAAGGCCGTCAACGCCGGGTTGAGGAACTGGATCACCGTCACCGCCGCCAGTGGCAGCCAGGTGTAAGCGGCGAACAGGGCATAAAGCGCCAGGGTGCCGAACAGCCCCCGCAGGGCCAACAGCGGCCAGTCGGCGCCCCAGGGCGAAAGGCCTCTGCGCTGCAGCAGCGCCTGGCTGACCAGCAGGCCGATCAACGAGCGGGCCAGCACCACCTCGCTGACCGGCAGGCGGCCTCCCAAGAACTTCACGCAGGCCCCCATCAGGCTGAAGCTGAGCACGCTGAACAGCAGGGCGAGTACTGGCGTCACGGCGGGCTAGCGACAGGCGATCGCGGGACGATGTTTCGAAATGGCCTGAACATCACTTGTTAGAATGACTTAGCAGCAGGTTCACACACCATGACAACCGCCAGCGGTTCAGCCCAGGGTCTTGGCCAAGCGGCCGCGCTGCTGATTAGCGCGACGCTGACCCTCCCGGCCGCGCCGGGGCTGGCCCAGGAGCGATGCCAATTCCTGCAACCGATTGGCGGCAACGGTACCTCTGCCATCGTGTCCAAGTCCGTTGGCCCCGGCAAGGCTCTGCCATTTGCAAAAACTAACTGGAATACCGATTTCATCGTTAACAATCCCTATAACAGCTACAAGTTCTTTTTCACTGCAAACTCATCCGATTCCAATGCAACCTATCCCGTGCAAGGCTACATGAAGTTTAGCGACGGATCCAATCTGCAGGTCATCAATGAATCGATGAACCCACCGATCGGCACTGGACGCATGTTTGGTCCCTTCCCTGCCGTTGGCGGCAAGCAGGCCAGCCAGATGAACTTCAAGGTGGGAGCCAGCAATGACCCAGGTGCGCTGGGATTCAGCTACCGCATCTCGGTGCAAGGCTGCTATTGATGATCATTGCGCTGCCAATCCAGTTGGGCTGAGCTGGGCTGGATTGGTTTGAGGCTGATGGGGCTTTGAACCTGCCCGCTTGCCGTTCGTTGGTCCCAACATCAGATTGGGACCCTGCGGCGAAGCGATGGATCAAAGGCGTGGTTTGATCAGCTGCAGCACCTGGGGCCCAAGACCGCCGGCCCTTCGCTCGCAGTCCAAGGTTTCCAGAATCAAGCGACCAGCCTCCTGCAGGTCTCCCCGCTCAGCGGCTTGGCGCGCCAACTGATCCAGTTCCGAGGCGCGGGACAAAAACGTGCGGCGGGCCACGGAATCAACTCCATGGCCTCCATGCAGAAGGGAGGGTGGCGTGGGCCGATCTGGCCTGTGGACCTTGAGAGGTGTATGTGCCAGGGGCTTCATGCCAGTCATGGGTATGGATTGGCTCACCCCGCCATGGAGGTGAACATCAAGGCTTTCGGAAGTCTAAAGATACGAGGCTGGCCTTGCAGCCTCGGCCGCATCAACAAAACCAAACGACATCAGGTGCCAGGCTCTTCCTGATTGCCGCCGAGGGCGGCAATCTGTTCACGGAGTTGCTGGGAGCGCTGCTGATCGCCGCGTGTCAGAGCAACCGCTAGGGCAAACTCCAGCTTTTCCAACTGATGCTCACCCTCCGGCTGGTCATTGAGTGGAAAAGGAGTGGGCTGGCGCCGACCCTGAGGACTGGCCACCCCATTGGATCCGGGGCGAGGAAGGGGGGTGCCGTGGGCGGAGGAGGAGTGGGCGGAAGAGGGGAAGGCCATGGCTGGCTTTCTTTTTATTTTGCCACCTTCCGCCAGCCCTTGGGTCCCTGGATCAGGCCGCCAGGAGGTCGTGATCGCGCTCGTCCTCGGCCAGCTCAGCCGTGAAGGCCTGCTCCTCGGCCAGCTCTGAAACCTCCGCCAGGGGAGGCACATCGCCGCTGGTGGGAGGGTGCTCGGCAGCGGGTTCGGCATCCAGCTCCAACAGAGCGCGGCAGTCATGGAGCAGCCGGTCGACATTTTCGAGACGGTTGATCTCCTGGGGATCAGGACGATCCAGGTTGGTCAGCTGCAGCTCCAGGGCTCCCAGTCGCTGCTCAAGCAGCACCAACCGCTGGGAAATCGCGTGGATCGTGGCGGCGAGATCCTCAGCGCTGCGGCTGATTCGAAACGAGACCGAAGAGCTGGCCATGGGAGAACAGAACGATGATCTGGCCGCATGACAACACACATACCCCGACGCCTCAAGCTACTCAGGCCAGCCGGTGGCAGAGGCCTCGATCCCCCAAAGTGGATGGGCTGAATCTGGCGGTGATGGAGATTTCGTGGCAGCTGGTGCTGTACGGCCTAGCCGGCTCCGCGGGGGGCCTGCTGGCCCTGCGCACGGGAATTCCAGCGGCACCACTGGCTGGCGCCCTGATCGGTGCGGCCCTGGTGAGTATGAGCGGTCGGCTGGAGACGGCGCGCTGGCCGATCGGCACCCGCACCCTGCTGGAAATCGCCATCGGCACGGTGATCGGCACGGCGCTGACAACCGATGCCGTCTCCGAATTGAAAATACTTTGGCGGCCCGCCCTGCTGATCACCCTATCCCTGGTGCTCACGGGCCTGGTGGTGGGTCTATGGACCAGCCGGCTGCTGGGAATTAATCCGGTGGTGTCCCTACTCGGAGCGGCCCCGGGTGGTATCAGCGGCATGAGCCTGGTGGGGGCCGAATTCGGTGTGGGCGCCGCTGTGGCTGTCCTTCACGCGGTCCGCTTGATCACCGTGCTGCTGGTCCTGCCCCTGGTGGTGCGCTGGATCCTGCCGGGTGGAGGTACGCCGCCGCCGGCTTGAAGCCCGGAGCGGGCAGCCAACCCCCACGTCAAGACCCGGGGCCGGAATCCCCCTGCCGCGCTCTGGACAAACTCGCCTCGGCCGATACGGTTATGCGGTTGCTGGAGTCCCTGATCCCATGGTCCGCCGTCCTGCCGCTGCGGCTCTGCCCACCCCTGGGGCCCTGGTCGCCGGACTGCTCGGTCTGGCGACCGCCCTGCTGCCATGTGGTGCCGCACAGGCCGCCAACATGCCCGATGGCCCCGGTCCAAAGGGGGCACAGGTTTATTGCTTTATGCGCTCCAACGGCAACAACCACAACGTGAGCTGGAGTGCGGCCTACGCCCTGATCAAACGCCAGAGCGCAGGCATGTTCCGCACCTCCCCCGAGCACGCCGCTGTGATGATCACCGAGGCGGTGGTGCAGAACCCCGGCACCTTTCCGGATTGCGGCCGTTTTTTGGGAGATCTGTTCTCGCCAACCCCTCCCATGGCTGAGATCAATCCGTCTGGGTCGGCCAACACCAGTCTCAATGGCCGATCCAACAGCGGCCCCTCCAGCCTCGGGGGGATGACCCGCACTGATCGCTACGGATCCTGAGCATCCAGCTGTCCACTGACCATCGCGCCCCAGGCCCTTGCGCCCCAGGTCTGACTGCCCTGCTGCTGGCGGCAACTTTGGCTGTAGCGCTATTGGGATGTGTTGAGGAGCCGCTGCCCCAGCGGCGACTGACCTCGGGCGACTGTCTGCTGGACCTCAAACTCAGCGATCTCAGGAACGCTCGGCGACGCTGCGACAAGGTGGTGAACGCCTTTCCCGGCGATCCCGCACCCCTCAATGACCGGTTCCTGATTCACAGCCTGCTGGGCGACAACGCGGCAGCCTGCGCCGACATCCGCCAGGCGGCGAAGCTGGCGAGCCGTCTTCCAACGGCAAAGCTTGACCCGCTGCTGCGCCGGGATCTGAGCCAACGGCTGTCCAGCTGCCGCGACTGAAAAGGGCCCTCACCAACGCTCTAGCAGCTGCCGCACCAGGACCGGCAGAGCCCGCCGCTGACTCAACCGCTCGCGGCTGTGCAGCAGGAGCTCAATGCGCTCCGATTTGTCGGCGATCAAGCTGTCCACGAAGGCATCAGCCTGGCCGAGCTGGAGCCAATGGCTGGTAAGCGTGGCCCGCATGCCGATGCGGTGGCAACGATCTTCTGCCTGCTCCGCATCGCCGGGGGTCCAGGGGCGCTCGATCAGCACCACGTGGCGAGCGCGATGCAACGTAAAGCCCAGCCCTCCGGTGCCAAAGGTGGCGAACAACAGCCGGCGGCGGCCCTGCTGAAAGGCATCCACCAAGGCCTGTCGCTGCTGGACGGGCACGGCTCCCGTCAGCAGCACCGCCTCGCTGTCAGCACCGAAACGGTGATGGAGAGCCTGGGCTGTGGCCACGAATGCGGTGAACACCACAACGGGCTCGTCAGCCGCCAGCAGCGACCGCAACAGTTGGACGGCCGCGGGCAGTTTGTGCTCCGAACCAATGCGGCGCAGCGCGGTGAGCACCGCCAGGGCCTCGGCATCCCGGCGCACCAGCCCACGGGCGGCGCGTTGGCGGAAGTCCCGCACACAGCAGTCCAGGCGCCGCTCGAAATCCGCCGCTGCCGCTGGCGCCAAGGTCACGGGCTGGAGCCGACGCTGCTTCGGCGGCAGATCGAGGCATTGCCCCTTGGAGCGGTGCAGCAGCAGCGGCCGCACCAGGCGTTGCAGTTCCTCCAGATGACTGGCGCCGGAGGCTTCCCAGATCCTCCGGCCGGCCCGCTCTCGCCAGTGCCCCTGGCAGTAACGCTCCTCAAACGCCCGCCGATCAACGGCGAGGGGATGGCCGATCGCCGCCAGCAGCGGCAGCAGCTGGGAGGGACGTCCATTCTTCATCGGCGTGCCGGTGAGCAGCCAGATCGCCCGCAACCGTGGATGGCGGGCCAGCCGCAGCAGCGCCTGGCTGCGGACCGCCTGGGCTGACTGCGCGAAGTGGGCTTCATCGACGACCAGCACGCAACCCGCCTCCGGCAGCTCAGGCGGCAGCCGCGCCCAGCTGTGCAACTCCAGCTGCAGCTCCAGGGCCAGGGCTTCTTGACGCCAATGGGCCCGCAACCCAGCCGGCGCCACAACCACCACGCGGCAGTCGCCACAGCGCACCAAAGCGCGGGCGGCCAACAGGGCCGTGAGAGTCTTGCCCAGGCCCATCGCGTCGGCCAACACGGCGCCGCGGCGGGCGAGCAACCAGCGGGCGGCATGGCGCTGGTGCGCCATGGGCTGGCGGCCATCGGCAAGTTGCTCCTCAAGGGCGGCCGCCTGCACCAGCTGACGATGGGGGGGCAGGGGCGGCAGCGGCTGGCGCAACCAGCCCAACCACCGGGCCAGCTCGGCGGTGACCGGAAAGCGACCCGACAGGGCCTGATCAAGGGCCGCCGCGGCCTCCAGTGGGAATTCCCAGCAGGAGCGGCTGGAGAGCCAGCGGCCAGCAGGCCGAATGCGGCGCAGCTGGGCCTGCGTCACGGGGTCGAAGGGCGAAACCACCTCGATCAGACCACTGGGGCCCAGACGCATCTGCACCAGCGGAGGGACCAAAGCAACAGGTAGCAGCCTTCGACACATTGACACCGGTCAAAGCGCGGCAGGATTGCGGCAGCCGAGGCTTTCTGATGCAGCCCAGGGATGGTGTGTTCCTTGAGGACCTCTGCCCCAAACTGCGCGACCGAAGCTGGCGGCGCTCCCTGCACGCCCTGACCAAAGGTAGCTGCCTGTATTGCGGGGCACCTTCCGAATCGATCGATCACGTGTTGCCCCGCAGCCAAGGCGGCTGCAGCACCACCGAAAACTGCGTGCCCGCCTGCCTGGCCTGCAACGGCCAGAAAGGCGACAACGACGCCTTCGCTTGGTACCGCGAACAGGATTTCTACGATCCGCGCCGGGCAATGGCGCTACGGGCCTGGCTGGAGGGGGACATGCACATGGCGCTCAAGCTGCTGTCTTGGAGCCATCCAGCGGAGCAAGCCGGCCCCAGGAACAACACCACCGTCAGGCCCGAACCGGTCCGAGCAGGGTCGTCTTCAGGGGATGGCCAGGCCGGAGCGCCAAGGCGCCGCACCAGCAAGGCCGGCAGCAACTACCAAACCCGGCAAGCCGCCACGCCGTTGTGGCGCTGGCAAATCGCCTCCTGAGCCCAGGGCTGCTCCGGCGCCACCAGCAGTGCCGCCAGCAGCAGCATGGCCGCCAAGGCCAGAGGGATCCCCGGCGCCGAGATCACCTGTGCGTGGCCCCAACCGCATGCTGCCTGCTGGGGCGCAACCAAACCGACCGGACGGAGGCTGAGACTGGCTCGCTGCCGGCAAGCCCCGGGCAACGTGGGGGCATGGAGGGAGGATGAGCGGAGGGAGGATGGCCCGAGAAAGAGCGAGGACACAACGAGACCCGTGAACACTGATACAAGTGTACTTTCCCCCGCGGAGGCTGTCAACCTGGCGGCGGACCCGCGAGGGCCGCACCCCGATCCGGCCCTTGCGGCCCTGCGGCAAGCGGGGATTGGCCGAGCGCTGGTGCTGGGCGGCGGCTACACCGGCGGCCGCTTCGCTCTGAAACTGGCCTCGGCCGGGGTGACGGTGACGGCGACCAGCCGCCAACCCACTCCCGAAGACGCAGGCCCGATCCAGCGCCTGCGCTTCGATCCCGAGGCCGGCTGTCTTCCCAGCGCCGGGGATCTGGAGGGCACCACCCATCTGCTGGTGACCATTCCTCCGGATCGCCGAGGCCAAGACCCGGTGTTGGCGACCCTGGCGCCAGTGCTGGACCAGCTGCCCTTGCGCTGGGTCGGCTACCTCTCCAGCACCGGGGTCTACGGCGACCAGGGAGGAGGCTGGGTCGACGAGACGAGCCCAACGCGGCCTGGCTTGGAACGCAGCCGGGCCCGCCTGGCCTGCGAGCGGGCTTGGCGGGCCCGGGGGCTGCCCCTGCAGGTGTTGCGCCTGCCGGCCATCTACGGGCCAGGGCGCACCCCGTTCCGCGGCCTCCAGGACGGCTCAGCCCGGCTGATCCACAAACCAGGCCAAGTGTTCAGCCGCATTCACGTCGACGACATCCTCGGCGCCCTGGCCCACTGTCTGGCCCTGCCGGCGGACCAGCGGCCGCAGACCTTGATCGTGGCGGATGACCAGCCCTGCCCCTCCAGCGAAACGCTCGGGTACGCCGCTCACCTACTGGGCTGCCGTCTCCCCGAGGCGGAGCCCTACGCGCAGGCGGCGTTGCGGATGAGCCCGATGGCCCGCGGGTTCTGGACCGAGAACCGGCGTGTCAGCAATCGGCTGCTCTGCCAGGGCCTCGGCTATCGGCTGCTCTACCCGAGCTATCGGGAGGGTTATCGGGCCTGCCTGGCGCAGGAGCCGCACACCTAAAGGCCTCGCAGAGCTGGTCAGGGCGGCTGCCCAGCGATCAGCGGGAGGCCACCGCGAACGCCCCAGCCGGCAGAAGCCTCTGGCGAGGCCCGCGGATCGAAACGCAAGCCGACCGCCGCGGCAACAGGAGAGGTTGGCGGCGTTCAGACCTGCCTGAGCGGGCGGCTCACTTGCTGAGTTCCTTGATCGGATCAAAGTTGTTCAGGTATTCCAGCCCCGCCGAGCGCAACAAGCGGTTCCAGTGAATCTCGATCCAACCGTTTTGCAGCCCTACTCCGATCCCCGTGATCAGGGACCCCACGATCAACCAACGAATCATGGAACTCGAAAGCATGCCTTCCCCATTGAACCTCCCACATCCACCCTCGACGGGCCTTGTCATTGCATTGGGGGATCCGGCCGGCATTGGGGCGGAAGTCACCCTCAAGGCCCTGGCCCAGCCGCGGCCCTCCCAGCGGCGGGTGGAGCTGGTGGGCTGCCGGCGCTGGCTCGAGGACACCTACATGCTGCTGCGCGATCGCGGCGACGAACCGCTGGCCGATCCGGCCGCCTTCCCGATCATCGACCAACCCCTGGAGCGTCCGGTCACACCGGGGCAGAGCGACGCGGCCAGCGGCGCCGCCGGCTTCCATTGGTTGACCCAGGCCGTGGAACGGGTCATGGACGGAGGACGCGCTCTGGTCACCGCTCCCATCGCCAAAGCCAGCTGGCACGCCGCCGGATTCCATTACCCCGGGCAGACGGAACGCCTGGCGGAATTGGCCGGGGTCTCCGAGGCCTCCATGCTGTTCACCGCCCGCTCGCCCGATGGCCGCTGGCGCTTCAACACGTTGCTGGCCACCACCCACATCCCCCTGGCAGCCGTGCCCACGCGGCTCTCGCCAACCCTGGTGCAGCGCAAGCTGGAGGTGCTGTTGGCGTTCTGCCAACGCTTTCAGCCCCAGCCGCGGCTGGTGGTTGCCGGGCTGAACCCCCATGCCGGCGAAGCCGGCAACCTCGGCATTGAGGAGCGGGACTGGCTGGAACCGGCCCTGGAGTCCTGGAGGCAGGGTCACCCGTGGGTAACCCTGGAGGGGCCGTTACCCCCGGACAGCTGCTGGCTGGAAGCGGCAAACGCCTGGCAGGGCCGCGGCGAGGGCCCCGATGGCTATTTGGCGCTCTATCACGATCAGGGGTTGATCCCTGTGAAGCTGTTGGCCTTTGACGCGGCCGTGAACACCAGCCTGGGATTGCCGTTTCTGCGCACCTCACCCGACCACGGCACCGGCTTCAGCATCGCCGGTCAGGGGATCGCGCGCCCCCGCAGCATGGAGGCGGCCATCGAGGCCGCTTGGGAGCTGGCCGGAGCCGCCACGGCAGGCACCGGGCTCAGCTCGGCCTGATTCGCATCAGCACCTGGCCGAACTCCACCGGCGCGCCATTGTCCACCAGGATCTCCACCACCTCACCACCGGTCTCGGTCTCCAGCTCATTCATGAGCTTCATCGCCTCCAAGATGCAAACGGGCTGGCCACTGCTAACGCGGTCGCCGACCGAAACAAACGGCGGTTCGCCTGGCGCGGGTGAGCGGTAGAAGGTGGCCACCATCGGAGCGGTGATCGCCACCAGGTCGCCCCGAACGACGGCGGCCGGGGGCGGCGGCACGGAGGGCGTGGTGGAGACGGTTGGGGGGGGAGCCGTCGGGACGGCGGCAGGCAACGGAGCCGGACCTGGGACCGCGGCGGGCGGCGAAGGCAGCTGACGGCGCACCTCAAGGCGGAAATCCTCCGCTTCCAGTCGAAACTCCTGGATATCGCTCTCACCGATCAGGGCAAGAAGCTCACGAAGTTGCTGATGGTCGAACTGCATGGTGTCAGGACTCCCGGCCGAGATAGCTGTCGGAGCGGGTGTCGATCTTGACGCGGTCGCCAATCGAAACAAACAGCGGCACCATCACTTGCGCACCGGTTTCGACGATGGCGGGCTTGGTGCCCCCGGTGGCCGTATCGCCTTTGACGCCGGGGTCGGTCTGGGTGACCTCAAGGACGACCGAATTGGGCAATTCCACCTCAAGGGGCTTGTTGTTCCAGGAAACAACCGTCACTTCCATCCCCTCCTTGAGGTATTTGCGCTGCGAGCCGATGTCGTCGGCGGTCAGTCGCATCTCCTCATAGGACGCCATATCCATGAATACATAGTCGTCACCCTCCTTGTAGGTGTGCTGCAGGGTCGCCTTCTCCAGCACGGCCTGGGGCATGGACTCGCCGGCCCGGAAGGTCTTCTCAACGACATTGCCGCTTTGAACCGCCTTCAGCTTGGTGCGCACAAAGGCCGAACCCTTGCCAGGCTTGACGTGCAGGAACTCGATCACCCGCCACACCTGACCATCGAGTTCGATCGTGGAGCCGGTGCGAAAGTCGTTGCTGGAGATCATCCCGGCACTTCTCTTTGCCCGCGGATTGTACGTCCGGCTACTGGAGCCTCCCCGGCGCCAGCGGGGGCAGGGGCCGGCGGCGGCGCCTGGGGCTGTGCCAAAGTCCAGCCACAGGCTGGGAGGCCATGGGCTTTCGATCCCTTGTTTCGCGCTCGCTCCAAGGCCTCTGTCAGGCCCTGATGCTGGTCGCCCTGCTGCTGCCGATCCAGGTCGCACCAGCCCTGGCAGCCCTGCCCCAAGGCAACGCGGTCACCGATCCGCAAGCGCTGCTGCGCGATGCCCTGCCGGTGCAGCAAGCGGATTTGCGGGCGCTTCAGCATCGGCTCGAGGCCACCAGCGACGACCTCAGGGCCAAGCGCTGGGCAGCCCTGACCAGCTCCAGCCGCCGCGCCGAGGCCCAGCTGTCCACGCGCCGACTCGCGATCCTGGCCAGCTACCCGGAGGCAAACCGGCCCGTGGTGGAGGCTTTGCTGGACGATCTCGCCAGCCAGCTGCAACACCTCAACGCCGCCGCCGAAGCCCAACAGCGTGAGGATTTTCTGGCCGCTCGCCGAGCGGCCCTGGGCGCGATCGGCAGCGCCGAAGCCATGCTCGTGGGGCCCTTCCCCTACGCGATCCCCGACACCTACGCCAGCCTGCCGCGCCTGCTCGGGCGGGCCACCGTGCTGCTGCGCACCACCAAGGGCGATCTGACCGCCGTGGTGGATGGCTACAACGCCCCCCTCACCGCTGGCGCCTTTGTTGACCTGGTGCAGCGGGGCTTTTACGACGGCCTGCCCTTCATCCGGGCGGAAGACTTTTACGTGTTGCAGACCGGCGATCCCAAGGGTCCGGAAAGCGGCTTCATCGACCCGGCCACCAAGACGGAACGCAAGGTTCCCCTGGAGATTCGCGTCCCCGGCGAGGAGCTGCCCTTCTACAACCAAACCTTCGAGGAGCTGGGGCTGTTCAAGGCTCAGCCGATCCTGCCCTTCAATGCCAAGGGCACCCTGGGCTGGGCCCACTCCGATGACCACCTCGATGACGGCTCCTCCCAGTTTTTCCTGTTCCTCTTCGAACCGGAACTCACTCCGGCGGGCCTGAACCTGATCGATGGCCGCTACTCCGCCTTCGGCTACGTGGTGGATGGCTTCGACGTGCTCGACAAGCTCTCGGCGGAGGATGGCGTTGTCGGCGCCAAGGTGTTGGAGGGAGCCGAGTACCTCCAGCCCCATGGTTGATCACAGCCTTGAACACCACGGCGCCGGTGGTCGCCCTCCGGGTGGCTGAGGGGCACGCGGCGGAGAACCCGCTAAGCCTGGGCGATCTGGGCGAGTGGGAGCTGATCCGCCGCCTGTCCGCCTTCGCGCCGCCCGGCCAATTCAACGATGACGCGGCGGTTCTGGACGCTGACAACGGCGCTGGGGCGCTGGTGGTGAACACCGATGTGATGGTGGAAGGGGTGCACTTCAGCGACCGCACCACCAACCCCGAGGATGTGGGCTGGCGCGCCGCCGCCGCCAATCTCTCCGACCTGGCGGCCATGGGCTGCACCACCGTGGTGGGACTGACCGTGGGCCTGGTGGCCCCTGCCAGCACCAGCTGGGCCTGGGTGGAGGGGGTGTATTGCGGGCTGGCGGCCTGCTTGAGGCACCATGGCGGCGTGCTGCTGGGGGGCGACTGCAGCGGCGGCAGCTCGCGGATGCTGGCGATCACAGCGCTCGGTCGGCTGCCCGCCGCCCGCCAGGCGGCTCCACGGGACGCTGCCCGCTCATCCGGTCTGATCCGGCGCGCTGACGGCAGCCCGGGCGACTGGCTGGTGAGCAGCGGGCCCCATGGACTGAGCCGGCTGGGCCTGGCCCTGCTGCAAGGAGAGCTGTCCACCGCCCCGACCGCCGAGCTGGGCCTGAGGGCCATCGCTGCCCACCGCCGGCCCCGTCCACGCTTCGACGTGGTGCGAGCCCTGATCAGCTGCCGACCGGCGGACCTGGCCTGGCGCGTCGGCGGCTGCGACAGCAGCGACGGCCTGGCGGCCGCGGCCGCGGCCATTGCCAGCAGCAGTGGCTGCATCGCCTGCCTCGATCCCGACGCCCTGCCCCTGGAGCCCGCGATGGCCGCCCTGCCCAACGCCAGGGACTGGTGCCTGGCAGGAGGGGAGGATTTCGAGCTGGTGCTGGCCCTGGCCCCCGCCTGGGCCGCCGCGCTGTGCCAGTTGCTGCCGGGCTGCCGCCCGGTGGGGGTGCTGGAGCCAGGGCGGGCGGAAGTGCCGCGTTGGAGCAACGGCGACCCGATCACGCCGGAGCTCGGCGGATACCAGCACTTCGGCTGAAGCCATCAAGGTGGCCAGATGCCAGCGGACGGCCAAGGCAAAGCCAAGAAGGTCTCCAGCCAGCCTTTGTGGCCTCCTGAACCGGAGGGTGATCAGGGGTGGGGCTAGGCCAGGCAACGCCATAAGGTGGAACCCTTGGCCATTCGCGAGGCGGCCCTTCACCGCGATACGACGCCGTCGCGATTCTCACGATTTCCATGCCCATCCTTGTCACCGGCGCAGCGGGTTTCATCGGCTTTCATCTCTGCCAGCGACTCTTGAGCCGGGGCGAACAGGTGATCGGCTTTGACAATCTCAACCCCTATTACGACCCGGCCCTGAAGCAGGCCCGCCTGGACCGGCTGACAGCCGAGGCGGGGTTCAGCTTCGTGCGTGGCGACCTGGCGGATGGCCAGGCGGTGGCGGCGCTATTTGAGCGCTTCCAACCCAACCGGGTGGTGAACCTGGCTGCCCAAGCCGGAGTGCGTTACTCCGTTGAGAACCCTTCCGCCTACATCCAGAGCAACATGGTGGGTTTCGGCCATGTGCTTGAGGGATGCCGGCACGGCCAGGTGGAGCATCTGGTGTACGCCTCCAGCAGCTCGGTCTACGGCGGCAATACAAGGCTTCCGTTTTCGGAACACCAGGGAGTCGACCATCCGGTGAGCTTGTATGCCGCCAGTAAGAAAGCCAACGAACTGATGGCCCACACCTATAGCCATCTCTTCAAGCTGCCAGCGACGGGCCTGCGCTTCTTCACGGTGTATGGCCCCTGGGGTCGTCCCGATATGGCCCTGTTCCTGTTCACCAAAGCGATGCTGGCTGGCGAGCCGATCAAGCTGTTCAACAACGGCAAGATGGTGCGCGATTTCACCTACATCGACGACATCGTCGAAAGCCTAGTGCGGGTTCTCGACAAACCCGCCAGTGGCGATGCCAACTTTGATCCGGCCGCTCCGGATCCGGCGATCAGCTGGGCGCCCCATCGCCTGTTCAACATCGGCAACTCCCGGCCAACCCCGTTGAGCGATTACATCGCGGCGATCGAGCAGGCCGTGGGGGTGAAGGCCAAGCTGGATCCCCAGCCGATGCAACCGGGCGACCTTCCGGCAACCGCGGCCGACACCCGTGATCTGGAAGCGTGGATCGGCTTCCGGCCCGACACGCCAATCGCGGTGGGGGTGGAACGCTTCGTGGCCTGGTACCGGCAGTTTTACGGGGTCTGACTCCGCTACACCACGGTCCCGAACAGCCGGCCCACAGCGGCCGTCAGCCCCATAGCCAGGGAGCCCCAGACCAGCATCCGCACCGCGCCGCGCCAGCGGCAAGCTCCGCCGACGGCAGCGGACAAGGCCCCGAGGGTGCCTAGCGACAGCAGCGCAGCCAGGATTGTGCAACCTGTGATACGGGCTTCCGGGCTGAACAGCACCACCAGAATGGGCACCACCGCGCCGATGGCGAAGCTGCCGGCCGAGGCCAGCGCCGCCTGCAGAGGTCGAGCTCGCAGGATCTCGCTCAGGCCCAGCTCATCGCGGGCGTGGGCCGCCAGGGCATCGTGGAGCGTGAGCTGCTCGGCCACCCGCTGGGCCAGGGCGGGATCCAGGCCGCGGCTTCGGTAGATCTCACTGAGCTCAGCCAGTTCGCCAGCGGGATCAGCGGCCAGCTCCTGCCGTTCCCGGGCCAGATCAGCCCGTTCCGTATCCGCTTGGGACTGCACCGAGACATATTCTCCCGCCGCCATGGAGGCGGCGCCGGCCACCAGGGCCGCCAGGCCGGAGAGCAGCAACGCCGGCCGCTGGGCTCCAGAGGCGGCGATCCCAACCACAAGACTCGCCACAGAAATGGTGCCGTCGTTGGCGCCCAGCACCACGGCTCGCAGCCAACCGATGCGATGGGTGTTGTGGGATTCGCCGTGACGCCTCGGCCCATGGCGGCGGGGCGCCCCTGAGGCCTGCAACGGGTCTGGAGCGGCCGGCATGGCGGTCAACGCAAACGACTGACGCCACCAGCATGGCGGGCGAGGTTTGCGAAGCCCTGCATCGTGGATGATTCTCGTCGTGGGTTCAGGCCTGGAAGAGGACGCCACTCAGCAGCCCGCTGGTTTGGGAGCCAGCTGAGCGCCTTGCACACCAGCGCCTTGCACACCATGGACGCGAAACAAAGATCCCCTGCCCAGCAAGAGCGGACAGGGGATTGATCCGGTCAGCGGCAGTGCGGCAGTGGTGGTTCAGGAGATCGGAGGAACCGACCGCTCACTTCCAGTTCTTCGCCACGATCTCGGCCAGATCGACAACACGTTGGCTGTAGCCCCATTCGTTGTCGTACCAGCAGATCACTTTCACCATATTTCCGCCCATGACCAAGGTGAGCTCGGAATCGACGATGGTGCTCTCATCCGTGCCGGCGTGATCGCTCGACACGAGCGGCAGATCGCAGTACTTGATGATGCCCTTCATGCCGTTCTCAGAGGCGGCTTTCAGCACGGCGTTCACCTCCTCCTTGGTGGTGTCGCGGCTCAGCTCCAACACCATGTCCACCACCGACACGTTGGGGGTGGGCACCCGCAGGGCGATGCCGCTGAGCTTGCCTTTCATCGGGGGATAAACCAGGGCTACGGCCTTGGCGGCGCCGGTGCTGGTGGGCACGATGTTCACCGCGGCGGCTCGGGCCCGGCGCAGGTCGCGGTGGGCCGCGTCGAGGATGCGCTGATCGCCCGTGTAGCTGTGGGTGGTGGTCATCGTGCCTTTGACGATGCCGAAGGCCTGATCGAGCACCTTGACGACCGGGGCCATGCAGTTGGTGGTGCAGCTGGCGTTGCTGAGGATGTCCCAGTCCTCGTGGCGATATTCATCCGCGTTCACACCCACCACGAAGGTGCCCACCTTGGCGCCCTTGCCGGGGGCGGTGAGAATTACCTTTTTCGCGCCGGCTTCGAAGTGCTTACTCGCGCCAACGTCATCATTGAACACGCCGGTGGATTCAATCACCAGATCGACGCCCCACTCCTTCCAGGGCAAGTTGGCGGGGTTGCGGTCGTAAAAGACCTTGATGATCTTGTCGTTAACTGTGATCGTGTTCTCGGTGGTGGTGACCTCGACCCCCCGCAGGGGGCCGAGCATCGAGTCGTACTTGAGGAGGTGGGCGTTGGTGTTGGTGTCGCCTGACCCGTTCAGACCAACGATCTCAAGGTTGGTGTTGGCACCCCGGCTCAGCCAACAACGCATGAAGTTGCGGCCGATGCGGCCGAATCCATTGATCGCAACCTTCAAGGTCATGGCAGGCAGCGGCGAAACCCGCTAACAAAGGTGATTTCGGCTGCAGATCATACAGAAATGGCATCCCCCGAGCGCCGGCCGCAACGGCTATCCCTGAGCGGGCCCTCGCTGAGGATCCCTGGCAGGGCAAGGGATTAACGGAGGGGGCGCCGACCTTGCGCCAGGCTGGCGGGCGACTGAGGGGAAGCGCCGATGCATCTCGTAAGAATTTCGCGCCGCTGATCCCTTGAGCGGCAGCCCGTCCCGCCCTATTTTCGGCGGGTTCTGAGGTGATGTCCTTGAGTCGGATGCTGGATCGCCACCAACCGCTTCATTTCATCGGCGTTGGCGGCATCGGCATGTCGGCTCTGGCCGCCATCCTGGCTGCCCGCGGCTATCGGGTCAGCGGCTCAGACCCCAGGCACACCCCCGTGCTCGACCGTCTAGCCAGTGCCGGGGTACGCCTGTTCAGCGAGCAGCAAGCGAGCACGATCAACGCCCTCCTGCCCAGTGAGCAGCCTCCGGCGGTGGTGGTGAGTTCCGCCGTTCCCGAGAGCAACCCCGAATTGGCGGAAGCGCGGCGCCAGGGGCTCTCGGTGTTGCATCGTTCCGACGTGCTGGCGGCCCTGATCAACAGCCAGCCCTCCATCGCCGTGGCCGGCAGCCACGGCAAAACCACCACCAGCACCCTGATCGCCACGCTGCTCGATCTGGTGGATCTCGACCCCACCGCCGTGATCGGCGGCATCGTGCCGGCCTTCGGCAGCAACGGCCGCCAGGGTGAGGGGCGGCTGCTGGTCGCCGAAGCGGACGAATCCGATGGCTCGCTGGTGAAATTCCAGGCCAGCCTCGGTGTTCTCACCAACGTGGAGCTCGACCACACCGACCACTACGCCGACCTTGATGCCCTGATCGCCACCCTCCAGCGCTTTGCCCGGTCCTCGGGGCAACTGCTCGCCAACCGCGATTGTCCGATCCTGCGGGAGCACTTCGAAGCACAGGCCTGGTGGTCGATCCGTAGCGCCGAGGGGGTGAATTTTGCCGCCCTGCCGCTGGAAGAGCGGGGTGATGGCAGTCGCGCCACGTTCTACGAGAACGGCCAACCGGTGGGTGAGATCGATCTGCCGTTACCCGGTCGACACAATCTCAGCAACGCCACGGCGGCGATTGCCGCCTGCCGCCTTGAAGGAGTGCCGTTTGAGAGGTTGCGACTGGCCGTGGGCCGCCTGCAATCGCCCGGGCGCCGCTTCGACTGCCGCGGCATCTGGCAGGAACGCATCGTGGTCGACGATTACGCCCATCACCCCAGCGAGGTGGCGGCCACGCTGGCGATGGCGCGACTGATGATCCGCAGCGGTCGCAGTCCCCTGCCGCAACAGCCCCACCGGCTGCTGGCGGTGTTCCAGCCACACCGCTATAGCCGCACCGCCCAGTTCCTGGAAGCTTTTGCGGCTGCGTTATGCGATGCCGATCAGGTGCTGCTGGCCCCGCTCTACGCCGCTGGAGAAGCGCCGATCGCCGGGGTTTCCAGCGCGGCCATGGCCGACATGGTGCAGCACCTCTCGCCAAAGCTGCCGGTGCAGGTGGCCGACAGCCTGGATCGCCTGGCCGATTTGGTGGCTGATAGCAGTCGGCCCGGCGATCTGGTGCTGGCGATGGGTGCGGGAGACGTGAATGGCCTCTGGGAGCGCCTGCAACGGTTGGGTGAGCGGGATCGGCCCCAGCCCTTAGCGGTCTGATGGACTCGCTGCTGGCGCCCCCGCAAGGCCTGCGGCAAGCCGTTGCGCTCGCCGACTTCACCACCTGGAAGGTCGGAGGCCCGGCGGAATGGTTCGCCGATCCCGCCAGCCGCGAGGAATTGCTGCACCAGATCGGCTGGGGTCGGCGTCGCGGCCTGCCACTTCGCTGGATCGGCGCCGGCTCCAATCTGCTGATCGCCGATGCTGGCCTCGCTGGTCTCACCCTGTGCAGCCGGCGCCTGCAGGGCAGCCGCTTGGATCGGCTCGAAGGGTGGGTGGAGGCGGAGGCCGGCGAACCCATCCCGACCCTGGCCCGGAAAGCCGCCCGGGCGGGTCTGCACGGCCTCGAGTGGGCGGTGGGGATCCCCGGCACGGTGGGTGGAGCCGTCGTCATGAACGCCGGCGCCCAGGGGGGCTGCACGGCAGATTGGCTCGACTCGGTGGAGCTGCTCGACCCCGAGCGTCCGGATGCGCTCTTCCGGCTTCCGGCACGGGAGCTGAACTACGCCTATCGCCACAGCCGTCTCCAGGACGGGAACCTGCTCGTGCTCTCGGCCCGATTCCGTCTGCAGGCCGGCCACGATCCAGCGGCGATCACGGGCCGCACCAGCGCCAATCTGCACAGCCGCACCAGCAGCCAGCCTTATCAACAACCCAGCTGCGGCAGCGTGTTCCGCAACCCGGAACCCCAGAAGGCCGGCTGGCTGATCGAAGCGCTCGGGCTCAAGGGTGAGCGCATCGGTGATGCCCAGGTATCGCCGATGCACGCGAATTTCATCGTCAATCTGGGCAGGGCACGTGCCGCCGACATCAGCGCGCTGATCCGGCTGGTGCAGGAGCGCGTGCGCCAGAGCCACGGCTTGGAGCTTCATCCTGAGGTGATCCGTCTGGGCTTCCAGGTCGCGGCGAGCGATGGCCACGACGGCAAGCTCTAACCTGCCTGTAGCTCCACCGCGTTCCAGGACAGCCCATGGCCGGCTTCGGTCTTCCCAATTTCAGTCAACTCACCGAGGCCTTCCGCAAGGCACAGCAGATTCAGCAGGACGCCCAGAAGCTCCAGGAGGAGCTGGATGCGTTGGAGATCGAAGGCAGCAGCAGCGATGGTCGGGCCAGCATCTGGTTGAGCGGCAATCAGCAACCGCTGCGGGTCCGGCTTGATCCCACGCTGCTGGGCGGGGCCTCGACCGAGGAGGCCGAGGCGTGCGTGCTGGAGGCCCTGCGCAAGGCCTATGAAGCCTCCACGTCCACCATGCGAGATCGCATGGAAGACCTCACGGGGGGCCTTGATCTGAACCTGCCTGGTCTGGGGGGCTGAGCTCAGCGCCGGAATCCTGGAGCTGGGGTCCAAGGTCCTGGCGCTGGCGTCGTCGCGAGGGCCGGCGCCAACGTGGATCCAGCAGGGGCTCGATCCGGTCGCCCCGCTGCCGATTGCTTCCCTGTCGACCACGCTGGAGCGGCGAGGGCCGATCAGCCAGCTGACGCTCCAACTCCGCCAGGCAGTGGGCGTAGATCTCCTGGCGATCCCAGCCGGAGCCCGCGGCGCAGCCCGGATCACCCAGATGGCGACAGTCCACGAAGCGGCAGCCCGCCTGGCTCAGGCGTTGCCTCAGCTCCGGGAACAGCTGGGCCAGCCCGGCGGCATCTGGAGGTAGTTCTGGCCGATTGAAGCCAGGAGAATCCACCACCATCCCCCCACCCCCTGCCAGGGGATAGAGGGCCACATGGCGAGTGGTGTGGCGTCCACGCCGCAGCCGACCGGAAACGGCTGCGACCCGCAAATCGAGACCGGGACAGAGCGCATTCAGCAGGCTGCTCTTGCCCACGCCTGAAGGTCCACACAGCACGCTGATGCCAGGCTCTCTCAGGCGTTGGCGCAGCGCTTCGAGGCCGCTGGGCCACTGGCAGGAGACGGCCAGGGCGTGGTAGCCCCAGGCCATCACCCGTTCACACCAGCACCGCTGCTCCTGTTCCGGCACCAGGTCGGCCTTGGTGAACACCAACAGCACCTCCGCGCCGAGGTGCTCCGCGCTGAGCAGGAAGCGGCTGAGCAGCAGCGGATCCGGGCGAGGATCGACCAGCGATGCCACCACCACCACCCGGGCAACGTTTGCCACCGACGGGCGCTCCAACCGATTGCGACGGGGGGCCAGGAATGCCACCGCCGCCCGGGCGGCCGGCCAATCGATGCCCTCCAGCCCGACGCGATCGCCAACACAGACCTCAAGACCGGATTTGTCGAGGCGGCGGCGGCGGGTGCAGAGCAGGTTGCGCACGCCGCCGGGACCGAGTTGATCGAGGGCAACGCGGCAGTAATTCGCCTCCAGCGCCACCACCAAACCGGCGATGCCGAGAGGGGAATCAGAGGCGATCGCCATCGCGGACCACCGTGAGGCACACCCCCATCTCGGCGCTTGCCGCCGAACGTTGCAGCAGCCGATGGCCATCGCGGCGCAGACCCTCCCGCACCATCTCCTCCGGCTCTCCTGGATCGATCAGCAGCTCCAGCCGAGCACCGCTGGGCAGCTTTTCCAGGGCCAGCCGACTGCGCACGACGTTAAGCGGGCAGGGCGTGCCACGCAGATCCAAGCGAGGCGGCGACTCTGCGGCGGAATCGCTGCTCACGATCCGCCGAAGAGTCCGCCGAACAAGCCACTTTTATGGTGGGGGCGCTGGCCTTTGTTGGTGTGATGGCCGGCCAACTGCTCCAACAACTGCCGCTCATCGGAGCTGAGCTTGGTGGGCAGCAGAACGCGCACGTTGAACTCGTGATTGCCGCGGGCCACCGGATTGCCCAAACGCGGCACGCCGCGGCCCTTCATCATCAAGACAGTGCCCGGCTGGGTGCCGGCCGGGATCTCCAACTGCTGCGGACCATCGACGGTTTCCACTTCGATCGTGTCGCCCAGGATGGCCTGCAGATAGCTGAGGGAGACCTCGGAGTGGATGGTGGTGCCCTCGCGACGCAAATGCGGGTGGGACTTCACATCCAAGAGCACGTAGAGATCACCACTGGGACCACCACGCTGGCCGGCATTGCCTTCGTTGGCGATGCGCAGCCGGGTGCCGGAATCGACGCCGGCGGGAATGTTGATGCGTAGTTTCTTGGTGACCTGTTGCAGGCCCTGGCCGCCGCAGCTCTGGCAGGGATCGGCGATCACCTGGCCGCTGCCTTCGCAACTCGGGCAGGGGGCCACCTGCGTGAAGTTGCCAAAGGGGGTGCGGGTGGAGCGTCGCACCTGGCCGGCCCCACCGCAGGTGCCACAGCTGGTCGGTCCGCTGCCAGCACGAGCTCCGGATCCAGCGCAGCTGCCGCACGGCTCGAGATGGCGGATCTGCACCTCTTTCTCCAGGCCGAAGACGGCTTCGCTGAAGCCGACGGTGAGATCCAGGCGCAGATCCTCACCCTGGCGTGGCCCGCGGCGGCGAGGGCCTGCCGCGGAGGCGCCACCGAAGCCGCTGAAAAACGTCTCGAACAAATCGGACAAACCGCCCATATCGCCCATGTCGGGCATGCCAGGGCCACCCCCAAGGCCGGCTTCACCAAACTGGTCGTAGCGGGCGCGGCTTTGGGGATCGCTGAGCACTTCATAGGCGCGGCTGATCTCTTTAAAGCGATCTTCAGCGCCAGGATCTTTGTTGACGTCAGGGTGATACTGGCGGGCCAGGCGGCGGTAAGCGCGCTTGAGGGTGTCGGCATCGGCATCGCGACTGACCCCTAGCTCTTGGTAAAAGTCGGCCATTAGCCGTTCTGCTCCACAGCAGCCTTGTCCGCTCCCGATTGGCCAGCCGGCCCAGGACCGATGGACACCTTGACCAGAGCGTGCCGCAAGACTCGACCATTGAGGTGGTAGCCGCGCTGCAGCTCTTCGATCACCACATCCTCGGCATGGTCGTGGCTCTCCTCTCGCATCACGGCCTCGTGGATGTTGGGATCAAAGGGCTCGCCCTCTACCCGCATCGGCGCAACACCCAACTGCTTCAAAACATCGACGAGCTGTTTATAGAGGTTTTGGTAGCTGCGGTGCAGCGCCTTGGCCTCCTCACTCTCAGGGTTGAGCTGCACCCGAGCCCGATCAAAGTTGTCAACTACCGGCAAGATTTCGGTAATTGTAGATCGGGTGATCGAAAGCTTTAAATCATCTTGGTCACGCAGTTGGCGCTTGCGGAAGTTGTCAAAATCCGCGGCGATCCGCAAGGACTGGCTGCGAAGTTGCTCCAACTCATCCTGCAGGGCGCTGACGCGGCTCTCCAACCCGCGCTCGCGCTCCGTTGCCGTGGCCGTGGCGCTGGCGTTGGACATCTCAGCCTGGCTTCCTAGGTCGGCCTGGGCAGCCTCCTGTGTGGCATCGGGCCTTACCGCGGGCAGTGGATCACCCTCGACGGGGCTGGCCACAGCCTGCTGGTCGGCAGGGAGGCTGGGATCGCTGGCCGGACTGCTGTCGCCGCTCATGCTGCCTGACACCAAAATCAGATCCCGTTATGTTGAGGCTTGATCCTCACCCTTCACAAGCGGCGGAAGCCCGCACCTCTCACCAGCCATCCCGTCCAGCCGCCTCCGCCAGCGACCTCACGGCACGATGACGCCTGATCCCTCGGCCACTCTGAACACCGCATCCGAAGCCCAGCGCAGCACCCTGCTCGGGGAAATCGGTGCCACTGCTTCCAGTGCTGGCGCCGACCCGGGCATCCCGACGGAAGACCTCGAAGCAAGCGGTGGCAACACGGCAGCCTCACCGATCCTGAGTTTGGTGGATCAGATCCTGATCCAAGCCCTGGTCAGTGGTGCGAGCGACATCCATGTGGAGCCCCAAGAGGATGGCCTGCACGTGCGCCTCCGTCAAGATGGCGTGCTGCAAACCATGGAGAAACTGCCGCGCACCTTGGTCCCGGCGGTCACCTCCCGCCTCAAAATCATGGCCGACCTGGACATCGCCGAGCGGCGGATGCCCCAGGACGGACGCATTCGGCGCTCCTTCCGGGGCAGGACGATGGACTTCCGGGTCAGCACCCTGCCCAGCCGCCACGGCGAGAAAGTGGTGTTGCGGCTGCTCGACAGCGGCGCCACCATGCTTGGGCTCGACAACCTGGTCAGCGACCAGGACTCCCGGGACCAGCTGCGTTCCATGGGCAGCAAGCCCTTCGGCATGATCTTGGTCACGGGACCCACGGGCTCGGGCAAGTCGACCACCCTCTACGCCCTGCTCTCCGAACGCAACGATCCCGCGATCAACATCTGCACGGTGGAGGACCCGATCGAGTACACCTTGGCGGGCATCACCCAAACCCAGGTGAATCGCGAGAAGGGCTATGACTTCGCCACGGCCCTGAGGGCATTCATGCGACAGGATCCTGATGTGTTGCTGGTGGGAGAAACGCGCGATCTGGAGACGGCACGCACCGCCATTGAGGCTGCTCTGACCGGCCACCTCGTGCTCACCACCCTGCACTGCAATGACGCCGCAAGCGCCTTCGCCAGACTTGATGAGATGGGGGTGGAGCCGTTTCTCGTCAGCGCCTCCTTGCTGGGAGTCATCTCCCAGCGCCTGGTCCGGCGTCTCTGCGCCGATTGTCGGATCCCCTTTCACCCCGATGCCGAGGAGCTGGCTCGATTCGGGCTCGTGGCGAGCGACGAATCCGAGATCAGTTTTTTCCGAGCAAAGCAGATGCATGGCGGCGACTCAGGCGCCTGCCCAACCTGTCAGGGTCGTGGCTACGCCGGAAGGGTCGGCGTGTTCGAGATTTTGCAGATGAATGAACAGCTGGCTTCGGCTGTGGCCAAGCGGGCGACCACCGAAGTGTTGCGGCGCCTGGCCTTGGAAAGCGGCATGAAAACCCTGCTCGGGTATGGCCTCAGCCTGGTGCGTCAGGGACTGACCACCCTGGAGGAAGTCGAGAGGATGCTGCTCACGGATACCGGCCTCGAATCGGAGCGGCGGGCCCGGGCTCTCGACAGCCTCACCTGCAAGGGCTGCGGAGCCGGGCTGCGGGATGAATGGCTGGAATGTCCCTACTGTTTAACGCTACGA
>Ga0315904_10002143_pt1 | contig 30809 bp, 25 predicted proteins | sample LakEriMetagenome_6_FD_203529 | JGI IMG/M metagenome (GOLD analysis project Ga0315904, IMG submission 203529) | Freshwater fungal communities from buoy surface, Lake Erie, Ohio, United States - Buoy 12 MA120 | ecosystem: Environmental > Aquatic > Freshwater > Lake | place: USA: Lake Erie, Ohio...
GGATCAGACGGATCAGACGGATCAGACGGATCAGACGGATCAGACGGATCAGACGGATCAGACGGATCAGACGGATCAGACGGATCAGACGGATCAGACGGATCAGACGGATCAGACGGATCAGACAGATCGGACGGATCAGACGGATCAGACGGATCAGACGGATCAGACGGATCAGACAGATCAGACGGATCAGACGGATCGGACGGATCAGACGGATCAGACGGATCGGACGGATCAGACGGATCGGACGGATCGGACGGATCGGACGGATCGGACGGATCAGACGGATCAGACGGATCGGACGGATCGGACGGATCGGACGGATCGGACGGATCGGACGGATCGGTCTTTATCGACCACCATCGTTACCGCTCCAGCGATCTCCTTGCGATCGACGAAGCTTTGCATCGCATCGCAAACAAATCGCTGCGCCGAAGTAACTTCTCGTTGTTCCAGAGATTCAAATGCATGATGAAATACCTTGAGAGTGAAAGCTTGCCCGTCCCAGGTGATTGGCTTGGGGGATGCTATAATCGCGATCCGTGGTGGCAAGTGTGGTGAGTTCCAGCTACAATTTTGGCATCCTCCGTGCCCCCCCGCCCCTTGGCATTCGCCAACCTACTTTGACAAAAGACCTGCCATGGAACCACAAGCGGCATATCAAAACTGCGCACGCGCTTTTCGATTGGTGTTAGGATCACTGATTGTATGCCTGTTTTTTGGGGGCGATTGGAAATCCGCCAGAGCCGGCGATCCTCCTGCGGATTACAAAACCTTGGGCAAGGAATTTGTCGAAAAGTACTGCTCGAAGTGCCATTCGCAAGACGATCCGCAAGCCGAATTGGTGCTGACACGTTTTTCGGACTCCGATTCGATCCTTCGCGAACGAAAGATCTGGATGAACGTCATCAAGCAGGTTCAGTCCGGATCGATGCCCCCGAAGGATCAGCAGTCGCCACCGAGCTCTGAATCCGAGAAGTTTGTCGAGCACATCAAAGCGATCTTTGATCATGCGGATCGAAACGCAAAGCCCGCTGCGGGTCGAGTCACTATGCGACGGCTCAATCGTTTCGAATACAAAAACACGATCCGAGATCTCATCGGCGTGGATTTTGACCCCACAAGCGATTTTCCGTCCGACGATATCGGGTATGGGTTTGACAATATCGGAGATGTTCTGAGTCTGCCGCCGGTCCTCATGGAACGCTACTTGGATGCCGCCGAAGGGATCCTTGCGCGTGCCATCACTCCCGATCCACCTCCTATCCCCAAAAGGCATCTTTCAAGCCAGTACACCGAACCGGCTTCTGCCGATGTCGCTGCAAAATTGATTGAAGCTGGATACCGACGGTTGGATACGTCGGCCAAAGAAGGGATCGAAACCGGACCGATCAACACGCTCTATCAGTGGGAAGCGTCTGGCGAATATACGTTTCGAACGAAACTCTATGGAGTGTCTTCCGATGGTCAATCCGTTCAAGGCGTGATCTTGCTCTATGGCGAGAACCTACCCAATCCATCGAGCGACTCAGAGCTCGAGGCCATCAGCGGCAACTTTCCAAAACCAGCGAAGATTCTCAAGACCTTTGAGGTCACCGCCAAAGCTGCAGACCAAGCCCAGGTCGTCGAAGTCAGTATTCCCCCGATGGCCAATCGCCAGCGCGTTATGGTCGGGCAATTGAAGAAACCCGAAGGCCAATCGGCCAAGCTCTACGTCGAGCATCTTGCCCTCGATGGGCCGCTCGATACGCGACCTGAAAGCCATCGACGGTTACTGGCCGTCACACCCGGCAAGTCGGTGCAAGAACAGACCCGCGAAGTACTCGGTCGTTTCCTGAGAAAAGCTTACCGACGCAGTATTGCGCCCGAGGAACTTGAGAAACTCGCCCAGTGGGTCGATCAGATGACCGCAGCGGGAGACAAGTGGGAGTCTGCCATGCAAATTGCAATGCAAGCAGTCCTGTGCTCTCCAAAATTTTTGTTTCGCGTCGAGCTCGATGACCAGCCAGCAAATACTCAGTTGCGCAAGCTCGATCCCTTTGCAGTCGCTTCTCGGCTATCGTACTTCCTTTGGAGTTCGATGCCCGACGATGCACTCTTGGACTCTGCTGAGAAAGGAACCCTCGAGCAAGAGCTCCCCACGCACATAGCACGTATGCTGGCAGACCCGCGATCGAGCGCGCTGGTGCAAAGTTTCTCGACCCAGTGGCTGCAGATCCAACGGCTTGAGTCCTTTGCTGTCGATACACAGATGTTCCCATCGTTCAATGCCAAGCTTAAGTCGGCGATGCTGCGTGAGACAGAGCTTTTTTTTGAGTCGATCCTCAAGGAAAATCGAAGCGTCTTGGAACTGATCGATTCGGACTACACGTTCCTCAACGAACCGCTGGCGAAGCATTACGGGATTTCCGATACGGTGGGCAATTGGATCGGTCAATCGGCGAGCAAGCCCGACGGCAAACCGATTCAAGGCGAGAGTTTTCAGCGAGTCTTCTTGCAAGATCGAAATCGCGGTGGACTCATTACGCAAGCCAGTGTGCTAGCGGTGACCTCGAATCCGACGAGAACCTCGCCTGTTAAGCGAGGTCGATGGATCCTCGAACAGTTTCTCGGAGCACCACCACCTCCTCCCCCACCCAACGTGCCTGAGTTGCCCAGCAAAGCCGAGGATGTTTCGACCGCTTCGCTGCGCAAGCGGATGGAAGTTCATCGACAGAATCCGGCTTGTGCCAACTGCCATGCGAAAATGGATCCGATTGGATTTGCACTCGAGAACTACGATGCGGTGGGTGCGTTTCGGACCAAGGATGGTTCGTTTGACATCGATGCCTCTGGGGAGTTTGCCGATGGATCGAGATTCGCGGGGCCCGGGGATTTGAAGTCGATTATTCTGGCTAAGCGGGAGGATTTCGTTCGATGTATTACCGAGAAAATGCTGACCTATGCCTTGGGGCGTGGAATAGAATACTATGACCGTCCAACGATCGAAAAGATCGTCGGTGCGATGCCCGGCCAGGAGTACAAGATTCAGTCGTTGATCCGAGAGATTGTTTTGAGCGAACCGTTTTTGAAGCGGGGTATGGAGTAAAGAAAGCGATGTTGATTCCAAGCAAACCGATCGATCGAAGAACGCTCTTGCGAGGTCTCGGAGTGAGCATGTCGCTCCCGCTGCTCGAAGGGATGACCGGCATGACGACTTGGGCCCAAGACTCGGTGCCTAAGCCGCCGAATCGGATGGCCTTTTTGTATGTACCCAACGGCAAGAACATGGCCGATTGGACCCCCAAAACTCCCGGGGCGGACTTTGAACTCACCCCGATCCTCGAGCCTCTCTCGGCAGTCAAAAACAAATTGCTCGTGGTCTCTGGCTTGACCGCCGATGGTGCGAGGGCTTATGCCGACGGCGGTGGCGATCACGCTCGAGCGCTGAGTGCTTTTTTGACAGGTGCTCGGCCGCTGAAGACCGATGGAGTGAATATTCGCAATGGTGTTAGTGTCGATCAAGTCGCAGCCGCGAGGGTTGGTGATCAAACTCGATTGGCTTCGCTTGAAATCGGGACGGAAGCTGGAGCGATGGCAGGTAATTGCGATTCGGGGTATAGCTGCGTTTACTCTTCGACCATGTCATGGCGATCCGCTACGCAGCCATTGCCCAAGGAAGTGAATCCCAAAATTGTTTTTGATCGGCTCTTTGGCCAGAGCAACGATCCATCGAAGGCCAAGCGGGATGCAAGGCGCAAGAGCATTCTCGATTTCGTGCGTGAGGACTCCAAGTTGTTGTCTGGCCGACTTGCCGCCAATGACGCAAGAAAGCTCGACGAGTACTTTGCATCGATCCGCGACATCGAACTTCGAATTGAAAGATCCGAGAAGTTGCCTCCCGTAAAGACACCAGACTATCCGGCACCCGCAAGTATCCCTGCGGTTTACGAAGAACATATTCGATTGATGGCCGATCTGATGGTCTTGGCCTTCCAAGCCGATGTGACTCGGGTGATCACGTTCGTGCTAGCCAACGAAGGTAGCAACAAGTCGTACGGTTTCATCGATGTGCCTGAAGGGCATCACGATCTATCTCACCATGGAGGAGATGGAGGCAAGCAGTCCAAGTTGCGTCAGATCAACATTTTCCATACCAAGCAGTTGGCTTACTTTTTGAACAAGCTCGAGTCGATCAAGGAGTCCGAAGGAACGCTTCTAGATCATGCGATGGTCGCTTATGGTAGCGGCATTCACGACGGTAACGCGCACAACCACGAGGATTTGCCTGTGTTGGTCGCCGGGGGCGGTTGCGGCTCGATTAAAACAGGCCGCTACTTGGCATTCCCCAAGGAGACACCGATCAGCAATTTGTGGCTATCGATGTTAGACAGGATGGAAGTCGACATGGAGAAGCTCGGGGACAGCCACGGACATTTGCCTGATTTGATGTAGTCGCAGACACGGATCGGACGGATCAGACGGATCGGACGGATCGGACGGATCGGACGGATCGGACGGATCGGACGGATCGGACGGATCAGACGGATCAGACGGATCAAAACCGCAACTGAGGCCTGGGTACTAGGAGTTTGGCTTTGGTTCCGCTGTAGGTGATCTCCAAAGGCAACGGGCCGCCATAGTCGCCGTCGAGTTGATAGCCCCCCTGCCCGGCCGGGCTGCTGACTCGCAAACCAGACACACGTATCTCTTTCCACCGATGACTTCGACGATGTCTTCCCATCGCGACCATCAGATAATTCCAAAACCCAATGAGTGCGTTTCCTCCTGTGAGCATCCCGACATCGATCAATCCATCGTCAGCGATCGCATCGTCGATGATTTGTATCCCGGCAGCATACTTCGGTAAATTGAACCCAAAGAGCCAATGGCATGTTCCAAGGGACTCCCAACAATCCTGGCGTTTGAGCTCGATATGCAGCGTTGGCCAGCGATAAGTCCAAATCGCCCGCAAGATCCCAAATCGATAAGCCCACCGAGTGATATGCGACTTGCGATTCTCGTGTACGCATTGTACGACTTGGGCATCAAACCCCACGCTGACCATGATCAAAAACAGCTTGCCATTAGCCCGAAACAAATCGAGTTCATCGACAAACATGCCGCTGACCATGGCCGCCATGCTCTCTGGATTGCGAGGCAATTGGTAATGCTGGGCCAGAAGATTCTCAGATCCAAGCGGAAAGATCGTCAGCGGGATGTCTGCGGAGATTCTGTTTAACACTGCCGCAGCCGTGCCATCGCCACCTGCCGATACGACCGTTCGGAGTGTGCCGTCGGCCTCGTATCGGCTTACGAGCGATTGCATCTGATCTAGATCGGTCGTCAAGTCGACTTGCCAATGGTGCGATTCGAGCGTTTTCTTGAGCTCTTGGGCTTTCGAGAGTCCGCTGCTTGCTCCCGACTTGGGGTTTGCAGCGATGACGATGCGGCTGGCTTGAGTGAATCGTTCCGCAGCTAGGTTGCTCATCGGTCGGCTTCTTTGAGCGATTGCTCGTAGAGATGCTTTGCGGCTCGACCGCTGATGGTTTGACTCTTGATGAGCTCTGCGGCGATCGCCTCGACGGCCCTCCAAGGATCGGCATCAAGGAGGTGATGCTCGGTCTTGCTCAGCAAGCGTTTTTCAAGCCGTTGGATTTGGCGCTCACCGTCGTTGCGAGTTTGCAGCATCCTGCGCACGAAACGCAAATCCTGCGCGGCTCCCTGCTGGCAGTACTGACCGGTGATCTGGGACTCAGCCACCATCCCTGCAAGCAGGATCATGACCTCGTCTTCCAAGTAATCTTGGGAACCTCTGGACTTGCCCTTTTGCAAATGACAAGCACCGAGTCGTTGGGCTCCCAGGTGAGACTGGCCTGGGGCAATCGTTACCTTTTGAACCGCACGGCCCAGGAGCATGGCCATGACGGCATGTCCGGCCTCGTGGTAAGCTGTTGCCCGGAGTGCAAATGCCATCGCCGATTCTTCGTCCATGAAATCGCCTTAGGAGAAAAGCCTCAGTTGCTCGACTTGGTCGTGATAATCCCCATCGAGCGCTTTGCGGCTATCGGTCATCATCCAATGCTCGAGCACCGAGGCGTAGACGCTTCGAAAGTCGATCTTAAATCGCAGATCGCCGTCTTCCAAATCCGATAGATCGGGCATGGGACCATGGATGATTTTAGGAAGCTTTGGTCCGGCAAGAAACATCGGAGCTGCCGCTCCATGATCGGTTCCCAAGCTGGCGTTCTCCGAAACGCGGCGACCGAATTCGCTAAAGGTCATCACCAGCACTCGGTCTTGCTGTCCGGTCTGCTTGAGCCTGGACAAAAAGGCCGCTAAAGCCTCTGACCATTGTTTGAGCAAGCTCGCGTGGACATCGGGTTGGTTCGCGTGGGTGTCGAAACCATCGAGGGTGACATAATAGATACGAGTCTTGAGTCCAGAGAGGATCAATCGCGAAACGGCTCGCAGTTTCTCTCCGAGTGCCGTCTTGGGGAATTCGCCCGAGGTATCCGGCTGAGCCAAGATCTTATCGAGCCGCTCGCTGACTTCTAGAGCGGATACGGTGCTTGTCGACAAGAAATCCAATAGGCTTCCTGAGTCCTTTGAGTTCGACTCGGCACCTGGCCGCGATTGTTTGTCTTGCATCGAATCGAGCTTGGCCTTGAGCCTCATCTGTTCGAGCGAAGCGAGCGAGGGGACTTGCACTCCCCGCTCCTGGCATGCCAATGGAAGGGTATCTGATCCGATATGGATTGCAGTCGAGTCGCTTGTCGGATGGGCGGTTTGCTCGGTAATCCATCTTCCTAGCCAACCCGACTGCGAGCGATCCTTTTTCGGGTGGCACGAGTGCCAGATGTCCATCGACTCAAAGTGAGAGCGATTGGGACTCGGGTAACCAACCCCTTGGATGATCGAAAAGCGATTTTCTGAAAACTGATTCTCGATTGCTCGAAGCGATGGATGGAGTCCAAGCTCCTCGGTGAGCTTGATCACATCGCTGGAGGGTATTCCAAGTTTTGGACGCGCTTTGGCATAGAGCTCATCTCGGTAAGGGACAATGGTATTGAGTCCATCGTTGCCACCCGAAAGCTGGATGACTACCAGGATTCTATCGGTTACCGATGAGCTCTGGTCTTGGGAAGCTAGTTCGCCAGCGAGCGCTTGCAACCAGCCACCGGGTTGGGCCGTTCCTATCGCTAGAGCTGCGCAGGTGCTGATACCGAGTTGTCCAAAGCTTCTTCGTTTCATGATTCATCTATGGTTAGAAACACGCGGTTTTCAGGATAAGTGCATTTTAGGGTTTTGGGAAAGGGCAACGAGGATTCTCTTCCAGGGATCCAGCCCCCCGTCGGATTTTTCAGCGATGATCTGCAAGCGTTGCTTGTCCGAGTCATTCAAGGGAACCGAGAGCAAGGAATCTTCGAGCCACTTGAGCCATTGGTTTTGGTCGGTTAGCTGCTGGGACTTGAGCCAAGCAGCTAGATCTGTGCGACCGAACCGCGTGGCTGGTTCGCGCAAGAGATCGACGATCAGATTCGAGCGTCCGATGAGGGTCGAGGAGTTGATCCACGCGCGCCCACCATCCCAGCCTTTGACGTTCGGTGGATTGAAGAGAGCTTGGCCGATCCCATCGAGCCCTTTGGCCAGTCGATCCAAATTGGTGGTTACTTGCAAGCTGCGTATCGACTCGACCATAAAATCGATTGGCGAACGCACTTTTTTACCGACGCTCCAATCCGAGAGCATCAGTTTGCTAGACAGGATTGTTCGCACGAGCGGTTCGATCGTAAAATGGGATTTCCGAAACACCTCGGCAAGGGGTTCGAGGAACTCTGGCGTCGGGTTGGGTTCATCGCACACAAAGAATCGGACGAGTTTTCCGGCGATGAAAGTCGGCATCGATCGATGGGCCAACACAGCATCGATCGCCTCTTGGCCAGATTCGATGCCTTGGCGATCGAGCAACGTTTTCAGGCCTGAGTCGTGTTGGTAAGGGTTGAATCGAAACGACTTGCGTCGGATCTCCCATCCGGTAAAGCATCGTGCCAGTTGCTGGACGTCTTGCTCGGTGTAGTTGCCTTCGCCTAAGCAAAAAAGCTCCATGAGTTCTCGGGCATAGTTCTCGTTTGGATGGGTCTTGCGATTCGACGCAGAATCCAGATACAGCAGCATCGCAGGATCCTTTGAGACCTCGTGGACCATCTTGCGAAAGTCCCCGAGAGCATGCTCACGCAAAAGTTTATTCTGCTGAACCATCAGTTCGATGTCGTTGACCTTATCGGCACCGGTGGCAAAATGGCCATGCCAAAACAAGGTTATCTTTTCGACAAGGGGGCTCGGGGTGTGAATCATCCGATGGAGCCACCAAGCGGCCAGACTGTCAATGCTCCCTCCTGATCGGATCGCCGAGACGATTTGTGAAGATTCTTGTTCAAAGGCTTCGAGAGCTTGGGTGTTGCTCTTGCCTAGAATTCTGTCGATCGTTTTGGCAGGCCCGAGTTCGACGAGTTCTTTGATCTCCGAGGGCTTAGCCCCAAATCCACCCCGTCGCATCAAATGCCTTACTCGTCGAGCATCCCAAGGCTCTTGGGTAGTCGGTTCCCAAGGGGACCAAGCTACCTTGGGATCCATGGCGGATAAGCTTTGGTCTGGTCGCATCGCAGAGTTGGTCATTGCGTTTTGAAAAAATGGGTGCAGGAGATAACGATCGCCCAGTGTGTCAGTTTAACCGAAACTCAAGCGGAGATGAAACTAATCTGCAGGTTGCCAAAGAGCATGCTCGACGTCGAGTCCTTCGTCGGCGAATTCCTGATCCGTTAGGGCCGTCAGCCAAGGGCTATATCCATAGAGTTTTTCCCATTGCTCCCTGTGGCTCGAGTGATTTCCCCATTGCATGGCATCGGATCGGGTTTCAAACTCGCTGACGAGAACTGTTTTTGGACAGTCGTCCAAGATCTCTCCGTTTCGGAGAACCAATTGGCCTCTGCGAAACACCATCACAGGATTTGCGAACATGGTTTCTGCATTGTCGTCATTGCGGTAGACGACCACATCGGCGATCGAACCGGGGCTTAGATGGCCTCGTTGCTGCAAGCCCAAGGCTCTCGCGGGACCGAGGCGTGTGATCGAAGCGATCTCGTCGAGCCGGTACTCACGCTTGAGACTCGGTAGGCTCGACGTGGCTTTCACATCCGGATGCAATCGATCGAAAATCGACATTCTAAAATCGTAATCCATCAGCAGGCGGATCAGGTGTGGATAGCCCGTAAAGGGCCCTCCGTTGGGATGATCGGTGGTCAGAAAAACCCTTTTGGGGTCTTGGATCCGCAGGAATAATTCTAATCCGATGGCCCATTGCAAGCCGTGGACATACTGACTTTCTTTGTATTTAAAGGGGAGCAATCCACATCCAGCTTGGCATTCGAGATCTTGAAAGATCTGTTTGCGAGGGCTGGCCAGTTTACGGTTTGCAAACTGATGCATCGTGTCGGCCGAGAGCGTAATGGTCTGTCCGAAAAGGACTTGGCCGACGTCGATCGAGATGTGATTCGATCGGTTTACTCGATCGGCCAATTTCGAAGCTTCGGAACTAAAGCCATGCGGTCCGGACTTGCCGTAACAGTGATACTGAGCATGCGTTAGATGAATACGGCGGCCTTCGACAGCATCGAGTGTTGCGAGGGTCGAGTCGATATTCCCAGGGGTACCTAAATTGCTGCAGTGGACGTGCAGAGGGTGGGCCAGTCCAAGTTCTTCGGCTGCTGTCGAAAGCGACCACAGGATCTCACGCGGGGTGACGGGCAATTGCGGATGAGCTTCATCCACGTTCAACTGTCGTTGATTGAACTTGAATGCATCGATACCCCCTGCATTGACGACTTTGATTGCCATCGCTGCGCTTGAAACGACCATCCAAGCGACATAATCGTTAACCTGTTGCTGAGAGGCTCGGCAAGCGAGCATGTTCAATAGCATCCGATCGTTGCCTAGCACCACATAGCCACCCGTGTCGAGCCAGGGTGTGTCTCGCATCTCGATGTGCGACTGTCTTGCGTTGGCTGGCAACATGGCCGGTTCAAAACAGGTGGTGTAACCCATCTGCAGATAACGTCTTCCAGTCTCCCAGGTGCCGGGAACCGGAGCGCTCAGTGGAGCGAGCCAAGGCTTCTGGTCGTCGAGTTTTTTAGAGCGTTCTGGCCAGAGCAATCGAGCCAGATTGACCTTGCCTCCCCCGATATGCGTGTGGATATCGATCCCACCGGCCATCACCACATGATTTTCCAAATCGTAATCGGCGTCGATGCGAAGATCGGCGGGGATTTTTCGGGCAAGCGTCTTATCGAGGATATACAGGTCGGTCGGCCTGGAGGAGCCATGAAGTCCATCGACGATCCGGACGTTTTTTAAGCGAGTGACTCTCATCGCAAAAGTCTCCCGACCCAATCCGACGGGCTCAAGTAATGGGTCGGAGAACCTCGGCCTTCAAGGGGAATCTTAGCAAGAATGGTTTGATCACCTCGAAAGATATTTGCCGAGTGGGTAACTCCCATGATCCCTGCAGGCAACCACAGATCCGATGGGCATGCGAGTTTGTTTTGATTCGGTCCAATGATCACCTTCGGGATTTTTTGCTCGACCAACTCGTCGGGTAGTTCATCGAGGGAATCATCGATCCACAGCAACAAGGATCGCCTGGCAGTTTGGTCGCCGCTGTCTTGTCGTGTGCACCAATGTTTGGCCGCAAACCGATTCGGATCGTAGAATGCTTGTTGATTGTCGAAATGGATTCGGCCAGGGAAACCGGTTAGCCAAGTGCAGGTCTGATGGAAGGTCGATTGGAGGGATCCCCAGCAGAGTGTTGCGATGCGGGCTGTTTCGTTTCTTGTTAAGACCCAGCGGCTCAATAGGTCGATCCAGAGGTCTCGATAGGTGACTTGCAAGGCCCAGGGAGAAAAGAGGATCGTTGTGTATTGTGCTTGTAGGATCCACTTGCCTAGCTCGGTCTGGCAATGGTCTTGGCCCAGTCGAGTCGCTTGACTGAGATATTTAGGCACCCCTTCGACGCAAACTGATAAGCACAGTACTTCAAAGCCAGCGGCTTGCCAAATTCGAACACTCGAATCGCTCCAAGTACCAAGGAGCAGCAGTCGCTGCGATCCACCTCGATGCATTGCAAAGGGCAATCGAGGGGTTTGCTCAAGGAGTCGATCGTCACCGACGACGATCCATAGATCGCTATGATTGCGAGCTTCACCGAGTGAAACGCCATAGCCTCCTACACGTTGCAACGAAGCGATGGCATCCAAGGCACCGTCGCTATCCCAAGGATCGATCGTAGCACCGAATCGTTTGGCCAATTCGATTGCCGAGCGAGCCGATTCGACCGAATGAATCCTGCCGCTGACGAGTATCGCACTGGCTTGCTCGATGCGTTGACGGGCCTTGGTGAGAGCAGCATCGTCTTGGGATGCTTGCTGCTGAATCGATTGCAAACGGATCGGGACAAATGGCTCGAGTCTGGACTGTTTAGAACAAAAGCCATCGAGCCTGGGAGACTCCGCAGATCTATCGGGCAATTCGCAAACCAGCGCACACAACGAGCAGATCTCTGGGCGTCGATGGGACTGGTTCATTGCAAAAGAGCACAAAGCGTTAGAGGTTTTCGAGCACTTTTTGCGTCATCGCTTCGGTTCCGATCGATGCGTTTCCGCGAGGCACAAGATCCGCTGTGCGGTGGCCTTGGGCAAGGACTTTGCGTACGGCATCTTCAATTTGCTGGGCTTCGTCGCTTAGGCCCAAGGAATGGCGACAGAGCATCGCTGCGGCCAGGATCGTCGCAAGAGGATTGGCGATCCCTTTGCCAGCGATATCCGGAGCAGAGCCGTGGATCGGTTCGTAGAGACCCGGGCCACTGCTGCCGATCGATGCACTTGGCAGCATGCCCAGTGACCCAGGGAGCATGGAAGCTTCGTCCGTCAGGATATCTCCAAACATGTTGCTCGTGACGACCACATCAAACGAGGTAGGGCGAGACAGCAGGTGCATGGCCATCGAGTCGACCAAGACGACTTCGTATTGAAGATCGGGAAACTGTTCTTGCATGATTTTGCCGGTGACTCTTCGCCACAATCGAGAGGCTTCCAAGACGTTGGCTTTGTCGACCATGGTCAATTTCTTGCGACGGGTGCGTGCCGCGTTGGCCGCCATGATCACGATCCGCTCGATTTCGCTGGTGGTGTAAACTGCGGTGCTGTAGGCTCGCTGCTGGCCGTCGGGAAGTGTCTCGCAGCCCGATGGGCCAAAATACAGTCCTCCGGTTAGTTCTCGAAAGAACAGGATGTCGGTACCCTCGATGATATGCCTTTTAAGCGGCGATGAATCGAGCAACTCGGGAAAGGTGACGATGGGGCGCAGGTTGGCAAAGAGCCCGAGTTCCTTTCGGATTTTTAGCAGTCCAGCTTCGGGCCGCGTCTTGGCACTTGGATCGTCCCATTTGGGTCCACCGACTGCACCGAGCAAGACAGCGTCAGAATTTTTGCAAGCGTCGATTGTCGCTTGTGGTAAAGGATCTCCGAAAAGATCGATTGCAATCCCTCCGATCTTGTGCTCCTGAAATTCAAAATGATGCCCCCTGTCTTTTGCGACTTGGGCCAATACGCGGTGGGCACAGTAAGTGACTTCAGGTCCGATCCCATCACCAGGGAGCAGGACGATCGTGGCTTTCAAAAGAACCTCCTAAGGATTATCAAACAAGCTTAAGTCCCGTCGAACCAGGGGCAGATTCGACGGCGGAGCCACAGCAGGGAGTACTCGGCGATCACCCCGATCATACCAAGGACAAACAGATAGACAAAGACGATGTTCATATTGAGCACGCGTGATTGCATTCGGATTTGATAACCCAAACCCGCGTCGCTAACGACCATTTCGGCGGCGATCAAGAAGATCATCGCCGGGCCGATCTGAGCCCGAATGCAGTCGAGCACATTGGGCAAAATCTGCTTCCAGATCACCTCGTAGATGACTTCGGATTCCGACGCGCCCAGCGTATAAGCTTTATTGATCGCTTCGTCGGTAACGTTATCCCGTACGGCTTGGTAAATCGCTTGGGTCATGCCGAAAAAAATTCCGAGTGCGACCATCGAGGTAAACATTCTCTGATCGGTACCTGCGATTGCAAAGTAAATCGGCATCATCCCTGTCGGAGGGATCTTCGAGAGAAACATCACGATGGGGCTCAAAGGGGCTTCGATCCATCGATAGGCTCCCATCATCACGCCGACGATCACCGAGGCGAGGATACCGACCCCTAAGCCGACGAGCAATCGCCATAGGGTAGCTCGCATATCGGTCCAAAACATCGCAGGTTTGGGGTTTTCGTCGGTTCCTTGTCTTGCAAACATTCGCTTGACCCCTTGTCCGAGTTTTTCGAACGAGGGGATTGTCGTCTGCTTGGGGTTGATCCGAGTTTGACGTTGCGAGAGGAACTCATAGCTCATGAGCAAGACTACCACACCGGCGATTGCTAATGCGATAAATAGCCAAGTCGGTATTACACGCCGAATCATGGGTCGTTTTCCGCCTTGCTACTACTTCTGGTTTTGGCTCTCGAGGTAGTCCGAGACGTACTTGGTGCTAAATTCCATCATCCCTTTGCCGTCGCCATAGGACAGTTCGACGGCTTGGGGAGTCAGGCCATATTTCACGCAAAACTTGCTGACCAAGGGCATGGTCTCTTTTTGGAATCGCTCGTCGCCAAAGAGTCGAACCGCATCGCTCGGTTGGCTGAAGAATTTGGTTTGTTGGACGATGGTCTTCATGTCATCGAGTTCGAGTTTGGCAAACCGAGCCCCAATTCCCACGAGTGTCTCGTCGGAGGTCTTTGGGTCGGCCATTCTCTTGTTCATCAAATAGAAGGTTTCGATGACGGCTTTGGCAAAGGCTTCGCCACCGGGTTTCGAGAGCGAGTCCTTGCCGACAACGACCATATCGATGATTTCTTCGGGAATCGTTTCGGAGCTGAAGAGGACTTTGGAATCTGAGCGGCTCCGGAGCGACTGCATCACAAACGGGTTCCAAACCATGATCGAATTGATGCCATCGTTCTTGCCTTGGAAGGCCAACGCAGCTTGTTCCGGATCCATTTGGGAGAATGGAAAGTCGGCAGGGTTTTTGCCGAGTTTCTCAAGGCAGCGTTCAAAGCAGTACTGGGAGACACTCTTTTCGAGTCCGCGGGTGGATTTGCCTGCGAGCTCATCCAGGGAGTTGATCCCTGCGACGATGCAAGCGTCTGCACCAGCGCTGGTTGAGGTGGGCAGAATGCCGACTGAGTTCCGCGAGCCGGATGCACCCAGGATGTCGATGTTGGTGATGCATACCCCGTCTGCTTGGGAGTTGCCGTAGAGGGTAATGCAGCTATCGTAGGTCGCAAGAATCAGCTTGATGTCGACATTGTACTTCTTCTCGATCGAACCCATCTCCCCTTCTTTACCGTTGATGAGTCCGACTTCGTCGGCAACGCCAAAGATGCTCCAGGATGGGTACTCGCTCCAAGCCAGCGAGAACGTCGCAGGCTTGGCCGTCGAACCCGAGGAGCTTTGTGCTACTGAGCCAGCTGATCCGTTTGAACTTGATGCGTTCGAGCCGCTTGAGGCCGGCTTGGAACCACCGCAACCACTGAGGGCTGCAAGGGACAGACCAACGCACAGTGATGCAAGCACAGCAGATCTTCGATGGGACTGAAAAAACATTTTCATAGCAAAGCTCCTTGGGAGTGATTGGTGGCGTAACTAGGTTCGATCGTATCGAAGGTTCAACGACGATTAAGCTTCAGGAATCTTGGTGTCGCGAGCCGGTGCTTCGCTTGCCTTTTGATCCTTGGACAAACCGATCAGGGCGTCAAATTCGTCATCCGAAGTGGCTTGCTGGGCATACTCGAGGAACTCGGTCTCGGCACGCTTGGCATCCAAGCCGGCCATTTCGCGAGAGACCCTGGCGCTGGCCGAAGCCTTTTGACGCATTTCGCGAAGTCGTGTCAGTTCGGCGGCCGTCTTGTCGTTGGAGATACCGTTGACCATGTCGGCGATTTGCTTTTCTTCCTTGGCAGAAAGGATATCGGCAACCGCATCGTTCTTCTCTTCTTTAAGCTTATCGAGCTCACGCATCAAGCTTTGGATTTGGTTCTTGTGGTTGGTCACGTTGGAAGCCAACTGCTTCATGTCTTCTTCGAGTTCAGCGGCTCGCTGTTGCTTTTCAGCCAGGGTGCTTGAAAAGTCCTTGAAGGCCGCTTGGCACTTGGCATACTCGGGATCGTTTTTGACGGCATTGGCATCACCGTGGTACTTATCGACAAGCTGTTTGGCCCGAGCGGCTGCACCGGCTTTGAGCTTCTCAAGCTTTTGTACTTCTTCGGTCAACTGCGTGAGTTTGGCCTTCTTGTTTTCTTCTTGAGCGATCATCGCTCCGACGGCGTCGACGTATTGATTGAGTCGTTTGCGTTTCTCTTCGACAATCCGATCGTAGTTGGCTGAGATCACCGTTGGATTGGTGCTCAGCGCATCGGCGGCTTGATCCACCTTGCCGGTGAACAAGTACTTCACAGCGCGAAAAAGTCTGCCGAGGGCATTGAACATTGCGAGATTGCTCCTGAATCAAAAAGGAAAAGGTTGACGTGGGGTGAGTGTAAGTTTACATCGTTTCGCTAAAAACCGCTTCTGGTGTTCTAGCCTTCGGGGTTTAAATATCTTTCATAGTCTGGGCGGTTTTGCAAATCGCGAAGGCGTTCTTCGGAGCGTTTTGCAGCTTGGATCGATTCGGCCAGTTCGATTTGGAGCGAGTCCATATCGCGTTCGAGATTTTTGTCCGTGAAGTGTCGAAAGGTAGAGATTGCGTCGCGCAAATGCTCAGCACTCTCTCGGGCTTCGGATAAACAGTGTTCGCGTTGGGCCAAAACTCCTTGCTTTTCGGAACCCGATAGTTTCTGTGCAAGCTCGTGCATTTTCAAGGATTGGTCGAGCTGATCGGTGGCTGCCCAGAATAATTGGCGAGCTTGTTTGACGATTTCGAGGCTTCGGACCTGAATTCCGGGGGTTTGGGCAATCTTTTCCAGCTCGGCTCGGTTCTCCCGGAGCAAGATCAGATATTGCTCGGTTCGAGGATCTTTGTCGCTGGCGAGTCGTTTTTGAAGTTCGTTAAGGTGGATTTCTTCTTTTTGGTGGGCTTCCTTGGCCAAGTCCTGCATGGCCTTTTGAGAGATGTCATCGAGTTGGAAGATGAATCGAGTGGCGAACCAGCCGATACCGCCGAGGACTCCGGCAAGTCCGACGAGATTGAGCATGTCGCTGCTGCCGGCACCGGCCCACGACAAGAGCCAAGCACTCGCACCACCGACAATGGGTAGAACCACCGAAGGGGCAACGAAAATCTCACGAAGAATTCTTTTTCTAAGTTCTTCCACGTTGGGGTGCTTGGGGCTGTTTTCGAAGGTTTGCTAATAGGGAACTTGGCCTACGACGAACGTCACTCGGGTTTGGCCGGTGATTCCCTCGGTCAGTACCCGCATCCGCTGGGTTGGTACCCCGAGCCCCAGCAGGTACTTCATCGCCGCATCTCCTCGCTGGGAGGCAAGCTTGAGGTTGGCTTGTGTATCTCCGGCTTGGGAAGCGTTTCCTCGAATGATGAGGTAATACTGAGGCCAAGCTTGGAGTTTTTGGGCAAGATCATCGAGGGTTCGTCGGCTGGCTTCGGTCAAGTTTGGGCTACCGCGAACGAAGACCAGTTCGGGGACACTCAGTGTACCTACGGTGGTGAGTTTTCCCCACTGGGCGTCAGACAATTCTCGGAGTTTGGTTTCTTCGCGGATCTTTTCGTTAGCCAATCCTGGGTGAAAATTCTTGTTGAGCAAACTCTCGACGGGTCGATCGTAAAAATACTTAGTGAATTGCGTTGGACTCGCTGGCGGATCGATTGCACCGGATTTTGCCAGGACGCTCGATATACGTCCGAGGATGTCTTCGATGTGCACCAAGGAACCGGACCGTTTACCGAAGTGGGCGAGATTTTCTTGGGTATTCTTCCATTGGATCCCTTGCACGAGTCGCTTGGCTTGGGCCTCGGTAAGTTCCTGCTTGGTTTCTTTGGCGTCTTGCAAAAGGAGTTTGACCATCGCATCGTCTTCGCGGAATGCGTACAAGGCGGTGAAGTAAGCTTCGAGAATCGATTCGACGACCGGCCCGTTTTTGAGGAGAAAATCGCGGCTGACGACCATCGTATCGACGATGTATCCGGTAAAGCGAGACGAGTCGACCAGGACGTGGAGTTGGTCGTTGGCGAGCATTTGAGAGACGTAGGGTTCCCAAGTCACATAGACTTCGTCGGTCTGAGGGGTCGCCGCTTTGTACTTGGCTAAAATCTCTTCAGGGGAAGCTACGCTTTGGATGCTTGCGGTACTGAGTTTATCGAGTCCGAAGTCTTGCATAACGACGCGAGCGAGAGTTTCGCTTGGTGAGTCACCCACGAGGACAAAACGGACTTCGGATCGATTGAGTTTATCGACGTCGGGGAATTTGGTTTTGTAAGCCAGCATCGCATCGGCGCCACGGGTCTCGTCGATGATGCCGACGATGGTACCGGAAGGGTATTCTTTGTCCGAGAATTGTTTCAGGAGAGCGTCGGCAGGGAACGCGGCAAGTTGCAGAGTTCCGTTTTGCAGATCCGAAGCCCGCTTAGCGTAGTTGGCTCCATCGTCGATGTTTTTGATGCGGATTCCTCGGTCGGCAAGTTGTTTGCGGAACTCTTCGGATCGCAAAACCGCGTAACCCGAGAAATTATCCAAGCCGAGGTTCAGTTCGTAGCGGTATCGGCTGGTTCCCGATGTGGCTGCCAGAGTTTGATCCGCTTGTTGTTTGGATTCCTGCTGCTGCTGTTGGTTTTTCTTTGGGACGATGATCCATCGCCAGATGCCAGCACCGATTGCAAGTAGTGCGAGCCAAGTCAGGGCAACGAGAACGATTTTGCCTTTGGTGGAGGAGTCCGACACGATGGATGGGGTTTTGGTTCGTTGTAGAGTGATCGCCTAGTGAGCTGATATTGTAAGGAACAGTGGGTTCGGCTGGAATGCGATGCTGGAAAGCTAGGCCAGTTTCCTGGAATAAAAGGGCGCGGCCGATTGTACAACGGTTGTCCTCAACCGTTTGCAAAGATTCCGTACAACGGTTGTCCCCAACCATCTGGATCAAAAATAGTTTGACCAAAACCGGGCGTAAATTTCGTTGAGTCTTAAAATTGGGAGCTATGGACGACTCGAAGCTACCCACACCGCACAACAATTTCTTTCAGTATGCGTTTTCGCATGTGCATGCGGCAAGGAATTTGATCGAATTGCACTTGCCTGCCGATTTGGTTCGGTGCCTGGATCTTGAATCGCTTGAGCTTCAAAAAGACTCGTTTGTCGATGACGGATTGCGGGATAGTTACTCGGATATGCTCTACTCGGTTCGGCTGGCAGGCCAAGAAGGCGAGCATATCGAGGGGCATGTCTATTTGCTACTGGAGCACAAGAGCCAGTCGGATCCGATGACCTGCTTTCAGTTGCTCCGTTACATCGTCAGGATTTGGGAGCAGCGACTGCGTCGGGGCCAGTCACTGTGCCCTGTTTTTCCATTGGTGGTCTACCATGGCCAAGAGGCTTGGTCTGCACCGGTTAGCTTGGAGGCCCTGATTGGTGGACCGAAGGGGCTCTTCGAGTTCGGTGTTCGCATGGTTTATCCGGTGCTGGATATCGGACAGATCCCTGATGAAATGCTAGCGACGGAACCTTTTTTGCAAAGTGTGCTTGGTCTGCTAAAATACAGTCGCTCAAGAGACTTAGCGGAGAAACTTGAGTACCTTTTGCGGTGTCTGCTAGGCGGTGGCAGCATGCAGCTACAGGCCGATCATTTGGAAGCGGTATTGGTATACATCACCACCGCGAGTCCTTCGATTCCCATGGAGACCCTTTCGATGACGATCCAAAAGATATTTCAAACGCAGATTGAGCCTGGTTCGATCGCCGATCAGTATATGAAGAAGGGACGGCAGGAAGGCCGTGATGAAGGTCTACAAGAAGGCCGGCAAGAAGGTCGTGATAAAGGTCTACAGGAAGGTTTACAAGAAGGCCGTCAAGAAGGCCGTCAAGAAGGCCGTAAGGAGGGCGAAATCCAACTCATCCAGACGTTGCAGGAAATCTTGGGTATTCCGACAAGCGATGCATCGAGTTTCCAAGACCTAGGGCTTGAACAATTGCAAGCGATCACCGCTGAGCTTCGTCAGCAGGTCCGAGATCGCAAATAGTCTCGTCTGGATCAAAAATAGTTTGACCAAAACCGGGCGTAAATTTCGCTGAGTCTTAAAATGGGGAGCTATGGACGACTCGAAGCTACCCACACCGCACAACAATTTCTTTCAGTATGCGTTTTCGCATGTGCATGCGGCCAGGAATTTGATCGAATTGCACTTGCCTGCCGATTTGGTTCGGTGCCTGGATCTTGAATCGCTTGAGCTTCAAAAAGACTCGTTTGTCGATGACGGATTGCGGGATAGTTACTCGGATATGCTCTACTCGGTTCGGCTGGCAGGCCAAGAAGGCGAGCATATCGAGGGGCATGTCTATTTGCTACTGGAGCACAAGAGCCAGTCGGATCCGATGACCTGCTTTCAGTTGCTCCGTTACATCGTCAGGATTTGGGAGCAGCGACTGCGTCGGGGCCAGTCACTGTGCCCTGTTTTTCCATTGGTGGTCTACCATGGCCAAGAGGCTTGGTCTGCACCGGTTAGCTTGGAGGCCCTGATTGGTGGACCGAAGGGGCTCTTCGAGTTCGGTGTTCGCATGGTTTATCCGGTGCTGGATATCGGACAGATCCCTGATGAAATGCTAGCGACGGAACCTTTTTTGCAAAGTGTGCTTGGTCTGCTAAAATACAGTCGCTCAAGAGACTTAGCGGAGAAACTTGAGTACCTGTTGCGGTGCCTGCTCAACAGCGGCAGCATGGAGATACAGGCCGATCATTTGGAAGCGGTATTGGTATACATCACCACCGCGAGTCCTTCGATTCCCATGGAGACCCTTTCGATGACGATCCAAAAGATATTTCAAACGCAGATAGAGCCTGGTTCGATCGCCGATCAGTATATGAAGAAGGGACGGCAGGAAGGCCGACAAGAAGGCCGTCAAGAAGGCCGTCAAGAAGGCCGTCAAGAAGGTCGTAAGGAGGGTGAAATCCAACTCATCCAGACGTTGCAGGAAATCTTGGGTATTCCGACAAGCGATGCATCGAGTTTCCAAGACCTAGGGCTTGAACAATTGCAAGCGATCACTGCTGGGCTTCGCCAACAGATCCGAGATCGTAAATAGTTCGTTGCATTGTATCTCGGGCTAAAGCTCGGATTGAAAACTGTATTGGATCCGCTCGATGAGGATCAGAGCCAGCAGCAAAAGCCCAGCAGAGATCCCCAGGACCCATCCGATCTGAGCCCAACCCGTCGGGTCACTTGCGACCATCCCATTGCGAACCATCCCGTCAGACGAGAAATATTTCTCGACGGATAAACCTAGCCAACGAAAGAGGATCGATCGGAGCCTATAGGAAATAGTAAACTGATTGATCACCGCCGGTATCCATGCCAAAAGGCCTTCTGCAACCAACGCATAGATAAACGAGATGACCATCACCCGCTTTTGGAATATTACCCCGATGAGGGAAAACAGGGCTCCGTAAGCGATCGAGGAGAGCACGCACAGCAGGCTGATTGTGCCCCAGGTTTTCAATGGATCCTGCAGCGGTAAAAACGGGATCGCGATGCTTGCCGATAGGATTCCAGCACAAGTCGTCCATAGCACTGCGACGATGTACTTACCAAGAAGCAGTGCGCGGCGACCTTGGTATCGTATCAAGCTATAAAGCCAAGATTGTCCCTCAAGCTCGGCATGTACGATCGGCGAAGCCAACACCAACATCCCCAGCGTCGTTAGGATCTGCGGTATGAGAAAAAACAAAAGCAAACAAAAAGCAATGCTGGCCTCTTGCTCATTCCTGACTCGCTGCGGGGTCAGATTCGCTACCGCGATCATCAAGGCCGTAGGGATCAAGACCATGAGCCCGAACATCGCGATACGAGCTGGAGTGAAGGAACGTGCAAGCTCGTAGTCGATCACCCCTGGAATCGACTTCAAGAGCCGCGAGGCAATTCCGCCGGCAGGAGTGTAGGAATTCGTCTCGGGGGTCATCGATGGGCTCCGGGGTTTTGATAAGCTCGCTCGCCGCGATGGCGTGAGATCAGGAGGCGAAACAGAGTGCTGATATCCCCGTCGCTACCGGTGATCCGCTCGATGGAGACTTGGCCACTACTGACCCAGAGCGATAGGGTCTCATAGAGTTCCATCGGGCGATCGACGGTCAGAACCAAGCGGTTGGGAATCGAATCGCGATGCACCGCACGAATCCATGGTTTTTCGGCAAGCAAGGATGCCAAGCGATCCCGAGTTTCGGATTGCACGACGATGTCTTGAGGCAGAACGGCAAGAAGTCGTCGGAGTTCGCCTGCGGTGCCACTGGCAAGAAGCCTGCCTCCGAAGATGAGCATGAACGAGTCGGTCACTTGCTCGACTTCGTGCAACACGTGGCTAGCAAGCAGCAGGCTCTTGCCGGCTTTAGCCCACTGCACCAAAAGCTCGGTCATTTGGTGACGACCCACTGGGTCTAGCCCATTGAATGGCTCATCGAGGATCAGAAACTCCGGTCGATGCGCGATGGCTTGTGCCAGTTTGCACCTCTGCCGCATGCCGAGGGAATAAGTATGGATATGGCGATCTTTAGCGTCTTGCAAACCTACCTGCTCTAGGACTTCGAGGGCTCGCTCTTTGGCAAGCATTCGACTCCAACCGGACATGCGCAGGAGCAGCACGAGCCATTGCAACGAGGTAACCCCATGCACGAGCAGCTCGGTCGCAGGGCACACCCCAATTCGCTCTTGGAGTCTCCGGGTCGCAAGTGGATTTTCGCCCAGCACTCGGAGGCTACCGAGGGTTGGTCGGAGGGCTCCGGTGATCAATCCGATGAGCGTCGATTTTCCCGCCCCGTTGGGACCGATCAAGGCATAAGCACCCTTGGGAAGCGACAGCTCCAAGTCGTTGACTCCGATGACCGTCCCGTACATGAGCGATAGGTTTCGAAATTCGAATAGATTTTCCACGGATCCACTCAATGCCATTTAACTCGATGCGCCCGACTACACCTTGAGAACTCTTGAAACTCTCCAGTAAGCAAACCCGTAACCAACGACCGATGCGATGATCGCAAGGATCCACGGGGACCAAACCCACTGGTCCTTGACCGCCAAGCCAAAGATTTGTTGCTGCAGATAGCCAAGGGTTTCGTAGGGAGAAAAAAGCTTGTAAGAACTCCAATCGTACATCGAGCTGATCTCTTCGAAACCCATGTCTCTCCTGCGTCGTGGACGAGCTTGTCCGATTTGGGTTGCTGCCCATAGGGCGTTGTAAGTCACCGAGCCGATGACCCACATGGCAAACCAAGCGAATCCGGCATACCGGCTTTCTTGGGTCATCGATGAGAAGGCAAGGGCAATGGCCGAAGTGGGTATCATCAGCACAAGGGAGGCCACGAGGATACGAAGTGGAATATCCCACGTTTGAGCGATCGCAGTCGAATCGGTCGAGAGAAACAGACCCGTCAGGTAGATGATCAAGGCCGGCAGTGCCGACATCATGAACAGCAAAAAGAAGAGTACTAAGGATTTACCGAGAATGTATTCGGCGGGCGTCAGTGGCCGAGAAAGATAGAGCAAATAGCCTCTGCTCCGCAAATCGTAACTGATGAGTCTCGGGGCAACCAAACCCAACACGACGATCATCCCGATGGCTTGAGGATAGCGAGACAGATTAAATAGGATGTAAGACCACGTGAAGTGGCGGTAGGCTTCCGGATTTTCTGTAGCGTCGCTCAGATCCACTCCTGCCCTTGCCGCGATGCTCCTTGATTGCGGGTTGCGTCCCAGCGCGCGAATCAATTCTCTGGGGCCAGACCTGTCGATGGTTTGTTCATAGGTTGCCACGAAGATGCCTGCGATCAGCGCCGGGATCGCCATGAACATCAATACACGCTTTAACCACGTTCCTTTCCACACTAAGTGGATGCCGGTGGTTGCCAACACCATCGCTCGGCTCCAACGTGGGGTTCGAACCCCCTGCCAATTCCGATAACCTACATCCAGCAACGGCATGACTTAACTCCGGATCGCTTCGAGGAAGGCTTGTTCAAGGGAATTCTTGGCTTGTTCGATCCTGAGGATAACGATTTGCTCCTCGAAGCAGGTTTTCCAGATGGGATCAAGAATCGATCTTTGGTTACCAACGGCAACAAACTCCGCATCCGAAGTGCATTTGCACTCGATCCCCTGGGCTACCAAAGCTTGGGAAAGCTTCTGGGCTTGGGAAACCACAGTGATTTGAAGTCCCTCTTGGCTGGGTCTTTGGAGATTCTCTAACGAATCAACGACACGGATTTTACCTCCGGCCATAATCACGACATAGTCGCATGTTTGCACGACGTCGTGCAGGATGTGCGTCGAAAGCAAGATCGACTTGCCCATTTCATTGGCCAAAGAGTAGATGCGATCCAAGAATTGTTCGCGCTGGGCTGGATCAAGACCCGTTGTAGGTTCGTCGAGGATGATCCATTGAGGGTCGTGAACCAGGGCCTGAGCAAACTTGAGCTTTTGCCTCATGCCTGTCGAATAAGTTTCAACGTTCCGGTATCGTTCTTGCCCAAGATCGCAGTAGTCGGCAACTTCGTGCGAACGACGAAGGGCTTCTTTCTTTTGCAATCCCGAGAGCCTGGCCATCATCTGGATCGATTCGATCCCTTGTAGACCTTGCAGATAGCAGTCATCCTCGGGCAAATAGCCCACGTTATCGCGCACGATGCGAACTTGCGAAGGCCAATCGAAACCCAGAACCTTGCCCTTGCCCCGATCGATGGAAACCAAGCCCAAGATCGATTTAATGAGCGTGCTTTTACCGCACCCGTTTGGGCCTAGCAATCCCACGACACCCCGTGGGATCGCAAGCGAGATGTCTTTAAGAACCTGCTTTCCACTGTAACTTTTGCTGACCGATTCGAGCTCGAAAACCAGATTTTCCGACGAGTGATCGAGGTTCATGAAAACAAAAAAGTCGCAAAACAAGTTTATGCGTGCAGGTCGTATTAAAGAGCTTCAGCGGAGCTTAACCCTTGACCTTGGACAACGCGGATCGCGCGGTTGCAACGCATTGGCGAATGTCGTCGATCGGATCCTTGGGGTTCTCTTCGTACTCAAGCGACAGCGCCCCATCGGCTGGGAATTTCGCTTGGATCAGGGCGTCGAAGACCGCAGCGCAGTCCAAGTGGCCTTGGCCAAGGATGACCCCTCGGGTGCTTTCCTTCATCTCGGCAAAATCTTTCAAGTGGACACCGTAGAGTCGACCGGCCAGGGCTCGGATGACATCGACAGGTTTTTCACCCGAGCGGATAAAGTGACCCAGGTCAGCGCACGCACCGATGCGAGGATCGCGACCCTCGATGGCCTTGAGCACATCGACAATTTTGTTGAAGCGGTCCGAGGGGCCATGGTTATGGATGGCGATTCGGATGTCGAATTCTTTGACCAGATCGTTAAGGCTGTCCATCGAGTCTGGAGTGGGAGCGGCCGAAATATTCTTGATGCCAGCCTTCTTCGCAAATTCGAAAACCTTGCGATTTGCCTGGGCGTCTTTGGTAAAGCCGTTGACACCGTGGGCCGAGATGCGAAGACCCAGGCCTTTGACCTTGTCGACCATCTTCTTGATCTCTTCGTCACTGGCCGTCAGGGGGAACATACCACTGAAGAACTCGACTTCTTCGAAGCCGAGGTTTTTGGTGTGATCCAAGGCGACCTCGACTGGGAACCCTCGCAAGGAGTAGATTTGGATTCCGAGTTTGAGGCCAGCGGCCTTGGCTTCTTGAGCAAACAAACGTGCCGTTGGGCTCAGTGCGATCGGGCTCAGTGCGATCGGGCTTAGTGCCATCGCTCCGAGGCCTGCGGAACTGGCAAGTCCGGTTAAGAAACCGCGACGGGATTTTGCATGGTTAAGAGTGTTAGGGGAACTGCTTTGGAGAGAAACCATGGTTTTTTCGTGATCCTTCGATGAACAATCGGTATTGAATGGGAAAACGGGATTGCCTCAAAAAGGCCTGCAAGTACACTGCTTGACTTCAAAATAGTACTCGATTTGACTTGGAATTGTTTCGTTCCCTGGACTTTTTTGCCAAAGCCTCGATCTGTTTATGGCCAGTAAGGATTTTGATACCGACCAGCTAGCAGCGTATTTGCACATCACACCAGATCAGGTGGCCAAGATGGCAGTGCGTGGAAAATTGCCCGGTCGGAGAGTCAATGGTCAGTGGAAGTTCTCCGAGTCGGAGATCCACCATTGGCTCGAGGAGCAGATCGGGATCGTCCAAGCAGACGAGCTTGAGCGTTTCGAACGTATCTTAGAAAAGAACTTGGACACCTCGATTGACGATAGGACCATGCTTTCGGAGTTTATGACCATCGAGTCGATCGCGATCCCGCTTGAGGCTCGAACGAAGAACTCCGTTGTGCGTGAGATGTGCAATGTGGCCGCCGGTACGGGTCTTCTTTGGGATGCCCCCCAGATGGCCGAAGCGGTCGCGATGCGTGAGGCATTGCATCCGACGGCCCTTGAAAATGGGGTCGCCTTGCTCCACCCACGACGCCCTCAGTCGTCAATTCTTTCCGACTCATTGGTCGCTCTTGGCATCACCAGCCAACCGTTTCCTTTTGGCAACACAGCCGGCCATCAGACAGACATCTTCTTTTTGATCTGTTCGACCGACGATCAGATCCACCTGCGGATATTGGCCAGACTTGCAAGACTCGTCAGCGACGAGGTGCTTTTAACCATGCTCAGATCGGCTCGAAGCCCTTCCGAAGCGATCGAGCTGATCAAAGCTGCCGAGATTGAACTTATCGAGTCGAGTCGCAAATGATCCAGCCTCAATCGACGGACCTGTGTATCGGTTGGTACGGGCCTGTCGGCGGCATATGGATGAGTTTGTTAGATCATTTTGAGCAAGTCGAGTTACTGGATCGACACAGTGCCAGCGAGTGGCTCGATGATGCAACGTCTGATCGCAAGTTGCTTATCGGGCTTGAGCATCGAAGCGATCCGAAGTTGGGTTGGCTTTTGGATTTGGCATCAAAGACTTCGAAACCACCAGTAAAGCAGTCAGCCAGTAAAGCCACCAAGAAGCGATCAACGGCTCGCAAGGCTCCTGAAGATGGGAGTGCTCCTAGGAAGACGGCTTGCGTACTAGGAGAGGATTGGGCGGGACATCGCAGGACGTTCCCACTTCCGGAGTCGATAGAGAGTTTTTATTGGCATCAGTGGTACGACCAAGTCCTTCCTTGGGTAGGATTGGGGCCGACTTGCTATGAGATGTCCGCGACCGGACTGAGGGTTGGTCGTATCGCAACGGATAGCGATCGGTTTTTGAGTTGGCGAGCGAGCAAGGAAACCCATGCGACCTTGAGCAACAGGATCGCTTGGGTCATCAGCGATCAGGAGTCTCAAGTGCAGTTATGGCATGAGTTGCTTGAGTCCTATGGCATCCGAGCCGTAGGCTCGCGAGCGGATCGGCTGCAAGGGTTCATCGAAGCAGACTTGATGGTCGTCGACATCCATGCCAGAAACGGTAACGAGTTTATATGTGGTGAGCTCGGTCGTAAGGAGATGGATTTTTTGAGTCAGCTTCGCGAGGGTCAACCAAGGGCCTTTATGGTGGTGACCGATGGTTTTGTGCAAACGGAGCGGTGGAAGGCCTATCGAGGGTTGGGTATTGATGCGGTTGTTGGGCGACCGTGGAATTTGCAAGGGGTTTTGTATAGCTGGGAACGTTGGCTGGCATTTGAGCGACAGCCTGACCTAGACATACGCAGAACCAAGAGGCGATAATCGAATCTTCGTACGCTTCACGCTTCAGCGAGCTTCTCGACGAGCCAGTTCGTCGCGAAGCTGTGCTGCAAGTTCGTACTGTTCGGTTTTAACGGCTTGATCGAGTTGTTGTTGGAGCGACGGTCCGATGTCATACTCCTCGCACAGCGAATCTCTCAGCTTAGTTAATTGCACGACCATTTCGTCGTCGTCGAATTCCTCTTCGGCCTCATGTTCGATGAAGATATCGCGGATCTGTTCGAGTCCGTCTTCGAGTAACGATATGGCTTTTTCCGCATCGGCTTCATCCAAGGCGGCCATCGCGGCAGCTTGGGTACGATGGAACATAACAAAGGGTCGATATTGTTCGTGGCTCATGGTCCAGTCTTCATCGGGTGCATGATCGCGGCATACATCCATCAGAGCCAGTGTATGATCGGCATCTTCGACGGCTCGGTGGTAATGCTGGAGCCGCAACCAAGAGATTCGTCGATGGTAGTATTGGAGAAACTCTCGATCGGCATCGAAACACTGATCGTCGTCCATCACAAAGTCCGGTGACTTTTCTTCCAGGGCTAGCATTCGATCCAGGAAGGATGGGTATCCGTCGAAGGTTTGTCCGTCAGGTCGACCTTGGGTCTCCATTTGCAGGACACCTAGATCGATTCGCATTTGGATGACGTCTCTACCGTCGGAACCTTTGACGAGACGGACCGACAGGGAGTGAGGATCAAACCCCCAATCGCGAAGAACATCGTCGAGTCCTTTGGATGAACCCATGGCACTCTTTCTATTGTCTGATTGCATACCGCGAGGTTTTGATTTCATTTCGATCGTTGCAACATCATCGAAAGATCGGCCCCCGCCCTTTACAAAGGATAACCATCCTGATTCTGCTTTTCCAGAACCGATGATTATTTTAACGCCCCCCAGGATTCGACTCGGGCCGATGCGTTTAAGGCGATTGGGCCAAGGCCACGTTCGATGGTTGGCTCCTTTCGTTTGGAAGTGTTCGCAGGATGCGAGTTCATGGCTACCCCTTTGGGCTAATTTATGGGGGGCTTGGGGCTGTTTGATCGTTGCTAGGATTCAAGGGGCTTGCCTGCTGAGGCCTGACCGATAAAGCAGCCTTGCGCGATTATCCTTGGGTTTTTACAAGGAAAAGCCACAGCGTGAAAGGCTCTATTTCGAATCGACACCCTGGAAAAAGGCTCCCGAATCTGGTTGGCTCTGCTAAAATCCCACCCTCAAATCGCAGCTCAATCGTTACGATGATCCGGTGGATCCGTTGCAAACTTGGTTTTTCATCGCAAGCATAGGTGACTCAGGGGTGCCGGCAAGATCCATGCAACCGACCCAAAGGGCCTATTTTAAACCCCGAGTGTGCGTCCTTTTTTTATTGAATTCATTCCCTGATAGACCATCGACTTGATCGATTCAACTGAGGATTCCACCGAATGCAGCAACTGGTTTACAAACACACGCTAGCCAATGGCTTGACGGTTTTAGGAGAGCCCATGCCGTGGCTCGAATCAGTCGCCTTTACGTTGATGTTTCCTGGGGGTACAGCACGCGAAGGGGCCCAACGTTTGGGGCTTGCGGGCATGACACTCGAACTATCGCAGCGAGGTTGTGGTCGTTGGTCTAGTCGCGATGTGGTCGAGCAACTGGATTTTCTCGGGGTCGAGCGTTCGAGTTCGGTTTCGAGTTTCTACACGAGCATCAGCATGTCGGCCATGGCAAGCGTCCTTGAGACGACGTTCGAAGTTGCTGTTGCGATGGTCAGGGAACCTCATTTCCCCGAGGAGGAGCTCGAAGAGGTTCGGCAATCAGCCCTTCTGGAACTTGCTGCAATCGAAGACGATCCGGCTCAAAAGTGTTTTGTCGAGCTCAAGCGGTCTCGTTTTTCGGAGCCCTTTGGTCGCTCTTCGCTCGGGAGCGTCCAGGGTGTTGAAACGGTAAGTCATGCCGACTGCGTTGAATTTCATCATCGCCACGCCAAGCCGAAAGGGGCGGTCTTGTCGATCGCGGGTCGTTTTGACTGGGATGAATTCCTCAAGATCGTCGAGCGAAACCTTGGTTCTTGGACCGGCGATGCATCGAGCGATCTTGGCCAAGTCGAGCCACAGGTCGCATCGGTTCATATCCCGCACGAAAGCCAGCAGACCCACATCGCTTTGGCTTACGATTCGGTACCTTATCAGCATCCGGAGTACTATCGCGGCCGGGGGATTGTCGGGATCTTAAGCGACGGGATGAGTTCTCGTCTGTTTACAGAAGTGCGAGAAAAGCGAGGCTTAGTCTATGCGATTTCGGCGTCCTCGCATTCGCTCAAGAATTGCGGAAGCGTGCTGTGTTATGCAGGAACCACCTCGGCTCGTGCCCAAGAGACGCTCGATGTGACGATCGATACAATTCGATCGATTTCCAGTGGGATCGAACCTGGCGAACTTTCACGTTTGAAGTCTCGGGCTCGTACCTCGCTGGTCATGGAGCAGGAAAGCAGCGCTTCACGCTCGAGCCAACTGGCTTACGATTGGATCACACTTGGACGCACGACCACGCGCCAAGAGGTTCTCGAAGAGATCGAGCAGCTAACAGCCGAGAAGTTGATCGAGCATTTTTCGAAGTATCCACCCAAACGCTGGACTCTAGTTACCATCGGCCCAGAGCCCTTGGAGTTTCACGATGCAGTTTAAACAAACCACGCTCGACAACGGACTGGAAATTATCGCCGAGGTCAACTCCAACGCATTTAGTTTGTCGCTGGGGTACTTTGTCAAAACTGGATCTCGAGATGAGTCGCTCGATATCGCAGGTGTGAGTCATTTTCTCGAGCACATGCTCTTCAAAGGGACCCCCAGGCGCACTTCCGTCGATGTCAACCGACAACTTGATGATTTAGGCTCGCAGTCCAATGCTTTTACCTCCGAAGAGCAGACGGTCTACTACATGAGCGTCCTACCTGAAAATCAGTTCCCTGCCCTGGATTTGCTCACGGACATGATGCGTCCATCGCTTCGGGACGACGATTTTCAAACGGAAAAGCAAGTCATCCTTGAGGAGATCGCCATGTATGACGATCAGCCTCCCTATGGGGCTATGGAACGAGCCATGGAGGAGTTCTTTGGAGAGCATCCCCTGTCGACGCGGGTTCTTGGAACCAAAGAGTCCGTGTCGGCACTTACGGCAGAAGCGATGCGCGAGTATCACTCCGCACGGTATGCGCCAAACAATCTTTGCCTGGTGGCCACCGGAGCTGTCGACTTCGATGCTCTGGTCGAAGAGACTTATCGGATGACCAAGCATTGGAAGCCTGCTGAGACAGGTCGAAAACTGACAATGCCTTTGGCTCGTAGCAAGGATGTTCGGATGATCCATCCCCCGGCTACCCAGCAGTACACGTTGGAGTTTTCGCCAGGGCCAGGTTACATGGATCCACAACGCTATGTTTCGCGAGTCCTTGCAACGATCCTGGGAGATGACTCTGGAAGCCGACTGTTTTGGGAGCTGGTCGATAAGGGACTGGCCGATGCGGCCGTCTGCTACACCTACGAATTCCAAGACTGCGGCGTGTTTGGCTTGTACCTTGCCGGCGATCCGGATCAGCAACAAGAGAATTGGGAATTGATTCAGTCGATCGTCCAGGATGCATCGGGCGCTCCGATTACGGAACGGGAATTGGAATTGGCCAAGAACAAGATTTGTGCCGGGATCCTCTTGGCCTCCGAGCGTCCCTCGAACCGTTTGTTCTCCGTCGGGGGAACTTGGCTCTCTCGTCATCAATACGAAACCG
>Ga0315904_10002145_pt1 | contig 30797 bp, 23 predicted proteins | sample LakEriMetagenome_6_FD_203529 | JGI IMG/M metagenome (GOLD analysis project Ga0315904, IMG submission 203529) | Freshwater fungal communities from buoy surface, Lake Erie, Ohio, United States - Buoy 12 MA120 | ecosystem: Environmental > Aquatic > Freshwater > Lake | place: USA: Lake Erie, Ohio...
GCAGGGTGGTGGACCCCGTAGTCACCGGCTGTTTCTGGTGCAATTGGGCCTGGGCACGGGCCTGCTTGCGAAGGGCCCGGGTCGTGCGGGACATGGTGTGCTCCTGTGGGCATGTACTGATGACAGTTGTGATAACACTAACAGTAGACACACGGTGTGCAATTAGAAAATCGACGGTTTTCCAGATGGGATGCCGCCGGCAGAGGACTTGAGGGCCGCAAGTGGTGTGGTGAACAGGAGTTGCGATCGGGAGGAAAATTTTAGGGCGGGCGCAGGTTTCCCGGGGAGATCGGGAACCCGCATCGCGGGAGCGCGGACCCCGTGTGCGTCGATCCAAAGACAGCGTTCGCTTGGGATCTAAAACAGGGTGGCGGGGGGGCGGACCTCTGTGTCCGCTCCGTTGGATGTCCCACCGCAAATCACCGCAGCGATGGGCCACCCAACTGCCTGGATCGGTAATCCCGATGTGCGTCCCCCCGAAGACATCATCCGAATGGAACCAGAGACAGGATGGCGGGGGGGCGGACCTCTGTGTCCGCTCCGCTGGATGTTCCACCGCGAGTCACCGCAGCGATGGGCCACCCAACCGCCTGGATCGGGAATCCCGATGTGTGTCCCTCCGAAGACATCACCCGAATGGAACCAGAGACAGGGTGGCGGGGGGGCTCAGCGGGGTCTCGGATGCATGCGGTTCGGCTGCCCAGCGGGACGATTACCCTCGGATGCAAGCCCAACGGAGCGGACACAGAGGTCCGCCCCCCCGCGACCCGCTGGCTGGCCCCTGGCCACGGGGGGCTTTGAGTGCGGGCTCAGCGGGGTCTCGGATGCATGCGATTGGACTGCCCATCGGAACGGTTTCTCTCCGATCCAAACCCAGCGGAGCGGACACAGAGGTCCGCCCCCCCGCGACCCGTTCTGCGGACCCTGGCCACGGGGGGCTTTGGGGGTGGGTCCAGCGGAGATACCGATGCATGCAGTTTTGGCTGCCCGGTGGGACGGTTTCCCTCCGATCCAAACCCAGTGGAGCGGACACGGAGGTCCGCCCCCCCGCGACCCGCTGTGCGGTCCCTAGCCACGGGGGGCTTTGGGTGCGGGTTCAGCGGAGATACCGATGCATGCAGTTTTGGCTGCCCGGTGGGACGGTTTCCCTCCGATCCAAACCCAGCGGAGCGGACACAGAGGTCCGCCCCCCCGCGACCCGCTGGCTGGCCCCTGGCCATGTTGGTCTTTGGGGGCGGGCTCAGCGGGGTATCCGATGGATGCGGTTGGGCTGCCCGTTCGGACGGTTGGCGTTCGATCCCAACCCAACGGAGCGGACACGGAGGTCCGCTTCATTTTGGATCGGTTTATTCGAGCAAATAGACCTGCCGATTGCTCAGGAAGGCAGAGGTGCCGCGTGTGATGGTGAGGTTCCCCGACCCATTCCAGGTCGCTCGGCGAACAATGCTTTGGATGTTGTAAACCCCGCTTCCCGACAGGGTCAGCGGCCCCCACTTGGAATAGATGGTTCCAGTCAGGGTTCCGGGGTTTTGGGGGCTGGCGATGATGACCGGGTTGGTATTGAAGCGGCGGGTGTAAATGAGCATTCCGGCGAACGGACTGCTGGGATCGCTGTAGGCGGTCAAATTCACAGGAGTGGTGATGGTTACTCCCCCCATGGCCGTCGAAGTGGAAGGAATGTTTTCGCCATCGCTGTTGTCGGGTGTTCCATACAAAGCGCTGTAGTCGGTTCCGGTCAGGTAGAACAGCACGCCCGGTCCCGTGACGGTGCCCCCCGTGATCGTCAGGGAACCTCCGCGGATCACATAGATTCCCGGCTGGAAGTTGACTGTTCCTGCGGTGATGAGGATTTCCGAGTACAGACCGGGCCGGGCGGAGACGGTACTGGCTGATGTGGTACTGCGGATGCGGCCGCGGTCGTAAATGCTGACTCCCAAAGAGGCCCGGGGGGCGGCGAGATCCATGAAGGGATCGGGAGTCCAACCGGCCCGACACAGGAGGGGAGCCGATGCATTCGAAGTGAGCCCCTGAAATGATCCCGGAGCATTCACTCCCCCGGTGACGCGGACCTGGTTGGCGAGCAGCAGGTCGGGCTGATCAACTTCGGCGGCGAAGCCGGCAAGCCCCGCGACGGCTTGCCCGGTTTCATCAAAACCTCCACCCCGGGAATTGACGACGCAATCTCCCTCCACCCGCAACTGACCCGGGCCACTGGCCAACAACCCGGGGACCGATGTTTTGTCGAGAGTGACCAGCAGGTCGGGCCAGGGGGCTGTCTTGGGGCCCGCCACCGCCCGAGCCCGCAGCAGCGAGGTCGATGTGCCATGGACCAGCCGGGCCAACGGGGTGTCGAATGCCGAGGTCATGGTGACCTCGGCATATTTCGCGAGACTGACGTACGGCCCGGTGGCGGGTGGCAGGCTGATCTGGATGCTCCCCGGGGTGACGCCGTTGTAGCTGGAGGCGAAGTTGATGGCCGTCGTCCGGGCAGACGTGTTGGTGGCACCGCGGTTGAGCATCACGGCGGCGACCAGGGCGGCCGAATCGGCCGCAGTCTGCACCTCCTGGGAACGAGCCATGAGACGGCTGGTCTCAATCACCAGACCCAGCATGGCCATCAATGCCGTGAGAGTGATGGCGGTCAGTTGCAGGATCGCGGCACGGCGTCCCGCAACGTGGCGGTTCGGAGGGGACGGCGCTGATCGGGATGTGGCACGCAGGGCGGTCATGGCTACTGGATGATGCGGGCCATGGTCGTGATTTGCAGAGGAACCGTACCGTTTCCGGGCAGAAGCCCGGTGAGGGCGGTCGTCTGGGAGGTGGTCACCCGGACCGTGACTCGATGTTCGCGCCCGTTGTCTCCATCGGGCCATTCGAGGCGGACCTGGAATTGGTCGGGAGACAGCCCACCCGTGCAGGAACGGAGCAGATTGGCCACGGGGTGGGCCTGGTCGAGTGTGACCACGACCGTCGCAGGACCCCACGGGGTGACTTCCGGACTGGAATTGGCTCCGCGAACAGCCGCCAATCGGGCCGCCTCCGATGCCAGGTTCTGCGACACCGTATGCCGCAACAGGACCAGACCCAGGTCGAGCGTTCCGACCAGCAGTACAATCCATGTGAGCAGAACCCCGGCGGTTTCGATCAGGGCGGCTCCGTTACGGTCTCCGGGAGATGTGCGTGAGCTGGGTCGCGACGGGAGTGTGGGGAGGCGGTGAATCATGGGAACAACGAATCCCGGTGCGGTCTGAGAGGGGGTGATGGACACCTCAACGGATGACGGGGAGCACAGCCGACCGTTGCAGCTGCAGATTGCCGGGAGCCGAACTCCAACCCGCCAGCAGCGGAAAGGGATGGCGCACCACCACCTGAACCCGTCCCAGAGGGCTGCCGGCGGTATAGGTGCACTGGATTTCGAACTGGCTGAGATCGACGCCCGCCTCGCTGGCGAGAACTTCCCTTGCCCGCGCTTCACAGACGCGGGCCCAGTCGGCCATGGTCTCCTGATCGGGGGGGTGAAACGCCCCGTATTCGGCACCAGCGCGGGCGGCCTGGGCGAGGCGAATTCCCAGGGATCCGACCCGTCCGAACTCCAGAATTCCGACCAGCACCAGCAGCATCACCGGCAGCACGGCTGCGAATTCGAGCGCGACCGCTCCCGACCGGGCGTATGGCCGGAACGACCGCGGGTCGTTCCGGGGACGATCACCCCCGCCAGGGGAGTCGGGCGTGCGCACCCTGGAGTTCCAACCTCGCTGTGGGGGGCGAGTCATCACAGGGGGGCGATCAGGATGACGGGAGTAGCGTCTGTTGGCTGGGGAGGGGCGGGATACCTCCAGCCGGGAAACAGCACCATCAGGACCACTCCCAGCGTGATGGGGATGCTGAAGGGGATCCAGCGTCGGCGGGGAGAGGAATCGGGCACACAATCGAAGACGAGCGAGTCGGCCGGGGAGGCCGGGGTCGGGTTGGGAGGCGGGCTGGCTGACGGAGCCAGACGTGTACGGCGCAGGAGTTCGAGCAAGGGACCTGCGAATCCGGAGATGGCCAGCACATGCAGGGCGGTCCAGCCTCCCAGCCAGGCTCCAATCGCTCCCATGAGTTTGAGGTCACCGGCCCCCATGCGGCCGCGCAGCACGAACCAGAGCATCGGCAGTGCAGCAACGACTGCGCCGCGCAAAGACCAGCCCAGCCCCAGCCCCTGGGGGGACAGTCCGTGCCAGGCCATTCCCAGCAGCCACAGAGGCAGGGTGAAGCGGTTGGGAAGTCGGTAGGTACGGGAATCGACGGCGCACAGGGCCACCAGGGAGCAGACCACGAGCCATTGGATCAGAGGGGGAGGCATGAGGTTTGCGACCGTTGTGTTGGCGGGAGAGGGCCGATGATGGGGGAGCCGGGAACGAGGTCAGGGGGTCGATCAACGGCCCGTCAGGCTGTTGAGGATTCCGTAAATGCGGACGACCGCCGGACCCAGGATCACGACAAAGATCGACGGAAAAATGAACAACAGAGTGGGAATCATGACTTTGATGGCCGCCTTGCGGGCCATTTTCTCGGCCGCCTGCCGCCGCTTGACACGGAGATCGACGGAAAAGGATTCGAGCGTCTGACACATGCTTGAGCCATAGCGTTCGGCCAGATTGACCACGACGGCCAGGTTGCGGACTTCGGACAGGTCGGTGCGATACGCAAACCGGATGAGACCTTCCGGAAGCGTGCTGCCCAGCTGCATCTCCCGCTCGACGATCCGCAGTTCGCGAGCGAGTGGGGGATGGGCCGTCACCAATTCGTCGGCCACCCGCTGCAAGGCGGCAATCAGGCTCAGGCCCCCGCTCATACAGATGGCGATCAGGTCGACGGCATCCGGAAGCGCATGCCGCAGGACGAGCTGCCGCGCCGCCTTGCGGTTGTCGAGCCAATGCCCCGAACCAATAAACACCAGCAGGCTCCCGGCCACGCAGTTCATCAAGCCGCGGCGGGTGGTGATCACCCCCAGGAAGAACAGCAGCAGACCGATGAGTGCCGGCAGTGAACTGATCACCAACCGGACGAGGAGATAGACCGGAACGGCATGAGGTCCGTAGTAACCGGCGTGCATGAGGCGCACCGCCAGAAGGGACCGCTGTTCCTTGTCGGAAGGCAGCAACTGCTCCCCCACCTTGGGCAGGGTCGAGCGGACCATCGCATTCAGCCGCGCGACGAGTTCCCGTTCGGTGGGGGGAAGTTGCGGACTCAGTTCACGGACCCGACGACGAGTCCGTTCGGAAAGACTCTCGAGCACCAGATGCGACAGCGTGGCCACGCAGGCAGCTGCTCCAGCGGCGATGAGTACCAGACGGATCATGGATCGATTCCCTCAGGGTCAGCCGTCAAAGCGAATGATTCGCCGGATGCACAGCCATCCGATCGCCATCCCGGCCCCCATCAGTTGCAACAGCTCGGGCATGTCGAACAGCCCCTGGGCGTACTTCGGGTTCAAGACGACCATCGCACCGAGGAGGAAGGGGGGCAGGGCCATGAGGATGTAGGCCTGCAGGCGGGCTTCCGCGGTCAGCGAGTCGATCTCACCAATCATCCGCAACCGCTCGCGGACCATGCGGGCGAGAGTCTGCAGGATATCGGCGAGATTGCCCCCCGATGAGTTCTGCACGAGCAGGGCCACCACGAAGGTCTTCAGTTCGGGAATGCGGTTGCGGGCGGCGAGTTGCCGCAGGGCGAGCTCGGGATCGAGGCCGAGATTCTGCTGCTCCGAGCACAGATAAAACTCCTGGGCCACGGGCGCGGGAAAGTCCTGGGAAACCGACCGCATTGCCTCGGAAATCGACTGCCCGGCCCGCAGGGTGCTGCTCATCAGTTCGAAGACGTCAGCGAGTTGCTGGCGCAAGCGCTCTTCCCGTCGATTCCGCTGGTAGAGCAACCAGGCCCAGGGGATCGACGCCAGAACCAGGCCCACGACTGGTCCCTGCCAGAACCGGGGCAGCCAGATCCATCCCGGGACAGTACCCAGCACGAACGCGCACGCCGAGCAGAGCAGCACCGTGGTGGGGGGCAGCGACAGACCCGCCTGTTCAATGAGGCTTTGCAGGGTTTCCAGCCGGTACCAGGGGGCTTGTTCCTGCGCGAGAATCCGCTGCATCTCCCCCGCGGAGAGCTGGCGGATCAGGCTCGCTTTCGCCCGCGCCCGCTGACGGTTGGTCAACTGGTCGTCAATCCGTTCCTGCACCCGGCTTCGGTCGCGGACCAGCAGGTCTCGGATGACGGAACACAGGCTCAGGAATCCGAAGACTCCAGCCAGCAGCATCGACAGTTTGTAGAGCAACGGGGACACCGCCAGCTCCTTGTGGGTCAGGGATCAACAGGTCATGAGGATGCGGGGTTCAAACATGGAGACGGGGAGCCATGCGCCCATCGCTTCGAGAGGTTCCAGCAACTTGGGCCGGATGCCGACCGCTGTCCGATCAGATCCGCCAACCGCCAGGGACGATTGGGAAATCGCCGGATGAAGACGAGGGAACCGTCGAGCGCGAGGGGCGGAAGGCTGGCGTTGACCCGGCTGCCATGAGCCAGCCACGCATCCACCACGGGGCGGGTGGTGTCGACCCACCCCCCCGGCCGGCTGACGATATCTCTGGAGACTGCTCATCCAGTGGTCTGCGCTGCTGAACAACACGGGAGATTTTCCGGGAATTCCCGAACGTTCCCGGCAAGTCGCGAATTGCCCATGAATCAGGATTGCACTGGAGGTGTGCTGCAGCGAGAGATCCAGCGGCCCCAACCCAATGCAGTCGTCGAAAACCTCCGCGATCAGGTTTTCACGCTCGGCCCCCCGACGGATCTGCTCGTGCAATTCCACGTCGGATCGACTGCCAATTGCCAAGAGTTCCAGCCGACAGATCAGGCGGGAATGCAGTTTCGGGGGGGAGGCTTGGTGGAGATGGGACAACCCCGCCGTCGGATGGTGAGAGAGACAAGCCACCCCATCGAAATCTGGCAAGGCCGACGGAGAAAGGGACGAATCCGACGGAAACCAGCCGGTGGTTGTCGCGGCGGTATGCATCCAGGAGGCCTGCAGGATCAAAACGTGGATTTTGACAATCACAACCGACGGCTGCACAAATCGGGTGAGTCCCGAGACGCAGCGTTCGCTCGCTCCCCGAGATCGCTGGACTGGACTCAGCGATCGGCCGGAAGCGAAACAACAGTCTGGACGGGGGCCTGCACACGCCGCCCGCGGCGGACTTGCCGCACGACCGTCTGACTTGGAACCGTTTCCCGCAGGACCATCACCGACATCCGGGAGACGACTGTGGGGGCATGCGAAGGAGATGCCGAGGTTTGGGAGATCACAGAGGAGGTCGATTCCTGGATCGAGGCAGAAGTGCCCGATTCAGCGGGGGGAGCCTCATCTTCCCGATTGCGAAGCGAGAGTCGCAGCGGCCCCCGCGACTGGGCCTGATCAACCTTGGATGCCTGCTGCGGTGTGAGCAACAGGGTGATACTTTTTGGAGAAGAAGGAATGTCTTCCGGGGTCGTCGCGTTGTCGACCGCCAGGACCAAAACTCCTTCGACGACAGGAAGAGAAACACCAACCTCTTCGCCCCGACGAGACAGAGGTGAGGAGAGCACGTCGACGAGGCTTCCCGGGAGTGCAAAACCCGCCACCCCGGCACTGGGACTGTTGAGCGGAATGGAATAACCGCGTTTGCCAGGTTCGATTTTTGACTGCAGCGTCAGTGCGGAATCACTCTCGGCCACGTCGGAGGGATACAGCAGCTGATCGCGGCGGACCGAGCGATTCAGGACACGGCCGCAGAAATCCTCGCGGTCGATGCCAACCCCCGGGGGAAGATGACTTGCCGGAAAACGGATTGAGACCAGCATGTCATCGGTCAATTTCGTGCCGGCCTCCACGTCACGCGCCATGGCGATGGCAGTCACCAGGGGAGACGAATCGGCACGACGCGGGCCCCATAGCGACCCCCCGACCACGACCAAGCTGAAGACACTGGCGAACACCGCGAAGACGGCATTTCTCGATCGCATGGCAAGGCTCGCAAGAGCGACGCGCAAGGTGGTGAATAGCAGACAACTGGCCTGCTCCGGCAGCCGGAGCAGGCCAGCGATAGTCCAGTGCTTTACAGGCTGGCAGAAATCGTCGCGAACAAGGTGTCAAGTGCCGTGCCAATATCAGTGGCTCCGCCAATCGCCACAATCGCGATGAGGGCGACCATCAGGCCGTACTCAACCATCGTGGCACCCTCTTCACGAACCAGAACCGACTTCACGCTGCGGACGATCAGAGACATGACAACTCTCCCAGGGTATAACGAAAACCAATCCCATTTGCTGGAGGCTTACGACAACCTCCATCCAGGCAGACAGGACACAAGTCTTCGCGAACAGCAAGAACCAAATCGACAACCCGGCCTCGGCCGGAAATTGCCCCGCCACAAATCAACGGGTGTGGGACAGACTTTTCCGGAACTGGCGTCCGTCACAGCAACCGCACAAGGCAGGTCGCTGTCTCGGCTTTACCACTCCAGCGATCTCGGACACGTTGAATCATTCCAGACAAGACTCAGATGATTCCCGCGTCACGGTTCTTAATCTACACAACCAAATCTGGTTGTAAAGTACTAATTACATAAAAATCAAAAAAACCTGGGCTTTGGGCTGTGGTTCCTGCTTTGGTCGATGCCAAATGTAAAGATGGGCAGAATAAGCAGAGTGTGGTGCTCCTGGTGAGTGGTTGTATGGGGGGTTTGGGGTGTGTGTAGGGCCGCTTGGCCTCCCCGGCGATTCGCGTGAGTGCAATCGCCGGAATCGATCCGCGGCGTATCGCGAGCCGCCGTCGCCGGAACCCTGCGACATTCGCACAACCGACTGTTCCGGTCATTGGCTGGGGCCTGGTTCCCGATGTCAGCGGTCGGCGCGATCACCTTGGGGAAGGACCAGACGGACCACGTGGAATGGCCGAGGGACGCGGCGTTGTTTACTCTGAAGTGGTTTTTCCTGTTCCTGGAGACGCTCCGATGCCGCAGTACACAGAACGAATGACTCTCGCCAACAAGCGGGCCCTGATCACCGGGGGGTCGCGCGGGTTGGGGGCCGAGATTGCCCAGGTGTTCGCTGATGCCGGGGCGGATCTGGTCATCACCGGTCGGGATCGGGCGGGGCTTGAGCAGACGCAGGGGCAGGTCCAGTCACTGGGGAGGCGGTGCCACTGCATCGAGGCGGACCTGCGGACCGTGGAGGGGGCCCGGGAGGTGGGGCGGAAGACGCTCGAACACTTCGGAACAGTGGATATCCTGGTCAACAATGCGGGGATTGTGCATGTGCACAGTCTGCTGGAGGCGACCGTCGAGGAATGGGAGGAGACGCAGCATGTGAACCTGCGGGCGCCGTGGTTGTTGTCGCAGGCGGTGGCCCCCGGAATGATCGCCCAGCGGGCGGGGAAGATTGTGAACATTTCGTCGTCGGCCGCCGTACAGCCCCCGGAGGACCACGGCGCGTACTGTGCGGCGAAGGGGGGGCTCAACGTCCTCACACAGGCGATGGCCGCCGAATGGGCCCGTCACAACATCCAGGCCAACGCGGTCGCTCCCACGGTGGTGCTGACGGCGATGGGGAAGCAGGTCTGGGGTGATCCGCAGAAAGGGGACCCCAAGAAGGCGCGGATTCCCGCCGGCCGGTTTGGGGAGCCGATCGAGGTGGCTGATCTCGTGCTGTTTCTGGCCAGCCCCGCCTCGAACTGGATCTGCGGTCAGGTGATCCGCATCGACGGGGGGCTGTCGGCGGTGTGACCCGGGCCGGATCTGGGGCGTGTCCAGCCCGGGACGTGCGTGCGGTCATTCCCTTATTCTGGCGCCACCCCTCCGGACTGGATTGATGCTGGATTCCACCGGACTTCACGAGCAGATGCAGCGTCTCGCGGAATCGCAGGGATTCCGCTGGGAGGCCTCGTACAAGTACTACCTGGGACTGCACCGGGGAGTCATCTTCAAGCTGGTCTATTGGGATGGGACCATCAGGATTCTGTGCGCATCGCCACACGTCTCACTGGTGGAGCGGATCCTGAATGATTTCCCGGATGCGGAAATCCTGTACGCTGCGGGCATACCTCCATCCTGGCTGAGAGGGATGGGATCTGATCCGCAACCTGCGCAGCTGCCGTATCGTGGCGGGCTGCTGATTGAACTGGATGCCAGGCGGTTCGAGGTGCTGGGTGAAAGCCGGTTTGAACAACTGATCGACCGGCTGTCCTGGCAATTTCACGAATGGGGTGCGCCGGAGAGTGCCGTGCTCGGCCTGTGACAACCAGGAGGCAGAAGCGGTGGCGTTGATTGATGCCGTCGCCACTCCGTTGTGCCGCGCATGCTGGAACGGATTCCAGATGGTGTGGCCTGTCGGCCGGACGTCAGTCGCAGGTTCGAGGGGGGACTTGTCGTCCAGTTTTTGGGCGTTTGTGCGGACGCTGTTCCTGATCTTCCTGGTCCTGTTGACGGCCATCCAGATCTTTGTGTGGCTCGCATGACTGCGAACGACGTTTGTTGGTCGTCTGGCATTCATGACCTGAGTGGAAAATTGAAGCCGACCGTCACTGGAGGCAGCTGGCTTCTGGTTGTCGGGGTCGAGACCTCCTTCCCCTCGGCAACAGTAGTGGTAGAGACCGGCTTGGCTGGAAACGCGACAGGGCTTCGGGTGGAAGTGACCACACGCGAACTTCAGCAGCCCCCGTGGGGACGATTGGTGCGGGCTTACGACCGACCCGTCTGCCGGAGGATCGGCTCGAGTTCTTCAACGAAGTCGTTCACGTCCTGGAATTCGCGATAGACCGATGCGAAGCGGACGAAGGCGACCTGGTCGACTTCCCGCAGGGCGTTGAAGACCAGCTCGCCAATCGAGCGGGAGGGGACTTCCCCCTCGAAATTCTGATAGATCTCGCTTTCGACCTGGGCGACCAGCCGTTCGATCTGCTCGGCACTGACCGGGCGTTTGTAACAGGCCTTTTCGACCCCGCGGAAAATCCTGCCCCGGTCAAACGGGACCCGCGTGCCATCTTTTTTGACGACTTTCAGCGGGGTTTCTTCGATCTTTTCGTACGTGGTGAATCGTCGGCCGCACTTGAGGTTGAGGCATTCCCGTCGACGGCGAATCGCAAAATCTTCACTGGCCCGCGAGTCAATCACGCGGGTCTCGCTCTTGCGACAAAATGGACACAACATGCAACGACGGTTCCCATCAAAGACCACCCTGATGACGAATGGTACTCCCCGGGAGGGGGGAATTCCAGACGGGACCGGCATTCATCTTGCGTTTTGCCCGGTGGGGGCTGACAATTGGAATCTGCTTTTCCCGGGAATTCGCGGCGTTCCGCGACCCCGTTCCCCCCGGTTGGCCGCGTGTGATCCGAGGTTGTGATGCGCTCTGGTTTCCATCCGTTTCCGATCCCGCACCAAGGTTCCTCCACCCCTGTCCGTCGTCCCCGCTGGTGGGGGCGCTGGCCTGGGGTGTTGATGGTGGTCTGGCTGGCGGCGATCGTTCCGGGAGCCCGTGCCGCCGAGCCGCAACCGCCGGCCGCCCCCCCCGCGAAAGCCGCCGAAACCAAGATACCGGCGGAAGGGGCGTCGCAACCCGAGTCTGACAAACCGGCTGGGGAGAAGCCGAAAGAGGGGGAGAAGAAAGACGAAGCCAAGAAAGACGACTCCAAACAGGAACCGGGCAAAGAAGGGGAGACGCCGGCCGCCGAGAAGCCAGCGGCGGACAAGAAGGACAAGCCGCGCAATCCGCTGACCGACCTGTTGATCCGCAATTTCCGGCCGGCGAAGGGAGCCAAGCCAAATCCGACCGTTCCCACCGAGCCAGTCCCCGACAAGCCAGGGACGAAAAAGCATGCCAAAGACCCGACCGCCCCGTACGATCCCAAGGGGGCCGGTTACCTGCTGAAGGCGAAGGGGCAGGCTGAGGCGGGCGATTGGCCCGCTGCGCTGGACCTGCTGCAGAAGATCTCCGATTTGCCCGAGGACTCGCTGTTCGACACGGAGGGGACCTGGAGTTCGTTGCGGCAGTCAGCTGACGAATTGCGGGGCCAGGCCCCGGCCGAACTGCTCGAACAGTACCGTACGCAGTACAGCGGACTGGCGCAGCAACTGCTGGCCGAGGCGCTGGCATCGGGCCGGCCGGCAGGGTTGGGGCGGGTGGCCCGGGGGTATTTCCACACCCCCGCCGGTTACGAGGCGGCGAACCGGCTGGGGTCGTATCACCTCGAACGGGGAGAATATGCGGCTGCCGGGAGGTGGTTCTCGGCCCTCTGGAAGGCGCAGGCCCCGCTGACCGCCGACCCACAGTGGCGGTTGAAAAGTGCCTTTGCCCTGCGCGGGGCGGGGCTCGACGAGCCGGCGCAGACACTGTTGGCTTCGGCGGGGACGAAGGGGATTGACCTGGCGGGAATGCGCCAGGAGCCCGCCGCCTGGTGGCAGGGGCGCGGCACTCCCGCCGGGCTCGATGCGGGACCCCAGCGTGACTGGCCCCAATTCTACGGCAATCCCACGCATGCCGGTCGGCAGAAGGGGGGCACGCCGCTGCTGTTTCCCCGCTGGCAGCATCGCCTGACCCAGAGCGAGACGGCCCACGAGCAGGTGACCAACCTGCTGGAGGATCTCACCGACGCCCAGATCCCCGCCATCCCTGTGATGCACCCCGTGTTGGTCGATGGTCTGCTGGCGGTCCGTACGCTGTACGGGGTTCAGGTGATTGAGGCGGCTTCCGGACGGTTGTTGTGGTCTTCCCTCGAGGAACAGCCGATCGACGCGCTGCTGCGCGGCAATACCGACCAGGTCGAACACAACCAGTTCATGGGGGGGATGATGATCCGGCAGATGATGCCGGGAATGGGGAACTTCGGCTATTCCCCGGGCGCGGGAGAGAATACCCCCCTGGCGCATCTGCTGTTCCGCAATGCCAACTTCGGGCTGGTGAGTTCTGATGGTGCGCGGCTGTTCGTGCTGGAAGACAGCCAGTTTCTGACACAGTTGCAGCCGGGGCAGCACTGGGGCTGGAATGGCATGCCGCAACAGATGTTTGACATCGCGACGCAACTGACCGCGTACGACCTGCGGACGGGGCGGCCCTTGTGGGAGGTGGGTGGACCGGCGCAGGGGGAAGATCTCGATCCGCCGTTGGCCGGGTACTTCCTGTTTGGTCCGCCGGTGGTTGATCGGGGGGAGATGTTCGTACTGGGGGAGGCGACCTCGGGAGACCGCACGGGGCAGATTCGGCTGATCTGTCTCGATCCCTCCTCGGGAGCCGAGTTGTGGTCGCAACTGGTGGCGTATGCCGACACGGCGATTGGCAAGGATGTGGGCCGGCGGTGGTTCACCGCACAGCCCGCGATCGACAACGGGCAGATCCTCTGCCCGACGACGGTGGGCTGGCTGGTGGCGGTCGACCGGACGACGCACTCGGTGACCTGGGGCTATCGTCCCGCCAGGCCGCAGTCGCCGCAGATGACCGGGCCCGACGGCAGTGCTCTGGGACAGATGGTTCCGCAGTACAGCCTGGGGGGCGTCTGGCAGCCGACCCCCCCGATTGCCGCGGGGGGACGGGTGCTGCATGCCCCGATCGAACCCCAGCAGGGCTTTTTGTATTGCCTCGACCAGTCGACGGGGAAAGAGGTGTGGAACAAGCCGCGGGGAAATGGGCTGTACGTGGCCGGGGTGTTTGAGGGACTGGTGGTGGTGGTGGGACGGGAGATGACGGTGGCCTACCGGCTGACGAATGGCGACCAGGTCTGGACTTGCAGCCACACCCTTCCTTCGGGGCGGGGGGTGGCCAGCGAGAACCGCTACCACCTGCCGTTGGCTGCGGGGGGAATTGCCACGCTCGACCTCGAGAAGGGGGAAATTGTCTCGCAGACGTATCTCTCGGATACGGCGACGGGCGGGGTGGGGAACCTGGTGCTGGCCGATGGGTTGCTGGTGTCGGTCGATCCGTTTTCGATGACGGCCTACGAAGATCTGGAAACGATCACCGGGGAAATCGCCCAGCGCAAGGGGGTGAATCCGGAGGATCCACTGGCGTTCCTGCGCGAGGCGGAGATGGCGCTGCTGCAGCGCAATCACGAGACGGCGGTGGGCCTGTTGCGGCGGATTCCGGAGGGGGTTCTGCCGGAAGCCGCAGAGGTGCGTCGCCGGGGGATGTTGTTCAGTTCGCTGCAGTCGTTGATCCGGGCCGACTTCCACCGTCCCTCGATGGCCGCCGACATGCAGCAACTGCAGGATCTCGCGAACTCTCCCGAGCAGATCCTGGCGCTGCGCCGGTTGCAGGCGGACCGGCACCTGGCCGACCAGGAGTTCGAGGCGGCGTTCGACGCCTACCTGAAGCTGGCGGACGATTCGGGACGCCAGATGATTCCTCAGGATCACAATCCGGCTGTGCAGGTGCGGGCCGACTGGTGGGTGGCGGGGAAGCTGGTCGATCTGCTGGCCAGCCTGCCCGCTGAACAAAAGCCCGTGCTCGAAGCCCGGGTTGCCGAGCTGTCTCAGCGGGCGTTGGCCGGCAGCATCGAAGAGCGGCGGCGGTTTCTCGACCGGTTTCCTGATCAGTCCCCCTCGGACGAGGTGCGCCTGAAGTACGCCGACGATCTGGCCGCCGACAAGCATCTGGCCCGGGCCGAGTTCCACCTGCTGCGGGTGGCCCGGCGGGGCAGTCCCGCTCTGGGGGCGCGGGCGGTTGAGCGGTTGGCGCGGCTGCTGGAGGAATTCGGTCTGCGGGAAGATGCCCGCGCGATCGCGGCGACCCTGGGAACGCGTTTTCGTGATGCGCCCCTGCCTGACGGCCGGACTGGTGCGCAGGTGAGTGCCGCCCTGTTGCAGGAATGGTCGCTCGAGGGGAGACCGGCGCGGGGAGTGGTCTGGCCCGAGGCGGGGCTGCGGACCGAGCGGATGGCGGCGAATTACCAGAATTACACGACCATGGAGCTGGGTCAGTTGGGACCCCGCACGCCGCTGTTTGGCCGTTACCGGCTGAATGTCGATCCGCAATCGCAGCGTCTGGAGATGGTTGAGGGCTCGAGTGATCAGGGATTCTGGACGTTGCCGCTGCGGTTGGGAACGGCCGGGAACGACGGGGGGATGGCGTTCGCCCGCAGTCAGGGACACCGGATGCTGCTGCTGTTCCAGGGGGTGCTGCACGCGGTGTCGCCGTTCGAGAAGCAGACGTTGTGGACCAGGCCGCTGGAGTCTCGCTCGGCCCAACAGTATTTCGGGCGGGCGCAGACGCCGTTCCTGCCGTTGCGGACCATCCCGACCGGAAACAACCGTCAGCCGCTGCAGGTGCAGGTCGCGGCCGGTCCCCTGGCGCTGGCGGGTGAAGAGGTGGTCTGTCTGCAGGGACGGCGGTATCTGCAGGTGCTGGATGCCGAGACCGGCGAGGTCCGCTGGCAGATGAAGGTGATGCGGAGTGGACTGGGGCTGTCGGGGGGCGATCGGGTGGTCTATTTGGGATCGCTCGATCCGCAGGCCCAGGCGATGGGACAAATGGGATTGCGGGTGTCGATGCCCATGGCAAATGTGGCCCGGAATGCACCCCCGGGGGGACCGCAGGCACTGCGCACGCTCGATGGCCGTCCGGTGGAGATTCCCCGGCTGCGGGAGTTGCAGCAGAAATCGCTGCACGCCCTGGGAGACGATCTGCTGCTGGCGACCACCACCGAGAAGGAGGTCGAGCTGCGGCGATACAACCCGCTGACGGATCAGGACCGGTGGAAGCTGACCGTCCGGAAGGGGGCGCTGGTGACCCTGCTCGATGACGAGCGGCTGGCGTACGTCGAACCGGCGGGGAAGGAAATCAAGACTGCCACGCTGGGGATTCTGGACCTCGCCGAGGGGACGCGGCAGACCCTGGATGTCTCGGAAATCGACATCAAGGCCAAAAACGAACTGTTCGTGTTCACCGACCGCGAGCAGGTCTATCTGGTGGTCAACCGGCCTGGGTCGATCCAGAACTACTACAACGAACAGTTGCCGTACGTACGAATCAACGGCACCGTGGCGGCGTTCGACCTGGCCACCGGACAGACCCGCTGGAAGCAGCAGGTGCTGGGGCAGAACCTGCTGCTCGAACGGCTCGAGTTTTCGCCGGTGCTGCTGTTTGTCTCGCGCAAGTTCGAGAACAAGGGACAGATGAACTTCTGGTCGATGCACCTGGTGGCGCTCGACAAGGCCACGGGAGTGCGGAAGCTTGACGAGAAGTCGGCCCAACAGCCCGGCTTCCGCAGCCTGACCATCAATGCCCGCGACCGTTACATCGAGCTGCGGGGCTGGAACGACCGCCTGCGGCTGTACCCCTCGGAGCAGGCGGCCGTCGTCACTCCACCGGCTCAAGAGGCGAAGCCCGGCGAGAAGAAGCCAAGCGAGACGAAGCCCGGCGAGGCCAAACCCGAAGAGAAGCAACCGGCCGACGCCGCTGACACGAAACCGGCTGAGACGAAGCCAGCGGAAGACAAACCGGCCGGTAACAATCCGGCTGGGAACAAACCGGCCGAAGAGTCAACTCCCACGGAGAAGACAGCGGGCACTCCCGATGCCGAAAAGACCGTGGGGGATCCTCCCCGCCAACCGGATGAGTCAAGTCCGTGATGCGCCGTCGGATCACAGGCTGACGCACGGGGCCTTGGAGCCCTGCCGGCTGGCGTCGCCCCGATGACCTGATCCGTTCCTTCCGCCTGCCCCTGCCGCCTCTTGTCAATCCAGTCCCGCCATGCACATCCTGCCGCCCCTGCCAGCCTGTCTGACCCGTCGCGATTTGTTGGGCCGCCTGGGGGCCGGATTTGGCTCGGTCGGCCTGGCCGCAATGCTGGAATCGTCATGCCAGGGAGGGCCGGCGGGCACCGGCCTGGCGGCGGGGCAACTGGCGACCGCCACCCCGCATTTTCCCCCGCGGGCCAAGCATGTCATTCAACTCTTCATGCCGGGGGGGCCATCGCAGGTCGACACGTTCGACTATAAACCCGCCATCGCCCGGCATGCCGGCCAGCGCCCCAGCGAGGTCGACCGCAAGTCGCTGCGGAACACCAAGGGGGGGCTGTTTCCCTCGCCGTTCACATTCCGGCAATACGGCGACTGCGGCAAGTGGGTCAGCGATCTGTTCCCGCATGTGGCCGGGCAGGTGGATGACATCTGCTTCATCCACTCGATGCACACCGACATTCCGGAACATGCCGGGGCGATTCTGATGATGAACCTCGGGCATCTGCAGCCCAATCGTCCCAGTTTCGGCTCGTGGCTGGTGTATGGGCTGGGGACCGAGAACCAGAACCTGCCGGGGTTTGTGGCCCTCTCTCCCCGGGCCCAACCGCGCGGGCAGCAGGCGAACTGGGGGAACAGTTTTCTGCCAGGGGCCTATGCGGGGTGTTATGTGAACATCCAGCAGATGCGTCCCGAGTCGGTGCTGCAGGATCTGAAGAACCAGTTTGTCTCGAATGGCTCGCAGCGGCAGCAGGTCGACCTGTTGCGGCAACTGAACCGGCTGCATGCGGACCGGGCCCGGAACGAGTCGGCCCTGGAATCGCGGATCGCGGCGATGGAGATGGCCTTCCGGATGCAGTTCTCGGTTCCCGAGGCGTTCGATCTCGCGGGAGAGACGCAGGCGACACACGCGCTGTATGGCGACAGTGAATACGCCAAGGGGTGTCTGCTGGCCCGGCGGTTGATCGAGCGGGGGGTGCGGGTGGTACAACTCTCGCTCTCGATCAACGACTACGACATCGCCTGGGACACCGGCCACGACAACATCGAAGGGGGGCATGCCGAGCTGGCCCGAGCGTGCGACCAGGGAATCGCCGCGTTGATGATCGACCTCAAGCAGCGCGGCCTGTGGGACGATACGCTGCTGGTGTGGGGGGGAGAATTCGGACGGGCCCCCACCTCGGAAGGTCAGAAGGGGCGTGATCACGACCACTACGGATTCACCCACTGGCTGGCCGGGGGCGGAGTGAAGGGGGGCTTCAGTTATGGAGCGACCGACGAGTTCGGCCTCTCGGCGGTCGAGAACCGCGTGCATGTGCACGACCTGCACGCCACCATCCTGCACCTCTTGGGGCTGAACCACGAGCAGCTGACCTACCGCTACTCGGGACGCGATTACCGACTCACCGACGTCCACGGCCAGGTGATCCACGACCTGCTCGCCTGAAAAAGGGGTCAGGTCCATTATTCGCGGTCGTCAACGGATTCCGGCTGTTTCGCGGGCCTCCGCGCGGCATGAGGACACTCGCCGGGAAGTGAAAATGTCGTCCCCCGCTTGGACGGCCCTGTTTTTACTGTGCGGGCCGGCGATCGCTGATGTCGTCAGGCGATGACCCAGGCCCGGTCAGGGGGAACTCTTTGGCTTGCGTCGCCAGAAGTCCATCCGGGGCACCGTGCGGGTCTGCCAGGTTCGCAGGTAGTCGCGGTAGGCGGCCGAGTCTTCTCCGGCGGGGTCATTCGCCAGGTTGCGGAAGGGCATCGGGTCGACCGTGGCGCACTGCCGCACGTTGGGGTCGCAGTCTTTGTCCCAGCCGACGTTGTGCAGAATATAGTCGCGCTTCCAGCCGGCGGGGGGCGGGGGAGGCGGGATGAATTCCAGCGTCAACTCGTCGCCGAAGCCAAACACCAGCAGATGGTCGTCTTCGGTGGTCAGCAGCGGACGCACATCGCCGTAGCGGGTGAAGGCACCCTGCATGGGCAGCCAGAGGGTCGAGGGATCGACCTGGTCGTAGAGGTACGAATCGGGGGCGTTGTGGGGGTTGGTCACCCGGCGCGAAAAGCCGCGGTGGTGCAGATCGGCCCGGGCCAACGCAACCGGAGTCTGCCGGATCTCAGCAGGGGTTTCGTCGAGCGTGAAGAAGGCCTCATCCCAGTAAATTTCGAAGTTGGTCACCAGCCGCAGCCGGTAGTCGCGGGTCAGGAAGGCATCGCTCAGGTCGAGCACGATGGTCTTGTTCTTGCCACCCGGGAAACCGCAGAACGGCCGCACTTCGCGCCAGTCTCCCGAGGCATCGGGGACCCACAGCGCGGGGGGTTGGCCGGGGGGATTGGCGGGATCCTGCGCCAGCCCGACCGAGACCGACGTGGGGGTGGGATAGATATAGCCCGAGAGGACCAGCAGCACCCGTTTGGGCTGTTCGGCGGGACCGAGATCTCCCAGATCGAGTTCGAGAAAGTGGCTTTCAACCCGGCCCGTCCGCGGGGGGGATTCAAAGCCGCGGAAGTACCGTCCGTCGGCCAGGGTGACTTCGTCGAGTACATCCCGGCCCCGTGGGTCGCGGGCCGCCACGGGTGCCCGTCGCTGCCGCACGGTGTGGACCTGGAAGGGAGCCAGGTCGGGGGGACCGACCTTTTCATTCGAGAAGACCTCGACGTCGGCGGGATGGTCGATTGCCAGCAACTCGACCTGGTCGAGATAGGTCGCCTCCTGCAGTTCTTCCGTCATCTGCAGCACCAGCCGGCCGTCACGCGGCTGCAGGCGGTCGCCGGGGATGTGCAGGTATTCCCAGGGCCGGGCGGGGGCCAGCACACCCTCGGCAAACTGCAGGCCGAGGGGAGCGCCCCACAGGAAGTCGTACAGAAACTCAAACCGTTCACCGGTCCAGGTGAAGAGAAACGGGCAGGACGTGGTCTGCACCTGCACCTGGCACAAGACCTGATCGGTGGCGGGCGAGAGCTGGGCCTGGGGGACGCAGTTGGTCCAGACAATCCGCAGCAGGTCGGGGGCGGTCACTTCCCCCAGGCCGAAGTGGGTAAACTGCTGCGAGACGATCTGTCGCCGCACCTGGTCTCCCATCCAGACTTCCAGCACGCTGCCAATTCCCAGGTGATTCACCCGGGCCACCTTGTCGTCGGGCTGGGCCCGCAACCGCAGCGCCAGCCAGTGCCCGGTCGCGGGGGTGGTGTTGGAGAAGATCCGGACTCCCTCTTTCCCGGCCACGACGAGGTCGAGATCGCCATCACGGTCGAGGTCGGCCGTGGCGATGGCCTGAATCGCGGTCAGTCCCGCCAGCGTCAATGGAGTTGCTTCGGCAACCGGTCCGTCCGGGCTTCCCGCGAAGACCTGCGGCGCCCCGTCGGCAGAGGTGGACCAGGCGACGAGGTCGAACCACGAGTCATTGTTCAAATCGGCGGTGAACACCTGCGTGGCGGCGGTGGTCGAGAGGGGTTGTGCCGAGGCGATATTGACCAGCCCCACCTCAGACGCGCGGGACTTCACCAGCCCGATTCCCCGCGGACCGGCCGTGGCGAGATCCCAGTCGGCGTTGCCATCGGCGTCGAACAGCAGCACCCGTTCTCCCGCCGGGGCGGCCTTGGCCTCGTCGTCCAGCGGGACCCAGCGGAAGGCCGAGTGCCCCAGGTTTTCGAAGACTCCCAGTTGACCGTCGGCGGTGGTGCCGACCACATCGATGAAGCAATCGTGGTTCCATGGTCCGGCGGTCAGGCTCGCGACAGCGAACGACCCGCCGGGAACCTGCGAGCGGCCGGTCACCTCTTCGAAGGTCTGGTTGCCCCGGTTGCGCCAGAACCGCACGGTCTGGTCGAGGGCCACCACGAGATCGAGATCGCCGTCATGATCGATATCGACCAGGCAAACATCGCGCAGATCGCGCTGCGCGTTGAACTCGTCCGACTGTTCGACCACCAGCACCTCGCGGGTGGGGGGAGGATCCTGCAGTTCATTTCGCAGCACCACGATGCCCCCGGCACCCCACAGCAGGAAATCGACATCGGCGGTGTCGCAGGTGCGGGGATCGCTGGCGGGGGTGGCCCCATTCGCGACCGGTTCCTTCCGGGCGTTCTTGTTTTCGTCGCGGTCGAGATCGGCGACCAGCACCCTCCGCCAGGGACCGGGGCCGGTGTGCTCGAAGAGCGTGGCCCAGCGGCCCTCCTGTGGAGTGATCACCCGCAGGGTGGTGGGGGTCAGCAGAACCAGGTCGAGCGTTCCGTCATCGTTGGCATCGGCGACCTGCAGATCGACCACCTCGGGGAGATCGGGCAACGAGGGAAGCCCTTCGGCGGGGGCGAATTGCAGAGGCGAGGGGGGCGCAGCGCTGGCGTCGGCGGGGGCGAGCCGCGTGCTGAAGTCGGTGGCGACGAACCGCAGGGCGAGCTGGTCGGGATCGATGCGCTGCCGGTCCGACTGGACCCAGCCCTGCGACTTGATGAGGTTGCCGATGCGGGTGCAGAGCCCGGTGCACCGGTCCCAGTCTTTCTCCTGCGCTGCCTGCTGCGCCTGATCGAAATAGCGGTCGATTTCCTGGGGATCCTTGTTCTGTGCGGCGGCATCCCGGCGGACCAGGTCGAGCAATGCCGTCTGGGATCGCAGGGTCTGCAGGACCTTCTCGACCTCGGGATTCTGCTGCGTCGCGAGGACGACCGCCAACAGCCGCAGGATGTGGCTGTTGGTCGGATCGAATTCGAGCGCCTTGGCCAGGGCGGTCTCGGTTTCGCGGGCCACTTCGGGATCGCCCGACAGGAATTCCCCCGCCTTGGCCACGGCGAACCAGGCCAGCGGTTCTTGCGGGGCCAGCTTCACCGCCTCGCGGGCCTCGGCCAGCATCCGTTCCCCCTGGCTGTTCTTCTCGGCCACCTGGGCGGCCAGCAGCCATGGCACGGCCGATTGGGGGTCGGCCTGTTTGATGGCCTCCAGCTCGGTCAGTACCTCGTCGGGCGAGAGCTTGGGAACCTCGGCCTTGTCTTGCACCTGCAGGGCCAGCACGTAGGCGATGGCCCGATTCTGCGAAATGAAGCGATCGCCGGGCAGAATCTGTTCGAGTTCGTCGAGCTTCTGGAGGACCGGGTTGATCTGGGCGTCGCTGAGGGCGTTGTCGAGTTGGCCCAGCACCTGGTTCCGCCCGGCGAACAACGCCTCACGCTGCCCGCTGGTGAGCCGTTTGAGCGGTGGAGCGAACGGGGGGCCGGGTTGGCAGGCCCAGTAAATCACCCCCCCGGCAGCCAGCAACACCGCGAGGGTGATGAGCTTCCACGAAGAATCGGCAGTGGTATCTGGGGGGACGGCAGGCTGCATGAATGGCTCCGGGAAACCCACGTCCCCCGAACGGGGGGCAGAGACGGGGACGGGGAAGAACCTGATTGTTCCCGCCCCGCGCGGAGGACACAAGCGAATCGCGAATGGCTGCACCCGCAGTGCCACTGTCGACCGGGTCGCAGCGGGAGGCAACCCGGGGGGATCCGACTTCCGACGAACCGGTCAGGCAGTGGTGGCTGTCGACAGTGGTCAACAGGAATGTTGACGAAACACCACGGAGTGGTTGGACCACACCGATCCCCGGAGAGTGGTTCTTCTCAAAAGGATCGGGTTTTTCGCCCGGGTGAACCGGTTCTTCGACTTTGGCCCAGGATTTGCCTCTGTCGGGGGAAGGAACCGGGAGTGTCCCGGGTGTCACGGGGGGCGTCGGAAATTCCCGGGTGGGACCGTGTGGCAGTCGGCAGTGTGGCGGGCGGTGCGTGCGTCACTGGCGTCACATGTGCCCAGACGGGCACGTGGATCAACTGGTTTGTGCAGGGGCCTGCAGTGAAACTTTCCCAAGTGTTGGAACTGGCGGTGCAGATGACCCGGGACTGGGTTCGTGAGCGGCCGCGATGGGGGAGGGTGGAGTGGTCGCGGTGCGCGGTTTGGGCGGGCCGAGTCTCTGAGGCGACCGCATCGTGCCATGGTCAGCTCGAACAATTGAGAGAGTTGCTGGTCCGGGGGCAGCTCACTCCCGAGGTGGCCAGGACCGTGGCGTTTCCGCTTGTTGCTGACGCGCTGGCGACCGATTTGGTCGTTCGTATCTGGCTCTGCTGCTGGGCGCGGCAGGCACTCGAACGGGTTGGGGAAGTGCACGGGGGAGAGCCGGTGGAGTGGGCGCGGGGTGTGCTGCCCAGGGCGCTGCCGCAGGTGCTGAACCGACTGGTGGCGCTGCGTCAGGCGGTGCTCGAGATGTTGTGGGCTCTGCAGCTGACGGATGAGCCCACCGAGTCCTCTCCGGATCCCGATCTGGAATTCCTGAGACGGGAGGTGGAACGCTGGACCAACCGGCTGACGGGGACTTTGGCGGCTGGCTGGGGTCATCGGGAATTCTGCCTGCATCCCGTGCGGGCCCTGGTCTGGGGTGAGGAGCGCCTTGGGTGGAGGGGGGTCGAAGGGCCCGTCACGCCGTGGGAGAGCGACCTGTTGGCGGTGCGGGCCCTGGGCCCGGCCTGTCAGTTGCCGGCGGGGTTGGGGGATGAACTGCGGCGGGGGGTGTTGAGCCTGTTGTCGGCACGGTCGGCGGAAGTCTCCGAACAGACCGTGCTGCGCAAAAAACCGCGCAGAAAATAAGTTGACTCCCTGCCCCCCCCGTTATAGAAAAGTAGTGGAGTTGGTTGCCCGGATCAGACGTGTCCCGGGCTGGTGTCAAGCCGGCAGTAGGTGTCTTAGTGGAAGCACCGAACCCGGGTGGTCCCCGATTCGGAAGGAGGTGGTTCAGTATATGTGTTGTACTTCCCAGAGGTGTGCTGCCTGATAAGCAGTTGACGGGCTGCGTTTGTTGACTCGTCGATCTCTGTCAGAGCAACAGCTCAGGCAGCATGAAAACCACTTCCTGACCGATGACAGTGGTGGACCTTGGTCTTCCATTGTGGAACGGGCGGAAGTCTGTTCAGCGGTCCTGGAACCGGATGCGTATCTACATCCGTACTTCAGGTTGTCTCAAACTTTTTCGGCGTCGTGTGATGTCTCAGGTCCAAAAGTTGGTGTCACTTTCCCGGGGCTGCTTCGGCAGTTTTGGGTGGTGGTATGGCTTTTGGTATCGGGGCGAACAGGGCCCGAATCGATCTGCGGTGCGCTGAACGCCGCAAGAACGTGACTCGTGCAGGCCCTGAGATCTCCGGATTTCAGGGCCTGTTTTTTTTCCTCCCCTTGGGCTCGACTGATCCCGTCACTTTCCGGTTGCGTCTTTTCGCTCGGCTCGGGCTGAGTCTTTCCGCTCCGCACTGATTGTGGTTTTTCGCTTCAGGCTGGCTGAGATTGCTCCACCCCGCGTCCGTTGAGTTGTCGTCGCTTCTCCCTAGTACCCCTCTCCGGCGCATTGCCGGTTCCAGCTTTCGCGCAAGGCGTCCCGCATGATCATTGTCCTGAAACCACTGAGTAATCAGACCACCATCGACCGGCTGACCCGTCGCCTGGAAGAACTGGGGATGAAGCCCCACGTCATCGTGGGGGTCGAACGGACTGTCATTGCCGCCACCGGGAAAGAACAGGAAGGAACCCAGGCCGAGCTGGAGGGGGACACCGATGTCGAGAAGGTGCTCCCCATTCTCGCCCCGTACAAGATCGCCAGCCGCGAGACCCGCAAGGAGCCGACGGTGGTGAAAACCGGCAGCCTGACAATTGGCGGCGGAACGATCGGGGTGATTGCCGGTCCCTGCTCGGTCGAAGGGGAAGCCGAGATCCTGGAAATCGCCCGGTTGGTGAAGGGGGCCGGGGCCACCGCGCTGCGGGGGGGGGCCTTCAAGCCCCGCACCAGCCCTTACGCCTTCCAGGGAATGAAGGAACGCGGGCTCGAACTGCTGGCCGCCGCCCGTGAGGCCACCGGCCTGGCCGTCGTCACCGAGGTGATGACCCCCCATCATGTCGAACTGGTCGCCCGGTATGCCGACGTGCTGCAGATTGGGGCGCGGAACATGCAGAACTACCACCTGCTGCAGGCGGTGGGGGAACAGCGCAAGCCGGTGCTGCTGAAGCGTGGTCCGTCGGCCACCATCGAGGAATTCCTGCTGGCGGCCGAGTACATCCTCGACCAGGGGAACCAGCAGGTCATCTTGTGCGAGCGGGGAATCCGCACCTTCGAGACCCACACCCGCTTCACCCTGCCGCTGGCCACCGTCCCCTACCTGCGCGAGAAAACCCACCTGCCGATCGTGGTGGATCCCAGCCACGGTACAGGCATCGCCTCGCTGGTCCCCTCGATGTCGGCGGCGTCGGTCGCCTGTGGGGCCGACGGGTTGATCATCGAGGTTCATCAAAATCCCGCCAAGGCGGTGAGTGACGCGGCCCAGACATTGAACCCCGCGCAGTTCGAGGCGACACTGGCGACCTGCCGGAAGGTGGCCACGGCTCTCGGCAAGAGCATGTAGCCGGCCCCCGGCCGTCCCCCGTCCCCCCGTTCGCCAGACACTTTCGTTCGGAACCACGCATGGCCGTCAACGCCACCCCGCAATACCGCAAGGCCGAGGAGGAATTCCGCCGCGCGCAGTCGACCGACGAGCAGATCCGCTGCCTGGAACTGATGCTGCAGTTGCTGCCGAAGCACAAGGCGTCGGAAAAGGTGCAGGCCGAACTGAAGACCCGCCTCAAAGACGTGCGGGCCGAGCAGCAGGCCGAACGTTCGGCTCCCAAGAAGGCGAAGACCTTCAAGTTTCCCCGGCAGGGGGCGGGTCAGGTGGTGCTGGTGGGGGCCCCCAATGCGGGGAAAAGCCGGTTGCTGAAGGAGCTGACCAGTGCGAATCCCGAGGTGGCCCCGTATCCCTTCACCACCCGCGAGCCCCAGCCGGGAATGATGCCCTGGGAAGATGTGGTGGTGCAGCTGATCGACACCCCGCCCATCACCGACAGTCTGTACGAAACGTATCTGACGAACATCCTGAAGTGTGCCGACGCGATCGTGCTCTGTTTCGATGGCTCGTCCGACGACGCTCCCGAGCAGACGCAGCAGGTGATCGAGCAGATCGAATCGCGCAAGACTGTGTTGGGACGATCCACCGGGTTTGTCGAGGATGACTTCTCGAAGGTCTCGATCCGCACGCTGCTGGTGGTGACGCATGCCGACGATCCCGGGTGTGCCGACCGGATGGCGTTCTTTCGCGAGATGTACCCGCGGGAGTTCGACACGCTGCTGGTGGAGTGCGACCGGCCCGAATCGCTGGCCGAGCTGCGCACGCGGGTCTATCAGCTGCTCGACGTGATCCGCATCTACACCAAACAGCCGGGGAAACCGGCCGACCGCACCAGCCCTTTCACCGTGCCGCGGGGAGCGACGGTGGAGGACCTGGCGGGGCGGGTGCACAAGGATCTGGCCGAGCGGCTGACCCACGCCCGCGTCTGGGGCTCGGGGGTTCACGACGGCCAGAGCGTGGGACGCGACCACGTGGTCTCGGACCTCGACCTGGTGGAGCTGCACGGGTGACCCGCGTGCGGCACCCGGCGGGTTGAGCAGCGACTCTCTCCCACGGCCGCGACTACCGGCGGCGGGCTTCCGCCGCCAGCGCGACCACCTGCCGCAGCAGCGACTGTGTGCTTTGCGACCAGTCTGGCCAGTGAAAGTCGCGGGGGCGGGGGTTGTCTCCGGCGGCCGCCCGTTGCCAGAGCGCGACCAATCCGTCGACATTGTCCAGCGGGAAGTACCGCGCTACACCCCCTCCCACTTCACGATGCACGGGGAGGTCACTGGCCCACACCGGGCACCCCTGATGCAGCGCCTCGACAATGGGCAGGTTGAATCCTTCGGCCCAGGAGGGAGTCACCAGGGCCGCGGCACGGCGGTAACAGTGGGCCAAGTCGCGATCTCCCACCCTCTCGAGCCAGAACAGCCGTCGCCCCAGTTCGGGATGCTGCCGCAGTCGCTGGACGAGTCCCTCCGAGTCCCACCCCACCCCTCCCACGATCGCCAGCCGGGCCTCTCCGCCGCTGCGCCAGATCTGCTCACAGGCCTCGAGTGCGAACACATGATTCTTCCGGGGGGAGATCGTGCCCACCATCAACCCGGTGGGACCGCCGTTGCCGCCAAACACGGTCTCCAGCCAATCGGGGGGTGGCCCGAGGGAGGCCGGATCGAGACCATCCAGATCGGCCCCCAGCACGAACGACCGCACGGGGAGTTCGCCCCCTCGCCGGCGGGGAGGCAGCCCGGCGTCGACCTGCCGCACATCGGCCACGACACTTTCGGAAATGGCAACTGCGAAATCGATCTCTTCGCGAACCTGGCTCCACCACTGCAGCCAGCGGTCGCGCGACAACAACGTCTCGGTCACGAAAAACTGCGGGTACAGCACGGGGATCATGTCGTAAATGAGCAGTCCCACCTGCCCCCCGCGGCGGCGCACCCGTTCGAGATCTTTCCAGGGAAACGCCCAGGCGAAGGTCTGGTCGGCCAACAGCAGCACATCGCCGGGCTGCCACGCAACTTCCTGGCCCCCCCAGCCGCGCCACGGACGCAGGGCCCCCTGCCGCGCCTCGCGCAGCTGCTGTCGTACGCGCCGCATCGCTCCCAAGCACCCCAACCCGTCGAGCAGGCCGCGCGCCAGGCGGAAGAGTGGCCCTGATCGGGTGTGCGTGTTTTTCTGAACGGCCGGCTTGGCCAGTTGCCGCACCGGCTGAAAGCCGCGAAAGGGATCGAACCAAACCCCCTCGCTGGTCAACCCGAGTGAGGGTGCGACCTGGGGGGCTTGATTCACCAGGTTGCGGACCACTCGCTGAATTCCCGTGTTCAAGCCATCGCAGCGGGTGCGGGTGCACTCCAGGAAGACCCGCCGCACACCCCCGGGAGAACCGGGCGGTTGCTCTGCGCCGGGGGCACCCGACGGGTTGCCATGCTGCTGCGAGCGGTCCATCGACACAGAAATCACTCCCCAGGGAACCTGGCATGCAGGAGGAACATCAGGCACCGGGGTTTGGAACGGGGGACGACGCGTTCACCAGGTCCCTCAGTTGCCGCCGCAGGCGGGGCCCTACGACCGAGGGATGATGGCGTTCCCGGGAGACCTGCCGGGCGGCCTGCGACAGCCCGGCATACCGCCGCGGATCGTGCACTGCCATGTGGTGGGCCAGTCGCAGTTGTTCGGCCAGAGACGACCAGACGGTGCGCTGCCAGGTGGTCCGGAAGACCTGCGACGGATCGTGCGGCCAGGGGCACGGCTCGGGATGCGATTCGACCACCAGTCCCTGGGCATCCGAAAAGTAATCTCGCATCGCGGTGTGGCAGGTCGCGACCGCCGGCCGTCCCGCCGCCAGCCACTGCATCAGCGGCAGACAGGCCCCCTCGGCCCGGGTCGGGGTGACATACCAGGTGGTCGCGCGGGCCAGATCCACCATCTGGGCATCGGTCAGGAACCCGGTCAGCAGAATCAACCGGCCTCCCCGCTGCAGATCCAATGCCTGACAACGCGACAGCACCTCATCGATTCCCGACGGGTCGTTCCCCACCAGCTTCAGCACCAGGGTGACCCCTTCCTGATCTCCCAGGACGGCGTTCCAGGCCGAGAGCAGGTCTTCCCAGTTCTTGCGGCGGTCAAACGGATTGAACACCGTCGTGAAGACCACTCCCGACAGCGAGATCTGGTCGACCCGCTGGACGGGGCCATGCCGTGTCAGGACGCGTTGCCGGCGGGCCTCGCGCAGTCCCGCTTTCACCCCCCGTTCCGCCCAGACGGGAACCAGAGGATGCACACAGCGCTGGTAAATGCTTCGGGCGCTGCGTATCCAGACGCTGCTTCCGCCCGACGCAGCCGGGAGTGCCGTTGTTGTCGGATCGCGATGGCTGTGCTGGCTCCCCTCCGCTCTTTTTGCTCCCAGCACGAGGGCCGGTGTCTCGATGACAATCTCGTGGTTGGCCCGCCAGTCGTCGACTTCGAAATACTCGGGGGCGACGGGGACGGGAATGACCGCCATGGGGGTGGTCACCCCGCCCCGTTCAAACGCCTCACGGGTGAACTCGCACAACTGCAGGATCAGGTCGCAGTCGTTCGCCGTCCGGGCCCAATCCTGACGCGGGTCGGTCACCCAGGGAGCCCGCGGGATCTCGGGGAATTCCCAGGCGGGAATCAACACATTCTTCACCCCGGGCACCAGTTCGAACTCGTGCGGCGGGCGGAAGCCCAGATGGGCCGCCACGGGTGACCCGTTTCCATCTGGCCCGGGCGGTGCCGCCGCCGGCGCGGCGACGGGCCGCAACTCGAAGTCGGCTTCGAGCATGCGGGTGAATTGCCGCGCCACGAAGGCATACGAATAGTTGGCCTGACCCAGGTTGGTCCCGCGATTGGGGTCGCAACCGGTGCCGCTGGTCAACAGGATCGGGCGGGGCCGCGTGGCGGAAAGGCCGTCAGCCGGCGCGGTCTCGGCAGGTTGCACGGGGTTCATCCGCAGGCTCCCGCCAGACGTTCGGTCTCCGCCAGCAGTTCCCGGCAACTGACATCCCAGCCCGGCCACTGAAACTCTCCGGGAGCGGCAACGCCCGGCAGGGATGACCTCTCGGCCAACTGATCGATCAGGTTCGCCAGAGCCGCGGCGTCGGTCGGGGGAAAATAGGCGGCAAACTTCCCGCCTACTTCGCGATGCACCGGCAGGTCGCTGGCCAACACCGTCGCTCCGCGCGACAGCGCTTCGACGATGGGCAGATTGAATCCTTCGGCCAGCGAGGGGGTCAGCAGCGCCCGGCACCGAAGGTAGCAGAGATCGAGTTCCGCGTCGCGCAGGTCGGCGAACCAGAACAGACGCCGTCCCAATTCGGGATGGTTCCGCAGGCGGGTGACCAGGTCTTCGCAATTCCAGCCAATTCCCCCGGCAATCACCAGCCGCTGGGGACTGCCCCGCTGCCAGCACTGCTCGAGCGCATCGAGCGCGAGGTGATGATTCTTGCGGGGGGAAATCGAGCCGACCATCAACAGCGCCTCGCGGGGCCCGCCGGGGGGCAATACCTGATCCAGTTCGGGACGGCACGGTGCGCCGTCGCTGGCGGCATCCAGTTCGGCCCCCAGAGTGAACCAGCCGATGGGGCGCTCCTGGCGAGGCCAGCCCTGTCGCACCATCCGCTCTTCAAACCGGAGCACATCCTCCCGCACGCTTCGGGAGATGCAGATCATAAAGTCGGCCAGCGTGCGCAGCGTCTGCCAATCCCGCACGGAGTTCACATGAAAGTTGTGCTCCACGAACTCGGGATGTTCGTGAGGAATCAGATCGTAGACCACCACCCCCAGCCGCGCGCCCCGTTTCCGGGCCCGCTGCAGATCGCGAAGGACCATCTGGATTTCCCAGGTGGTGTCGAGAAGCAGCACGACATCTCCCCGGCCGGGCAAGATTCCCTGGGGGAAAACTCCCCGCAGCAGCGCCCGCACTTGCGTCTGACCGTGCGAGACCGCTTGCCGCATGCGGCGCGTCAATTGCAGCAGCCCGAGCCGGCTCAGTCCCTCGCGGGCCCAGCGCTGCCACCCGTGGACCTCGCTGCTCTGCCAGGGAAGCTGGTTCTCGGGCAGGGGCAGCCGCTGCAGAGACTGCAGGCCCCGCCGCCGGTCGAACCACAGCCCCGCGGCCCGCGCCTCGTCCCGCTCGCTGAAGCCGGCGGCCGCGTTCACGATGTTCCGGACCACCCGCTGGATCCCGGTATTCATGTCGCGCTGCCGCGTGGCGGAGCATTCCAGCCAGATGTGGAATTTGCCGATTGGGCCCGCAATGCGTTGTGCGGTGCTGTCTTGGCCAGGACCGCGGCGGGGGTCAGCGGCGGGCGTTGTATTGGCAGCCGGTTCCATCACCCATCAGGTCCCGTTCCGTCGGCCCGATAGGGGGCGGGAAGGGACCTTTCCTCCCAGTCCCTCCACGTCGGCCCGCACCATGCGCCGCACCAGCTCTTCAAACCCGCATTCGGGGACCCAGCCGAGCTTTTCCCGGGCCTTGGTGGGGTCGGCCAGCAGCAGGTCGACTTCGGCCGGACGGTAAAACGCCGGATCGACCACCACGTACTTCTTCCAGTCGAGCCCGACCTGGTCGAACGCGATCTGGACGAACTCGCGGACCGT
>Ga0315904_10002149_pt1 | contig 30758 bp, 27 predicted proteins | sample LakEriMetagenome_6_FD_203529 | JGI IMG/M metagenome (GOLD analysis project Ga0315904, IMG submission 203529) | Freshwater fungal communities from buoy surface, Lake Erie, Ohio, United States - Buoy 12 MA120 | ecosystem: Environmental > Aquatic > Freshwater > Lake | place: USA: Lake Erie, Ohio...
TCGACCGCGGCTACGAGGCGATCGAAGAAAAGCTCTCCGGTCTCGGCGCTTCGATTCGTCGCATCGTCGGCTGAGCGCAACGCTCGCGATCAGTTGCGGCCGCGCACTTGCTGCGGCGCTTCGTCGACGATGACCTGGGTGTCGCCCTTCTCGTTGCCGCGTTGCCACTCGATTTTCAGCGGTTCTCCCGGCGTCGTGTCGGCGATGCGCAGCAAGACCTCGCGCGCGTCTTTCGGCGCCTTGCCGTCGATCGACAGGATGAGATCGCCCGGCCGCAGCCCTGCACGTTGAGCGGGGCTGTTGCTTGTCATACGGACGATCACGACACCCGCTGCCGGTAATCCGAGTGATTTCGCCCGAGCCTCATCGACGGTATCGGTGGCGATGCCGATCCAGCCGCGTACCACGCGTCCTCGAGTGTTGATTTCATTGATCACGCCACGCACAAGATTGACGGGGATCGCAAAGCCGATCCCTTCGACGCCGAGAGTCTTGGCAATGACCGCCGTGTTGATGCCGACAAGTTCGCCGCGGCTATTGATGAGGGCGCCACCGGAGTTGCCGACGTTGATCGGCGCGTCGGTCTGGATGAAATTCTCGTAAGTAGCTAGACCAAGTTGAGCACGACCGGTCGCACTCACGATGCCTTGCGTGACCGTCTGCGAGAGGCCAATCGGATTGCCGATGGCAAGAACGATATCTCCGACCGCGAGCGCATCGGATCGACCCAAACGGATGCTCGGAAGATCCGGCAGATCGATGCGCAGCAGCGCGAGGTCGGTGTCCGGGTCGCGCCCGACCACCTTGGCTTCGGCCACTCGACCGTCGGCGAGTTGCACCTGGATCTGATCAGCATCGGCGACGACGTGGTGGTTCGTGACGATCTGGCCGGATGGGTCGACGATCACGCCTGAGCCCAGTGACTGTTCGACCCGACGCCGATAGCGCGGCCAGAATTCGCCAAAAGGATCTTGCAGGAAGTTGTAGGGGACCCGCTCAGCGACCACCCGCGCCACGTAGATATTCACCACAGCCGGTGCCGCTAGCCTCACTGCGGCCGAATAGCTTCCCGAACTAGCAACGGGCGATTCCGAGGCAACAGCGGTGCTGTCGCCCTCTGTTACGCCAGTGTCATCAAGACCATCGACAGGAACCGATTCCGTCGGTGCAGCCGTATCTGCAGCAGCGCGCAGGCCCAGTAGGGCGAGCGCATCGTGGCGCATGGCGATGGCAACGAAGCCGAGGGCTAATGCGCCGACGACGGCACCAGCCAGGAAGATGACAGCGCGGGATGCCTTGCCCATGACACTCCAGGGGGTTCGAGATGACAGGTCGAGATGGAACGGGACGATTCTGCATCTGTATAATGCCGCGCTTCCACGTCAACGGAATAGCAGCGCACCCGTTTTGTCGGGTAGACGCAGAGAGGCTGTGCGATGAGCGATGAACCGATGAAAGCCGGCGAAGGGGTCGACCTGAGTCGACGTAATTTCCTCACCGCCGCAACCGTAACCATGGGTGCCGTGGGCGCCGCGTTCACTTTGGTGCCATTCATCGCCTCGTGGAAACCGTCCGAACGCGCCCGCGCGCTCGGTGCGCCGCTCGAGATCGACCTCTCGAAACTCGAGCCCGGGCAGATGGTCACGCAGAGCTGGCGCAAGCAACCGATCTACGTGGTGCGCCGCACGCCGGAAGCGGTCGCGAAGCTCGAAGGCCTCGATGCCAGCCTCAAGGACCCGAAGTCCGAAGCATCGACGCAGCCCGACTACACCAAGAACGTGCAGCGCTCGCTCAAGCCCGAAGTGCTGGTCGTCTACGCGGCGTGTACGCACCTCGGGTGCTTGCCCAAACAATATTTCACACAGGCTGATCCCGAGATGGGCGCCGATTGGCCGGGCGGCTTTTTCTGCCCCTGTCACGGTTCGCGTTTCGACTTAGCCGGTCGCGTCTTCAATGGCTCGACCGCCTCAGCCAACCTCGGTATTCCGCCACATAGCTTCAAGTCCGACTCGATGCTCGTGATCGGCGTCGACGCCACCCAAGGAGCCGCCTGATGGCCGCCTCGTCTGATAACGCCACCGACAAGGGTGGCTTCCGTGCCTGGTTGAACAAGCGATTGCCGGTCGATGAATTCGTCGCCTCGCAGCTGACGGGTTATTTCGCGCCGAAAAACTTCAACGTTTGGTATTTCTTCGGATCGCTGGCGCTGCTGGTGTTCGTCATCCAGATCCTCTCGGGGATTTTCCTGACGATGCATTACAAGCCGAGTGAGCTGATGGCTTTCGACTCGGTCGAATACATCATGCGCGAAGTGGAGTGGGGCTGGCTCATTCGCTACATGCACTCCACCGGTGCGTCCTTCTTTTTCATCATGGTGTACCTGCACATGTTCCGCGCCATGATCTACGGCTCATATCGTGCGCCGCGCGAGTTGCTGTGGATCTTGGGCATGCTGCTGTATCTCGCGTTGATGGCCGAGGCCTTCATGGGTTACGTGCTGCCGTGGGGCAACATGTCTTACTGGGGCGCGCAGGTGATCGTGAACCTGTTCGGCACCATCCCCGTGATCGGTCCCGGGATCGTCGAGTGGATCCGTGGCGACTACGGTATCGCCGATTCCACCCTCAACCGATTCTTCGCGTTGCACGTCATCGCCTTGCCGTTCGCGATCGCCTTCCTGATCCTCATGCACCTCGTGGCGCTGCGCCAGACGGGCTCGAATAATCCGGATGGCATCGAGATCAAGGCCAAGCTCGGCGCTGACGGCAAGCCGATCGACGGTATTCCGTTCCACCCGTACTACACGATCAAGGATCTAGTCGGTGTTGGCGTGTTCCTGATCTTCTTCTGTGGCGTGATCTTCTTCGTGCCGACCTTCGGCGGCCTCTTCCTCGAGAAGCCGAACTTCGAGCCGGCCAACGCGCTCTCAACGCCCGAGCACATCGCGCCGGTGTGGTACTTCACGGCGTTCTACGCGATGTTGCGTGCCGTGCCCGATCAGCAGATGGGCGCACTGCTCATGCTGCTCGCCATCGTGGTGCTGTTCTTCCTGCCGTGGCTCGATCGTTCGCCGGTCAAGTCGATTCGCTACAAGGGCATCCTGTCGAAGATTGCGCTGACCTTGTTCGTGATCTCGTTCATCGCGCTGAGCTATCTCGGTCTCGCGCCCGCGAATGATCTCTACGTCATTCTGGCGCGTATCTTCACGGCCATTTATTTCGGCTTCTTCATCCTGATGCCTTGGTATACCCGGATAGAAAAGACGAAGCCTGCTCCTGAGAGGGTCACGTACCATGGTTAAGGCGATGCGTCATTCCATCTTCACGGCGGCTCTCGCCCTCACGCTGGCCTTTGGTTCGTCGGCAGAAGCGGCAAGTGGACCCGGCGGCGCCTGGAAACAGTGGACTGCCGGCAACGACGTGAGCAACATCGCGTCGCTGCAACGCGGTGCCGCCAACTTCATGGGTTACTGCGCGGGCTGCCACTCGATCAAGTTCATGCGCTACTCGCGCATGTCGGCTGATCTCAAGATCCCCGACGAGCAACTCGAGTCGAAGTTGCTGTTGCCGGGCTCCAAGCGTAATGACTACATCACGACCGCGCTCTCTCCCGCCGACGGCGAGGCGTGGTTCGGCAAGGCGCCGCCCGATCTGTCGCTGATCACGCGCGCCAAGGGCTCGGATTACGTCTATCAGTTTCTGAAGACTTTCTATGCCGACCCGAAATCGACGAACGGCACCAACAATCTCGCGCTGCCGGGTACGGCGATGCCGCACGTGCTGTCGTCGCTGCAGGGTGTGCAGACGGCCAAGTTCAGCGAGAGCGAGCCTATCCAATGGGAGAGCTTCGAGCTTGTCGAGCCCGGTCAGTTATCGCCCGAGGCTTACGATGACTTCGTGCGTGATACGGTCAACTTCCTCGAATACGTGGGTGAGCCTGCCAAGGCCAAGCGCCAGTCGCTCGGCGTGTGGGTGATCCTCTTCCTGTTGGTGTTCACGGGCTTCGCGTATCTCCTCAAGCAGGAATACTGGAAGGACGTGAAATAACGCCGTGACCGGCGTGCGGGTTTCACGTCGGCCTTATCTGCTGCGTGCGATGCACCAGTGGATGACTGACAGTGGCCTCACGCCGCACGTGCTGGTCGACGCCGGGGTCACCGGCGTCGATGTTCCCAAAGAATTCGTCCGCGAAGGTCGCATCGTTCTCAACGTGGGATACGACGCGACCCGCAATCTCGACATCTCCAACGATTGGATCAGTTTTCAGGCGCGCTTCGGTGGCGTACCGCGCTCGCTGCGAGTTCCGGTCATCGCCGTGCACTCAATCTATGCGCGCGAGAGCGGTGAGGGTTTGGTGTTCCCGCCTGAGAGTGACGGGCCACCGACGCTCGGCGACTCCGCGACGATTGGATCAGGCCCGGCAGATGAGCCGACTCGGGATCCGCCAACACCTCCGACGCCCCGCCGGCCGTCGTTGAAAGTCGTCAAGTAAGCGCTCGAGCGAGCCCTCTCAACGCTCGGATGCGTCGAAGGCGTGGCGTATCCAGTGCAGGTCGTTTCCGGCCTCACCATCACACACGATCACATCGAAGCGCAGCGGTCGCCTGTTGAGTTCGGGGTGGCACTGCAGCAGACGGCGGGTCGTTCGTAAGATGCGCTGTCGCTTGCGGGCATCGACACTGGCGGCAGCTCCGCCCCACTCATGTCTCTGTCGGTGGCGCACTTCCACCACCAGCACAGCACCTGCATGCAGTGCCACAAGATCCAGTTCGCCGCAGCGGGCGCGGAAGTTTCGCATCAGGATCGTCGCGCCCTGTGATTCGAGCAGCGCGGCTGCACGCTCCTCAGCGTGACGGCCGATCGCCGCGCGATCAGGGGGTGATGGCTGCTGCCACACCGGAGTTGATGCGCGCGAGGGTCAGTTCGCGGTGGATGATGCCATCAGCGTCCACTGACAAGATGCCCGTGACGCCGTTGATGCGCAGTGGCGAATCGGCCGCCCCTGTCGCCATGCGCTGTTGCATCGCGGCCTGCAGCAGCCAGGCGTCATAACCAAAGGCGAACAGCCGCCCGTGACGACGCGGCTCGTCACCGGCACTTTCGAGTTGCATCGCGAGTCGCGACGCTTCGCCCGTTGTTGGCGACAGCATCCACGGCATATCGGCGAACAGCAGCCCTTCGAGTTCACCGGATTTATTCCCATCCCAGGCATCGGCTGTCGCATAGGTCGGGATATCGGCAGCGCCGTTGAATTTCAGTTGTGGCCGCAGCTGGCGTAATTGCTGAGCGGTGCCTGGCGAGAACAGCAGATCTACATCGCCACGTCGACGCGGCTGGAATACCAACGTTTCGTCGAGTATGGACTGCAGGCGACGGTGACGGGCGCGGCTTTGATCCAGCCGCAGGGCTTTTTCGATGGCCGCCGCGCTATCGTCGGCGAGTGATTCCTGCGTGAGCACGCGTCCGCCACCCGCTTCAAAGGTCGACCGGAATGCGATGCCAACACGCGCCGCCCAATCGCCCGACGGAAGCAGGATGATGGCGCGGCGCTGATTGGCTGCGAGTGCACGATCTGCGGCGACCTTGGCTTCTTCTTCGGGCAACAAGGCGTATTGCCAGATGGATGTCACATTGCGCAGCGCGCTCTTGGGTGTGTCTTCTGCGGGTGCGGGCAGCGTGTTGAGCAATAGTTGCGGCAAAGAATTCGGCAGGTTCGCCGCCAAAATCACTTCGTCACGGCCGAGCGGGCCGATTTGGAGTCGTGCGCCTGCTGCGCTGGCACGCGCGATGAGCGCTTGCATCGTCGCGGTGTCGGTTGCCGTTGCCGTATCGTAGAAACGCAGGGCAGGGGCATCGACGCCATGCGCGAACTGCGCGGCAATCAAGCCGTCGCGCACGGCTCGTCCGGCCGAGGCGAGACGACCCGATAGCGGCAGCAGGACGGCGATATGTGCAGAGTCCACTTGAGATATGGCGCCGCTGCGCGCAGCTGTAGTCTCTGCGGCAACACTGCGCGAGGCATCACTGCGTGGCGCGTCCATCGGCATTGAGGCGGGTGCCAACGGTTGAGGGGCATCAAGGTGCGTTGCAACGAGCGCCGTACGTGCCGGGTGGTTCGGATAGCGGCGCTGCCAGGCTGCCGTGATGGCTCCGTTGCCGCTGGCTGGCACTCGAGCCGCACGCGCGGCGAGGCTTGCGGCTTCTAGCCAGCCGCGCACCAGCGCATCTCGACCCGCGAGTCGCGGATCGATGCGCAAGCCTGTATCGACCGCGGCGCGAAGGTCCGCCAGCAAGGCGTTGCGTAGAGCGGTTGTGACAGTCGGGTCTAGGGAGAGTTTCTCGCGCTCGAGCGCGCTGCGTACCGACTCGACGGGGAGCGCATTGGCCAGCGCGAGACGTTGGCGCAGTTCGAAAAAGCGCGCGCGTGCGGCACGCTGGTTGGCTGCATCCGGAGCTGTGAGCGCTGTCATGTTCTGCCATGCGTTCGCTGCGCCATCGCGACGCCAGATCAGCAGCACGTTCAGTCGATCGCGCTCGAACGTCTGGCTGACATCGAGTGGGGCCGCGAGTAGCGCGAGACCGTTCGCCGCCGGTTCAACCCGATCGGCAAGCAGCCATTGCTCGATCGCGGACAATCGCCAGGTGTTGGCATCGCCGCCGAGGGTGCTTGCCGCCAGCGACTCGTATTCGTTCGCGGCTGCCGCGTGATCACCGCGCTCTGCCAAGGCCGCGGCACGCTCCGGGGTCGCGATCGGCGCGCGTTCGACGGGGCCGCAGGCAGTAAGGCCGATCGCAGCGAGTAGCCACAGTAGCAAGGCGGGCAGGCTAAATGGGGCGCGAGAGCAAATCATGCATTGAATACCGTGCAGGGCAGGGGCAGGATGCGGACGGCGCCCGGTTGGTTGGGGCGAATGACACACGTTCGGGGTAATTATAGTGGGCGATCCAAGCAGTGCGACGAAAGGGCCAAACGCCGCTGCCGCGTCGGTCGGTCGACTCGAGGTCATCGCCACGCCGATCGGCAATCTCGCGGACCTGTCGCCGCGAGCGCGTGACAGTCTTGCGGGTGCCGATCTGCTCGCAGTCGAGGACACGCGACGCACTGGAGCGTTGCTGTCGGCGCTCGGACTCCAGAAGCCGATGGTCTCGCTGCACACTCACAATGAGCGTGCCCGCGGCGACGAGTTGATCCGACGTTTGCAGGAGGGTGCGGTGATCGCAATCGTCAGCGATGCCGGCACCCCGCTGCTCTCCGATCCTGGCTTTGATCTGGTGCGTCGTGCTGCGGCCGCAGGGATCACGGTGCGCGGTATTCCGGGTCCCACGGCCATCGCAGCGGCTTTGTCGGTGGCCGCGATTCCTGCCGAGCGTTTTTGCTTCGAGGGTTTTTTGCCTGCACGAGCCGGGGAGCGACGCACGCGCTTGTCGACTCTCGTACGCGAGGCGCGGGCGATGGTGTTCTTCGAGGCGCCGCATCGAATCAGCGAGACGCTCGCCGATATGGCGCTTGTCTTCGGGCCCGAGCGTGAGGCTGCCGTCACGCGGGAGCTGACCAAAATTTACGAGAGCGTCTATCGCGGCACACTCGCGAGCTTGGCCGAGCGAGCGGCGCGCGAGCCGGACTGGCAGCGCGGTGAAATCACGCTGGTCGTCGCGGGCGCACTCGAAGCGCCGGTGAGCGAGGCGGTCGATGCGGCAGAGATCGATCGGATCGTCGCAGCTGCACTCGCTCATTTACCTGCCTCCAAGGCGGCGGCGCTCGCAGCGAATTTGACCGGCTGCACTCGAGACACTGCCTATGAGGCAGCGGTGAGGCTCGCGGCCGCGCGTCGCTGAACAGCGCTCTGTCGGGCGTCTCCGTGTTGGGGGCCATCGAAGATTCATCGCATTCCCTCTATCGCACTCGTTGTAGTGATGAGTTCAGGCGCGTATCGTGCCCACCGGAGTCGGCCAGGTGATCGCTGCATTTCGCAAGAAATGGGGAGGAAAGTCCGGGCTCCTTCGGACACGGTGCCAGGTAACGCCTGGGGGGCGCGAGCCCACGGAAAGTGCAACAGAAAGATACCGCCGACGTGCCGCCCGCAAGGGTGGCGCAGGCAAGGGTGAAATGGTGCGGTAAGAGCGCACCGCGGACGTGGTAACACGGACGGCACGGCAAACCCCACCGGGAGCAAGGCCAAATAGGGAAGTCGCAGGGAAACCTGCAGCGCGGTGTCCGAGCGTGACTTCCGGGTAGGCTGCTTGAGGCATTCGGTGACGAATGTCCCAGAGGAATGATCACCCTAGACAGAACCCGGCTTACCGGCCGACTCCTTCTCTTCTAGAGCGTTAGCTGAGGCTTATTCAGCAACTCTCTGAAACCCCAAAGATTTTGTCTTTTTTGAGCCCTTGCGGAGAGCGCGCAACGCCCGTAAGTTATTGGCAGTACATAAAATTTTCTTCAATTCGCCGTTGACACTCCACATCGGCAGTTTCTATAGTGGCGCCAAGTGGTAAAAAGTGGGGCGAAATGGGCGATCATGCGCCCGTTCCAAAGTCATGTTTCGCGGTGCCAGCAGAGTCACGCTCGACGACAAAGGCCGGATGGTGTTGCCCACCCGGCAGCGTCAGCGCGCGCTCGAGCGGAGCGAGGGCAACCTCGTCGTCACCGTGGATCGCGACCCCTGTCTTCTGATTTATCCGCTGCCTGACTGGGAGCAGATCGAACGCAAGTTGATGAGCCTGCCGGCTTTGCATGAGCGGTCCCGCCGCCTGCAACGCTTGATGGTGGGTCATGCGACCGAGATCGATCTGGACGGTCAGGGACGGCTGTTGCTGCCGCCCGAACTGCGTGAATACGCCGGTTTGACGCGGCACGCGATGCTGATCGGCCAAGGTAATCGACTTGAGCTCTGGGATGAAGCGCGCTGGAACGAGCGTCGCGATTTCTGGGTCAAGAGCGAGGAAACCGCCACCGATCTGTCGACGGAGCTCGAGTCTCTGTCGCTGTGAGCGTCGCGCGACGGTCGTCGCGAACAAGGGCGATGCAGTCACGCCGGGCGCGGCGCGAAGGCATCGAGTGCAGGCGATTGTTGCGGGGGGCGGCTAGATGGCCGTTCTGGCAGGGGCGAACTCCGGTGGATGAGCACATACCGGTGCTTGTCGACGAGGTGCTGGAGGTTCTGGCCCCGTCCGCGGGCGGTTTTTATGTCGATGGCACTTTCGGTCGGGGTGGTCACACAGCGCGTTTGCTGCAGGCGGTTGGTGCCTCGGGCAGCGTGCTCGCGCTCGATCGGGATCCGCAAGCTATTGCGGCAGGCCATCAAAGATTTCATGACGAGCCACGTCTCGAGCTCGTGCACGCGGACTTTGCGCAGTTGGCGCGAGTGGTCGCCGAGCGCGGTCGCGGACGGCCCGTCCGTGGCGTACTGCTCGATCTCGGTGTCTCCTCGCCGCAAATTGACGACCCCTCCCGCGGGTTCAGTTTTTCCAAAGACGGTCCGCTCGATATGCGTATGGATCCAACCCGCGGCGAGTCGGCAGCCGACTTCGTCGCTCGCGCCGATGAGCGGGAGTTGTTTCAAGTGATCGCTGAACTCGGTGAAGAGCGACATGCCAGGCGCATCGCGCGCGCCATCGTGTCGACGCGCGCCGAAGTACCGCTGCGCCGCACGAGTGAGCTCGCCGATCTGGTGCAGCGCGTCGTCCGCGCCCACGACGGCAAACACCCCGCGACGCGCACCTTTCAGGCGCTGCGTATGCATGTCAACGACGAACTCGGGCAACTGCAGCGTGGTCTCGAGGCCGCATTTGAAGTGCTCGCGCCGGGTGGTCGAATGGCAGTGATCAGTTTTCATTCACTCGAAGATCGTCGAGTCAAACATTTCATTCGTGAGCATTCGATGATCGATCCGGTCTACGCGGGTTTGCCGAATATTCCTGACTCCGCTCAGCCGCGCATGCGCGAAGTGGGTCGCAAACGTCGCGCCTTGGATGCCGAGATTGCGCGCAACCCGCGCTCGCGCAGTGCCGTGCTTCGGTGCGGGGAGCGTCTACGATGAAAATGCCCTCTCGTCGCGCCATGTATTTCCTAGTCCCTGCCTTGTGGCTCGCCGTGCTCGCCTCGGCTGCAGGCGCGGTTTACGTCAAGCACCGGTCACGCGAATTGTTCGTCGAACTCGAACGCGTCAATCGCGAGCGCGATCGTCTCGAGATGGAATGGGGTCGCCTGCAACTCGAGCAGAGCGCTTTCTCGACGCACGCTTTCGTCGAGAACGTCGCGGCGACCAATCTCGGTATGCGCACACCGCCGCCGAAGCAGATCGAAGTGGTGGCGCCATGACGAGGTTCGCATGATCCGCTGGCCTTTCGGCAAGAAATCGGCGACGGCGGCAGGTCGCAGTGCGGCCGGGCGCGGCTCGCGCAGTGGCTTGAGTCGCAAGCCGGATGCACCGACGCCCTCGTTCGTGTTTCGTGGCTATCTGCTTGCGGGTCTGATGGCTGTGGGTGCCGTCGCTCTGACGTGGAAAGCGGTGACTCTGCAATTGGTCGAGGATGATTTCCTGCGCGGCCAGGGCGATGAACGTTTCACGCGTGTGGCTCCGATCGTGGCGCATCGCGGCAGCATCACCGATCGCATGGGTGAGCCGCTTGCGGTCAGCACGCCGGTCGACTCGGTATGGGTCAACCCCAAAGAATTGACTCTCGGCACCGATCAGATTGCCAATCTGGCCCGCGCTCTTAAACGCGACCCCGAGGAGTTCAAGGAGCGCATCACGGCGAATCTGCAGCGACAGTTCCTGTACGTCGCGCGGCATATGCAACCGGCCGACGCGGCCAAGATTCGCGCGCTCGACATCCCCGGGGTACATCTGACGCGCGAATATCGCCGCTACTATCCGGCCGGTGAGGTGACAGGCCACGTGATCGGCTTCACGAGCGTGGACGACCAGGGTCAGGAAGGTCTCGAGCTCGTCTACGACCACTGGCTCGCCGGCGACAACGGTGCTAAGCGTGTCATTCAGGATAATCTCGGTCGCACCGTACAGACGGTCGAGAGCATCAAGCCAATGCGCCCGGGTCGCAACATGGCGCTCTCCCTCGATATGCGTTTGCAGTATCTCGCGTATCGAGAATTGAAGGCGGCCATGCAGCAGCATCGGGCGAAGGCGGGCTCGGTCGTCGTGATCGACGTCACGACTGGCGAAGTGCTCGCGATGGTGAACCAGCCGACCTTCAACCCGAACGATCGCGCTCAATACAAGCCGAGCGGTTACAAGAATCGCGCGGTCACCGATCTCGTTGAGCCGGGCTCCACGATCAAGCCTTTCGTGGTGGCCGCCGCCTTGGCATCGGGGAAGTTCAATAATGAGAGCATCATCGATACCTCGCCCGGCATGGTGAAGGTCGGTATCAAGGTCATCGAAGATAAGAACAATCTCGGCGCGATCGATCTTGCAACTGCATTGGCGCGCAGCTCGAACGTGGCGATGACGCGGATTGCGCTCACGCTCGGACCCGAGACGCTGCATGGCACGTTGTCGAAGCTCGGCTTCGGTCGCGTGACGACGAGTGGCTATCCGGGTGAGTCGGCGGGTTTATTGACGCAGTTTAACCACTGGCGTCCGATCACGACGGCGACCGTATCGTACGGTTACGGCCTGTCGGCGACGCCGCTACAGATCGCGCAGGCCTACGCCACGCTGGGTGGTGAGGGCATGCGTCGACCGATTTCGTTCCTCAAAGTGGAACAACCCGTTGGCGGTGAGCGAGTGCTGCCCTCGCAAGTCAGTCGCGATGTGGTCGACATGCTGCGCGCCGTTGTCTCGGCTGAAATCGGCACGGGTAAGCGTGCGGCAATCCCGGGTTACACGGTGGCGGGCAAGACGGGCACCGCGTGGAAAGCTAGTGCCGGTGGCTATTCGACCAATCGATATCTCTCGGTCTTCGCGGGTCTCGCACCGGCATCGAATCCGCGTCTCGCGACGGTCGTCGTGATTGACGAGCCGGGTGCAGGTCTTTACTACGGCGGTGACGTGGCCGCACCGGTCTTCTCGAAGGTGGTCGGTGGTGCGCTGCGTCTGCTTGCAGTGGCGCCCGATGCGCCGGTCGATGGTTTGACTGATCAATTGCCCGAGACTCTGCCCGAGTCGCTCGAGACCCCCGGAAATTCTCTCATTACCAACATCGCGCAGCGTGGTTCGGCCGCAAACGGCGAGGTACGTCGATGACGGCGACTCGCAGCCTCACGGATCTGTGTCGCGGTTACGCCGACGCACCGTCGCTGCCCATCCGTCACATCTCTCTCGACAGTCGTCGAGTCGAGGCAGACGGATTGTTTCTCGCGTGCGCAGGTCGCCGTACCCACGGCTTGCGTGGCCTTGGTGAGGCTTGCTCGCGCGGTGCGCGAGCGATTCTTTGGGAGCCGGCAGATGGCATCGAGCCGCCTGCTCCTCGTGCCGATGTCTATATGGCACCAGTTGCCGAGCTCTCGCGTCACGCCAGTGCGATCGCAGCGCGTTTCCATGATGATCCTTCGGCCACGCTCGCGGTGGCAGGCATCACGGGCACGAACGGCAAGACCACGACGAGTTGGCTGATCGCCATGGCGATGGGGCAACTGCAGCGTCGTGCGGGTTACATCGGCACCTTGGGTTGCGGTGTTCCGGGTGAAGCTCTTGTCGGTGGTGAGTACACCACCGAAGATGCGGTGTCGGTGCAGCAACGCTTGGCGAATCTGCTGGCATCGAAGGCCGAGTGCGTGGCGATGGAAGTATCTTCGCACGCGCTCGATCAGTTTCGTGTCGAGGCGGTTCGATATCGCGTAGCTGCCTTCACCAATCTGACGCGCGATCACCTCGACTACCACGGCACCATGGAGAACTACGCGGCCGCCAAGGCGCGCTTGTTCGACTTGTCGCAGGCCGGTGCCCGCGTGATCAATGTCGATGACGCACAGGGCGCTCAATGGGCGCTGCAGCAGGCAGCTCTCGGTAAGGCGCCGCTCGTGACGACGGCGCGTACGAATGAGGGTCGCGCGATTGCAGGGCAGTGCGCAGCACGCCATGCAGCGACAGTGCGTATCGAAGCCTGCGACATCGAGCGGCATGCTCGCGGTTTGCGTTTCCGGTTGACTGATTCGAGCGTCGATGCGCTCCCCACTGCTGGCATCTCGATGGAGATCCCGCTGATTGGTGAATTCAACGTCGACAATGTGCTGATCGCCTACGGCGTTTTGCGAGCCCTCGGTGTGACGGCCGACGAGGCGCGCCGGGCTCTGGCTAACAGCAAGGCGCCCCCGGGGCGCATGGAAGCATTTGTCATCGACAGCGGCGCGCTTGCTATCGTCGATTACGCTCATACGCCCGACGCGCTAGCCAAGGCGCTCGCTGCCGCGCGCGCTCATTGCGAAGGGCAGTTGCATGTCGTCTTTGGTTGTGGCGGCGATCGTGACATCGGCAAGCGCCCGATGATGGGAGAGATTGCCGCGCGTCTTGCCGATCGGCTCATCGTGACCGACGACAACCCGCGCACGGAGGATCCAGCGAAGATCGTTGCTGATATCCACCGCGGCATTATCGCGAATCGTGACGTGCTGACCCAGCATGATCGAGCGTCAGCGATCCGTGAGGCTCTGCGGGCAGCACGCGATGGTGATGTCGTCTTGATCGCCGGAAAAGGCCATGAGGATTACCAGATCGTAGGCAGCGAGAAGCGATCCTTCAGCGACCAGGCGATTGTCAAAGAATTCATTCGGCGAGTGGCTGCCTGATGGCGACGCTTGCTCAGTTCGCTGCAGATTGTGGCGGTGCCCTACATGGCGAAGATCGCGATTACTCGAGCGTCTGTATCGATACGCGCAAGCTGACTGTCGGCGAATTGTTCGTTGCGCTGCGCGGCCCCAATTTCGATGCCAACGCCTTCATCGCCGAGGCTCAGAAGCGGGGTGCGGCGGGTGCCGTTGCCGAAGTTATCTCGTCCGATGGTTTTCCGGTTATACAGGTCGAAGATGGTCTTACTGCGCTGCAACGGGCGGCCTGCGCTCATCGTCGTCGCTATGCGGGCATCTTGATCGGCGTTGCCGGCAGTAACGGCAAGACCACCACCAAGGAAATGCTTGCGAGCATTCTTGCGCGTCGTGCGCCGACGCTCGCCACTGCAGGCAATCTCAACAATCACATCGGTGTGCCTCTCACCTTGCTGCGTCTTGAGATGCAGCATCGTCACGCCGTTATCGAGATGGGTGCAAACCACGCTGGTGATGTCACGGAGTTGGCCGGTTTTGCGCAGCCCTCTATCGGACTCGTCACCAACGCAGGTGCCGAGCATCTGGAGGGCTTCGGTAGTCTCGAGGCTGCGGCACGAGCCGAGGGCGAGTTGTTCGCGGCGCTGCCGACCGACGGCGTAGCCGTTCTCAATGTCGATGACCCGTTCGCCGGTTTGTGGCGCGAGATGACCGTGGCTCGCATCGTCACTTTCGGGCTCGGTTCGAAAGCGGATTTTTCCGCCCGCGATATCCACACCGCGAGCAATCGACAGGGTTTCGTCACCCGTTTCGTGATGCATACGCCGCAAGGCATGGTGGATATCGAACTCGCACTCGCCGGTAAGCACAACGTCATCAACGCTCTAGGTGCTGCGGCCGCGGCTGTCACGGCAGGCGCAACACTCGAGCAGGTCGCTGCGGGTCTCGCCTCGATGCGACCGGTAGCAGGGCGGCTTCAGTGGCGCAGCACGACGATGGGGGCTTCACTGATCGACGACTCCTACAACGCGAATCCGAGTTCGATGCAGGCTGCCATCGATGTGCTCGCGAACCAGCCTGCGCGTCGCTGGCTCGTCATAGGCGATATGGGTGAGCTTGGCGATTTCGCGGTCGAAGCGCATCGAGAAGCCGGGCGTTATGCACGTACTCACGGCGTCGAGCGCTTGTTCGCCTTCGGAACGCTCGCTGCACTCGCTGCCGAGAGCTTCGGCGCAGGCTCGACGCGACATACGGACATCGAGGATTTGATCACGGCGGTTCGAACCGAGCTCACGGCGGATGTTTGCCTGCTCGTGAAGGGCTCTCGCTCCAACCGTCTCGAGCGCTTGGTACAAGCCTTGAGTGGCGCTGCTGCCACGGGGACACACTGACATGTTGCTTTGGTTGACGCAGGAATTTTCCGATACGTTGAGATTCCTCAACGTCTTTTCGTATCTGACGATGCGCGCGATTCTCGCAGCGCTCTCGGCGCTCGCCATCTCGCTCGTGATTGGTCCTTGGATGATCGAGCGTCTGTCGCGCTACCAGATTGGTCAGGTGATCCGCGAAGAGGGCCCGCAGACTCACTTCAAGAAGGCCGGTACGCCGACGATGGGCGGGCTGCTGATCCTGGTGGCGATCCTCGCGAGCACGCTGCTGTGGGCGGATCTTCGTAATCGTTTCGTGTGGGTGGTGCTCGGTGTGACGGCCTTGTTCGGTCTCGTCGGCTTTTGGGACGACTATCTGAAGCTGATCAAGAAGAACAGCAAAGGCTTGATCGCGAGATACAAGTATTTCTGGCAATCGGTCGGTGGTCTCGCTGCCGCTCTCGTGCTCTGGTACACGGCGAAATCGCCAGCGGACACCACGCTCTATCTGCCGTTCCTGAAGAATTTCGCGCTGCCGCTCGGCTTTGTCGGGTTCGTCGTACTGACCTATCTCATGATCGTCGGCATGAGTAACGCCGTGAATCTCACCGACGGTCTTGATGGCTTGGCCATCATGCCGGCCGTGATGGTTGCGGCGGCACTCGGTGTATTCGCCTATGCAAGTGGCAACGCGGTCTTCGCCAGTTATCTCGCGATCCCTGCTGTGCCACAAGCGGGTGAGCTGCTGATCGTTTGCGCTGCATTGGTTGGCGCAGGGCTCGGATTTCTTTGGTTCAACACCTATCCTGCTCAGGTCTTCATGGGCGATATCGGTGCGCTCGCACTCGGTGCTGCCCTCGGTACGATCGCAGTGATCGTACGGCAGGAGCTCGTTGTGCTCGTGATGGGCGGCATCTTCGTCCTCGAGACGGCTTCGGTCATCCTGCAAGTAGCCTCGTTCAAACTGACCGGCAAGCGCATTTTCCGAATGGCGCCGATCCATCATCACTTCGAGCTCAAGGGTTGGGCTGAGCCGAAAGTGATCGTGCGCTTCTGGATCATCACCTTCTTCCTGGTCCTCGCGGGTCTTGCGACCCTGAAGTTGCGGTGATCATGAAACAGAGCCCCGGCAACGCACTGATCGTTGGTCTCGGTAAGACGGGTGTGTCGGTCGCGCGGCATCTGGCTGCGCGTGGCTGGCAAATCGCGGTCACCGACACTCGCTTCGATCCGCCGGGTGTCGCTGAGTTGAACGAAATCGCACCGAACGCGCGTTGTGGCTTCGGTGCTTTCGATGCTGCACTGCTATCGAACGTCGATCTTGTCGTCGCATCGCCCGGTGTGTCGCCAGCTGAGCCGCTGTTGCAGTCGGCGCGCATTCGCGGCATCGAGACCGTCGGCGATATCGAACTGTTCGCGCGCGAGGTACAAGCGCCGGTGATCGGCATCACCGGAACGAACGGTAAGAGCACGGTGACCACGCTCGTCGGCCGGATGGCAGCGCGCGCCGGTGTTGCCGTCGCAGTGGGTGGAAATCTGGGCGCACCCGCGCTTGACTTGCTCGCCTCCGGTACGCCGGAGCTATTTGTGCTGGAGCTCTCGAGCTTCCAGTTAGATACGACGTTTTCTTTGCATCTGCGCGCAGCGACGGTGCTGAATGTCACTGAAGATCATTTGGATCGCTACGGCTCGATGCAGGCCTATGCCGCCTCCAAGGCGCGGATCTTCGAGCGTTGTGAGCATGCCGTGCTGAACCTCGACGATCCCTTGGTCGCTCGCATGTTGCCGTCGGGGCCTGCTGTGAGTGGTTTTTCGATCGCATCCGTTTCGGGTGCGCGGTATCACCTCGCAACGGTGCAGGGTGCGAAGTGGTTGGCGATAGATGCCGAGCCCGTCATGGCGCTGCGCGAAATGCGACTCGGTGGCTTGCACAACGCTGCCAACGCGCTTGCTGCCTTGGCGCTCGGTGATGCCGCGGGTTTGCCGCGTGAGGCGATGCTCGCGGAGTTGCGCGAGTTTTCGGGCTTGCCGCATCGCTCGCAGTGGGTCGGCGAACACGCCGGTGTTCGATACATCAATGATTCGAAAGGCACCAACGTGGGCGCTACGCTCGCGGCGGTCTCCGGTCACGAAGGTGGGCTGATCGTGATCGCCGGCGGCGATGGCAAAGGACAGGATTTCTCGCCGCTTGCCAGCGCTTTCGCCGGTCGTGTGCGACACACTTTTTTGATTGGTCGAGACGCCGGCCGCATCGCAGAGGTGCTGCGCGGCATCTGCCCAACCGACATCGTCGCGAGTCTTGATGAGGCGGTGCGACGCGCTGCGCAAGTGGCGGTGCCCGGCGATACCGTCTTGATGTCACCGGCTTGCGCGAGCCTCGATATGTTTCGTGATTACGCCCAACGCGGCGACTTGTTCGCTGCAGCCGTGGGGAGACTGACCTGATGAGCACCATCGTATTACCGGGTCGTTCCGCAAGTCGCGGTACGGCAATCCACCTAGACACGGTCACCTTGATGCTCGTGTTCTCGATCGTGCTGCTCGGACTCGTGATGGTCAGTTCAGCGTCGATTTCGATTGCCAGTAAGGACGGCGGTGACGCGTTCTCCTATGTCGCCGCTCAGTTCACGACCATGCTGGTCGGTTGCATAGCTGCCGCGCTGGTGTTCACCGTACGTACCGAACTGCTCGACAAGTTTGCCGTGCCCTTGCTCGGGCTTGCTGCACTGGCACTCGTGTTGGTGTTGATTCCGGGTATCGGTCATTCCGTCAACGGTGCACGTCGCTGGATCCGCATCGCAGGCATCAGCATTCAAGTCTCCGAAGTCGCGCGCGTCATCGTGCTTACGTTCATCGCAAGCTACGCCGTGCGACGTGAAACCGAGTTGCGCAGCAGTCTGCTTGGCTTGGTCAAGCCGCTCGGCGTCGTTGGTATTTTCTTCATTCTGCTACTCGGCGAGCCGGACTTCGGCGCTGCCACGGTGTTGGCTGCCACGGCGTTTGGTGTGCTGTTCATCGCGGGTGCTCGCTGGCGCGATGTGTTAGGTCTTGCGGTAGTAGGTGGCGCTTTGATTGCGCTGGTTGCGGTGTCTTCCGAATATCGTATGCGACGCCTGACCTCGTTCCGTAACCCATGGGAAGATCCATTCGATAGCGGCTTCCAGCTGACGCAAAGCCTCATTGCGATTGGGCGCGGTGGTTGGACGGGTGTGGGTCTGGGCGAGAGTGTGCAGAAGTTGTTCTATCTGCCCGAGGCGCACACGGACTTTCTCTTCGCCGTGCTAGCAGAAGAGCTTGGTCTGATCGGCATCATCGTCACGTTGCTGTTGTTCCTCGCATTGGCATGGCGCGCACTCTTCATCGCCAAGCTCGCCAGTGACGCGGGTTTGAAGTTTCCGGCGTATCTCGCTGTGGGCTTCGGCATCTGGCTTGCCATCCAAGCCTTCATCAACATGGGCGTGAACATGGGTGCGTTGCCGACCAAGGGTTTGACGCTGCCCTTCATGAGTTATGGTCGTTCGAGTCTGATCGCCACCCTGGCCTGGGTCGGTATCCTGCTTCGTGTCTATCACGAGGCGGTGCAGGCTACGCGCGGGCGCGCGGCGATTTCTTTGCGTGAAGGCGCCGAGCGCACCGCACCACGTCGCATGACAGGCGAGGTGCAGGAAGCATGACGGCACCTTGCGTCATGATCATGGCGGGCGGAACGGGCGGGCACGTCTTTCCGGCGTTATCGCTCGCCGACTGGTTGCGACAACGCGGCTTTCGCATCGTCTGGCTCGGTACGCACCGCGGTATTGAAGCACGCCTCGTGCCTGCAGCTGGCATCGACATCGAGTGGATCGATATCGGCGGATTGCGCGGCAAGAATCTCGGCACGCTACTCGCTGCGCCGTGGCGCTTGGCGCGCGCATTGTGGCAGTCCTTGCGCGCCATCTGGCGCCATCAACCCGTCGTTGTGGTGGGGCTCGGCGGTTATGTCACAGGTCCGGGTGGCGTGGCCGCGCGTCTGGCCGGTAAGCCGCTCGTGATCCACGAGCAGAACGCCGTCGCGGGTTTCACCAATCGTATGTTGGCCAAGGTTGCCACGCGTGTGCTCGAGGGATTCGAAGGCGGCTTTGCCGCCTCTGTCGGCGCCATCGCCGTCGGTAACCCGGTGCGTGACGCGTTTTTCTCGCTACCGGTTCCTGCTGCGCGATTTGCAGAACGCAGCGCCGCCATTCGTGTCCTCGTGATCGGTGGCAGTCAAGGAGCGCAACGTCTGAATTCTTTGGTTCCAAGCGCTATCACCCAGTTGAAAGCCGAGTTTGACATCGTCGTGCGTCATCAAAGCGGTGAGCGAGGTTTCGATCAAACCGTGGCGGCGTATCGTGACTCTATGGTGACTGCGGATGTGACGGCCTTCATCGACGACGTAGCAGCGGCCTACGCTTGGGCTGACGTCGTGATCTGTCGTGCGGGAGCGCTGACGGTAGCCGAAGTGGCGGCCGCAGGGCTTGCCGCGATTTTCATTCCACTGCCGTCGGCGGTCGATGATCACCAAACTCGCAATGCTGAATTTCTCGTGACGCGTGGCGCAGCCATTCGTCTCGCAGAGCGCGGCCTAGATGCGACTCAGTTGACCCGCGCGCTGCGAGAGCTCGTGCGTGATCGCGCCGTGCTGTTGGGTATGGCCGAGAAGGCGCGTGGCCTCGCGCGTCCAGCAGCAACGCGCGAGCTCGGCGAATACTGCCTCGCGGCAGCTGGAGTCACGGCATGAATTCGATGGAGCGCATGCGGCGCATCAACACCATCCACTTCGTCGGCATCGGCGGAAGTGGTATGGGTGGTATCGCCGAGGTGTTGTTGAACCTGGGCTATCGGGTGCAGGGTAGTGATCTGAAGAAGAGCGCGGTGACCCAGCGTCTCGAGGAACTCGGCGCGCACATCACGCAGGGCCATGCGGCCGAGAATGTCACCGGCGCGGACGTCGTCGTGGTATCGACTGCCGTCTCGCATGAGAATCCTGAAGTTGCTCGAGCCTTGCAGTTGCGCCTGCCGGTTGTGCCGCGCGCGGAGATGCTCGGTGAGTTGATGCGTTTCCGCTCGGCGATCGCCGTTGCCGGTACGCATGGCAAGACGACGACCACAAGCCTGATCGCCTCGGTGCTTGCCGAAGGCGGCGAGGATCCGACTTTCGTCATCGGAGGTCGTCTCAAGAGTGCCGGCACGAACGCGCGGCTCGGTGCGGGTCGTTATCTCGTGGCGGAAGCCGATGAGAGCGATGCTTCGTTCCTACATCTGCAACCGCTGATCTCGGTCGTTACCAACATCGATAACGACCACCTCGGCACGCACGACGGTGACTTCAATCGTCTGCGCCAGAGTTTCGTCGACTTTCTGCACAACCTGCCGTTCTACGGCCTCGCCGTACTGTGTGTCGACGATGCCGAAGTGCGCGGCATCCTACCGAAGGTCGGTCGACCGATCACCACTTACGGTTTCGAAGCCAATGCCGATATCCGCGCCGTCAACGTACAGCGCCAAGGTTTGCAGACCTCTTACGAAGTCATTCGTCCGGGTCAGGCCAAGCCGCTCTCGATCACGGTGAATCTGCCAGGTCGTCACAATGTGCTGAATTCTTTGGCGGCCGTCGCGGTAGCGAGTGAACTGGGCATCGAGGATGTCGCGATCCAGCGGGCGCTCGTCAAGTTTCAAGGTGTCGATCGACGTTTGCAGTTCGTGGGTACCGTGCCTGCAGGTGACGGTGAGGCTGTCGTCATCGACGATTATGGTCATCACCCCACCGAAATCCGCGCGACGCTCGATGCGGTGCGTCAGGCCTATCCTGGCCGACGCGTGGTGCTGGCCTTTCAGCCACATCGCTACACGCGTACTCGCGATTTGCTCGATGACTTTGCCGGTGTGCTCTCGAGTGCCGATGTGCTGCTCGTCAGCGAGGTCTACGCAGCCGGCGAGTCGCCCATTCCGGGCGCGGACGGCAGAGCGATTTGTCGCGCGGTGCGTAGTCGCGGTCACATCGAGCCGGTGTTTCTGCCGCGCATCGAAGAATTGGGTGACGTGCTCGCCGAATTGCTGCGTGCCGACGATGTGGTGCTCGCGATGGGTGCGGGTACTGTGAGCGGCGTCGCGCACGATCTGCCGCAGCGCTTGGGCGGCCGTGCTGCCGGACGGGAGGAGTCCAAGTGAGCGAGCTTGAAACTCGTTTCGCGGGTCGACTGCGTCGTCACGAGCCCATGTCGCGACATACCTCCTGGCATGTCGGTGGCCCCGCAGATTGGTTCTTCGAGCCGCGCGATCGTGAGGATCTTGCGAATTTTTTGCGCGCGATTCCGGCTGATCTGCCCTTATGGTGGGTGGGTCTCGGTAGCAACTTGCTCGTGCGCGACGGCGGGCTGCGTGGTGCGGTGATCCTCACTCACGGTGCGTTCTCCAAGCTCGAGCCGCGTGCCGATGGGCTCATTTGGTGTGAGGCGGGCGTGCCCTGTGCACGTATTGCCCGTCACTGCGTGCGCTTAGGTTTAGGTCCAGCCGAATTCTTTGCTGGCATTCCGGGAACTCTCGGTGGTGCGTTGGCGATGAACGCGGGGGCCTTCGGTGGCGAGACCTGGTCCCATGTGCGAGAAGTCGAAGTCATCGATCGTGCGGGGAACATCCACTGGCGTGCTGCGGGTGAGTATCGCGTCGCCTATCGTCACGTAACCGCACCGGTGGTGGGTGAGGCCTTCCTCGGTGCGACGCTCGCTTTCGAATCGCGCCCCGCTAGCAATAACGACACGCTGCGTGATCTGCTGGTCGAGCGCAAAGCCAAACAACCGATCGGTGAGTGGAGTTGCGGCTCGGTTTTCACGAACCCGGAAGGCGATCATGCCGCGCGTTTGATCGAAGCTGCGGGACTCAAAGGTCGTCGTATCGGTGGCGCCTGTGTTTCGCCTAAGCACGCGAACTTCATCATCAATGAAGGTCAGGCCTCCGCAGCCGATCTCGAGCAACTGATCGGCGAAGTGCGCAACGTAGTCGAGGTTCGCTTCGGTGTGCGTTTGCAGACCGAGGTTCGGATCGTGGGGGAGGCTGCTTGATGCGCTCTGTCACCGATCCCCGTGAATTCGGCAAGGTCGCCGTGTTGCAGGGCGGCTCTTCGAGCGAGCGCGAGGTTTCATTGCGTTCCGGTGCGGCTGTGCTCGCTGCTTTGCAGCGTCGTGGTGTTGATGCCGTGGCTTTTGATCCAAAAGAGCGACCACTGACAGCGTTGCTAGATGACGGCATCGATCGATCATGGATCGCCTTACACGGTCCGGGTGGCGAGGATGGCACTGTGCAAGGGGCTCTCGAGTATCTCGGTGTGCCCTATACCGGCAGTGGTGTGCTCGGCTCGGCCATCTGTATGGACAAGTTGCGCACGAAGCGTCTCGTTGCTGCCGTTGGTATCGCGACGGCCGACAGCGTCGAGTTACGCGGACCAGAGGATTTCGAAATTGCCGTGCAGCGCCTCGGTTTGCCGATGATCGTGAAGCCGGCGACGCAGGGATCGTCCGTTGGTATGAGCAAGGTCGACAGCGCCGCGCAATTGCCAGCGGCTTTCGCCGCTGCCGTCGCCACGGACGCGCAGGTTTTCGCAGAGCCTTGGCTTGCAGGCCCTGAGTACACGGTGGGAATTCTGCAAGGTGCAGCGTTGCCCGCGATCCGCATCGAGACACCCAATACCTTCTACGACTACGAAGCGAAGTATCTGCGCAACGACACGCAGTACCACTGTCCGGCGGGTCTTTCGCTCGAGGCGGAGCGTCACATGGCAGCGCTCGCGCGTGGTGCCTTCGCCGCAGCAGCCGGCGAGGGTTGGGGTCGCGTGGATTTCATGATGGACGTCACCGGGCGTCCGCTGCTGCTCGAGATCAACACGGTCCCGGGTATGACCGATCACAGTCTCGTGCCGATGGCCGCCGCGGCTGCCGGTATCGATTTCGACACTTTGGTTTGGCGCGTGCTCGAGACGAGCTTCACGCGTCGACGTGGCACTTGAGGAGGCGCTGAACATGTTCGGAGCCGGTAAACCCCGTAATCGTCGTCGTCAGGAAGAGGGTCGATGGCAATGGCCCGTCATCGACTGGCGTCGTTGGATCTACAGCTTCGCTGGCGTCGCGGTGATCGCGGCCTTTGGCGGCATGATCGTGATTGCACTCGATCAGCCGATCGATCGTGTCACGGTGCAGGGTCGCTTCCAGCGCGTCTCACCGATGGATGTCGAGCAGGCGGTGCGCGATCGTCTATACGAGGCGGGTCTCGTGTCGGTGAATCTCGCCACGCTACAGCGGGCGATCGAGGAACTGCCGTGGGTTGATACGGCGAGCGTCGCGAGGCAGTGGCCACGTGGCTTGACAGTGCAGATCACTGAGCAAGTCGCAGCGGCGCGTTGGGGCGCCAACGGCCTGCTCAATGCGCGCGGTGAGTTGTTTTTGAGCGAGGCGCGATTCATTCCACCTGAGTTGCCGCGACTGACGGGACCGAACGGTGCCGAGGGTCTCGTCGCGCAGCGCTACTTTGCGATTCAGGGTCGCTTGATCGAAGGCGGTGTACGCATCGTCGCGCTTCGTCTCGATGCGCGCGGCGCGTGGGAGATCGATCTCGATAATGGCGTGAAGGTGCGTCTCGGTCGTCGGCAGGTCGATGAGCGCTTCGATCGCTTCGTCGCGGCTGCTTTGCGCCTCGTCGTGCAGCGTGGTGCTGAGATGGCCTACGTCGACATGCGTTACACGAATGGCTTCGCGGTGGGTTGGCGCGGTGGCACCAAGGTCGCTGCGGTAGACGAATTCGACGAAACCTCTGAAGGCTGATTACACGGAACGGCAGCGAACATGGCGAAGAAAACGGACAGACAGCTCATCGTCGGATTGGACATCGGCACCTCCAAGGTGGTGGCGTTGGTGGGCGAGATCGCCGCCGACAACAGCATCGAAATCATCGGCATCGGCTCTCAGCCCTCGCGCGGTTTGAAGCGTGGCGTGGTCGTGAACATCGAGTCGACCGTGCAGTCGATTCAGCGCGCTGTCGAAGAGGCGGAGTTGATGGCCGGCTGCGAGATCCACTCGGTCTTTGCCGGTATTGCGGGCAGCCACGTTCGCAGTCTCAACTCGCACGGCGTCGTCGCCATTCGCGACAAGGAAGTGCAGCAGGTCGACGTCGAGCATGTGATCGATGCGGCCAAGGCGGTCGCGATCCCGGCCGATCAAAAAATTCTGCACGTGTTGCCGCAGGAATTCATCATCGACGGCCAAGAGGGCATCCGCGATCCGGTGGGTATGTCCGGCGTGCGCCTCGAGGCGAAGGTCCACATCGTCACGGGTGCCGATAGTGCCGCCCAGAACATCGAGAAGTGCATTCAGCGCTGCGGTCTCGCGGTCGATGACATCGTGCTCGAGCAGCTGGCCTCGAGCTATGCGGTGCTGACCGAGGATGAGAAGGACCTCGGTGTTTGTATCGTCGATATCGGTGGTGGGACGACTGACATCGCCGTGTTCTCGCATGGTGCGATTCGGCACACCGCCGTCATCCCGATCGCCGGCGATCAGGTCACGAACGACATCGCCGTCTCGATGCGTACGCCGACGCCGAGTGCGGAAGAGATCAAGCTTCGTTACGCCTGTGCGCTCTCGCAACTCGCCAACTCGGACGAGACGATCGAAGTGCCGAGTGTGGGTGATCGTCCGGCACGACGTCTGGCTCGTCAGACTCTGGCTGAGGTGGTCGAGCCGCGATACGAAGAGTTGTTCGCGCTCATTCAGGAAGAGCTGCGTCGCAGTGGTTTCGAAGAAGTCATCGCGGCGGGGATCGTGCTGACCGGTGGCAGCGCCAAGATGGAAGGCGCCATTGAGCTCGCCGAAGAGGTTTTCCATTTGCCGGTGCGCCTCGGTGTGCCAGTCGGTGTGCGTGGCATCGCCGATGTCACCAGCAATCCGATACATGCGACGGGCGTCGGCCTGTTGCTCTACGGCCGCGATCACACCGTGCCAGGTCAGCGTAGCCGCGCCATTGCAGGCGGCGCGCGCAGCATGGTCGATCGCATGAAGAATTGGTTCCAGGGAAATTTTTGATCTTTCGACATTCACGACACAGGAGCGACTCAACATGTTCGAACTGATGGATGCTTACAGCCAAAGCGCGGTAATCAAGGTTCTCGGCGTCGGTGGTGGCGGCGGCAACGCGGTCTCCCATATGGTGCAATCGGGAATCGAAGGCGTGGACTTCATGTGCATCAACACTGATTCGCAGGCGTTGAAGAACTCCAACGTCAAGACCGCGCTGCAGATCGGATCGAACATCACCAAGGGCCTCGGTGCCGGTGCGAATCCGGACGTGGGTCGTCAGGCTGCGATGGAAGATCGTGATCGCATCATCGAGTTGATCGAAGGTTGCGACATGCTGTTCATCACCGCAGGCATGGGTGGCGGCACCGGTACGGGCGCTGCGCCGGTCGTTGCGCAGATCGCCAAGGAACTCGGCATTCTCACGGTCGCGGTCGTGACGCGTCCGTTCAACATGGAAGGCAACAAGCGTTCCGTCGTTGCCGATATGGGCATGAGCGAACTTGCTAAGCATGTCGACTCGCTCATCACCATTCCGAACCAGAAGCTCCTCACGGTGCTCGGTCCCAAGACGACGCTGCTTGATGCCTTCAAGAGCGCCAATGGCGTGTTGCAGGGTGCCGTGCAGGGCATCGCTGAGCTCATCACCCGCCCGGGTCTCATCAACGTGGACTTCGCCGACGTGCGTACCGTGATGAGCGAGACCGGCATGGCGATGATGGGGTCGGGTCATGCGAGCGGTGAAGACCGCGCGCGCGTCGCCGCTGAAATGGCCGTTTCGTCGCCGCTGCTCGAAGACGTGAATCTGTCGGGTGCTCGCGGCATCCTCGTCAACGTCACTGCCGGTATGGATCTCGGTATCGGTGAGTTCGAGGAAGTCGGCAACATCGTCAAGGAATTCGCGTCCGAAGACGCGACTGTCGTCGTTGGTACCGTCATCGATCCGAACCTGAGCAACGAGCTGCGCGTGACGGTCGTCGCGACTGGCCTCGGTCGTCCGCAGGTCCAAGTGGCACCGGCGCCGGCGCCGACGGCTACCCGTGCGACGGGCATTCGTGGTGAGGGCGTCGCCCGTCCGGTGCGCCGTCCGTTTGCCGTGGGCTCGGATTACGCCAAGCTGGAAGTGCCGGCGATAGAGCGTCTGAAGGCAGCGGCCGGTGATGGACTCGTCCACAGCGCCGAGCCGGTTGAGGACATCCTCGATATTCCGGCGTTCTTGCGTCGGCAGGCCGACTGACCGCCTTTGAGATAAGATTCGCCTCCGTCGTGATCAGGCGGCGTACCGAACCTCGGTGCGCCGCCTGATTCGGAAGAAAACATGGTCGGTCAACGAACTCTCAAGAACATCATGCGGGCAAGCGGTGTGGGCTTGCACACCGGTAAGCGCATCCTGATGACGGTGCGACCGGCTGCCCCCGATACCGGCATCGTGTTCCGTCGGACCGATTTGCCTGAGCCGGTCGACATCCCGGCTCGCGCCGAGAATGTCGGCGAGACCATGCTCGGAACCGTGCTCAGTAAAGGCGACGTGAAAGTGTCGACCGTAGAGCATCTGTTGTCGGCTTTCGCGGGTCTCGGTATCGACAACGCGCTCGTCGAAGTGTCCGGACCCGAAGTGCCGATCATGGATGGCAGTGCAGGACCTTTCGTCTTTCTGCTGCAGTCGGCGGGTATCGAAGAACAGCGTGCGCCGAAGCGATTCATCCGCATCAAGAAGAGCGTGCAGGTCGAAGACGGCGACAAATGGGCGCGGTTCGACCCGTTCGATGGCTTCAAGGTGAACTTCGAGATCGAGTTCAATCATCCGATTTTCAAGCGTCGTGCCCAACGTGCGACCATGGATTTTTCCACCACGTCGTTCCTCAAAGAAATCAGTCGTGCACGTACTTTCGGTTTCATGCGTGATCTCGAGTTCATGCGCTCGCGCAACCTTGCGCTCGGGGGCAACCTCGACAACGCCATAGTGCTCGATGATTCGAAAGTGTTGAACGAGGGTGGCTTGCGCTACGAGGACGAGTTCGTCAAACACAAGATCCTCGATGCCATCGGTGATCTGTATCTGCTCGGCTTTTCACTGATCGGCGAGTTCACAGCCTTCAAGTCGGGTCACGGTCTGAACAACCGTCTGCTGCGTACCGTGCTCGCCGACCCTGCCGCTTGGGAGGCGGTGGTATTCGAGCGTCCCGAGGACGCGCCGATTTCTTATGTGCGACCGCCCGCGCTGGCGGCGGCTGGCTGAATCCGCACCAGCGATTTTTTCAACGAGGCGTCTCGCGCCACGATGGCGCTCCAGTGTTCAGCGAGCGCGTAACGTAAGCGGGCCGACCAGGCCGCGTTGGCGGCATGCAGCGTTAGACAACCTTCCCGGACGCTCACTTGAGTGACCGCGCCGGCGAGTTCCTCGCCCCATAACGTCGCCAGAAAGTCCTTCCAGTCTTCGACGCGGTGCGCCGCCGCCGCGAGCCGCTGCTGACCGAGGCCGGCCTGCGCGAGCAAGTCCTTGATTTCCAAGGGCTTCCCTCTCGGGCGTGCCGAGCCTGTCGCCGTTTTGGCCGATTTTGGGTTGTTTCGCACAGTTGATTTGGGCATAGTCCCCGGCCTGTTCGGGCCGTCGACCCGTCTGGCGACGCGAGTATCGCATCGCGAGGGTCTGTCGGCGATCTTCTCTCCCGCCGCAATCGGGGGTCTGGCGTATGAGACTGATCGTATTTGCGCGCCGCGCGGCTGGCGCATCCCGCATCGACTTGTCCGGTCGTTTGGTGATTGCCACGGCTGTTGCTGTGCTTTTTTCCGTGATGGCAGGTGCCTTCTACGCGGGCGTTCAGCTTGGCTCGGGTGCGATTCTGGATTCGACCACGCCAGGTGGCATCGCTCGCTCGGCGCTGCAGCAGAAGCGGGAAATCGAGGATTTGCGTGCGCGTGTGCAGGAGCGCATCGACGTGCTCTCGGCGCGTGTCGGTCAGGCCAATGCGCAACTCGTGCGGTTGGACGAGCTTGGCAAGCGGCTTGTCGATATGGCCAATATCGATTCGCGCGAATTCGACTTCGGCTCGCCGGTCGCGATGGGTGGTCCTGAACTGCCGGGTGAGCCTGCCGCAGCGCCAGATCTGACCTCGATGATCGATGCACTCGAGTCTCAGCTCGCGTCGCGCGATGTGCAGTTGGGTGTGCTGGAGAGCCTGATTTTACAGCGGGATTTACGTCGTCAGACGCTGCCCGATGGGCGTCCGGTGCGGCAGGGTTATCTGTCGTCGGGCTTCGGTACTCGGCAAGATCCTTTCACGGGCCACGGCACCTGGCACCTCGGGGTGGATTTCGCGGGCAACGAAGGCGATGCGGTGATTTCGGTCGGTGCCGGTGTGGTGACGTATGCAGGCGAACGTAGTGGATACGGACTCGTAGTCGATGTCTCCCACGGGGACGGCTTCGTGACTCGCTACGCGCACAACCGTGATCTAAAAGTTCGGGTCGGAGATGCGGTCACCCGCGGGCAACAGATTGCTGCCATGGGCTCGACGGGTCGTTCCACCGGTCCTCACGTGCATTTCGAGGTTCTGCGCAACGGGCGTCACGTCAACCCGCTCGCCTACATCGACCGTTGACGTCGGTCGTTGAACCATTCGACCTGCCGACCGTCAAACCGTAAAATGGCGGTTTTAGCCGCAAGGTCTACCACTCAGTGCTGAATTTCCTCACCCGTATTTTCGGCAGCCGCAACGAGCGGCTGCTGAAAGCCATGTCCCGTGAAGTGCGCGCAGCGACCGCCTTCGAGTCCGCGCTGCAGGCGCTCAGTGACGAGGCCTTGAAGGCCAAGACCGAGGAGTTCCGTTCCCGTCTCGCTGCCGGCGCCACGCTCGATCAGCTGCTACCAGAAGCCTTTGCCGTCGTCCGCGAGGCCTCTCGGCGCGTGCTCGGCATGCGGCACTTCGATGTGCAGTTGATCGGTGGCATGGCGTTGCATCGAGGGCGCATCGCCGAGATGCGCACCGGTGAAGGCAAGACTTTGATGGCGACTCTGCCGGCCTACCTGAATGCGCTGCCCGCTGAGGGCGTACACGTCGTCACCGTCAACGAATATCTCGCGCAGCGTGACGCCGAGTGGATGGGGCCGATCTATCGTTTTCTCGGTTTGTCGGTCGGTGTCATTCGCAACTCGCAGAGCTCCGAAGAGAAGCGCGCCGCCTACCGTTGCGATATCACTTACGGTACCAACAACGAATTCGGTTTCGATTACCTCCGCGACAACCTCGCGTTTCGACTGGAAGACCGAGTGCAGCGTCAACTCGCTTTCGCGATCGTCGATGAAGTCGACTCGATCCTGATCGACGAGGCGCGCACGCCGCTCATCATCTCAGGACCGGCCGAGGAGGGTGTCGATACCTACGTCGCCATCAACAACCTCGTCCCGCGCCTCGAGCGTGGCGAGACGATCGAGAAAACGGCGACCTCTGCGTTTTCCGCCGCCGAGACCGACTCGACGGGTGATTACACGGTCGACGAAAAGCAGCGTCAGGTGCATTTGACCGAAATCGGTCACGAGAAAGTTGAAGCGCTGATGATCGAGGCGGGTTTGCTGCGTGATGGCGAGAGCCTTTACGATCCGGCGAACATTCGCTTGATGCATCACCTGAATGCGGCACTGCGCGCGCATGCGATCTACAAGCGTGATGTGGAATACATCGTCCGTGGCGGCGAGGTGATCATCGTCGATGAGTTCACCGGCCGAACCATGCCAGGACGTCGCTGGTCCGATGGTCTGCATCAGGCGGTGGAAGCCAAAGAGGGTGTGCGCGTTCGCGAAGAGAACCAGACCATCGCGTCGATCACCTTCCAGAACTACTTCCGTCTCTACAAGAAACTCTCGGGTATGACGGGCACGGCCGACACCGAGGCACCCGAGTTCATGCAGATCTACGGCCTCGAGGTGAACGTCATCCCGACGCACCGACCGATGGTTCGTAAGGATCACGCAGATCTCGTGCACCTGACCCAGGCCGATAAATTCAAGGCCATCGTTGAAGACATTCGCGATTGTGCGAGTCGTGCACAGCCGGTGTTGGTGGGTACCACCTCCATCGAAACGTCGGAATTGCTCTCGGGTGTCTTGAAGAAAGAGAACATCGCGCACGAAGTGCTCAATGCGAAGCAGCATGAGCGAGAAGCGCAGATCGTCGCGCAAGCCGGACGCCCGGGTGCAGTCACCATCGCCACCAATATGGCCGGTCGTGGCACCGATATCGTGCTTGGCGGTAGCCTAGAAGCCGAGCTGCACGCCTTGCCGGATACGGCGACCGAAGCCGATCGCGAGCGTGTGAAGAGTGAGTGGCAGGCGCGACATGATCAGGCGCTTGCCGCAGGCGGCTTGCACATCATCGGTACCGAACGACACGAGTCGCGTCGCATCGATAACCAATTGCGTGGTCGCTCGGGTCGTCAAGGTGACCCGGGCTCCTCGCGCTTCTATCTCTCGATGGAAGATAACTTGATGCGCATCTTCGGTGATCCGAACTTCACCAAGCGGCTGTTGTCCGCTGCGGGTATGAAGGAAGGCGAGGTCATCGAAAGTCGCATGTTGAGCCGTCGTATCGAG
>Ga0315904_10002150_pt1 | contig 30758 bp, 23 predicted proteins | sample LakEriMetagenome_6_FD_203529 | JGI IMG/M metagenome (GOLD analysis project Ga0315904, IMG submission 203529) | Freshwater fungal communities from buoy surface, Lake Erie, Ohio, United States - Buoy 12 MA120 | ecosystem: Environmental > Aquatic > Freshwater > Lake | place: USA: Lake Erie, Ohio...
CCTACACCCGCACGGGACGCTTGGACTCCACTTTTTACACCACCTGTTCGTTCCTACGCTCGATGGAGCTGATCCTCAATGTCCCGCCGCTCTCAGTCTTCGATGCCAACGCCACCCCGCTCTGGGCCAGCTTTGGAACCAAGGCCAACCTCGCGCCCTACACCAACCGCCCACCCAAGATTGACCTGAACGCGAAAAATCCCGGTGGTACCAGCGCCGCAATAGAGTCCGCTGAGATGGATCTAGACGAGCCCGATCAGCTTGATGAGGCCGAGGAGCAGCTGCTCAATAAAGTGATCTGGGAGAGCGTCAAAGGCAAGAATGTCCCCTACCCCGGCCCCACGCGCCGGTTTCTGGGGGGGCACTAATCCGCCGATTGCCCGCCGGTTGAAATCGGCGTCTATAAGCCTGCGGCTGGGAAATCGCTCCGCGATTGGGTTTTAGATTGGGGAGATTCTTGATCTGTTTCTTCCCAATGCGACCAAGTGTTGTTTTGCGCATGGTGCTCTTTTTGGCGCTGGACGTAGGCAATGGCTCGCTGGCAGTGAGGCTGACTCATGGAGAAAACGGCGTAGTTATCGTCCCAACTGAAGAAGCTACGTTGGGCCGTCAGATCGCTGGCAAGTTTAGAGGAAACGCCTTTGACCTGCTTCATAAGCTTTGCGATAGAGACTGTGGTTGGGATTGCCACAACCATGTGCACATGATCGGGCATCCCACCAAGCGCCAATACCGTACAACCTAATTGCGCGGCCTCACTTTGCATGCAGCGATAGAGAGGCCGCTCAAGCTCCTCCGTAACGAGTGGCATACGCTCATGTGTTGACCAGACGATATGGAGGACAACCTCCACTTTATTACGACGCGAAGAATGGTGCCTTGTGTTCATCGTCCTAAGAACGGCTGACACCACCCCATTCTGACAAAAATTGAAAATATTTCCCGCCGGTTAAAATCGGCGTCTGAAGGCGCAAGCGCCACAAAGTCGCTCCGCGACTGCTGAGTTCACAATCGCGGAGCGATTTCTTGGCGGGACGCCTATACACGCCGCTTTCAATCGGCGGGATAGGGGCAGAAAAATCGCCTATCCCAGATACGCCTTCACTGTCTCGGTGGGGACTTGCCAGACGTGCTCGGCCAGATAGGGCTTGAAGCCTAGCTCGGTGTTGATCTTGAGCATGGCGTCGTTGCTATCGGCGTTTTCGGTGCGGACAATCGTCACATCGGGGCGCTCAGCGATAAGCTTCTTAAGCAGCTCGGCCTTGAGCCAGCGACCCAGGCGCTTGCCCCGGTACTGCGGCCAGACGGCGGTGATTCCCTGGTGCGCAAAGGTCGGCTTGTGCGGGTTCCAGAACAGCTCCGTCAGCCCGGCGATCTTTCCGGTCTCGTTGTCGCGCAGGTGCAGGCTCCAGCGCTCGACCCCACGCTTGGCACGCGACTCTTCCTGGTGGCGCAGCTGCTCCTCGGTGAGCTTGAAGTCCTCGACTTGGAGGCTGCCACGCGGGACGGTGTTGAAGATATCAAAAAGATCAATTACCTCCTGGATATTCTCTTCAGGATACGCTCCTGCCCAGAGGCAAGACGTAAAGCCGTCGGCGAGATCGCTTGTCCAAGTGTCGAGCAGGCCGACGGGAACCTCGGCGAGCTTGAGCTGGTTCACGTGCGACTCTAGCCCCACAGTTGCGCCAATCCGCTCTAGAAACGCCGCGCCAGAGGGAACCGTGCTGGCGCTGTCAGCCATGAGAAGTGTCCGGTTCTCCGACTCCGCCACTGCCATAATCTCCCGCAAGAGCTGCTTGGCGATACCTTGCTGGCGAATCTCCGGTAGAAGCTTGATCGAGAACTGCGCCAGGTGCTGGTTTTCGTCGGCGCGCATCACGCCTAGATCGGCAGTACCCAGCGTCTTGCCTTCCTGCTCCACCACCCACACCCAGACATCCACAAAGGGCGGAATGCTCCGTAGCTGGGCCTCTGTCTCCTCCCACTTGGGGGCAGGATCATCAGGCGCGCGCTCCACCGCCATCGCCACACGAAGCTCGTGCGATGCCCTCGCGTCGTCGTCGGAGATGTTTCGGATGTCAATGGATCGGATGGTGATTTGGCTCATGCCTACAAAGACACTCAAAATAGAGGTTATGTCACAGGTAGAATAGATTCTATGCTGAAGATCGGAATTGCAGGGCAGCGTGGGCTAGCGTTCCTGAAGGCGTTTCGTGCGTTTCCTGGTGTGGAAGTGACGGCGCTTTGTGACACAAACCCCGATGTTTTGGAGCGCAATGCGAGTGCGCACGAGATTTCCGGGCGCTTCACGGAGTTCTCCGCGATGCTGGAGCATGTCGAGGCTGTCGTGGTCTCGACTCCGATGCAGTGTCACGCGGAGCAGAGCATCGAGGCACTTGCGGCCGGCAAGCACGTGCTCTCGGAAGTGAGTGCCTGCATCTCCATGGACGAGTGCTGGCGGCTCCTCAACGCGGCGGAGAACAGTAGTGCCGTCTATGCGATGGCGGAGAACTACTGCTACGGCAAGGACGTGATGCTGATCAAAGAGCTGGTGCGAGAGGGGCTCTTTGGCGTGCCGTACTTTGGCGAGGGCGAGTACCTTCATGAGATCCGTCACTACCACCACACCCCTGATGGCTCCCCGACCTGGCGCTCGGTCTACCAAGTCGGGCGGCGCGGCTGTACCTACGGGACGCACTCCCTTGGCCCGGTGATGCAGTGGTTTACCACCGCCAACCCGAGCGAGCGTATCGCGACAATTAGCTGTCACGGCACGGGCGTCCACACCGATACAGGGCACCCACACGACGACACCTGCCTCATGCTGGTACAGTTAGCCAGCGGCAAGCTGATCAAGATCCGCCTGGATATGCTCTCGAACCGCCCCCACCTGCCCGCTTACTATGCGCTCCAGGGGACGCTCGGAGTCTACGAAGCATCGCGCTTTCCAGGTCAGCCAAGCCAAGTCTGGCTAGGCAAGAGTGAGGACGGAGCAAACCGAAAGTGGCAACCCCTCAGCGAGCTCTACGAAATGCATCTCCCCGATGACTGGCGCAACCCACCTCCCGAAGCTCTTGCGGCAGGCCACGGAGGCGGCGACTACTTTGTCGCCCGTGACTTTGTCCGCGCCTGCCGGGGAGAAGCCGCGCCCAGCTGCGGCATCCACGATGCGCTTGCCTGGACCGCCTGCGACATTCTCTCCGAAATATCCATCACCAATGGCGGCACGCCGCTCCGTGTCCCCAACTTCCGCGATCCGAAAGAGAAACCCCTGAGCTATGCCTGAGCTATCCCACCTACGCATGCGCCGCCCGCGCCTCGACAACCTGCCTGAGCTGGTGCTACCGGAGGGCTTTGCCCTGCGCTCTGTCACGGCAAACGAGCTCCCGGAGCTGGCCTGTCTGCTGGCGGCATCGTTTCCCGAGCTGATCTGGACACCACAGAAAGCCCATGAAGCCCTCTTCGCCGATCTGACGGTCAAAGAGACGCTGGCGCTCGTTGAGGAAGCGACGGGTATTTTTGCTACCACAGCATCAGCGCGGCTCTTGCCAGAGCGTTTTCCCGATGCGGGCTACCTGCACTGGGTCGGGGCGCACCAGAGTTTTCGTGGCAAAGGACTGGGACGGCTGGTCACCCTCGCGGTGCTGCACAAGTTCCGCGAGCGGGGCTGCACCAGTGCGGTTTTAGAAACCCAGGACTTTCGCCTGCCCGCGCTCCAGAGCTACCTCAAGCTGGGCTTTGAGCCCGAGCACGCCGACGACACCCATGCGGCGCGCTGGGAGGCAATCTTAAACCCACCACTGGGTAAGCAACCCGTGACTCAGGTGGCTTTTGTGGTGAAGGATATGGACGTTGCCCGACAGGCCTGGGCCAAGGCACTGGGCGTGCCCATCCCTGACACCCGCCTAACCATTCCGGGTAATGAGCGCGATCTCACCTACCTTGGACAGGCAACGGGAGCACAGGCGAAGCTAGCGTTCTTTAATCTCGGCCAGGTGCAGATCGAGCTGATTGAGCCCGTGGCAGGTAGTGGCCCCAGTGTCTGGGATAACGCGCCAGAGGGAGTTCACCACCTAGCGTTTCGCACGAAGAACATGGCGGCCACCCGCGATGCGCTCGCCGCCGTGGGCGTGCCACTGGTCTTTCGTGGTGACTCCCCCAACGGAGCCCAGATGGCCTACTTCGATGCTCGCGACTCTCTGGGCCTCTACTTTGAGTTCGCGGAGGCCCAGAAAACGCCGCTCTAGAGCCGCTCGGCTCCTATCGCCGTGAGTGTCTTTCGTATGTTTGCCAGGGTCGTCTCGATCTCCTCACCCGTGAGCGTCCGGTCTGGAGCACGGAGCGTGAAACGAAGCGTCAGCGAGCGCTTGCCCTCACCGAGCTTGCTAGCATCCTCGAAAATATCGGCCAGTCGTAGCGACTCTAGAAGCGGCCCCGCGCTCTCGCGCGCCGCTTGCTCGATCTTGGCGTAGGGCATGTCCTTCGAGAAAACGGGAGCCACGTCACGAGTCGCCGACGCAAACTCGGGAAGCGCAGAGAACCCGACTTTTGTTTCTTGGGCAAGCGAAGCGAGCGCCTCGCCGTCCAGATCAAAGACACACGTGCGCTTGGGCAGGTCGTTGGCGTCGATCACCGCCGTCGAGAACTCACCGATCATCCCAATATTCTGACCATTCACCAAAACACTCGCCGTTCGGTAGGGATGCGTGAAGGGCGACGTATCTGCAACATACTCTGCCACGATCCCCAGCCCCGCCAGCAGGCTCTCGACAATTCCCTTGGCAAAGTAGAAATCCGCTGGGTAGCTCTCGCCCTTGATCGCCCAGAGGTTGGCGTTGGCCGAGCCTGAAACGATTCCAGAGACACGCAGGGGCTCGGTTAAGCCCCCTCCGCCCCCAATGCTAGGGGAGCCAATGTACACACTTGCCACCTCGAAGATGGCGATGTCACGGATGCCTTCGCGGACGGCACGCTGGGCGATTCCGATGTGGTTGGGCACCAGCGATGTGCGCAGCTGGCTATACTCCGGTGCCATGGGGTTGCGCAGAAGCAGTGCACCGGGGCCACCGTCGGCCACGAGCGAGTGTGTGATGACCTCTTGCAAGCCCTGCTGCACCAGTGCGTTCTTCAGGCGCAGGATAAACGCGGCGCGTGGCGAGTCCTGCCCGCGCTGCCCGATCTGCCAGGCGATCTTCTCCGGGATATTGGCGTAGCCCAGCGCGATCCGCCCCACCTCCTCCGCGATATCGTCCTCGATGGTTAGATCAGGTCGCCACGCCGGGATCAGACAGTCCAGCGCGCCTGCGGACTGCTCCACCCCCAGCCCAAGCCGGGTAAGTGCCGCAATGGCCGCATCACGGTCCACATCCACACCGAGCAGCGCACGCACGCGGTCGAGGCGTGCTAAAAAGCGTCGCTTGGGAGTCGGCTGGGCAATTTCCTCGCTCACACCGACGATCTCGCCACCACAGTGCTCAACGATTAGCTGCGCGGCGCGGTCGCCGGCAATAGCGACTAAGTTCGGATCGACATAGCGCTCAAACCGGTAGCTCGCCTCAGAGCGCACCACTTTCTTCGCCGTTCGCCGGATGCAGAAGGGGTCGAAGTGCGCCGTTTCCAGCAGCACATTGGTCGTCCCCTCCGTGATCTCGGTCTCCTTACCGCCCATGATCCCCGCAATCGAGATCGCCTTTTCCCGGTCGCAGATGCAGAGCGTCCCTTGCGGAAGCTCGTGCTCCGCGCCATCCAGGGTCACTAGTTTCTCGCCCGGAAGCGCCTGCCGCACGACAATCTCGCCGCCGGGGATCGTGTCCAGATCAAACGCATGGAGCGGTTGCCCTAGCTCCAGCATGACGAAGTTGGTGATGTCCGCGACATTATTGATCATCCGGTAGCGGTCGCCCAGCGCGGCGGTCAGGCGATCCTGAATCCACTGGGGCGTCGGGCCGATCTTGACGTTTTTAATCACGGTCGCCCGGAACCGGTGGCAGTTCGCGCTATCGTCAATGCGGATGGAGACTCCCCCCCCTGCCCCCGCCGAGCGGGGGGGATGCTGCGGTTGGAGCTTCTTATTGGGGTAGATAGCGGCAAGCTCTCTTGCCGTGCCGTAGACACTGGCCCAGTCGCCGCGGTTGGGGGTGATCTTGGTGTACCAGACCTTCCCAAAGGGCGTCTCCAGCGTCTCCTCGACCTCCAGCCCCGCCATGGTCAGCGCATCGGCGACGGCCTCTTGCTCGTCGCCCGAAACCGCGATGTAGTCATTTAACCAACTCAGTGGAATTCTCATAATGTTTGTACCCTCCTCCCCCCGCCCCTCCTCCCGACACCTCCGGGAGGAGGTCGGAAGGAGGGGAGATAGAGAGGCGATGAAACTCCCCTCCCCCAACCCGTCTCCCAGGGTTGGGAGGAGGGGCCGGGGGAGGAGGGTCTAGAACTGCCCTAAAAATCGGAGGTCGTTGTCGAGGAAGAGCCGGAGGTCTTTGACGCCGTAGCGGATCATGGGCATGCGATCTAGCCCCAGCCCAAAGGCCCAGCCGGTGTACTTTTCGGTGTCGTAGCCGGCGCGCTTGAGGATATTGGGGTGGATCAGCCCCGCGCCGCCGAGCTCCAGCCAGCGGTTGTTCCACCACACGGCCACTTCCACACCCGGCTCGACGAACGGGAAGAAGTCGGGGCGGAATCTGACGATGGCATCGGGGCCGAAGAGGCCACGGGCGATCTCGGCCAAGACGCCTTTCAGATCGGCGAGAGAGATTCCCTCCGCGACCGAGAAGCCATCGATCTGGTGGAACGTGTGCGAGTGAGTCTCGTCCATGGCATCGCGCCGGAAGCAGCGGCCCATGGTCGCCATACGAAATGGCACGGCGGGCAGGTTGCTAAAGTTGCGGCCCTGGAGCGAGCCGGTGGTGTGGGTGCGCAAGAGCCACGCACCGGGCTGCCCCGACGGTGCGCCGCCCTCGACATAGAACGTGTCTTGCTCGTCCATGGCCGGATGATCCTGTGGGTAGTTGAGCCAGTCGAAGTTAAAGAGATAGTCCTCGACATCGGGGCCATCCACAAACGTGAAGCCCAGCCCGAGAAAGACCTGCTTGACATCCGCAAACGTCCGGGTCAGTGGATGCAAGCGCCCCGGCGTGCGTCCGCGCCCTGGCAGCGTCACGTCAATGGCCTCGGCTTGCTCACGAACGGCAAGCTCGGCGGCGGCGAGCGCGGCTTTTCGCTCGGCCAGCGCTGTCTCGACACGACTCTTTGCCTCGTTGAGCGCCTGCCCAAAGAGTGGCTTCTGGTCGGCGGGCAGGCTCCCGAGCTGGCGCATCATCCCGCTCAGCTTGCCATTTCTGCGGCCCAGATAGGCGATATCGGCTTCTTCAAGTGTTGCTGTGGACTCTGCGGCAGCAATCGCGGCGAGCGCCTCGGCCTCTACTTGTCTCAGTTCGTCTGTCATAATTTCACCCAAAAAAGCCCGTGGCGGGTGCCACGGGCTTTTCTTTTTGTTCCACAGGCGGGATTAGCCCGCGACGCCCACCTGCTTGAGGAGGGCAGTAAAGGCACCCGGATCGTTGATCGCCATGTCCGATAGAACCTTGCGGTCCAGTGCGATCCCCGACTGGCTCAGGGCGTGGATGAATGTCGAGTAGCGCGTGCCACCGTTGCGGCAGGCAGCGCCAATACGAGCAATCCACAGGCGGCGGAAGTCACGCTTCTTGACACGACGGTCACGGTAGGCGTAGTTTCCAGCCTTAGCGACGGCCTCATTGGCTGTCTGGAATACATTTTTGCGAGAGCCGAAATAGCCCTTCGCTTGCTTGATGATCTTATTGTGGCGCTTTTTGACCATTACGCCACGCTTGACTCTAGGCATCTCTTCTTTTTTCCTTATCGGGCGCGGCCCTCGAAAAATGGCCGCTGTTTCTTCCCGGTTTCCAGCCCGGCGCTGTTTGAGTAGCGTCTCTCCGGGCGGCGAGGGTCTGCGATTACTTCATTCGCTCTTAAGCTAGAAGTTGGCTCCGTAGGGCAGCTGTCGTCCCAGGGCCTTGGCTTTGCCCGGATCGAGGACGGACTCGGCGTACAGGCGGCGAAGGCACTGAGGGCTCTTCTTCACCATCGAGTGGTGCCGCTTGCTGTGCCGGTGCATCAGCTTTCCGGTGCCGGTACCATGAAATCGCTTTACCGCGCTCTTGTGGCTCTTCATCTTCGGCATGATAGTTCTTTCTCCACGGCGCAGAAAACTGCGCCAAGGGAAGATAGTACCATGCTTCCTCGCGCTCAGCAATACCTACTTCCCTGATTTTGTTCTACGGGAACTCCCACACATTACTTTGTCGTACAAAGTGATATGAACCGCACCGCACTTCTGGCTCTTCTTCTGAGCGCCGCTCTGGGAGCTGGCTTGCTCCGCTTAGGCTGGGCAAGTCCCCTCACCCATCTCCTAGCAGGGGTTGGTATCGCGGGAACTCTGGGGCTATTGCTACTGGGTTTCGTCGCTCTTCTGCGGCGCGTCCCTCGGCGAGGCAGGATGGTGCTTGCTCTGCTTGTCTCTCCGCTGGCACTGCGAGGGGCGTATTTCTTTTTGCGGCACCACTGGCTCACCCCCGGCGTTTTTGTGATCTTACTCCTCGTCGCCATCGCCCTCCTCTGGCCCGTTCGGCTCCGCCTACCCCTGCACTCCCAAAAGACAGGGATCGCTCTGGCGGTACTCTGTGGCCTGGGGGTACCTTTGCTCTGGAGCAGTGTGCCGCCTCGGACGCTTCTTCAGGGAGTCAAGCGCTGGCGCTCGGAGCCCCTGACACGCACGCCGCTGGGAATAGCCGCACACACCGGGCTCCTTGGGAGCTTGGGGCTCTTCCCCCTGATGGGGCTTGTTAGTTTGCGCAGCGGTAGCGGTCAAAGCGCTCGGGAGTCAGCGGCACCCAGTGCGACTCTTCCGTAAGCGGCGCGGTTTCCTGATCCAGGCGAATCGCCGCACGGCGTAGCACATCGCGGGCCGAGAGCAGGCGCGCGGGAATGTCGGTGAGCTCTAAGAGCGCCTGTTTATCGTCGTTGGCAATCGGCAAGACACAAGATGCAGTAAATGAGAGCAGCTCAGGCTCGTCGGGGAGACGAAAACCAGCGACGCGCTTTCCGGCCCGTGCCAACTGCCGCGTGAGGTAGTCTTTCAGCGCCTCTTTGACGGACTCCACCAGCGGCTCCCAGTCACCATCCGTGGGCTGCTTGTCGTAGAGTGGCTCGATCAGGCCCGATCGGTAAGGGAAGTTATCGTGCGTGTCAAGAAGTCGAAAGCGCTCGGTACCGACGATCTCAATGCGGAAGCGGCCATCATCGAGCTGCTCCGACTCCTTAATCTGAGCCAGGCAGCCCACCGGCGCGGTGGTCACCGTCTTGGTTGCCTCATCATTGCTGGTAAGCAAGATAATCCCAAAAGGCAGATTTTCCTTGAGGCAGCGCTGGATCATCAGGCGATAGCGCATCTCAAAGACATGCAGCGGCACCACCATCTGCGGAAAGAGAACCAGGTCCAGCGGAAAGAGCGGAACCTCTGTAATGCGCCCCCCATGCGTTGATCCCATACACGATTATATCGCGGTAAAATAACGAAGCAAACCCTGGCAATAAGGAGTCTATCTAGGCATGATACCGATTCTCGCTCTGCCCCCCGCGCTTGTCCAAACCGAGCTACGCTTCCCCGAGACCTTTCTCTGGAACCCGGAGACGCGCGGCCCGCTACTGGCGCTCTTTGCCAGTGACGAAAACACCGTCCAGCCCGCCACTGTTGGCTCGCTCACGGCTCTGGTTCCCAAGCAGCGCACGGAGCTGCTCTGGGAAAAGCTTCCACAACCCGATCTCTATGCCGGTCTGGCCGAGCCGGAGAAGCTGGCGCTGCTTAAGGCAAGCCTCAGCGAAAAACAGTGGGCAAAGCTCTGTAGCCGCGTCGGGCTGGGAGTCGGGGATCTGGGCCGCGACCAGCGCACGCTCTTTCTCGCGCTCCTGCCCAATCCCCTTACTCTCCGTCGAAACGGCGAGACAGCACAAATTCAAGACCCCACTCGCCAGCAAACCCGCCTGCGCCTCTCGCGCAAGTTCGCCTACTACTTCACCAACAGCGATGGCGGCGCAATCTCTGTAGCCAGCAACGAGCCTACGAAACCAAACTGGGAGCTGGGAGCCCCCCCGCAGTTACTCTCGGGCACACGGCTTATTGAGCAAGGAGGCCGAGTCGGGTTCTCCATTGCGGAGGCGCAGACAGATCTCTTGTTTGTCACGAGCTTGACAACGGTTCCTGGGGTCACTCTCTCTCAAAACGTCAGACGTACTTTCGATCTCAATGGTCTCTCGCTAATCGGTAACAACGCAGGGACGTTTGGGGCGACCTTTACGGCGCCACGCAGCAATAGCTCCAAGCCGAGCCAGCTTGAGTACGCCAGCCCTTTACTAGATACTACCGTGTCGCTGGTCGGAGCAAAGACGGTCGGGGAGCTGGTGAAGCGCTGTGGCGTGGCAACCAAGCAGGAGCTTTTCTGTGACCCACGTTATGCCAGCCTTGCGGTGCATCTGCGAGGGCCAAGTGCCCGTGCGGGGGATATTTGCCAGGCACTCGCTCGGTGCGTCACGGGTACATGGCGCAAAGTCGGGCCGGGCTACGTCCTCACCGACGATCTCGTCCCCCTCGCGATTCGCATGGGCCGCATCCACGACTGGCTCACGGCGGCGCAGCAGAACCTCACGAAGCTGCAAGAAGGAGCCGATGAGCGAGCCGATACCATGCTCGCCGCCTACTTAACGTGGAGCGACGACGATCCCAACCGCCCCGACGAGATACTCACCGCAAAGCTCACCCAGAACACACAGGCCCTCCAGGTGAGTGAGCTCTCTCCGGCGCTACGGGAGAAAGTCGCCCAGCAGATCGCGCTCTACCAGAACACCCCGAGCGGCGACCCGAACCGCGCTCCCATCAACACCGACAAAATCATCTACACGCCCCAGACGGTACTAGAGCTCCTGCCCCCCGGCTATGATCCCGTTCCCGTGCGCTGGGCCAGCAATAGCGTCCGACAAACAAACCGCTCCGAGCCTACGTCCCAAACGCTTCCTGAACCGCCCAAAAATAGCCCCCCCCGGACGCTCGCTGTCGCGATCCAGAACGAGAGTGAGGCAAGGCTTGCCGTCGCCACAGCAAAATCAAAGGGCTTCACGACGCTCTGGGTGCAAGTGGGGCTCCATGATCCGTCCCTGCTGAAAATCGCCATTGAGGCAGGTGAAACAGAAGGCATTCCCGTCGCGGCCCTCGTGCGCCCCCTCCGAGCTCGGGCTGGTACTGAGCAAACGGTCGAGGGAAAGCGCTCCGCAAGCTATCTGCGCCCCGATCTGCCTGAGAGCCAGGCAGCAGTCCTGCCCGCGCTCAAAAAGCTCGCCGCCACACCTGGTCTGGCGGGGCTAATCCTCACAGATGTCTATCCCACAGGCTATCAAAACAGCGATGCAAACTGGAAAGACATTCTCGGCTACAGCGACGCGATGCGCCTCGCCTGCCTGCGCCAGCAAGCTGCCGATCCCGTAGACCTCACCACAGCCCAGCTTAATAGTAACAATCAAGTCTGGCTAGGCGGTGTCACCTTTGTTACGAATTTTACGCTCAGCAAGCCCGGTGGCTACGCTCCGCCTCCCTCGTGGTATCAGCCTTCCGGCGGCTACTGGGAGGCGTTCTATAGAGTGCGCCAAGACGCCTCGGAAGCCTTCGCCAACAGCCTGCTTGCGGCGATAAAGCCCTCCAGCCCCGGTTTTCAAATGACGTATCTCAGCCGAGACAGTCGCCACTTCGCCCCCACGCAGCGCCGCTTGATCGTGCCCACCTTTGCATCATTCGGCTTTCTAAGTGGGTTAGTGAACGAGTGGAGCCGAGCCGCCAACGAGAAAAAGCCACCCGAGAGCCTCGTCTTTGATGCCTCGGATCGGCCCCTTAGTCAAGCCCTTGCTGTACTCTCTAAGCTGTAGGGATCTGCCCCGGAGCCCAGAGCGCACGAATGTCCTCGCCGCGTGCCTCGCGCTCGGTGAGGTCTTGGAGGAACGTGACGAAGCTGATCTGAGGCGTCCAGCCCAGAGTGCTCTCGGCCTCGCTCATATCATGCTGCTCAACGCGATCCGGAAAGGTAATCCCGTATTTTTCGATCAGGGCACTGCTTCCCGGCACCTGCGCCTCGCACCAAGCCAGACCGTGCGTCTTAAAATTCCCCACCACGTCGTCGGGCATTCCATGGTTGGTGTGAACAATCGTCCGAAAGACTCCAAAGCCACCCGCGAGCCCACGCGCAATAGACGCCACGTTCGACGCGGCCACATCACGGGCATCCACGCCGTTTCGCAGCAGCTTCTCGCCAAACGCCAGATAGGGCTTGGGCACAAAGTCGTGGTAGCGCAGCAGAGTGATCGGGTTGCCCGTTCGGTGGTGCCACGTCCGGCACAGATCCTCCCCAATGACCTTGGTGACCGAGTAGACCCCGCCGTGCCCGTAGGCCATCGAAGACGCATACGCCACGGCCTTCACCCCGAACTTCACGCACGCCTCAAGAACAGAGAACGTCCCGTCCACGTTCACTGCAAAGATCGTCGCGTCACTGACCGGAGGAATATGGGCGCAGTGCCACGCCGCTAAGTGAACTACCGCGTCGCAGCCCTCCACCGCCGCCTCAGCGTCCTGTGGCGAGCGTGTGTCGCAACGCACAAACTCCGCTCCGATAAACTTCTCACTTGGCACCGAGACATCCGCCATCCGCACCGCGTAGCCCGCCGCCAGAAGCTGCCGCGTCGTCTCACGCCCTGCCACGCCCGCCGCGCCCGTCACCAAAACTTTTGCCATAGCTCTACTTTACAGTATTTTCTTTAAGTAGCGTCCCGTGGCGGTTTTCTAACCAGAAACGGGAACGAGTTGATCCTCGAAGAAGGCGCGGGATTCTAGAGTATTGCCGAACGAATCCGTAAACTCAACTTCGTAGGCTCCACTGGTGAGATGCTCAACGATGGTGCCGGTCTGCCCCGAGCGGAGGTTGCTCTCTGGGACATCCTGACGGAGCACGATAACGGTAAATAAGGCCAACCGGGTTTCCTCCGATTTTTTCTCTGTCACTGTACTCATCTCATATCCTCCTCACATCCGAATATAGCAGCTCGTCAGACGGGGAAATTCCTCGCCTGCATCTATGATCCACCACCGCACGATCCCCATTAGGAAGCCTTGCCATAGTGCCTCATTTTATCACTGCCTCGGCGGCGAGTATTTTCTTTAAGTAGCGCCCGGTGTGGCTGGCGTCGCATTTTGCAATGTCTTCAGGGGTTCCCGTGGCAACGATGATGCCGCCGCCGTCGCCGCCTTCGGGGCCGAGGTCGAGTACCCAGTCGGCGCACTTGATGACATCGAGGTTGTGCTCGATCACCAAGACCGTGGCTCCGGCGTCTACCAAGCGCTGGAGGAGGGTGAGGAGCTTTTCGATGTCGGCGAAGTGTAGGCCGGTGGTGGGCTCATCGAGGATATAGATCGTCGCGGCGTGGCTGCGCTTGGAGAGCTCGGTGGCGAGCTTGACGCGCTGTGCTTCGCCGCCAGAGAGCGTGGTGGCGGGCTGACCGAGCTTGATGTAGTCCAGGCCCACATCGGCGATGGTCTTGACTTTTCTTGCGATACGCGGAACGGCCTCGAAGAACTCGACGGCCTCCCCTACCGACATGTTTAAGACATCGCTGATGTTCTTGCCTTTATACGTCACTTGCAGCGTCTCACGGCTGTAGCGCGCGCCCTTGCAGACCTCGCACGGGACGTAGACATCGGGCAAGAAGTGCATCTCGATTTTTAAGATACCGTCGCCCTGGCAGGCCTCGCAGCGCCCGCCTTTGACGTTGAAGCTAAAGCGTCCGGGGCCGTAGCCGCGCACTTTTGCCTCGGGGGTGGCGGCGAAGAGATCCCGGATGAGATCAAAGGTGCCGGTGTAGGTCGCGGGGTTGGAGCGTGGCGTGCGGCCAATCGGGGACTGGTCAATGTCAATGACTTTCTCTAAAAACTCAATCCCATTGATCCCTGTGTGCGGTGAGGGCACCATGTGCGACCGATAGATCTCGTTCATCAGGCGCGGGTAGAGCGTGTCCTGGATCAGCGTGGACTTGCCCGAGCCCGAGACGCCGGTGACGACAGTCATCGTGCCCAGGGGAATCTGCGCCGTGACGTTCTTGAGGTTATTACCCCGCGCCCCGACGATGGTTAAGGAACGTCCGTCGCCCTTGCGGCGCTCGGCGGGCGGCTGGATCTTCTTGCGCCCGGAGAGATAGGCCCCGGTAATGGACTCCGGCGACTCCTTCACCAGCGCGGGCGGGCCTTGCGCCACCACGTAGCCGCCGTGAATCCCCGCGCCGGGGCCGATATCAATCAGCCAGTCGGCGGCTTCCATCGTCTCTTCGTCGTGCTCGACCACCAAGATCGTATTGCCTAGATCGCGCAAGCGAATCAACGTCTCAATGAGTCTTGAGTTGTCGCGCTGGTGCAGGCCGATACTCGGCTCATCGAGGATGTAGAGAACGCCCATCAGACCGGAGCCGATCTGGGTGGCGAGGCGGATGCGCTGTGCCTCGCCGCCGGAGAGCGAGCCCGCCGCACGGTCAAGAGTCAGATAGCCCAGCCCGACATTCTTTAAGAACCCAAGCCGCGCTCCGATCTCTTTTAAGATCTGCCGGGCGATCAGCTGCTCTCTCGCCGTGAGAGTAAGGCCCTCGACAAACTCCACAGCGGCAGCAATCGAGTACGCCGTGATCTGCGAGATGTTCTTGCCGCCAAAAAGCACGCCCAGCGCGGCGGGCTTGAGGCGCTGGCCCTTACAGGCGGGGCACGGGTTGTTTCTTCGGTACTGCTCCAGATCTTGCTTGATGTAGTCCGAGCTGGTCTCCGTCCAGTGGCGCTCCATAATCGCAATCACGCCGGGAAAGTCCGTGTCGAAGTGCCGGGTGCGCCCGAAGCGGTTCTTGGACTCCATCGTGACATTGCCCTTGATGCCCTTAAAGAGCGACTCCAGCTGCGCCTCGGTGAGCTTCTTAAGCGGGGTCTCCATCGTGAAGCCCAGCTTCTTGGCCACGGCGGCAAAGAGCGCGGTGCGCCCCTCGCTCATGATCTCCTTGCCCGATTTATAGACAAAGTACTTGATCGCGCCCTGCCCGATGCTCATCTCGCGATCCGGGGCGATTAACTCTGGGTCGAACTCGGACTGGGTGCCGAGGCCATGGCAGGTCTCACAAGCACCAAAGGGGGAGTTGAAGGAAAACGTGCGCGGCTCGATCTCCGGGAGCGAGATGCCGCAAGTTGTACAGGCAAAGTTCTCGGAGAAGAGCAGCACCTCGCCGCCGACAATCTCCACCCCAACCAGGCCCTTGCTACGCTTGAGCGCCGTCTCCACGGAGTCCGCGACGCGCTTCTCAACACCGGCTTTGACCACAATGCGATCCACGACAATATCAATGTCGTGTTGCTTGTAGCGGTCTAGGGTTGGGACGCTCTCTAAGTCATAGACCGTGCCGTCTACGCGAACTCTCGCGAAGCCCTCTTTTTTAAGCTCTTCAAGCTCTTTTTTGTACTCGCCCTTGCGGCCACGAATAATCGGCGCAAGGACCTGCAGGCGCGTGCCTTCGTCCATGGCCATCACCACGTCAACGATCTGGCTGGGCTGCTGCTGCGTGACGGGCTTGCCGCACTTGGGGCAGTGGGGCGTACCGACGCGGGCAAAGAGCAGGCGTAAATAATCGTAGATCTCGGTGACCGTGCCGACCGTCGAGCGGGGGTTTTTCGAGGTGCTCTTTTGATCGATCGAAACGGCAGGCGAGAGGCCGTCGATCTGGTCCACATCGGGCTTGTCCATCTGCCCCAGAAACTGTCGTGCGTAGGCCGAGAGCGACTCGACGTAGCGCCGCTGCCCCTCGGCAAAGAGCGTGTCAAACGCGAGGCTCGACTTCCCCGAGCCCGAGAGCCCGGTAATGACGACCAGCTGATCGCGCGGAATGTCAATATCGAAGTTCTTAAGGTTGTTCTGGCGAGCGCCACGAACGACAATATGCGAATGAAGAGACGAAGAAGAATTGGACGAACGAGTGTTCACCCGCAGATTTTACCATATCTTCTGAGATTCCCAAAACTAGGACAGTCTATATTCGTTCACACGCGGTATAATTTCTCTTATGAGCCAAGCTGCACTGTACCTCGACTACGCCGCCACGACACCGACCGACCCCCTCGTCCGTGAGGCAATGCTGCCCTTCCTTGGGGAGAGCTTTGGGAACCCGTCATCGGTCCACCGGGTGGGCCAAGAGGTGCGACGCGCTCTTGACAATGCCCGCGATGTCCTCGCAGCGGCAATCGGGGCGGAGTCGGGAGAGATCTACTTCACATCAGGCGGCACCGAGGCCAATAACCTCGCCCTTTTTGGCGTGCTGATGGCCGCCAAAGAGCAAGGCCGCAACCACCTGATCACCAACCCCGCCGAGCACCACGCGGTTCTGGATGCCGCGCTCTTTGCCCGTGAGCTGGGCTTTGAGGTCACGATCGTTCCCGTGGACGAGTTTGGGATGCTGCACCCCGAAGCGCTCGCCGAGGCACTGACCGATAAAACGGCGCTGGTCTCGGTGATGCACGCCAACAACGAAGTGGGGACGATCAACCCGATCGTGGAGCTGGCAAAGCTCACGCACGAGCGTGGGGCGCTCTTCCACACCGATGCGGTTCAGACCCTCGGGGCGCTGCCACTTAATGTCACGGCGCTTGGAGTGGACTTGATGAGTGTGTCGTCGCACAAGATCTACGGCCCCAAAGGGGTCGGGGCGCTCTATATTAAAAGTGGTGTGAAGTGCTCCCCGCTCTTTCATGGGGGAAGCCAGGAGCGCCAGAAACGCCCCGGCACGGAGAACGTGCCCGGGATTGTCGGCTTTGGGAAGGCAGTCTCTTTGCTCCCCGAGTGGCGCGAGGCAACGACGGCGCGGCTCCTGCCACTGCGAGACTCGTTTATCACCCGCTTCCCGCAAGCTTTTCTCAATGGTCACCCCACTCAGCGGCTGGCCAGCAATATCAATCTTTCGTTTGTCAAGCCCGATGGCGAGACGATGCTCCTGGCGCTGGACCTCTGGGGAATCTGTGCGTCGTCGGGCTCGGCGTGCTCGTCGGGGAGCATTGATCCGTCGCACGTGCTTACCGCGATGGGTGTCCCCCGTGAGCGTGCTCTCGGTGCGGTGCGGTTCTCGTTAGGACGGCATACCACTCCCGAGGAAATCGAGAAAGCGGTAGGAACCGTCCAGCGCCTGGTTGAGTCGGGACTTAGCCTGTAGAGCTCTTTCCGATGGGGCAAGAGATCCTCCGCCCTAGCCCCCCCAAGAATCGAGGTAGAATTTTTCACATGACGGCTGAGCAACAACGCATTTCCGAGATGGCAGGCACGCCAAAGACATGGCGACTCTGGGGGCCGTATCTGGCGGAGCGGCAGTGGGGCACGGTGCGCGAAGACTACAGCCCCAATGGAAGCGCTTGGGAGTACTTTCCCCACGATGATGCCCGCAGCCGTGCCTACCGGTGGGGCGAAGACGGCATCGCGGGGATCTCAGACATCCGCCAGCAGCTCTGTTTTGCCGTCGCACTCTGGAATGGGCAAGACCCGATCTTAAAAGAGCGCCTCTTTGGGCTGACCAACGGCGAGGGCAACCACGGCGAGGACGTGAAAGAGCTCTACTGGTACGCCGATGCCACACCGAGTCATAGCTACCTAAAATATGTCTATCGCTATCCGCAGCGGGCTTTCCCCTATTCGCAGCTGATCGCGGAGAATGCCCGGCGCAAGAGTGATCCGCACTCCACGGAGTACGAGCTGACCGACACGGGGATCTTTGACGAGAGCCGCTACTTTGATGTAACCGTGGAGTATGCCAAGGCCGGGATAGACGACCTCGTGATCTGTATCACGGCGCATAACGCCGGGCCGGAGCCAGCGCCACTCTGGATTCTGCCGACGCTCTGGTTTCGCAACACCTGGAGCTGGTCCCCTGAGACGCATCGCCCGACTATCACGCGCCTCAGTAGCTCTTTGCTACAAGCAGAGCACGAGAAGCTGGGGGTTTATACGCTTGAAGCAGAGCATGACTTGCCTCTCTGGTTGACCGAGAACGAGAGCAATAAGCATAGGCTCTGGAATAGCTTAGAGAGTCCACACAATAAGAAAGATGCCTTCAACGAGAAGCTTATCTCTCAGGCTTTGAATGGCTGTGAGACCCAAGACACGGGAACAAAAGCGTGTTTTGTGGAGCAGCACATGGTTCCCGCAAACTCCAGTACATCGGTGTGGCTTCGTCTGAAGCAAGCCACCTCGGAGAGGGAGATCCCCATGCAGCGTGTGATGCAGCAGCGCAAGCAGGAGGCAGACGACTACTACGCCACGCTCGCGCCTCCTGAGGCAACGGAAACACTCAAGCAAGTGCAGCGTGAGGCGTTTGCCGGGCTGATCTGGACCAAGCAGTACTACCAGTTCGACGTCGACCTCTGGCTGGAGGGCGATCCGCTTCAGCCGCCACCTCCCAAGGCGCGAGAGGCCCAGCGCAACAGTACTTGGCATACGCTTAATGCCGCTGACATTCTCTCGATGCCGGACAAGTGGGAGTACCCCTGGTTTGCCGCGTGGGACACCGCCTTTCACATGATCCCCTTCGCCCTGATAGACCCCGACTTTGCCAAGCACCAGCTGCTCTTGCTCTGCCGCGAGTGGTACATGCACCCCAACGGCCAGCTCCCCGCCTACGAGTGGGCCTTCGGCGATGTGAACCCGCCAGTTCATGCCTGGGCCGCACTTCGTGTCTATCGGATCGAGCGCAAGCGCCAGGGCAAGCGCCGCGATGAGCCCGGCGACACGGCGTTCTTAGAGCGCATCTTTCACAAGCTTCTTTTGAACTTTACCTGGTGGGTGAACCGCAAAGACACTCAGGGCAATAACTTATTCGAGGGCGGCTTTCTAGGGCTGGATAATATCGGGGTCTTTGATAGAAGTGCGCCACTGCCCACGGGCGGCTCGCTGGAGCAGTGCGATGGCACGGCGTGGATGGCGATGTTTAGCCTCAACATGCTCGCGATTGCTTTAGAGCTGTGTAAGACCAATCTGGCCTACGAAGACGTCGCGATTAAGTTCGCGGAGCACTTTGTCTATATCGCCCATGCTCTCAACCACTCCGGCGTGCTCTGGGACGAGGCCGACGGCTGGTTCTACGATGCCCTGCGCCTGCCCGACGGCTCGACCCGCCGCCTGCCGGTGCGCTCGATTGTAGGCCTGATTCCGCTCTTTGCGGTAGAGGTGTTTGATAGCAAGACGCTGGAGGGCGTTCCGAACTTCACCAAGCGCATCAAGTGGTTTCTCCAGAACAAGCCCGAGCTCTGCGCCGAAGCCGCGCACCTTGCGTCGCCGGGCCAGAACGAGCGGGCGATCTTCTCGCTGGTCGGCCCAGAGCGTCTGCGCCGCATCCTCACCCGCGCTCTTGATCCGGCAGAGTTCCTCTCGCCGCACGGCATCCGCTCGCTCTCTGCGTGGCACCGCTTCCACCCCTTCACCCTCACGGTGGGCCACCAGGAGTACCGAGTCGCCTACGACCCCGGCGACTCCACCAGTGGGATGTTTGGCGGCAACTCCAACTGGCGCGGCCCGGTCTGGCTTCCGCTCAACTACCTGCTAATCGAGTCGCTGCAAAAGTTTGACTACGCCTACGGCACCAGCTTCCAGATCGGCGGCACCGATCTCTGGGGAGTCGCCACGGATATCTCCCAGAGGCTAGTCTCGCTCATCCAGTGCGAGCCGGATCACCCCCACTACCTCTTCCACGAGTACTTCCACGGAGACAGTGGCGCAGGCCTCGGCGCAAGCCACCAGACCGGCTGGACGGCGTTAGTAGCGAAGCTCATTGCCCAATCCTCATAAACAAGGCTGTGGCGCTTGCATCAGATCTGACGCAAGCGCCACAAAGTCGGTCCGCGACAACTTTAACGAAATCTCAAGAATACCGATAAAGCTCTGTGAAAACTCATCTTCGACGGCTTGTGGTGGACAATCAAAGCTTTCTCTGGTACCGACGCCACCTCCACATCGAGAAGAAATGCGTCGAGCGGCTGCGTGTCTTTCCTGCCGCCAATAAAAGCAGATATCTACAGATCGAATTCTGGGGAGGTGACCAAGCAGCAGTGGCTGGTTCTGACCAAGGCGGAGTCATTTTTTGGCCGGGGCGAGAAGATACGTACAACTTGAATCGCCCCGCTGTGATTGCGGCTCTGATTCGCTACGCACTTCAAAATGGCTGGAACAACAAAACACTTTTTTGTCAAAATGGCATCGAGCTTCTGGCACTGTCGAAGGCACCGAGCGATCTCTCCGAGCCACATCCCGATTACTACCAAATCACTGCCTGGGTTCCAAGAGACGCGAAAGAGGTTTCTCCCAATGAAACGTAAAGCCCGACGCATCGTTGTAGACGGCCAGGTTTTTGCCTGGTATACAGAGCCATTTAGTGCTGCCCTGAGAATCTATGCTGAGAAGGCACCAGGCTTCTTAGAGGTCATCTTTCGGGACGGGGGATTTGGCTTTGCTTATCTCAATGAGGATACCTACAATCTCAATCGCCCCGCCGTAGTTACTGCACTGATTCAAAGTGCTCTCCAGCGGGGGTGGCAACCTGACCAAGGGAAACAAGTCCGCTGGTCAAATGGTAATGAACTGCTCGCTGGACTTTCATTGTTGGTACAATAGTTCACCATGTCTTCGTCTGTGCCGCTGACGCTTGAGGAAAAGCTCAAGAACCTACCTACCAACCCTGGCTGCTACCTCTACAAAGATGTGGAGGGGCAGATTATCTATGTCGGAAAGGCGATCAATCTGCGAAACCGGGTGCGCTCGTACTTTCAGAAGTCGGCCAATCACACGCCCAAGACGCGGCGGCTGGTGTCGCATATCGTGGACATGGACTGGGTGCTCACGGACACGGAGCTGGAGGCGCTGATCCTAGAGTGCAACCTGATCAAGAAGCACCAGCCGAAATATAACGTCCGGCTGAGGGACGACAAGCAGTACCCGTATCTGATGCTCACCACCAGCGAGCCGTTTCCTAGAGTCTTAATCACACGCCGCGTAAAGCAGGGCGATGGGAATAAGTACTTCGGGCCCTACACCAACGGCGCGGCGGTGCGAGACTCCGTGGACCTGATCTACCGGGTCTTCCCGCTAGTGACGTGCAAGAAAGAGTGGACGAATAAAGCCGAGCAGAAGCCGTGTTTGTACCACCACATGGGCCGCTGCCCCGAAGCGCCCTGTGCGGGCCTCGCGGATAAAGAGCGCTACGACCAGACCGTCAAAGACACAGAAGTCTTTCTGCAAGGCCGCCAAGACTCACTGGCAAAGGCGATTCACCTCAAGATGGAGACGGCGGCAGAGAACTTAGAGTTCGAGCGAGCGGCCAAGCTACGCGATCAATTGGTGGCGATCAACACGATTGTCGAGCGTCAGAAAGTGGTCAGCACCACGACGGGTGACCAAGATGTCATGGCTGTGGTCGCCGACGAAACAGGCGCTGCTGTCCAGATGTTCTTTATCCGAGGCGGCAAGCTCATTGGCCAAGAACACTTCTTACTCGACGGCGCAGAAGACGGTGTGGCGGAGGCGACCGGCGAGTTTCTCAAGCGCTACTACCAGGACGCCAGCTACGTCCCCAGTGAGATCCTCCTGCCCGCACATGTCGAGGAGCTAGAGATCATCGAGAGCTGGCTGCGGCAGAAACGTGGCACAAAAGTGACCCTCTCCGTGCCCGAGCGCGGCGAGAAAAAGCGCCTGATGGAGCTCGCCTCGGCCAATGCGGAGCAAGCATTAACGCAGCTTCGGGCGGCCTCGGCGGCGGAGCAGAGCCGCATTGATAGTGCGCTCCGTGAGCTAGCGGTGGCGCTCGGGATGCCCGAAAACTCCCTTAACCGAATCGAGGCCTACGACAACTCCAATATCCAGGGCCGCTTTGCCGTCGGCGGTATGGTGGTCTTTGAGCGGGGCAAGCCCAAGAAGAGCGAGTACCGGCGCTTTAAGATCCAGAGCCTCCCGGACAACACGCCCAACGACTTTGCGATGATGTTCGAGGTGCTCTCACGGCGCTTCTCGCAGATGACCGAGGGCAATGTCAAGTTCACCCAGCGTCCGGACTTAATTATCGTGGATGGCGGCAAGGGTCAGCTCTCGGCGGCCCAAGACGCCATGAAGCAGTTCGGCTATGACTTCCCCATGATCGGCCTCGCCAAACAGTTCGAGCAGGTCTATCTCCCCGGTGCCCACGAGCCCATCGAGTTTCCACGCAACGCCCCCGCTCTCTTTCTCTTGCAGCGTGTCCGGGATGAAGTCCATCGGTGGGCCATCACCTACCATAGAAATGTCCGAGGCAGCGCCGCCAACATGAGCGTTTTAGACGAGATCCCTGGCATCGGCCCTCTGCGCCGCCGCAACCTCCTGAAGTTCTTTGGGAGTGTCGTCAAGATGAAAAAAGCCAGCGCGGAAGAGCTAGCCAAAGCCCCCGGAATGAGCGCCAAGCTCGCCCAAGAGGTCTTTGACTATCTGAAGGGGACGTAGCACCGCCGGTTAGAGTCTCCTCGTTCCAATCGAGGGGACTCTAACCGGCGGGACTACTCAGCGCTGCCTTCAGATCACCGCCCGTTCCCGGTGTGGCTTCGGAGAGATAGAGGGCGCAGCGGATGAGGCCGGCCCAGGTGGAGAGGCGGGCGGCGTGGATGTTCCAGCCTTGCGCGGTGACGGTGCGGAGGAGCGCGTGGATAGCGCCAGGGCCGCGGGGGACGACCACATCCAGCAGCGCTAGCTCCTCATCGGCGGGCTCCAAGCGCAGGTTCTGGGTCGTCCCCAGCGAGGGCTCCGGGCGACGGCGGCGCGTGAGGAGGTCATCTACCGTTTCTTCGCCGCCGAGCACTTTCCCCAGTGCCGTTGCCAGCTCGCCACGCATCTGGCGGTCCAGAGGGTGGTCGCGCTGGTCAATCGTCAGCGTGTCTACCACGATCGCGCGGCCATTGGGCATCGGGCGGGTGAACACTTGGGCAGCATGGAGGCGGATGTCGTAGGCATGGAGAACGCCGGTGATCTTGGCAAGCAAGCCCGGCTTGGGATCGTCGTAGGCCACCAGAGTGAGCTCCGTTTGCTGGGTGCCAGGAAGGGTTCGCAAATCGGTGACAACCCCACGCTCCGCCTCGCCACTCGTGAGCGCTCCGATCATTGCCAAGTGCAGGCTCATGGTCTCCAGTGGGATATTGAGCAAGTAGGCGGCAGGCATCGCGCTGGCATGCGCCTGCACGGCATCGGCCTCTTCGTGGGTCGCTTTGGAGGCGAGGCGACGACGAACCCGATCCCGCAAGCCATCCAAGCGCCGGGCTTCCTCATCAGGGTCGGCTTGCAACGAGTCGCTCTCCAGCGCCCCCATCGTCCGCCCAAAAAGTTCTTCCAAAAGCCGCGCTGTCATGTCCGTCCAGACCCCAGGGCCAACCGCAGAGGTATCTGCCCAGGTCAGTAAGTAGAGCATCTTCAGGTGCTCCGCATCAGGAATTTGGCGCACGACTTCACGGATCGTCTCCGGGCGGCTTAGGTCACGCAGGCGGGAGATCTCCGCCAGCAGCAAGTGCCAGCGCACCAGAAAAACCGCGCTTGTCGTGCGCTGGGGATAGGCTCCTAGGCGCTCACTAATTGCTGCCGCACGCTCCGCCCCCGTCAGCTCATGGGGCGCACGCGTCCCGTCTAGCATCACGGGCCACTGCTTACCCAAGTCATGGAGGAGCGCTCCCAAATAGAGAGTCGCCGGAGACTCAAGCGAGGAAAAGACCTCACGATACGTCTCGGGAAGATCGGGATCCGGTGGAGCTTCGGGTCGGAGACGCACCAGGTTGCGCAGCACTCGGAGCGTGTGCTCGCCCACGGTCCAGGCATGTGCAGGGTCGTAGGGCACCAATCCCATACAGGCTTCCAGCTCAGGCAAGAGTGCCTTCAGGAGCCCGGTGCGGTGCATTCGGCGCAGGGTCTGCTCCGCATCGCCGGGCTGCATCAGCAAGTTCAAAAAGCGTGTCCCTGCCTCGGTGGGGAGCCCTTCGCGTGCGACCAGCTCCTCGATAGCTTCAATCGTGGCGGGAGCTAGCTCTAGCTCGTAGCGCTGGCAGAACTCTAGCGCCGTGAGAGGCCAGTGCGGATCGGCGGCCACCCGGCGCGGCTCCGCGACGATCACCGTGCGGCGCAGAGACGCCAGCCCAGAGTCGGTGCCTAGGGCGAGAGGCGCTTCCAGGCAGCGCTGCATGATCTTATCCGAGAGAGCGAAGGCATCCTGTGCATGGCGGTAGTGCTGGCGCATGAACACCTCGACCGGAGGAACCTCTCCTAAGCCACGAATTCCCAGGTGCTCCGCAATCTCTTCCTGCCGTGTCGCGCTCAGTCGCTCTCGGCGCTCATTGGCAAGCAGGTGTAAAAGATTACGGACTTTATAGAGATGCTCCCGCGCCTCTTGAAGACGAGTTTTCTCACTCGCCGTCAGAATATGTCGCCGTACCAGCTCCCGCCAGAGCGAGTCGCCGGTCTTATCAAAGCGTGCTCGTGCCATCCAGAGCGCCGTCTGGATATCGCGTAGCCCCCCAGCTCCCTCTTTTAAATCGGGCTCCACTACAAACGGCGACTCCCCGACTCGCTGGCGAACTCTCTCACGCTCCGAAATTTTTCGAAAAAGAAAGTCCGCAATATGAAGGCCGGGGCTATAAATGCGGTCGAACCTTGCAAAGAGCGCTCCATCGCCAGCGATCACGCGAGCCGAGAGAAGTGCAGTCTGGGTCTGATGATCCAGCCGATCTCCTCCGATCTCTGAGATATGGCGGTAGGCATAGCCCACTTTAATGCGGGCACCGGCCATCAGGACATCCATCACGAGGCGAAAAGCCTCACGAAGGAGCGGTGGGTCATCGTCGCGGTCCACTAAGAAGGTCAGGTCCACATCCGAGTAGGGTGCGAGTGCTCTCTGGCCGTAGCCCCCCGTAGCGAGCAGGGCAATCCCTTGAGGACTCTGCCCCGAGCGCTCCGAGGCAAGCACGAGCAGGCGACGCAAGACGGCATCGAGCAGATCGCTATGGGCCTGTGCCCAGCTCCGCCCCCCGGTATCGGGGAGCCAGCGAGCACGCAGCTCGGCACGAGCTTGAACGAGATAGTCAGTAAGAGAGCGCTCGTCGCGAAGAGTTGTTAGGATAGTGGTGTGGAGAGAATTGGACACGATTGAAAGTTTTATACCACTTTGTGCAAAATTCGGGTACAATGCCCGGCAATACGTCCAAAGTGTGATGCTCCCTGAGGATCGGGGAGAATTTAGGAGGATGAGGTTAATGAAGTTTCAGAAGGCACTATGCCTAAGTGGAGTGGCGCTGGTGGTGGCGGGAATGCACCCCGCTCAGGCGCAAAAAGATGGTATTGAGCGCAACCTTGCGGGCATTCGCATCAACTCTTCAGCGAAGAGCATCTTATCTATTTTCGGCAACCCGAACGACATTCAAATCGGCGATGTCGCGGTTCGTCCTCCCACACAAGCAGGCGGTCAAGGTCAGCAAGGCCAAGGTGGCATGATGGGTGGCGGCGGTATGGATGGTGGCATGATGGGCGGTCCCAGCATGGGTGGTCCCAGTGGAATGTCGGGTTCCATGGGCGGCATGATGGGCGGTAGTAAGATGGGCGGCCCCAGTGGAATGTCGGGCTCCATGGGCGGCGGTCCCAGCATAGGTGGCCCCAGTGGGATGTCGGGTTCCATGGGCGGCATGATGGGCGGTCCCAGCATGGGCGGCCCCAGTGGGATGTCGGGTTCCATGGGCGGCATGATGAGCGGCGGTCCCAGCATGGGTGGCCCCAGTGGAATGTCGGGTTCCATGGGCGGTAAGATGGGCGGCGGTCCCAGCATGGGTGGCTCCAGTGGAATGTCGGGTTCCATGGGCGGCATGATGGGCGGTCGTGGTGGCATGATGGGCGGCGGTGATATGGAGGGCGGTGGTATGGGAGGCCCTGGGAGTATGGGTGGCGGCATCGGTGCCTTTGGCCAGACTGTCTCTTCCTCCACACTTCAACAGGAAGTGACCTGGAGCTACTCTATGAAGGCGCTCGACGCGAAAAAGCAAAAGCAAGCCATTGGCTACGACTTCCTTGTCTCCCCCGAAGGAAAAGTCTCCCAGATTCGCATCACGGGCTATGTTCCCCGTACTCGCAATGACAAGAGTGCGAAGGGACTCACTCTTGGCTCGACCTACAAGGACCTGATCCGAACCTACGGTTCGCCCAAGTCCGTGATGAAAAGTGGTGAGCTCCTCGTGTGCTCCTACCCTAAGCAGCACATTGAGTTTCAGCTCATGAACATGAAGTATGTCAACGGCTACACCGATCCCTATAACGGTATCTACAAAGTCGTGGCGATTCAGATCAACGCAACCGAGTAGAAAAATCTCGAAAGCCCCCGGCGCGAAGTTTCGCGCCGGGGGCTTTGCTTTTTGGGGTATGATGAGTTCCCCATGGAGCTAAGTGAAAAAGATGAAATCCGCCAGCGCGTTGATCTGGTCGAGTTTATCTCGCGCTACACGGCTCTCAAGCGCTCCGGGCGGACGTTTAAGGGATTGTGCCCCTTTCATAATGAAAAAACGGCGTCGTTTACCGTAGATCCCGATCGAGGCTCGTGGCACTGCTGGGGTGGTTGCTCAACGGGTGGCGATATCTTTGCCTTTGTGATGAAGGCCGAGAGCCTCACGTTTCCCGAGGCGGCGGAGCGCTTAGCCAGCATCGCTGGGGTAACTCTTACCTACAAAGGCGGCCAGGACCCTTCGGAGGCAGCTCGTCAGCGCGATGAAAAAGAGCGGCTCTATAGCGCCAATGCGGAAGCCACACGTTTTTTTCGCAACTTTCTCGGGAAAGCAAAGCTGGCACAAGACTATATCAAAGAGCGCGGTCTTGCCCACGAGACTCTGGAGAACTTCCAGGTCGGCTATGCGCCCGACGAGTGGAGCGCCCTCTCTCGCTATCTTCAGGGGCGCGGTGTCTCTATGGACGATGCGGAGCAAGCGGGCCTCAACTTTCCCTCGCGGCGAATTCAGGGCGAGTTCACCGATAAGTTTCGCGGGCGACTGATCTTCCCGATAATTGATGTTCAGGAGCGCGTCGTGGCGTTTGGCGGGCGGATCATCCCCAACCTCGACCTCCCACCTGATACCAATGTCGGGCCTAAGTACTTAAACTCGCCCGAGACCCCTGTCTTCTCCAAGAGCCGGATTCTCTACGGCCTCAACCGTGCCCGAAAAGCGATTAGCGATGCAGACCGGGTGCTGGTGGTCGAGGGCTATATGGATGTCATCGCGGCGCACCAAGCCGGGATTGAGAATGTGGTTGCGACTCTGGGAACCTCGCTCACGGATGAGCATATTCGCATCCTGGGGCGCTACACCAAAAATATCCTACTTTCCTTTGACTCCGATGAAGCGGGCGTTCGGGCAGCGCTCCGGGCAGCGGAGCTGTTTACCGCGCATGGCCCCGAGTTTGCTCTCCGAATCTTGGCGATGCCGGAGGGGGACGACCCCGACTCCATGCTGAGACGGGGCAATATCGCAGGTTTTCGCAAAGCCATGGACAGTGCGCGTGGCGTCCCCGAGTTTCGGATAGATGGCCTCAAGCGCCACTTCGATCTCACTGATGAGCAGGGCCGGATGAACTACTTACGTGAGGCCGTTCCCATTCTGGCGGAGGTGCGCTCGTCACTGGAGCTGGACTTGCTGGTGCGACGGCTCGCACCACAGCACCCGTCGTTTGGCTCGGGGACGCGTGCGGAGGCCTCGATCTTGGCGGAGGTGCAGCGCTGGCGCTCACAACGTCCTGGTAGCACGTCCCCCCAGAGTGAGGATGTCTTGACCCCCACCCCACCACGCCCGCGCTACGAGCGTGGTGCGGGAACTGGGAACGGAGGCGGCAGTAGTGGTGGCTGGCAAAAAAATAATAACAATAGCGGCTGGCAGCAGCGCTCGCGGTACAACCAGCCCCCCCCGCGCCCCGAAGCCCCTCTTGCCCCGCCAACCTCTGCGATTGAGAAGGCCGAACGCGCCGTGCTGCGCGGCCTGCTCACCGACGAGTGGCGGCCCTTGGTTCTGCGCGAGCTGGATCGGGCCGCACAGGCGCTGGCTTGTCTTCCCAGCGAGCTTCTGGCGCACCCACAAGCACAGCGTCTGGTGGATGCCCTCTATCCCCTGCTCTCAGGCCGCGTCTCGCTCCAGCGTGCACTGGACCAGCTTGCCGACCAGGAGCTGGCCTTTTTCGCCTCGAATTACACCATCTCGACCTCAGGGGATGCCCCGCTTTCCGAGCAGGCCCTCCGTGATTGTATCCATGAGCTGGTTCTCAAACACCCTCCACAGAATATTCGTCTGATTCAAGAAAAGCTGGCAGGAGGAATTAGCTTGACTAATGAAGAAATGATGGATCTAACCGCTTGGACACGTGCCAAGAAGCGGGTTGGTGAAGCAAGCCCTTGAAAACACGAATGCCTTTTGTAAGCGACCTGTCCTTTTCCAACGAGTCGTCCGACATGCCTGAGGATAGCCTGGGTGGCTGGCTCAACATGATCGGGCGTGGCCGCCTGCTGACTCTGGACCAAGAGATCCGGCTGGCACAGCGCATCGAGCGAGGAGATGAAGTCGCGCGTGCGCGTCTGACAGAGGCAAATCTTCGCCTCGTGGTCTCCATTGCACGCCGCTACCAAGCCCGTGGGCTGACCCTGGCGGATCTGATTCAGGAAGGCTGTCTCGGGCTTATCCGTGCCGTCGAAAAGTACGACTGGCGCAAGGGCTACAAGTTCTCGACCTGTGCGACTTGGTGGATTCGCCAGGCGATCCTGCGCGCTCTAGCGGAGCAAGGTCGCACCATTCGGCTCCCGGTGCACGTTATTGAGTCTATCCAGCGTGTTCTGCGCACCAGCCAGCTCCTACGCCAGGAGCTAGGGCGCACTCCCACGGTAGAGGAGCTCTCTTTTCAGCTTCAGATGCCGGTTAACCGCGTTCAGGAGACCCTGCGTGCGCTCCCCGAGACTCTCTCTTTAGACGGCTCCTCCGGCGAGGACTCGGAGCAGGCCTGCCCTCTTGATTTCTTAGCCGATCCCAACGCGCTGAACCCCACCGATGCGGTGAGCCATCGGCTCCTGCGTGATCAGCTAGAGAGGGCACTAGCGCTCCTCACCGAGCGAGAGCGGGATGTTGTCGTGCTCCGTTTTGGCCTGCGCGGCGATGGCACTCCCCAGACCTTGGAAGAAGTAGGCCGCCACCTGCAAGTGACCCGTGAGCGCGTCCGACAGATCGAGAGCAAGGCAATGGGCAAGCTCCGCAGCCCCGACTGCCTGCATCTGCTGCGCGAGTTTACCGGGTAGCTCGCCATGCCCTCCGGGAAAGTCCACGACAAAATCACCTTGGTGGGCGCTATTATCGCTATCCCTGTTTGGTGGTACTTAACCCCGGCTCCGCAAAACGGGGCTATTGGAGGCACGCTGGTGGTCTCCACTCTGTTCTCAGGCTGGTTGCTCTCTCCTGATCTTGATCTAAACTCTTCGATCTACAAGCGCTGGGGACCGCTGCGCTTTTTATGGTACCCCTACCAGAAAATGATCCCCCATCGCTCGTGGATCTCGCACTCGTGGTTTCTCTCTCCTTTGATGCGTGTGGGCTATCTGCTTGTCATGACATGGCTTATGTCCTGGGCGATGCTCTGGGGAATTCGCCAAGCATCAGGTCTAGGGCCAGGTGTGCCAGAAACCACTCCTTTAGACCTCGTTCAGTCACTTTATAGTCGCTATCCACAACATACACTGATGACTATACTTGGTCTAATCTTCGGCACCGCGCTTCATACAGGTGCAGATACCCTATATAGCTCTCTCAAAAGACGTCAATAACATCCGAACGATGTGACGGGCAATGTGGTTGGAGCAGCGACCGACAAAGCGGATGATCTCGCAGATGATGCCGTCTCAGGCACTCCCAAGTGGCTTATTCCCGGACTCATTGGTCTGGCTATCATAGCACGTGCGGCGTTCATTGGGTTGCCATGCCCCACAAAAAGCGCTGGAGCAGTTCTCTGCCCCAGCGCTTTCCTAGGTTTCGCCTCGCGCCTAAGCGGCGTCTAGTGAGATCTGTGAGCCCTCTACCAACATTTTGTAGCCGAGCTTCTCAAAGAGACGCACCGGCACAAACATCATATCGGAGTCAATAAACGGCGCAGCCTGGAGTTCCAGAGGCATTCCATTGATATCCACGATGGGATTATCAGCTTGAACCTGAAGATCGTACTCGCCTAGCTTGATCTTTGCCACTTTCAGGTCGTTGTCAAAGTCAGCATAGCCCCCAAGGGACTGCGCAACATTGGCAAGCGGCACAAAAGTAGTTCCCTCACCCAAAATGGGCTCCGTGATTCCATCGATATCAAAACCATCAATCTTGTAGGGCATAGTTGCCTCCTAATTTATTTGGTGATGATCTTGTTCATCAGTGTGGTGATACCTGCAGTTTTCGCAAGCTCTTCTGCCTTAACCTTGAGTTCCTGATTCGCAACGGTTCCCGTCAGAGCCAGCTCACCCTTGTCGTTCTTGACAACGTTGACACCTTCGAGACCAGGAACGGCATTGATTGTCTTGGTAATGGCTTCCGTATCAATCGCGCC
>Ga0315904_10002151_pt1 | contig 30757 bp, 20 predicted proteins | sample LakEriMetagenome_6_FD_203529 | JGI IMG/M metagenome (GOLD analysis project Ga0315904, IMG submission 203529) | Freshwater fungal communities from buoy surface, Lake Erie, Ohio, United States - Buoy 12 MA120 | ecosystem: Environmental > Aquatic > Freshwater > Lake | place: USA: Lake Erie, Ohio...
GAACTCGCCCAGCGTGCCAAAGCCATCGAAGAGCAGAACTTCTCTTCCAACGGCGCCATCACGCAGGAGCGGGATTCCTCCATCGGCGAAACCGGAATCATGCGCCCGGTATGGATCGGCGGAGAGTTATACCTTTTGCGCCGCGTCACCAATCCGGGCATGGTGCAGGGTGTGTGGCTGGACGCGGCCAAGGTGCGCACCTTGTTGCTTGCCGAGGTGACCGACCTGCTGCAAGGCGCGGACCTGCGCCCGAGGCTCAACGGCGGCTCGCATCCGCTGTCACTCGTTTCCCTGCCATTCGATTTGGCGAGAAACGAAACCATGCCCGCGCCCATCACCGCCTGGAGCGCGGCGCTCACCGCCGGCTGGATCGCGGTGCTGGCGGCCATCGTCATGGCGGCCTTGCTCGTCCACGGCGTCATGCGGCTTTCCGAACGGCGCGCGTCCTTCGTTTCCGCCGTCACCCACGAACTGCGCACGCCGCTCACCACCTTCCGGCTTTACTCGGACATGTTGGAGTCCGGCGCGGTGAAACCCGAGAAACGCGGCGACTACCTGCGCGTGCTCTCACGCGAGGCGGACCGGCTTTCGCATCTGGTCGAAAACGTGCTCGCCTTCTCACGCATCGAGCGCGGCAACGCTCGCTCCAACGTGCGCGACATCGCCACCGCAAGTCTGTTAGAACAATCGCGCGAGCGGCTGGAAGCCCGCCTCGCCACCGCCGGACTCGCCTTGGAAATGGAAACCACCTGCGCCACCGTCGTCCGCGTGGATACCGCCGCGGTGGAGCACATTCTGTTCAACCTGATCGACAACGCCGCGAAATACGCCGCCAACGGCGATCCGCCGCTGGTCATCATCTCAGCGAAACCCACCGGAAGCTTCGTGGAAATCCTCATCCGTGATCACGGTCCCGGCATTCCCGCCGCCGAGCGCGGACGCGTCTTCCGCCCCTTCCACAAGTCCGCGCGGGAAGCCGCCGAAAGCCAGCCGGGCGTGGGCCTCGGCCTGGCGCTTTCCAGACGGCTTGCCAGGCAACAGGGCGGCGATCTCACCGTCACGGACAGCGGTTTCGCGCTGCGCTTGCCATGCGCCTGAAATCCGAACGGCACCGGAGCATTCCCGGTGCCGTTGGATTTCCATGACGGCTTCAACCTCACAGGCTGCGTGCCATCCGGAAGCCGAGTGCGTCCGTGCGGTTGTCCGGAGAATAGAACGCACGCTTTGAGACACGCAGGAACTCGGCGACGTCTCCACCTCCACCACCGCGGATCATCTTGTCGGGACTCGGCGAAGTGTCAGGCCCACGCGGATCGGCGTATGGCGAAACCGCATAGTAACCCGGAATCCATTTGTCCCAGCAATGTTCCCAGACGTTGCCAGACATATCATGAATGCCCCAGCGGTTGGCCGGATAGGTTCCGACCGGCGAGGTGTGGCCGTAGTTGATCAGGATGCGTTCCCTGATGGCTTCATAGGGATAACCGTATTCGCGAATCGCCGCGTGATGGTGGCTGATGAGGTCGCCCCACGGGAAGCGGTATCCGTCCATTCCCCCGCGTGCGGCCTTTTCCCATTCGGCCTCGCTCGGGAGGCGGAAACCATTCGCACTCCAATCACAGACCACCCCATCCGCAGCTCCGTTGCGATAGACCGCGCCGGCAATGGTGTAACACGGTTTCAATCCATCCATCTCGCTGCGCGCGTTGCACCACTTGATGACATCAGGCCATGAGACGTTGGCCACCGGATGGCTCGGTCCCTTCGAGGTCCCGTAGGCGAGATCGGTGTAACCGTGGGTGGCCGCCCAGGTCCGGACGCCTTCCCACTGCCGCATCGTCGTTTCGGTTTCCGCCATCAGGAAGGCGCTGACAAACACGGCGTGGACCGGCGTTTCGCCAAACAGAGCTCCGTCGCCGCGCGAGTCACCCATTCGGAATTCTCCCGCCGGGACCTTCACGAATCCGGCCGGTTTCGGCTCGACCCTGACGTTGTCCAGCAGCAGGTCGATGGCGTTGGTGTGGGCGGATACATCGCGGAACCTGATCACAGCGACAACGTGTGCGGTGAACACGAGCTTGCGTGTCGCCCACTTCGATTTGCCACCACCGATGCCGTTGATGGAAAAGGTCCACGACTGCGTGGGCATCCCACGGGTGTCAACCTCCACCTGCAGGCTCTGGCTGTTGGTGTTGTAGGCCAGCGCGCCCATGTCAAACAGGAGCGAATGTTCGTTGCCCGGTCCGCCTTCCAGCCACAGCACTTGGGTGAGGGTGCCGTCGGGAGCCGAGTTGCCGGAGTTGAATACCGCGGCGCGCGATCCTTCCGATGGCGCGTAGGGCGGCGTGGATTTGACGGTGACGTTTCCTTCCGTCATCCACCGGTGGAAACCAAGTTCGAATCCCGGATTGGCCAGCATCGAGACCGGTTCGATCCTCACCCGGTCCAACAACAGGTCAACGCCCGTGGTGACGGACGAGGCGTCGGTGAATGCGACCGAAATGATATCATAATTCGCGGTGAACGGCACCCGCATGGTTTCCCAACGCGTCTGGCCTCCACCCAGGCCGCGGACTTTGAACGGCGCGGGCAGGGTGGTGCCCTGAAGCGAAACCTGCAGGCTTTGTTCGGAGGTGTTGTAGGCGAGCACGCCCATGTCGAACGCAAGGACATAGGCCATGCCGGGCATCAACTTGAAGTTCCGGGTCAGCACGCCGTTGGGCACGGTATTCAGCCGGTTGAACGCGGCGAGCCTGGAACCCTCGGTGGGTGGATACACCGAAGCGTCGCTGGCCACCACATTGCCGGTGGCAGCCCATCCGGAGAGCCCGGACTCGAATCCGCCATTGCCGAAAGGCCCGACGGGAGTGACATTCACGCGGTCTAACAACAGGTCGATCGACCGGGTCGTCGCTGAAACATCATGAAAGGCGACCGTGGTTTCATCGTCATAGGCGGTGAAGTAGAGCGCCCGGGATTTCCAAGTGGTTTTTCCTCCGCCCGAACTGTCCATGTTGACGGTTTGCGTGGCGCGGAGGATGCCGGATCCCACTCCGGTCACATCGACGCGCATCGCCTGCGATCCGCGCGGATAGGCGAGGATGCCTACGTCAAAGCCGACCATGTAGGTCACGCCGGGAGCCGTGGCGAAGGTCCGGGACAGGACTCCGTCCGGCACGGTGTTGACGGAGTTGAAGCAGGCGAGCTTCTGGCCGTCGGTCGGTGTCGGACTGGTGAGCGCCGTGACGTTTCCGGAGGCGCTCCAACCGTCGAGGTCCTGCTCGAAGCTGCCGTTGGGCATCGGCTCGCTGACCGTCACGGTCATTTCATCGCTTCCGCGGAGACCGGAGGAATCGAGAACGACGAGTTTCAGCATGTAATCGCCCGGCAGGTCAGTGGTCAGTTTGGGATACAGCGTGTGTCCGCCGGAAAGGACCGCCGCGCTTTCCGATGGAGCGGACTCGATGGTCCAGAGACATGACAAGGCGTCGACCGCCGTGTGGTCGTCGCTGGTTCCGGAACCGTCCGCAAAGACGTCCTTGCCCGGCGCGACTGTCTGGTCGGAGCCGGCATTTGCCACCGGTGGCTCGTTCGGAACATAGGTAATGCCGGCGTCAAACAACAGGGCGCGGTTGGACGTGAGGATGTCCCAGCCCTTGATTGCGATGAGGTTCAGTCCCTCGCGGAGGTAGGGGGTGATGTCATAGGTCTGTCCGCCGGCGGGTAGCGTGGTGGGTTTCGAGCCGACAAGGACCCCGTTGACATGGAAGTCATAGGCATCGTCCACCCGGACGATCGCCTGGGATTGGCCGGGATAACCGGGAATGATGAAGGATTTCCGGAACCACGCGGTGTAAGTCGCATGCGGGTTGTGCCAGATGTGTTTCGCACTGGTTCCCGGAATGTAACTGCCGGGCGGATACGGGTAACCGGGCACCAGGATCGTGTTGGGCCACGCCGAATCGTCGTAGGCGGGGTTCACCCATGTCGCAAGGCTGGGAACCACGACAGGTTCGATGGCGACGCTGCGCCAGGTGCTGTCGCTGACAACAGTCAGGTTCGCGGTCGGCGGCTGGGCGAATGCGCCGGAGAGTAATCCGGCGGCAATGAGCACGGCCGGAGCGCGAAGCTTGCGGCATGCGTGCGGCACGGGGTAGCGGAGTTGGGAGTTCATGATTGGCCTCTTTCTGGTTGGAGTGGTGAAGCGCGCGCGACCGTTGGCCCGATCCTTTTCCGCCCCGGGGAGCTTGGCGAATTCCCGCAGGCTGGGCTTCCGGACATCCGGCGCTTCGGCTTGCGATTCACGTTGGGGAGCTTGCGTCAGGGCGGTGTCTGGGAGATGCTTTCCCGAAGGATGACACATTCCGAACGCGGGTCCATTGGCGTGGACGCGATCCGGGCATGCGCATCCTCCCTAGCTCGGGATGAGTGGAGATCCCGGTCGCGTAGTGGTGAACCCGCAGCGGTCGGCAGGCCTTCGAGGTCTTTTCTCTCGTCATTGCCACGCCTCGTCCTTAGTGGTGGCCATCGGTTTCCATCAAACCCGCCGAACGATCATGCGCGCCCCACTACCCTTCATTCTGGCAGTCTGTCTGTTGTCCCACTCGCATGCCGCCAAGCCGCCGAACGTCGTGCTGATCGTTGCCGATGATCTCGGGGTGATGGATGTTTCACCTTACAATCCGAAAACGTTTTACGACACTCCGGCGCTCCAATCGCTCGCGGACTCCGGAGTGCGCTTCACCGCCGGATACGCCGCGTGTCCGGTGTGTTCGCCCACCCGCTCGGCGATCATGACCGGGCAGTGGCCGGCGCGAACCCGCAACACCGACTACTTTGGCGGGCCCAACGAGTTCTTTGGCGAAGCGCTGCCGGCGGATTACGATCCCTTGAAGGACGGAAAATTCGGTCAGATGAGGAACCGCCCGCTGTGGCCCGCTCCCTATCTCGGGCAGTTGGCGGCTTCCCACACGACCCTCGCGGAGGCGCTCAAGGCGAAGGGATACGCCACGTTCTTCGCCGGCAAGTGGCACCTCGGCCCGGAGGGATCATGGCCGGAGGATCACGGATTTGATATCAACATGGGCGGCCATACGGGTGGCGGCCCCTACAAGGGAAACAAGTATTTCTCCCCTTACGGAAACCCGCGCCTCCCCGACGGGCCGCCCGGCGAGCACCTTCCGGACCGCCTCGCCACCGAAACCGGAAAGTTCATTGGCGAGAACAAGAACGGCCCCTTCTTCGCCTGCCTGTGGTTCTACTCGGTGCATACACCGCTGATGGGTCGAGCCGATCTCGTGGCCAAGTACGAGAAACGCCGTAGCGAGCGCGGACTCAAGGACGACTTCGCCGACGAACCGCCGCGCAAGAACCGCATCACCCAGTCACACGCCGTGTATGGCGCAATGGTCGAGGCCATGGACCTGGCGGTCGGCAAGGTGCTCGCCGCGCTCGATGCCAACGGCGTGGCGGACAACACCATCGTGATCTTCACTTCCGACAACGGCGGTCTCTCCACTTCCGAAGGCTCACCCACCGCCAATCTCCCCTACCGCGCCGGCAAGGGCTGGCTCTACGAGGGCGGCATCCGCGAACCGTTCATCGTGCGCTGGCCCGGCGTCACGCCCAAGGGTGCGGTCACCTCGTGGGCGACGAACTCCACCGATATCTATCCGACGATTCTTGAAGCAGCCGCGCTGCCCTTGCTGCCGGACCAGCACAAGGACGGCCAATCGTTTCTCGCCGCACTGAAGGACCCGGCAAAAAGCAATCCGGAGCGCGCCCTGTTCTGGCACTATCCGCACTGGGGAAACCAGGGCGGCATCCCCGGAGCGGCGGTGCGGCGTGGCGATTGGAAACTCATCGAATGGTTCTGGCGCAAGAAACCCGAACTCTTCCACCTCGGCAAGGACCCGGGCGAGCGGGTGAATCTGGCGGACCAACATCCCGAGGTGCTCGCGGACTTGCGGAAGACGCTGAAGTCTCTCCAAGCCGACACCAAGGCGCTGATGCCCCATCCGAATCCGGATGCGAAGAAGCCCTTCAACAAGTGGTGAGGGGCGCGGAATTCATTCCGCCTTTGAGTCGGTCGGTTTGCCGGGCGGAATCAATTCCGTGCTCCCATCACTTTGAAACCACCACCCGGTCCTTCGCAAAGCGCGCCTTGGGCATGTCGGCATACTTGTCATCCGCCGAGCGGTAACCCAGAGCACAGGCGACTGCGGTGGCATAACCGGAGTTTTCCAAACCGAGCACCCGGTCATAACCGGACGGACTGATGCCTTCCATCGGGCAGGCGTCGATGCCGAGCATGGCGGCGGTGGTCATCAGTTGTCCGAGGGCGATGTAGGTTTGCCTGACGTTCCACGCGTGGCGCTCCTCATCGCTCATCTTCTCGGCGAAGCCGCAGATCATGCCCTTCAATTGACCGAGGGAATCGACCGGCTTGCCCTGGACTTCGGCAAGGCGTGAAACCCATGCGTCCACATCCGCGGCCACCAGATCGGTGCGGGCGGCGAGCACGACGAAGTGCGAGGCGTCGGTGACCTGCGGCTGGTTCCACGAATCGGCCAGCAGTTTCGCCCGCAGCGCGGCATCGCGCACGACGATGAACTTCCAAGGCTGGAGGCCGAAGGAGGAAGGCGTGAGCACCAGCGATTCCTCGATGGCGTCCCACGTTTCCGCAGGGATCTTCTTCGAGGCGTCGAACTGCTTGGTGGCATAGCGCCAGCGGAGGGCGCCAAGGGCTTGGTCGGAAGTGAGTGTCATGGTCGCCGCGACTATCCCGCATCAATCCCGAAACGCAAGGAGGCGGTGGGAGATTCGGCACATCCGGACGATCCTTCGCCCGCATCGCATGCCGGCGACCAGGAAAGAAACAGCCCGCCCAAGCGTATGCAGCGCTTGTCCTTTGGGAACATGCTTCGATCCTCCCCTATCGTGAGTCTCGCCACCTTCACCACTGGTCTGGCATCGGCTGCCGCCCTCGCCGCTTCCGCGGTTGCGGCAGCAAGCGCCCGCCCCAACATCATCGTCATCCTCGCGGATGATCTGGGATACGCCGAACTCGGATGCTACGGCCAAACCAAGATCAAAACCCCTAACCTTGACCGCATGGCCGCGGAGGGCCAGCGATGGACGCAGTTTTACTCGGGCGCGCCGGTTTGCTCGCCCTCGCGCAACGTCCTTCTGACCGGCAGGCACACCGGCGGTTGCAACGTGCAGAATCTCAAGCGCGTCAACCCGAAGGAAAGCGACAACCAGCTCGGAGGCGACTGGCCGATGGATGAAAAGGCATGGACACTGCCGATGGCCCTGCGGAAAGCCGGATATCACACCGCCGCCTTCGGCAAGTGGGGCATGGGTGAGTATGGAACCACCGGATCTCCCGACAGGAAGGGCGTGGACCACTTTTACGGCTACACCGACCACCGCATGTGCCACACGTTTTATCCTCCGTTCCTCTGGAGGAACGGCCGGAAGGAAACCATCAACGATCCCGGCATCCCCGGTCATGCGAAACTGGCAAAAGGACCGGTGGATGACGGGACATTCACCGGGCAGAAGCACGCTTCCGAACGCATCATCGAGGAGTTGTTAGATCATCTGGAGGTTTCCGCGGCGGCGGCCCGGGACGGCGGCAGGCCTTTCTTCATCTACTACTGTCCCCTGGAGCCCCATGTCGCCATGCATCCGCCCAAGCGGTGGGTGAACCAGTATCCCAAGGACTGGGATGAAAAACCCTATCTCGGCGACAAGGGTTACACGCCGCACTCGCGTCCGCGGGCCGGATACGCGGCGATGATTTCCTATCTGGACGAACATGTGGGCAGGGTGATGGCCAAACTCAAACAACTCGGTGTGGATGACAACACGCTCGTCGTGTTCTCCTCCGACAACGGCACGACCCATGATGTGGGCGGAGTGGACCACGGGTTTTTCAACTCCGTCGATGACCTCAGGGGCCTGAAGGGATCTCTGTATGAAGGAGGCATTCGCGTTCCGGCGCTCATCCGCTGGCCGGGCAAGGTGCCGTCCGACAAAACCATCGACCAACCGGGATACTCCGCGGACCTCATGCCCACGATCTGCGCGCTTACCGGCGCCGACCCCGGAGATCCCTATGGCGAGAATCTTCTCGCCGTGGTTACTGGTGAAAAGGAACGCCTCGACTTCCGCCGGCCCCTCGTCTGGACAGGCGGCGGATACGGCGGCCAGGTGGCGGTTCGTTTGGGCGACATGAAGGCCATCCGTCGCAACCTGTACGCCAAACCCGGCAACTGGGAGGTTTACGACCTCGCCAAGGATCGCGCCGAAACCACCGATCTGGCCGCAACCCGGCGCGATGTGATCGATCAGGCCAATGGGGTCCTCAGGCGGGAGTATCAACTGGCTCCCGGCTATCCGGAACTCGCCATCTTCGCTCCGGAGACCGATGGGGATGCAAACCCCCGCGGCGCATCCGTGTTTGCCTCGCTGGACTCAAGCGCGGACGGGTTTCTGACCTTCGAAGAATGGCAACAGAGCCCGAAGGCCAAGGCCGCACCGGAAAAACAGGAGGAGAACTTCAATCAACTCGACCGGGACGGGGACAAGCGCATCAGCCGGCAGGAGTTTCTCGCCCAGTGGAAGCGATGATGCCCCATCAACCCGTGAATTCCGGGTTACTCCGCATCGATCTCGAACGGCAGGGAGACTGAGGGGAAATCCTTGAGGGTGAGGCTGAAGACCATGCCGTATTCCTCTTCGAGTCGGTTGTCTCGCATGCTGAGACCGATGCCGGCCACCCAGTTGCCGAGGTCGCGGTGGATGGTGTACTGCTGGATCTCGAGCGTTCCGTCGTCCATCTCCAGCGCGTGGCGGGTGCCGACGCCCCAGTTTTCCGAGAGCCGGGTGTAGGTTTCCAGATCGATGCGGTTGGAATCCTCAAGCGTGGGATGGCCATCTAACAGCCGGTAGCCGACGGCGAACTCGAAGAAGTCCGTGGGCAGGAAGCGGAAGCGACTGTTGTATTCGCTGAAGCCGGAACCACCGTCCGCGATCGGGAACTGGGTTTCGAGGTCCACGCCGAGCCATGGCAGCGGCATCCAGCGGATGTCGTTGTAGAGGTTCGAGAAACTCCGGCTGCCTTCGGGATCCTCGATGAAAGCGTCCACATAGGTGTCGAGAAACAGCCACTCGAAACTCTGATTGTCGCGTCCGGTGATCAGCCGGTTGCGCGCGCCGAAGCGCAGCACGTTCCAGTTTTGCATTTCATCGATGGCGGTGAAGCGCACCGGATCCAGCGGCCGCGGACGGGTCGAGGGAGTGAGGCGGTCCACACCCGGATCGCCGGCTTCATAGTCATCGGTCGAGATATAGGACCAGGCGGTGTAGGGCTGGATGACGTGAAGCAGGCCATCGAGACCAAGGCGTCGGTCGGTCACGGAGCCGAAGTCACGGGAAAACTTCACGGAGGCCTCGGTGCCCAGATGGAAATGGGTGCGGTCGAAGTTGTCACCCGGGCCGTCCACCGAGCCGTAGTTGGAATAACCGAATCCGGCCTGCGGGGCGACGCTCAGGAAGCCGCCGAAGGTATGTGGCAATGAGAACTCCTGATAGGTGTTGAAGCGCGAGTAACCGGCATCGACCAACTGGGTGTAAAGCTTCTCGCGTTTCGGATCGTTGAGCGGCAGCCTGACCATGCGCGAGGCGAGTTGCCGTTCATAACCGGTGAGCTGGTTGAGCAGGCGCCGGGTTTCCTGATCGTTGAGCGTCATGCCGCGGAGCGGATCGATGATCGCGTCGCGGGTCGGATCGGCGGCCTGCTCGCCGATGATGCCGAAGGAGGTGGTGCCCTCGTGCTGGAGCGGCAGGTTGAAGAGCGGGGTGCGCGCGGTGTCGAAGGCGATCTCGGGCAACCGCGTGTCCGCACGATAGAAGTCATTGATCCGCATCCGGGTGTAGAGCGAGAGCAGCGACTGGTCGTCGCGGCGGTAGATGCCGAGCGTGTTGTCCGGCTGCGGGTCGGTGCGGTAGCGCGAGGGTTCGAAGTCTTCGAGATAATGCTGGTCGCTGAGCCATGAGAGGTTCGAGTCGATTCGCCAGTCGGCATCGTCCGGAAACTCGGGCTGGTAGCGGTGTTTGAGTTCGATCTTGAAGCGGTCCTCGTTGACGAAGCCGCGCGGCACGCCCGAGCGCGCCTTGCCCGGATCAAGGTCGTTGAGATAGTAGAAACTCAGTCCGCTGAGCTCGTCCGGGTTTTCCACGCGGCTGTCCACGAAGTCCACGCCGGTGCCGATGCCGCGGGTGGTGCGGATGTCCAGATGCCAGCGCGATAGCAGCCAGGCATCGGTGTTCTCGCCGGTGAGGGGGTCGGTCTCGCCACCTAACATGATGCCATAGGTGTTGAGCAGGTAGGGGCCCCAGTTCGAGCGCGCGCCGGGGACAAAATGATAACCGAGGTCGGCATCGAGCGGCTGGCTCAGATAGGGCAGCCAGAACACCGGAACGCCGCCCGCGTAGAGGCGGAGGTCGTCGAAAACCACCTTTTCCCCGGGATAGATCCGGGTTTCCTTGGCGCGGACCCAAAAGTTCGGCTCTTCGACATCGTGGGTGGTGATGGCGGCATCATGGCCGATGAACACCTGCTTGCCGTTGATTTCCTCGACGGTGAACTTGCCGGACTCCAGCAGGATCGGATCGACCGACGCGCGCAGGCCGGAGGTATCGAGGAACTTGCGCTCGTAGAAATAGACCGCCTTGTCGCCACGCTGGAGCATGTTGCCCTGATAGACGCTGACGTCGCCCTCCAGCGTGACGGTTTTGTCCTTGAGATTCCAGAACAGCGAGTTGGCGAAGACCTCGAGTCCGTTGTCGCCGGTGATCTTCACGCCAGGGCCGGCGTAGCGCACGCCTTCGTCGATGCTGCCGGAGATCGGGCCGCCGCCGATGTTGTCGATGGTGAGGTTCTTCGGCATCTCAGGTGCGGTCGCGCCCGGGCTGCCGAAGGGAATCTCCGGTGGCGGCACCGGGGTGATCGTGTCCACCGCGGGCAAGGGCCCGGGCTCCGGCAGAACCTCCTGCGCGGAGGCAGCCGCACAAGTCAGGGCGAGCAGCCGCGCAATGAGCCAGGCAACGGATTTCGACATCGCCGAGAGAAGAAGGCGGGAGCCCGGCGAAGTAAAGGGCGAAAGGCAGGTTGCTCTTGCCTCGCTCATCCGCATTTCCAATCCTCACCCATGCTCGCCGCCACCGCCGCCCTGAAAAAGCTCCTGCTCGAAAAATCCGTCCGCACCGGCAACTTCACCCTCGCTTCCGGCAAACAAAGCGATCTCTACATCGACTGCCGCGTCACTACGCTCGATCCCGTCGGCGCGAACCTCATCGGCGACCTCGGCTGGCATGCGGTGCGTTCCAAAATCCACTCGGAGCACCTCAAGGTGGACGCCATCGGCGGCATGACCATGGGTGCGGACCCCATCTCGCTGGCCGTCGGCATGACCTCGGCGGCGAAGCACCCGGAAGAAACCCTCCAGGTTTTCACCGTGCGCAAGGAACCGAAGGGCCACGGCATCGGCAAACAGATCGAGGGGAACTTCAAGTCGGGCGACAACGTGATCGTCGTCGATGATGTCATCACCACCGGCGGCTCGACGCTCAAGGCCATCGACGCCATCGAGCGCGAGGGCGGCAAGGTCGCGTTCTGTCTGGTGCTGGTGGACCGCGAGGAGGGCGGCCGCCAGGCGATCGAGGCGCGCGGCATCCATGTCATCCCGCTGTTCACGCGGACGACGCTGTTAGGTTGAGGAAATCCGGAGCGGCGGTGGCATCAGGCGGAGTCCAATTTCGTCCATCTGCCGAGTGCTCTGGAGAAATCGGCTGTCGTCGTCGATTCCCTGAAATGCCGGGACGCTTGGTTGCGTTCCTACTGCCCTATGTTCCGGACCGCCCGCCCGCCTCTTTCCCGTTTCCTCCATCCCGCCCTTGCGGCTGGCTTCGCCGCGCTGACCGCGGGTTCCGCATCCGCCCAGCTTCCCCTGCAAAAGGGCGATACGGTGGGCATCATTGGCAACGCCCTTGCCGACCGCATGCAGCACGACGGCTGGGTGGAGACGCTGCTCCAGAGCCGCTTGGCCGGCCAGGGAATCGTTTTCCGCAACATGGCTGTGGCCGGCGACACGGTCACCTCACGCCCGCGCAGCCAGGGAGTCCCTTCTCCGGAGGAGATCCTCGCCAAGTGCAAGGCCGACGTGGTCTTCGTGTTCTACGGTTACAACGAGTCGTTTGGCGGCGAAGCGAAGGTCGGAAGTTTCAAGTCCGATCTCGCCGCGATGATCGATAAACACCGCGCCGCGAAATTCAACGGTGAATCCGCGCCGCGCATCGTGTTGTTCTCGCCGATCGCCCACGAGGACCTCGGCGATCCGCTGCTGCCGGACGGCAAGGCGAACAACATCAACCTCGCGCTTTACACCAAGGCCATGAAGGAGGTCGCGGATGAGAAAGGCGTGGCGTTTGTCGACCTGTTCACCACCTCACAGGCGCTCTATGAGGCGTCCGAAGCCCCGCTCACGCTCAACGGCGTGCATTTGCTGCCAGTGGGCAACCGCAAGCTCGGCGAGGTGATCGCCTCGGCGGTGACCGGCGCGAAAGTCACCGCCACACCGGCGCTCGAACCGCTGCGCCAGGCGGTGCTCGACAAGGAATGGCATTGGCACAACCGCTACCGCGCGATGGACGAAAATGATATCTGGGGCAGCCGCTCCGGTCTCAAGTTCGTCGCCGGCCAGACCAACCGCGACGTGCTGGAACACGAACTCACGATGCTCGACGTGATGACCGCCAACCGCGATGCGAAGGTCCACGCGGTGGCACAGGGAAAAACATACACCGTCAACGACTCGAATGTCCCCCCGCCGATTCCGGTGGTTTCTAACGTCGGTGGCGGCAGCAGGAGTTCGAATGCCAAGAAGGAGGGAACCACCAACTATCTCAGCGGACAGGAAAGCCTCGCAAAGGTCAAGGTGCCCGACGGTTTCGCGGTCAACCTGTTCGCTGACGAGTCGAGATTTCCCGCGCTGGTCAACCCGGTGCAGTTGCAGGTGGATGGCAAGGGGCGCCTGTGGGCCGCATGCTGGAGCACCTATCCGAAATGGGAGCCGCTCAAGCAGATGACCGACAGCCTGCTCATCTTTCCGGACGAAAACCGCGACGGCGTGGCGGACAAGGCGATCGAGTTCGCCAAGGTCCACAACCCGCTCGGCTTCGCGTTCTGGGGCGGCGGCGTGATCGTGGCCTCGCAACCCGACATCCTGTTCCTCAAGGACACCGACGGTGACGACAAGGCGGACGTCCGCATCGTGCTGCTCCAGGCCACCGGTTCCGCCGACACCCACCACGCGGCCAACAATTTCATCATCGGGCCCGACGGCGGGCTTTACTGGCAGAGCGGCATCTTCCTCCAGCACAACTACGAGCACCCATGGGGCCCGTCGCTCAACTCCACCGCCTCGGGCATGTACCGCTTCGACCCGCGGCGTCACACGATCTCGTTCATCGCCGCCAACGGCCCGAACCCCCATGGCAACACCTTCGACCGCTGGGGTTACCTGTTCGCGACCGACGGCACCAGCAGCAAGTGCTTCCAGGTGCGGCCCCATGGCGAAGGATTCAAGATGTTCCCGCTGCTCAAACAGCAGTCGCGCCCCGCACCCGCGAACGCCATCGTCTCCAGCACCAATTTCCCCGATGATATGCAGCAGGATTTCCTTCTCTGCAATGTCATCGGCTACCTCGGCATCTACCGCTACGACCTCCATCGCGACGGCCATCAGGAGGGCAACCAGACCTTCAAACAGGGCGAAATCTGGGGCACTCCCACCGAAAACTTCCTGGTCAGCGAGGACCGGAATTTCCGCCCCACCGACGCCCGGTTCGGCTCCGACGGCGCGCTCTATGTCGCCGACTGGCAGAACGCCATCATCGGCCACATGCAGCACAATATCCGCGACCCCGAACGCGACAAGAAACACGGCCGCATCTTTCGCATGATCCACAAGGGCCGCCCGCTCCAGGCCCCGGTTGCCATCCACGGCCAGCCCGTGAGTAAGCTGTTAGAGAATCTCAAGCATCCCGTGGATGGCGTGAGAGAACGCACCCGCGCCGAACTCAGCGGCCGCGATGGCGCGGAAGTCGTCGCCGCCGTGCGCGAATGGGTGAAACAGTTCGATCCCACGAAAGCCGAGCACGCCCATCCGTTGTTAGAAGCGCTGTGGATTCTCCAGCAACACCACGTTCGCGAAAACGTCCTGCTCGAGGCCCTGCTTGAATCACCCGAGCCGCACGCCCGCATCGCCGCCGCCACGGTGAAACACTTCTGGGGTCCCGCCGATCCGACCAAGGGCAAAATCCCGGCGGTCATCGCCGACGTCGAGGAGAAGATCCAGATCAAGGTGCCGGCCCACCTTGCGGGTGAGGCGGCGCGCGCCTACCGCCTCGGCGGACAGGTCTATCACCGCGAGGCGCATTGCGCGACTTGCCACCAGCCGCACGGCAAGGGCCTCGATCCGGTCTATCCGCCGCTCACCGAAAGCCCGTGGGTAACGGGCGACGAGGAACGCCTGATCAAGCTCACCCTCCACGGTCTCTGGGGTCCCATCGAAGTGAACGGCAAGATCTACGATCCCGCCAAGGGCGTGCCGCCGATGACCGCCTTCGAGACGCTGCTCAACGACGAGGAGGTCGCCGCCGTGCTCACCTACGTGCGCAACTCCTGGGGCAACAAGGCCCCGCCGGTGAAACCCGAGACCGTGAAAAGAGTCCGTGAAGCGACCAAGGATCGTTCAACGTTCTGGAAGCCCGAGGAGCTTCTCAAGGATCATCCGATGAAGTGAAACCCCGACACACCCGAATATGAAAGCACTCCGCCTGATTCTCGCCTCACTGTTCGGCAGCGCGCCGCTCCACGCCACGGCCATTGTCTATCAGGGCGATGCCGGTCCCGGCCAGGGGAAGCACATCGTCTTCCTCGCCAGCGATCACGAATACCGCGCGGAGGAAGCGTGTCCGGCGCTTGCCCGGATTCTCGCGAAGCATCATGGATTCAAATGCACCGTCGTCTTCGGCGTGGACAAGGATGGTTTCATCGAGGCGGGTTCCTCGCGCGTCTCCGGACTCGAGGCGCTCGAAAAGGCGGATCTCTTCGTCATCTTCGCGCGTTTCCTCAATCTGCCCGATGAGCAGATGGCGCACATCGTTTCCTACCTCGACCGCGGCGGCCCGGTGGTCGGCCTGCGCACCTCGTCGCACGCGTTCAAGATCCCCGGCGGATCGAAATATGCGAAATACGATTTCAAGTCGAAGGCCGCGGACTACGAGAACGGCTTCGGCCACCAAATCCTCGGCAACACTTGGGTGGGCCACTACGGTACGAATCACAAGCAGGGCACCCGCGTCACCACCGTGCCGGAACAGCGCGGTCATGTGATTCTGACAGGCGTGGGTGAATCCGCGTTCTGCCACGCCGGCGCCTATGTCGGCAAGGCGGCCCCTGATTTCACGGTGCTGGCCATGTCCCAGCCGCTTGTCTCGATGGACCCCGGTGCGGAGGCGGACGCCTCGAAGCCGCCGATGCCCTGCACCTGGACCCGCCACTACGCGGCGAAGGATGGCACGAAACACCGCGTTTTCCACAGCACCCAAGGTGCTTCCGAAGACATCGCCGATGCCAGCTACCGCCGCCTCATCATCAACGGCATCCTCTGGGCCGCCGGGATGGAGAAGGACATCAAGGCGGATCTCGACATCTCCTTCGTCGGCCCTTACCAACCGGGCACTTTCTCCTTCGGCGGTTACGCGCGCCAGGTGAAACCGTCCGACCTCGCCGGATGGGATGCGCCCATCATGCCGGACCGTCCGAGGAAGGATGCGGAGGGGAAGAAGGCGAAGTGATCGCCCAAGTGGATGAAATGCCGACGACGGCATGACCTTGGAAGCCGTTTGGCCGGGCGGCGGACCGGTGGAGACGAAGCACAGCCACTCCCAGCTCCGCCAATGCCATGGGCCCGTCCGTGAGTTCCCTCGTTGCGGAAATCACTTCCCCGCGGGGGCCGCCACGCCTACACCGCGCACGTGTCCTGGTTGCTGCTGTCCATCGCCTCGGCGTTTCTGTTAGGGCTGTATGACTACTTCAAGAAAGTGGCGCTGCAGGGCAATGCGGTGATGCCCGTGCTGTTCGGCGGCGTGGCGGCCGGGGCCTTGGTGTGGCTGCCCTTCGTGCTGTGGTCCGCCCTCGCTCCGGAATCACTGCCATCGGATTTCCTGCATGTGACCGGCCTGCCGTGGCGGGTTCATGGGCTGCTCTTCGCCAAAGCGGCGCTGGTGGGCGCGTCGTGGCTGTTCGGCTATTATGGACTGGAATCGCTGCCGCTCTCGATCGCCTCGCCGATCCGCGCGACCGCGCCGTTGTGGACGATCCTGATGGCGATTGTTTTCATGGGCGAGACACCGGACGCCAGGCAATGGACCGGCATGGCGGTGATCCTCGTTTCGTTTTTCGCCTTCACCGCCGTGGGGCGGCGCGAGGGTTTCCGCTTCGAGGCGAACAAGGCGGTGCTGCTCATCATCATGGCCACGCTGCTCGGCGCGGCATCGGCGTTGTATGACAAACATCTGCTGCAGCGTGAAAACCTGGCGCCCGGAGTGGTGCAGGCGTGGTTCTCGATCTACACCGCGTTGCTGATGATCCCGCCGATGTGGCTTTGGTTGGCCAAAGCGGATCGCAGCCGCTTCGAGTGGCGTTGGACGATTCCGGTGATCGGCGTGACGCTGTTGCTTGCGGATATCCTCTATTTCACCGCCATCGCCCAACCGGATGCGCTGATCTCGCTGATCTCACCGGTTCGCCGCACCTCGGTGGCGGTTTCGTTTCTGTTAGGCATCGTGCTGTTGCGCGAGACCCGCGTGCTGGCGAAGTCGCTTTGCGTGGCAGGCATCCTCGCCGGAGTGCTGCTGCTGGCCTGATCAGTAACAGTAGCCGGGATGGTAATAACCGCCGCCATGGTAATGGTGGGATCCGTGGCTGTCAGCAATGGCGTAACCGATGAGTCCCGCGGCGGCCACTCCGGCGACGGCGACGGCGGGATCGACGGTTTGCACCGGACGGCCGTAGGGATCATAGGTGGTGACGCAGCCCACGCTCGAAGCGCCGAACGCCAGAACAAGTGGCAGCGCGACAAGGCGGAAGCGGCGGGTGGCTGGCAATTTCGTTTTCACACGGGTATGGACGGCCGGGACCGGCGGATATTCAATCGCGTTTTTCAGGGGATTTTGTAGCGCCCGCGGCCTCATCGCGGCGGATCTTGCCACTGGCGGTGAGCGGCAGCGATGGGACGAGGGAAACCCGCGCCGGGATCTTGTAAGGTGAAAGCCGGCCACGGCACCAAGCGACCAGCGCGCGAGGGTCGGGATGCGAGCCGGCGGCGGGAATGACTTCCACCGCAGGCACCGAGCCGAGCACCGCGTGGCGCACCCCGAAGACCCGGCAACGCTCCACCTCCGGGTGCCTTTCGATCACTGCCTCCACTTCCTCCGGGAAAACCTTCATGCCGCTCACATTGATCACGCTTTTCTTCCGGCCGCGGATGAACACGCGCCCGGCGGCATCGGTTTCCGCGAGATCACCGGTGGGAAACCAGCCGGCCACGCAGACTTCGGCGGCGGTTTGCCATGGCGAAAGGTAGGCATCGAACATCCCCGGACCCTTCACCCAGAGTTCGCCCACCCTGCCGGCGGAAACGGGGACGCCCTCCTCGTCACGGAGTTCCACGTCATAGGCGGGCAGCGGTCGGCCGACGGCGGTGGGCTCCTCTTCGGCACCACCGGTGTTGAGGAGCGGCAGGCCGATCTCGATGATGCCGAGGCCCTGGACCAGCGGCTTGCCGAAACGGGAGGCGAAGGCAGCAGCCGTCGCCGCCGGGAGCGGTGCGGCGGTGCTCACGGCCAACCGAAGCTGCGGCCAGCGGTAGTCGCCATTGTCCGCCGCCAGCAGCGCGTAGTGGAACGGCGAACCATAGATCACCGTCGCGCCCGAACGTTTCGCCAAGTCGAGAACCTGGGTGGCGAGGTGGTCCTCGCCAATCACCGTGCAGGCACCGTGATAAAGATAAAGGATGATCGAAACGGCGAAGTGGTGGGCCATCGGCAGCATCCACAACACCCGGTCGCCCGGGCAGATGCCCAGCGCGGCGTTGGCCGAGACCACCCGCTCCTCCAACCGCCGGTGGCTGAGAATCACGCCCTTGCTGCGCCCGGTGGTGCCGGAGCTGAAACGGATGAACGCCGGATCCAGCGCGGTGAACTCCGCCTCGCGCGCGAAGTCGGGTTCGCCAAGGTCCAACCAGGCCACGCCATCGAGGCTGGTAATCTCCGCCGCCTCGTGCCGTCGCCACGCGATCCCGCGGCCTAACAGCACCGCGTGCGGTCCGGTGCGCTCTAACAGTTCGGCGCGCTCGTCGGCAGTGAGTTCGTCCGCCACCGGCACCAGACAGGCACCGGTTTTCAAAATCGCCAGCGCCAGCACGATGTAATCCACGCCGCTGTGACACGCCAGCCCGATGCGCGGCACGCCTCCACGCCGGAAAGCCGGCAGCCCGCGCAAGACGCCGGCCACCTGCGAAACCCGGTCCAGCAACTCGCCGTATCCCAGCACCACCCCGTCCGCCATGAGCGCCGGACGCTCGGCGGATGCGCGCATGGCGATGCGGTCCACGATGTTCATCGCCATGCGTGTATCGGTCCGCCGCGCTGGCGGCAAGCGCCGCGGCGGGACGGCACTCGTGGGCGGGGGCGTGGATTTTCTGGGCGGTTCGCGTTTTTCAGCATTGCCGGATATTTCAGGTTTGTTAAAAACCCGCGGTCAGGGGCGTGAAAACCGGCTTTGCGTCTCCCTGGCCGGTTGTTTACCCACGCGCACGTGTCCGAACCCCTGAAAGTCCTCATCGCCTGTGGCGGCACTGGCGGCCACCTGTTTCCCGGCATCGCCGTGGCCGAGGCCCTGCGCGCCCGGGGGCATCAAGTAAAGCTGCTGATTTCCCGCAAGAAGGTGGATGCCGAGGGCTCGGCGAAGTACGCGCACCTCGATTTCGCAACCGTCCCCGCCGTGGCCAAGCCGCCGACCTTTTCGCCGCGGATGCTGCCGTTTCTGTGGAACCTCTGGGGCTCGATCCGCCAGTGCCGGGGCATCATCCGGGACTTCGGCGCGGACGCGGTGCTCGGCATGGGCGGATTCACCTCGCTGCCGCCGGTGTATGCCGCGCACAAGCTCGGGCTGAAGACCTTCGTGCATGATTCCAACGCCCGCCCCGGCCGCGCGAACATCCTGACGAGCCGCTTCTGCAGCCGCGTGTTTCTCGGGCTCGATGCCGCCAAGGAGTTTTTCCCGCGTCGCGAAACGGTGACGACCGGCACGCCGGTCCGCCCGGAAATCCTGAATGCGCCCGAACGCGCCGAAGCCGCGAAACGCTTCGGCCTCGATCCGGAAAAGACCACCATCCTCGTCACCGGCGGCAGCCAGGGCGCGCGCCGCCTCAACGAACTCTGCGCCGAAGCCTCGTCGCTGCTGCCAGATGGCACCCAGGTGCTTCACATCGCCGGCGCGCTGGACTTCGAACGCGTGATGGAAATCACCAAGGGCCGGGAAAACCACCACGTCCTCGGTTTCTGCGACCAGATGCCCTCCGCCTATGCCGTCGCGGACCTGATCATCGCCCGCTCCGGAGCCTCCAGCCTCACCGAGATCGCCGTCGCCGGCCAACCGTCGATCCTCGTCCCCTACCCGTTTGCCGCGGACGATCACCAAACGCGAAACGCAGAGGTGTTCGCCGAAGCCGGAGCCGCCAAGCTCATCCAGGAACGCGATCTCGATGCCGCGAAACTCGCCGCTCTCGCCACTTCCATCCTCCGGGACTTGCCAACCTACAAGCGCATGGCAAAAGCCGCCCGCGACCTCGCCGTGCCGGACGCCGCCGCCCGCGTGTGCGATGCCATCGAAGCCAGCCTTGCCCGACCATGACCGAACTCACCAAACGCCTCACCGATCCCGCCCAGCCGCTGCGCGTCCACCTCATCGGCGTCGCAGGCTCGGGCATGAGCGGGCTCGCGCTGCTGCTCATGGGCATGGGCCACCGCGTGAGCGGATCGGACCGCGTCACCACGGCGGAGACCGAGCGCATGCAGGGCCTCGGCCTGGAGTTTTCCACTCCCCACACCGCCGAAGCTGTTAGAGGCGCGGACATCGTCGTTTTCTCCTCCGCCATCAAACCGGAAAACCCGGCCTACGCCGCCGCCGTCGATCTCCGCATCCCGCTCTACCGCCGGGCCGAATGCCTCGCCGCCATCCTGCACGCGCGCAAGGGCATCATCATTTCCGGCACCCACGGCAAGACCACCACCTCGTCGATGACCGCCCACATCCTGCGTGAGGCCGGCCTCAAACCCAGCCACTACGTCGGCGCGGAAATCCCCATTCTCGGCTCCAACGCCAACTGGTCCGACCACGGCGAATACATGGTCGCGGAAGGCGATGAAAGCGATGGCACGCTCGCCCTCTACCGCCCCCAACACTCGGTCATCCTCAACATCGAGGCCGAGCACCTCGATTTCTACCGCGACCTCGACCACATCCGCGAAATCTTCACCGCCCTCGCCGAGAAAACCCGGGGGAAACTCGTCTATTGCGCCGAGGATCCCGTCGCCCACGAGCTCTGCGCCACTCGCGAAAACGCCGTCTCCTACGGCTGGGAGGATGCCGACTACACCGCCACCGACATCCGCGATCTCAAGGGCTCCTCCGCCTTCACCGTCAAACGCGGAGGCGAACTGTTAGGGGATATCGAACTCGGCATCCCCGGCCACCACAACATCCTCAACGCGCTGGCCGCCATCGCGCTGGCCGACAGCTGCGGCGCGGATTTCCCGCTCGTCGCCCGCGCGCTCTCGACCTTTGCCGGAGCCAAACGCCGCTTTGAAACCAAATACCTCTCCGCGAACCACCGCATCGTGGACGACTACGGCCACCATCCTTCCGAACTCGCCGCCACGCTCCAAACCGCGCGCTCGCTCAAGCCGCACCGCGTCGTCGTCCTGTTCCAACCGCACCGCTACACCCGCACCCAGGCGCTCGCCGATGACTTCGGCAAGGTCCTCCAGGCCGCCGACCTGGTTTTTCTAACAGACGTCTATCCGGCGTCGGAAAAACCCATCGAAGGCATCTCCGGCCAGACGATCGTCGATGCGATGAAACGCCACGGCGACGTGCCGGCCACCTATCTTCCCGATCTCACCACCGCCCACCACGCCGTCGGCAACGCCCTGCAAACCGGCGATCTTCTCATCACACTCGGCGCGGGCAACGTCCACGAGGCGGGCACCCGCATCGCCGCGGACCTCAAGATACTGGAGGAAATGAAAAACCTCATGCCCGCCGGCGAGATCGACGGCAGGCTTTACGAGCCGATGGGCAAGCACACCACCCTGCTCGTCGGCGGTCCGGCGCAGTTCTGGATGGAGCCGCACAGCTTCTATGGCTTCGCCTTCCTCGTCGGCTACTGCCGCGAGCGCGGCATTCCCGTTCGAGTGGTCGGCCGCGGTTCCAATCTCCTGGTCCGCGACGGCGGCATCCGCGGCGTGGTCATCCATCCCACGGGCGGCGCGTTTTCGGACATCACGCTCGGCACCCGTGGCGAAATCACCGCCGGGGCCGGCGTGCGGCTCAAGAAGCTCGCCTCCTTCGCCGGCGGCAGCGGCATCGGCGGCTTCGAGTGGATGGAAGGCATCCCCGGCAACGTCGGCGGCGCGCTGCGCATGAACGCCGGCGCCATGGGCATTGAAACCTTCGATCAGGTGGTGCGCGTCACCTTCCTCGACGAGGACGGCGTCATCCGCACCCGCGAGCGCGAGGAAATCATCGCCCACTACCGCAACGTGCCGGAACTGCGCCGCAACTTCGCCCTCCAAGCCGTTTTCAAGGGCAAGCCCGACAAACCGGAAAACATCAAACAACGCTGGGACGAGTCCCGCGAGAAGCGCAAGAACTCCCAGCCCGTCAGCGCCTCCGCCGGCTGCACCTTCAAGAACCCCTCCGAAGTGCCCGCCGGTTTGCTCATCGACTCGCTCGGCCTCAAGGGCTCCGTCTCCGGCAATGCCGAAGTCTCCGCCGTCCACGGCAACTTCCTCGTCAACCGCGGCGGCGCCACCGCCCGCGACATCCTCAACCTCATCGAATCCATCCGCCAAAAAGCCCGCGAGGAACGCGGCATTGATCTTGAAACCGAAGTGAAGATCCTCGGCGAGGAAGAACCCTCATTCTAACAACAGTCAGACAAGTCCGACCCGTCAGACCGGTCCCAATCATCATGCCACTTGAATCGAAAAAAATAGCCGTCCTCATGGGCGGCCCCGGTTCCGAGCGCGAGGTCTCTCTCGCGTCCGGCAAGGCCGTGCTCAAGGCCCTGTCCGGCCTCGGGCTCGATGCCACCGGTGTGGATGTCACCGGCCACTCCATCGCTTTGCCCGCTGGCACGGATCTCGCGTTCAACGTCATCCACGGCACCTTCGGCGAGGATGGGGAACTCCAGGCGCAACTCGAAGCGCTCGGTATCCCCTACACCGGCGCGGGTGTGGAAAGCAGCCGCCGCGCTTTTGACAAGAATCTTGCCAAGGCCGCCTTCACCGCCGCCGGCGTGCCCACGCCCAAGGCCGAGATTCTCGACGTTTCCAAGGGCCCGCAACTGCCGTCGTTTCCCGCCCCCTTCGTGGTCAAAGCCCCGCGCCAGGGTTCCAGCGTTGGCGTCCACATCATCAAGGATCCCGCCAAGGCCGGCGCCGCCATTGAGGACGCCGCGCAATATGGCGACGACATCCTCGTCGAGGAATTCGTCGAAGGCATGGAACTCACCGTCGCCATTCTCAACGACCAAGCCTTGCCCATCGTTCATATCATTCCTCCGGAGGGCGAATATGATTTCTCCAGCAAGTATCCCTGGCTCTCCGGCGGCAAGGGCTCGCAATACGCCTGCCCCGCCGATCTCAACGGGGAATCCACCCGCGCCGTCCAGCAGGCCGCGCTCGCCGCGCACCGCTCGCTCGGCATCGAGATCTACTCGCGCGTCGATGTTCTGTTAGACAAACACGGCCGGCCCTTCGTGCTGGAAGCCAACACCATTCCCGGCATGACGGAGACCAGCCTGCTACCCAAAGCAGCAGCCGCCGCCGGCATTCCCTTCGCGCAACTTTGCCTCACCATAGCCGAGTTATCCTATCAGCTTCGCGAAACCAGAATCCAGAGACCAGAAACCAGATAAGAAAAATCACCGAGCGAAGCTCTCTTCCTCTGGTCTCTGGAGTCTGGCCTCTCACATCTCCCCAGCCCCATGAAACGCAAAACCACCCGCCACCGCCGCTCCACCCACCGGAACGTCCTCGAGGTCCGCGTGATGTCGCCGCGCATCGCGTGGTTCGGCTTTCTGCGTTTCGTCGGTTCGGCCTTCAAGCTCTCGCTCGTGCTTGCCGCCATCACCGGCATCGGCTGGGGCGTCTGGTGGGGCGTGAGGCATGCGTTCCATCAGAATCCGGATTTCCGCCTGCAAGTCATCGACCTCAATCCCAATCCGGTGCTCGACGAACTCGGCGCGGCCGCCGCCGCCGGCATCCGCCTTGAGGAAAGCCCCAGCCTCTTCGACATCGATGTCTCCGAGTGCGTCTCGCGTTTGAAAGCCCTGCCCAGCCTCACGGACGCCCGCATCGAACGCCAGCTGCCCGGCACGCTTGTCATCCGCGTGCTGCCGCGCACCGCCAAGGCATGGCTCGCCACCGATGGCAAGCCCGCCACCCGCAACCCCGGCGGCCTGCTCGTGGACGACAAGGGCGTCGCCTTCACCTGCCCGGAGCGACTCGCCGAATCCGTCGCGCTGTTGCCCGTGATCGAACTCAAGGCGAACGCCGAGCATCCCGTCGTTGCGGGGAAACCCGTCACACATCCGGAACTCGACCCTTGTTTCCTGCTGCTCGATTCCGCGCGCGAGGCCGATCCGCAAGCCTCGCAATGGATCGACTCGATCCGCCAGGCAAACGCGTGGTCGCTCGAACTCGTCACCCGCCAGGGCACGCGCGCCACGTTTTCGCTCGGCGAGCATGCACGCCAGATCGAAAGCCTCCGCGCCGCTCTCGACCACGCCGGGGAAAAGGGATATGTACTCGACACCATCAACCTGATTCCCAAATACAACATCCCCGTCACCCTGAGCACCGGCACCGCCCCGCCACGCGCCGTGCCGGTTTCCCCCAATCACGCCGCGCCTTCCCCGGACAAACGCCGCGCCCGCGATCTCGATTCCCTCCTCAACCGCAACTGATCCCACCGCTCCCTTCATGTCGCGCCGCACTAAAATCCACGTCGGTCTCGAAATCGGCACCAGCAAGACCTGCATGGTGGTCGGCGAGGTGAAGGCCGATAGCGCCGTGAAAATCCTCGGCATCGGGGAAACCAAGAGCGCCGGCGTCCGCAAGGGCGAGATCTTCGATTTCAACCAGGCCCGCGCCTGCCTGAAGGACGCGCTGGCCAAGGCCGAGGACGCCAGCGATGTGGAAATCGGCAGCGTGTTCCTCTCCGTCACCGGTTCCCATATCCAGGGCGTCAACAACCGCGGCACTTTCCGCCTGCCCGATGGCGAACCGATCGTCGCCCCCGAGCACGTCGAGGAAGCCCGCACCATCGCCCGCGATGTCCACATCCCGCAGGACCACGTTTATCTGCATCCGATCATCCGCAACTACTGGCTCGACGGACTCGAACAATCGACAACCCCCGTCGGCCTCTTCGGCAAGACCGTCGAGGCGGACTTCCACGTCGTGCACGGCATCGGCACGCGCATCCAGAACAGCATCAAACTCGTCCGCGAAATGCCGCTCGAGGTGGACGATATCGTGTTCGCCCCGATCGCCACGGCGCAGATGGCTCTCGACCGCGAACAACGCGAGAGCGGAGCGCTCGTCATCGACATCGGCGGCGGCACCACCGATTACGCGCTCTACCTTGGCGGCGTGATCTCCGCTTCCGGCTGCATCCCCGTGGGCGGCGACCATGTGACCAACGACATCCACCTCGTCACAGGCCTGCAGTTTTCCAAGGCCGAGCGGCTCAAGATCACCGAAGGCGACGCCTCGGCCGATCCCTCGCGCTCGGTGGGCACCGCCCGCCTCACCGATGATCGCGGCTTCGCCGAAGTCGAGGTCAGCCGCGCCGTGCTCAACGAAGTGATCCGCCAGCGCCTTGAGGAAACCCTGCGCCTCGTCCACCAGCGCCTGCCGCAGGGTGCCGTGGACAACATCGGCGCGGGCATCTATCTGACCGGCGGCACCAGCCTGATGCGCGGCTTCAGCGAACTCGCCTTCGATGTCTTCGGCCGCGACATCTATCGCCCCGAGATTCCGGAAATCAGCGGCGTGCAGGCCAGCTTCCGCGATCCGCGCTACGCCACCGCCATCGGCCTCATCCGCTACGCCCAGATCCTCGAAACCGAACGCTCCACGCCTCCTGGCATGTTTGGCAAAATCGCCCGCCTCTTCTGGCCCTTCGGAAGATAGGGGATCGTGGATCGTGGATCGTAGATCATCACACCACAGCACCTCATCTTCTATCCATTATCTGCAACCCACGATCACCTGTCTTTCATCCCCCATCCACAATCTACAATCCACTATCAACGATCCTCTTCCCATGATCCCCTACTCCCGCGATCCCCACCAAGTCATCCCACCATCCTCCGTCAAAATCATCGGCCTCGGCGGCGCGGGGGCGAACATGCTCGAACGCATCGCCCTCGACGGCATGGAAGGCGCGGAGTTGCTGGCGCTCAATACCGACGTGCGAACCCTCGGATCCTGTCTTGCAAAGGAGAAACTCCAGCTCGGCGTGAACCTCACCAAGGGTCTCGGTGCCGGCGGCGATCCGGAACTCGGCCACCAGGCCGTGCTTGAGGCCGAGGACGCCATCCGCGCCTCAGTCAAAGGCCGGCGCATTGTTTTCCTCTGCGTGGGCCTCGGCGGCGGCACCGGCTCCGGCGCCGCTCCCATCGTCACCCGCATCGCGCGCGAGGAAGGGGCCTTCGTCGTGGTTTTCGCCACCATGCCCTTCGCCTTCGAGGGCAAGCGCCGCCGCGACCAGGCCGAGACCTCGCTCAACGAACTCGCCGTGCTCTCCAACGCGCTCGTCACTTTCGATAACAACCGCATGGGCGAACTCGTGCTCGCCAAGCAGGGCATCCACGAAGCCTTCGTCGCAGCGGACCACATGATCTCGGAGTCGATCAAGGCGGTGATCCGTCTGGTCATCCGCCCCGGTCTCATCAACGTCGGCCTTGACGACCTGATGAGCGCCTTGCGCACCACCCGCTCGCGCTGCCTCTTCGGCTCCGGCATCGCCAATGGCAAGGACCGCGCCGCCAAGGCCCTGCGCAACGCGCTCGCCAGCCCGCTGTTGGACCAAGGCTCGCTGCTCAAGGACGCGCAGACCGTGCTCGTCCACCTCAGCGGCGGCGAGGATCTCACGCTGTTTGAAATCGAGCTGCTCATGCAGCGCCTTCAGAAGTTCGTCCCGGAGCACGCCCACGTGCTCTTCGGCGCGGCGGTCGATCCATCCATGGGCGACTCGCTCTCGCTCACGCTCATCAGCGCGCTGCCCGAGGATTCGCTGGCCATGGCTCCGCGCGAGTCGCTCAGCCGCGCGGCCAAGGACGAACTCGATCCCAGCCAAGGCTACACCCCGCCGGCCGCCAGCAAGCCTAGCCCACCGGAACCACCGCCGCTGCCCGATTTCTCCGATATCAAGGATCCAGAACCGGAACCCGAACCGACCCCTCCACCATCGGCGAAACCCGAACTCGCCTCGCCCTCGTCGAAACTCCGCAAGGCCATCGCCGCAGCCGCGGCAGAGGACATCCCTTCGCTTTTCGATGACGACCGGCCCTTTGCCGAACCCGAAACGGAAAAACCCGCTCCCGCGTCGACCCATGCGCCGGAGCCGGTCGAGGCCAACCTCGAGGACGAAGACGACGATTGGACCGTCGATGTTCCCGAAACACCCAAGGCCACCGTCGCCGAGTTTGTGTCCGTGGCCAAGGAGGAGCCGCAACCGGAAGAACCGGCCACCGCTCCGAGCTTCGGCGCTTCAGAGCCGGACCCCACGCCGATCGAGGACGATGAGGACTTCGATGGACCCGACCTCGAATCTTCCGGTTTCACCCCTATCCCAAGGCGCCGCCCGGCCGGTGTCGCCCCATGGACCAGCTCCAAGGGCACGAAAAACGTGACTCTCGGCGTGTCGCCCGCCGCACCGGAACCCACCGCACCCGAGCCCGAGGCCCCGAAACTCAAGCTCGGCATCAAGACTCCCGGCTCGCCCTCCGAACTCGGCCTGGACTCCGCTCCGCGCGGCCGCTTCGAAGGCGAAAACCCCAACGTTTTCGAAGGTGAGGACCTCGACCTCCCGCCATTCCTCCGCAAGAAGAAATGAACCCGCTCGAACGCCACGAAATCCCCGGAGCCGTCACCGCCCTCGCCGGCAAGGGCGGACTGCCTGCCGTGCAGGTTGACTCCGCCCGTTCCACCGCCGTCATCTACCAGCATGGGGCGCATGTTGCCTCCTGGGTGAAGAAGGATGGGCCGCCGGTGCTGTTTCTCAGCGGCTCCAGCGACTTCCTGCCGGACAAGCCGATCCGCGGCGGTGTGCCGGTCATTTTCCCGTGGTTCGGCGCTCGTGAGGGTCATCCATTCCACGCCACCGCCCGCCTTGCCGATTGGGATCTTTCCGAATCCCTGCTGCTTGATGGCGGCGATGTGCGGCTGCGTTTCTTGCTGCCGGGTGACGACGATCTCCGGGTTTCGTTCGTGGTCACCGTCGGCGAATCGCTGCGCATGGAGCTGACCGTCATCAACCGCGGCACGGCGGATTTCACCTTTGAAAACTGCCTGCACACCTACTTCACCGTCGGCGACATCCACCGCACCGAAGTCCGCGGCCTGCAGGGCGTCAGCTACCTCGACAAGCTCCTCGACCGCGTCCTCACCGAGGAACAGCAAGCCATCCGCTTCACCGCGGAAACCGACCGCATCTATCAGAATACGGAGGCCACCACCGAGATCGCCGACGCCGCCCTCGGCCGCCTGATCCGCATCCGCAAGTCCGGTTCGCTCTCCACCGTCGTCTGGAACCCGTGGATCGACAAAGCCAGGAACATGCCCGACTTCGGCGACGAGGAATACCTCGGCATGGTCTGCGTGGAATCCGGCAACGTCCGCGAGCACGCCATCACCCTGGCTCCTGGCGCGAGCCACACCCTCGCCGTCGAAATCGATACGCGGGAGCTGGTTTGAAATTCCCGGCGCAAAGTCCGCGTTTTGCTGGTCGGGGCGGCGTTTGCTTTTCATGCTGCCGCCGACCTTTACGACCATCCCATCGACACCCATGAAAATTCCGTCACTGCTCGTTTCCGTTTCCACCGCCATCTGTTGCGCCTCATCCGGACTCGCCGCGGAGGCGCTGACGATGCGCTCGCTGTTCAACGGCACCGACCTGACCGGCTGGAAGGGCGAGGGCTATGTGATCGAGGACGGAGCCATTACCTGCACGCCCAAGGGCAGAAACCTGATCACCGAGGAAACCTTCGCGAACTACGTGCTCGATTTCGAGTTCAAGCTCACGCCCGGCGCGAACAACGGTCTCGGCATCCACTATCCCGGCACCGGCGATGCCGCCTACACCGGCATGGAAGTCCAGGTGCTCGATAGCACCCACCCGAAATACAAGGATCTGAAGGACTATCAGTTTCACGGCGGTCTCTACACGCTCAAGGCCGCCAAACAGGGCGCGCTCAAACCGGTGGGCGAATGGAACCAGCAGCGCGTGACCGTGATGGGCGACAACGTGAAGGTCGAACTCAACAACGAGGTGATCCTGCGCGCCGACCTCAACGAGCTTTCCAAATTCAACCCGAAGCACGAGGGCGTGAAGCGTCGCTCCGGCCACATCGGCTGGCTGGGCCACGGCGACAAGGTTTCCTATCGCAAGATCCACATCGGCGAACTGCCGCCCGTCGCCAACGAGGATGGCGTGAAGGCGGCCGGTTTCACCAGAATCTTCGACGGCAAATCGCTCGCCGGATGGAAACACACGCCGGACACCACCAACTGGAAAGCCGCCAACGGCGTGCTCAAGCACAACGGCAAGACCGGCGCGATCAACGATCTGTGGACCGAGAAATCCTACAAGGATCTCACGCTGGTCTTTGATTGGCGCTGGAGCGGACGCGGGCCTAACAAAAACCAGCCGGTCGTGCAACCGGACGGCACCAACAAGGGGCAGACCGAGATCGAGGAACTCGACAGCGGCGTCTATCTGCGCGGCAACAGCAAGAGCCAGGTGAACCTCTGGAACTGGACCGTCGGCTCCGGCGAGGTGTACGGCTATCGCACAGATGGCAAGATGCCCGCCGAGGTGAAGGCCGGAGTCACTCCCAAAACCAAGGCCGACAAGCCGCTCGGCGAATGGAACCGCATGATGATCACCATTCAGGGCGATTCCCTCAGCGTCACGCTCAACGGTCAGGAAGTCATCAAGAACGCGAAACTTCCCGGCATACCGGAAAGCGGCCCGATCGGCTTCCAGCATCACGGCTCGGCCATCGACTTCGCCAACGTCTGGATCAAGGAGTTGTAAGCTTCATGGCAGGGACCGACCGGGCGGTCCGTGAGAATGGCAAGCGAATGGCTGGCCGTTGTGTGGTCATCAGGCGCTTCATCGTCGGTTTCATTCTCCACGCATTCGCCGGACTGCCCGGTATCAGGTCGGTAGCTGCCGTCGTTCGGCAAACAATGAAGCCACGCGGTGACGTTTCCGCGAAGGCGTAGTTGTTGGAAGGACTTGAGCCGCTATGGTGAGCGCGTGTCCGGTTTCCCCCGCCGGCGCATTCCCCCACATCGCATGAAAAGCAACTCCTCCCCCCGGGTTGCGGGATCGCGCGGCATTACGCTCATCGAGCTGTCGGTCGTCGTCGTCGTCCTGCTTCTGGTCATCACCATCATGTTCATCGGCGCCAGCGCGTGGAAGCGCGGCAGCGACCGCGCGGGCTGCGTGCTGAACCTCCGCAGCGTGCAGGTGGCGGCGCGTTCCTATCAGAATCTCTACGGCTACCAATACGGCGGCCGGCCCTACGCCGAATATGGCACTCAGGACATCGCGCGGCATCTGTTCGAGAAAGGCTACATCGAGCAAGGGCTTTACGACCAAGCCCGCGGAGTGGAACCCTGTCCGGGCGGAGGAAGTTACAGCACCACGGCCGCCGATGTGTTTCCGATGCCAGGCCAGCTTTACCTGCAATGCTCACTCTCCGCGCCGGACGCTCACGCGCCGGACGCCGCCACCAGCGCGGACTGGTGAGATGCCAATCCCGGTGCTTTTGCTGCTATTACTTTTCCTGCGCGGTCCATACTTGCAGCCAAAGCAAGCCAGACATTCCGCTTGGCTCCGACGCGGAGAAGCTGTCGCGGAGTAAAAGCTGTTACCTTTTACGCAATTCCTGCTTGACGTCACGCGCCCGCCGCGCTTAGAGTCCCCGCCATGGCCAAGCGGCGATGGATTGTTCCGTGGACGGGTTCCGAGGTGAAGCCGGCGATTTACCACTGCATCTCGCGCGTGGTGGAGCGGCGTTTCGCTCTGGGCATGGAT
>Ga0315904_10002152_pt1 | contig 30751 bp, 26 predicted proteins | sample LakEriMetagenome_6_FD_203529 | JGI IMG/M metagenome (GOLD analysis project Ga0315904, IMG submission 203529) | Freshwater fungal communities from buoy surface, Lake Erie, Ohio, United States - Buoy 12 MA120 | ecosystem: Environmental > Aquatic > Freshwater > Lake | place: USA: Lake Erie, Ohio...
CGGCCATTATCCGCTACGGAAAAGCACAAGCCAATGTGAAGGGTATTCACAATGCTACTGATCAAAGAATTATAGAACTCGGAACGAAAGTCGTTGAACAGAAATACGGAAACTTGTTTCAGATGTACGAGCAAATCGTTGCTGAGAATCCGTACACAACGCCTATGATGATCTACCCCGCAGTGCACTACACGATGGGTGGTCTGTGGGTCGATTATGAGTTGATGACTTCCGTGCCCGGCTTGTATGCGTGCGGTGAAGCAAACTTCAGCGATCACGGGGCTAATCGTTTGGGTGCATCTGCACTCATGCAAGGTCTGGCCGATGGATATTTCGTGTTGCCTTACACTATCGGAAACTATTTGGCTGATGAAATTCGCACCGGAAAAATTTCTACCCAGTCGCCAGAGTTTGATGAAGCGGAGAAGAATGTGCGTAAGCAAATCGACACGTTGCTCAACAACAAAGGAACTGAGCCTGTCGATCACTACCACCGACGTTTAGGTAAAGTGATGTGGGATAAGTGCGGAATGGCACGCAATGAAAAGGGACTCAAGGAAGCGATTGCAGAAATCCAGCAGATACGTAAAGAGTTTTATGCGAATGCCCGCATTCCAAACGAATCGCAATACATGAACACCGAGTTGGCGAAGGCGCTGCGAGTTGCTGACTTTATTGACCTCGGAGAATTGATGTGCTTCGATGCCTTGAATCGTAACGAAAGTTGTGGTGGTCACTTCCGCGAAGAATTCCAAACGGAAGATGGCGAGGCGTTGCGTGATGATGAAGCATTCAAGTACGTTGCCGCATGGGAATGGTCAGGTGATCCATCAGCGCCTAAGCTGAACAAGGAGGAGCTGATTTATGAGAATATTAAGGTGCAGCAGCGATCGTATAAATAGGATTGGAGGGTTTAGGAATGTAGGATTATAGCGTATCTGAGGCATACGAAGCATATAAGTTATTTGAAATAGGAATAAGCATTTTGGTATTCGAGTTTTAGCATTGCATTATGAATGCAAGAGTTGAATACAAGACACCGGTCAAGTCATATCGTGATTTGATTGTTTGGAAGAAATCAGTAGAATTAGTTGAGGATGTGTACATCCTTACAAATGCGTTCTCTTCCAGTGAGAAGTTTGGTCTGACAAGTCAAATGCGCCGAAGCGCGGTTTCTATTCCGTCCAACATTGCAGAGGGTTGGGGTAGAAAACGAACTGGATACTATGTTCAGTTTCTAAGCATAGCTTCGGGCTCACTTGCTGAGTTAGCCACTCAATTGGAGATTTCATATCGATTGGGCTTTTTTGATAGAGATCAATTCAATGTTTTGGAAAATAGAACGAAGGAAATTGGAAAAATGCTTTTCGTATTGATACAAAAATTAGAGACACAAACACAGTATAAAAATTTAAATGGAAATGAGATTGTTTATGCGCACAAGGGTCATTAGCCCTGTAATCCTACAATCCTATAGTCCTACAATACTTTTCTCGCAACCATGAATCTCAAACTCAAAATATGGAGACAGAAAAGCACCTCTGACAGAGGCGCCATCGTCGACTATAATGTCAACAACGTCTCTCCGGACATGTCGTTTTTGGAAATGATCGACGTGCTCAACGATGACCTCGTGAAGAAGGGCGATGACCCTGTTGCATTCGACCACGATTGCCGTGAAGGTATTTGTGGTATGTGCAGCATGTTCATCAACGGTGAAGCTCACGGGCCTAATCGCGGTGTTACGACGTGCCAGCTGCACATGCGCTCATTCAAAGATGGCGACACTGTTTATGTAGAGCCATGGAGAAGCGAAGGCTTCCCGGTCATCAAAGATCTTATGGTGGATCGCGGTGCGTTTGACCGCATTCAGCAGGCGGGTGGCTTCGTTTCGGTCAACACCAGCGGACGTACCATGGATGCGAATGCTATTCCGATTCCAAAGGAAGACGCCGACAAAGCGTTTGATGCGGCAACCTGTATTGGTTGCGGTGCTTGCGTTGCTACTTGTCCGAATGGAAGCGCTATGCTCTTCGTGGGTGCGAAAGTTTCGCAGTTCGCCCTCCTTCCGCAAGGACAAGTGGAGCGTAAAGAGCGTGTGTTGAACATGGTAAAGCAGATGGACGAAGAAGGCTTCGGAAATTGTTCCAACATCGGCGCATGCGAAGTACAATGCCCGAAAAACATTTCTCTGGAAGTCATTGCGCGTATGAATCGCGAGTATCTGACTGCCAACGTGAAGCCTGAGAATTAATATGAACCGCCTTGCTGCCGGTTTTGTCTTGATGTTTTGCTTGCTCTTTACAGCAAGCGTTTCAAGCCAAAACTTCCACTACAGCGCTGCTTCGGGTAGTTCGAATTTCTTTGACATCGTCGAAGAAGCCAACAACTATTTTGCTGAATCCGATATTCCTGAGGAACAACTTTATTCAGACAATGAGTACATCCGATTTAAGCGCTGGGAGTGGTATTGGAGAAGCAGGATAAACGAGGATGGTTCCTTCCCAAATTTAATAGAGCAGAATCGCACGTATCAAAATCTTCAACATGAAGCTGCTCAGCGAGACTTACAGAGCCCATGGGTCAACATCAATCAAACCTATGGTGACGGAGGTTATAATGGAATGGGTCGAGCAACGTCGATTGCTTTTCATCCAACCAATCCTGAAATTTATTATGTAGGCGCTCCTATCGGTGGTATCTGGAAAACTACCGATGGGGGGCTTACGTATAGTGCCCTTGGTGATTCGCTTCCCTATGTAAGCGTTGGCAACATTTGCATTAATCCGCTCAATCCGGACATCATCTACATCACCATCGGCGATCATAACGGTTGGTGGAATTATGGCCTCGGTGTTTACAAATCATTTGATGCAGGTCTTACCTGGGAGCCAACCGGAAACACATCTTACTTTACAAACAATGTCGCTTATTTGCGCATGGTCATTAATCCGAATAATCCGGATGAACTTTACGTTGCGCAAACCAATGGCCTGTATCGAACTCTCGATGGGGGCGTCACGTGGAATGTGGTTCACAGTGGCTCACACATCGACGTTGCACTCAAACCTGGTGTCGATGGCGCTTTGTATTGTGCCACAGACGACTACTGGGGAAGCAGCGAGGTGTATGCGTCGCTCGACCATGGCGATAGTTGGGTGCAGATTACAGATTTTAATCAGACTGCGAATTATCTGCAGATTTCAATTTCTCCCGGGGAGCAGGAATACCTCGGCATTCAGTCGAGTGTAGATGGAAATGAAGATTACTACGCCACTTACAACGGTGGAACCACAGTCGACTACATCGATCTGATGCCGGATGGTGGAGTTCTTTTTACATCACCTGTGAACGCTTCGAAAGTGTATTGTGGATTCATGGTTACACACCAATCGGTGAATGGAGGTCTCAATTGGGAGCAACTCACGGACTGGTATTACACAGGTGAAAGACCTGAGGTGCATGCCGACAACCGTTTCGTTGCCTATCATCCACTGACCAATGAAATTTACTTCTGCAACGATGGGGGTATCTACAAATTCAATGAGGAATCGATGGAGTGGACCGAGCTTACAGCAGGTCTGATCATTACACAGTATTATCGAATAGCGGTATCTCAGACCGACGATATTTTCATGATTGGTGGAACTCAAGATAATGGAGGCCGTAAGCGTATTTCAGCTGATACATGGGGTCCGACAAACGGTGGTGATGGTATGGAAGTGGCCGTCGATTTCGAAGACGAGCAAACGATTTACACCACGTACATCTATGGTCAGCTTTATCGTTCGGACGATCAGTGGGATGAGCAGCAGTACTATGAAATTACGCCTCCCGGATCCGATGGTGGAGACTGGGTAACTCCGTATGTATTGGATCCGCAAGATCCGCACGTAGTTGTGGCGGGCTATAGTGATGTGTTTCGCTCTGATGACCGAGGTGAAACATGGCAACAGCTGAGCTACGATTTGACGGGTGATCCTGATCGAAAGTTGACAGCTGTAGCTATTGCTCCTACCGATCAAGCTACTATCTACGCAGGTCGTGGTTCCATGCTTTACATTACACACGACGCCGGAGAATCGTGGGACAATGAACTGGTTTTGTTAGGAGCCGGTACAGCAGAGATAACCACCATTACCGTTGATCCAAATGATCCGAATGAACTATGGGTAACGCTATCAGGCTATGTAAACGGCAAGAAAGTGTATCACTCAACAGACGCAGGGATTACCTTCAGCAATGTGACATTTAACCTACCCAACATTCCTGTTAATGCTGCTGTGATTGATAAGCAAAGCACTCAGCATGATTTGTATATCGGCACGGATGTCGGTGTGTTTATACTCGATGAAGAAAATCAGACTTGGATGTACTATGGCGCTGGTCTTCCCAATACAATGGTGAGCGATTTGGAAATTCAATACAACACACGCAAGCTGCGCATTGGCACGTTTGGACGTGGCGTATGGGAGAATGATTTGTTCTCGGCGCCCGACTTGTCGACCGTTGCTGAACGAATGGAAGAGAGCTCAACGCTCCAAGTGGCAATCAATCCCGTGAACGATGTATTGCTTCTAAACGTGCACAATCGCACAAATGCGCATGGCGATTTCGTAATCTACGATGCCCAGGGCAAAATAGTGAAGCGAATAAATAGAACGCTGCATGCGGGCCACTATCAGATTGCTGTGCCTACTGAAGAGCTTCCCGGTGGAGCGTATGTGGTAGGGTATGAATCGAACGACACCTCTGTTCAAGGTGTACGTTTTATCAAGCGCTAGTCGTTATCGCGGTCTTCTCGGAAGATGTCGTTCATGATATCACTAAACTCAATGCTGCTGTCCATTACTGTTTTTCCAATGACTGAAAATTCAGCTAATCCGTGCAGCACGAACTCCATCATCATGAGTCGTTCCTCGTCTAAAATACCCGGACAATACTTGTCAACGATTTCATGTAGCACCGGAATACTGTAGAGCACATTTGCATATTCATCGCGCGAATAGTCGATGAGTATCTGCACGTTTTCTGTTACAAGGTGATCGATGATTGGTTGATATGGGTTCTGAATTTTCTTGCGCTTAATGGTTTCCGGACTCGGGAAAATTTGCGGGAATTTTTTGCGAATGGCCATGCCGAGTAAGCGCATCGCAACGAAGTGCGGCCCTTCTTGCTCGCCTTCATACACAAGTTCTACTTTACCTGTAATAGCAGGAACGATAGACATCAGGTCGCCCACGCGCACATGCGTTTTCTTTTCCTTGTTGATGATGGCCCTGCGTTCTGCGCTGCTCACGAGATTTTCCATGGCGCTGATCGTGAGGCGCGCAGAAACACCGCTCTTCTGATCGACATACTCGCTTTCGCGCGCTTCAAAGGCGACCATTTCCACCAATTCACGCATGAAGGGTGACACATTGACACGCTTCAGTTGCTCTTTCGTATGATGCGCTTCCAGCTCCGTTATCTCCATTCCGAGTGCGATGCTTTTCGGATAGTGTGTGATAATTTGACTTTGGATACGGTCTTTCAATGGAGTTATAATACTCCCGCGATTGGTGTAATCTTCCGGGTTAGCCGTAAAAATGAATTGAATGTCGAGCGGCAGTCTTAATTGAAACCCTCGAATTTGAATGTCACCTTCTTGCAAAATATTGAAGAGCGAAACTTGAATTCGCGCTTGTAAATCGGGCAATTCGTTGATGACGAATATGCAGCGATGACTACGCGGAATCAAACCGAAGTGTATCACACGTTCATCGCTGTAGGCGAGTTTCAGATTGGCTGCTTTGATCGGGTCGATGTCGCCAATCAAGTCAGCAACACTAACATCGGGTGTGGCGAGCTTCTCTACATATCGCTCGGTGCGATGCATCCAGCGTATAGGAGTCAAATCACCATGTTCTTCCAAAATGTCTTTTGCGGTATGGCTCAGCGGTTGAAACGGATCATCGTTTAGTTCGCTACCGGCAACACACGGAATCCATTCATCGAGTAGTTCGGTGAGTGTGCGAGCGATGCGCGTTTTTGCCTGACCACGTAAACCGAGTAGGTTCATGCTGTGTCCGCTGAGTATGGCGCGCTGCACATCAGGCAGTACGGTTTCATCGTAACCAATTATCCCTTTGAATGGATTGCTTCCGCGCTCCATATGGCGAATCAAATTGGCGCGCAGTTCTTCCTTCATGGTTTTCGGGGAGTAGCCTGCCTGCTTTAATTCGCCGAGGGTTTGTATGCTGGTGTGTTTCATTTCTGTGTCAGATTCGTTTTTTACGATTGCGCTCGTAATCGCTCAATATGCTGTCTCCAAGTCCGTCAAGTCCTGTGAATAGCGCCTTTCCGCCATTGGCTTCGGTGAAGTCTTCAATGAATTGCTGCAAGTAACTGTCTTGCGCAATCATGAACGTGGTAATCGGAATTTTCTTCTTCCGGCATGCACGCGCCAGATTGAGGCATTTGCCGGTTATATAAGGGTCGAGCCCGAATGAGTTTTTATAGTACTGTCCGTTTTCCTTGAGGCAAGAAGGCTTGCCGTCGGTAATCATGAAAATCTGTTTGTTGCCCGAGCGCTTGCGGCGTAATATTTCCATGGCGAGTTCAAGGCCTGCAACCGTGTTGGTGTGATAGGGCCCCACTTGCAGGTAAGGCAAGTCTTTCACACTTACCGGCCACGCGTCGTCGCCGAAAACTACGATGTCGAGTGAGTCTTTCGGATAGCGAGTCATGATGAACTGCGATAGTGCCATGGCTACTTTTTTGGCGGGAGTAATGCGGTCTTCGCCGTACAGAATCATGCTGTGCGAAATGTCGATCATGAGCACGGTAGAGGCTTGCGACAGGTGCTCCGTTTCGAAAACCTCCAAATCATTTTCGGTGAGCATGAAATCGTTGATGCCGTGAGCTATCTGCGCATTGCGCATTGATTCGCTCATCAAAATCTGATCGGGCTTATCGCCAAAAACGAAAGGTCTCCGCAGCTCTGTGGCTTCGTCGCCTGTTCCGGCTTGCTTGGTTTTATGTCGACCCTGCTGCGACTTCTTCATTTTGCCAAACAACTGGTCGAGGTTGCGCTGGCGCATGGCTTGCTCGCTTTTCGCTGTTATGCCGCTGCCTTTTCCTTTCCCGCCTTTTCCTCCGGCTTCATACTTCTCTCGCAGATACCCTTTGCGCTTCAACTCTTGTTCGAAATCATCACGCGTGTATGTGTCGGTGAAAAGCGGGCGCTGTCTATCGATTTCCTCCATGAAATCGAGTGCTTCATTGGGGTCTCCATTGGTGTAATTGAGCAGCTCTATGAACAACGGAAGTAGCTTGTCGAACGGTGTTCGTTTGTCTTCTTCAGGAATATAGCGATGGAATTCAACCCCAATCATGACTGTACAACAACTTGGAAGCGCAAAGGTTGCAAGCTATTTCATGGTCATGGCGAAATACTGATGAAAAGCAGAATCGTACGACGTTTTATTTCTTCTCTTCGTCGTGCGCTACAATAATGGGCGCCAACTGCTGTGCTTCGAGTTTTTTGAAGAACTCGCTTTCTTCCATAGAAGGCAACAGAAATAGTGAGAAGTTGTAGATGGGCTCGTAGAAATAGGAGTGCTGCTTCTGTTTGTTGGGAAGCCAACTGTATTTACGATCGAGCGCATTGAAAAGCACGAAGATTATGCTTAGAAATAGAAGTGTTTTAGTGAGAGAAAAAAACGCTCCGCCAATCTGATTCCAGAGCTCGGCACCACCTGCACTTACAGTTTGGCTTATGAGTTTGCCCAAGAAATACAGGCCTACAAAAACCAATACCAGAACGACGATAAACGAAACGATAGGCAAACTATCCGAGTTCATATCAAACTTGGTGCGTAGAAAATTAGCCATCCAGTCACTGAAATGAACACCGGCATATAACCCTACAAAAAGTGCAAGCATGGAAAAGACTTCCATTACGAATCCATTACGCCAGCCGCGCCAAATGGCTAATCCGACAGGAATGAGCAATATGAGGTCAAGATAACTTACCATGATACCGAAAATAACTTGAACGGCAAATGCTGAAATCGATGTCGTTTGGAGTTGTCAACACCTGTTGTTGGGTAGCGAATGGTCTGGAAGCTTGATCCTTTCCGGTTGAAAATTAGGATGGTAATGGATTTTGAGTAATTTTGTTACTCAATCATGATCGAGACTCTCCTCTCTTCCAAAACGCGTATGAAGTTGCTGATGAAGTTTTTTCTCAACAGCAACAATAGCTCGTATTTGCGCAACCTCGAAGATGAGTTTGGTGAATCAACTAACGGAATCAGAATAGAGCTCAACCGATTTGAGAAAGCCGGTTTTTTAGAGTCGCGTGTGGAGGGAAACAAGAAGATGTTCAAAGTGAATGTCGCGCACCCGCTCTTCAATGATTTGAATTCCATCTTGATGAAGATGACGGGGTTGAATCATGTAATCGATTATGTGTTGGCTCGAATTGGCGATCTTGATGAGGTGTATCTTGTTGGCAAGCTTGCTCAAGGACAGGATACGGGTATTATAGATATAGTACTAGTGGGAGACGATATCAACAAGACATTTCTGATTGAACAGATAGAGAAAGCAGAAAAGAAAATAGGAAAGAAAATACGGTACGTGCATTTTGGTAAATCGGAGTTCGATCTTTCGAAAATCCAGGAGCCTGATATGCACCCTTTGTTGCTCTGGAAGAAGTAATAACGACGTTTCGGGAAACAGCATGAACAAAAAGATTTATACGCCATCCAATAATGAATCGCTTATTAAGCTCTTCATGGGTATTTGCACCGGCCTTTCTGACGGACATACGTTGGGGTTTCGATTGTTCAGGCGTGATCTGAAGGCGGGTTTTGAAGCCTCAATGTTGGGGTACGCCTGGACGATACTTCCTCCCCTGGCATCAGCTGCACTGTGGATTTTCTTGAATAACCAGCGCGTCATTAAAGTTACGGATACGGGCATGGCATATCCTGCCTTTGTGCTTATTGGAACTACTTTCTGGGCTGTGTTTTCCGAGTCGGTCAACAAGCCTATTCAACGTTATAAGAGTGCTATGTCTATGATGGTAAAGCTCAATTTTCCGCGCGAAGCGCTGGCTGTTGCTTCTGTATATGATCTTCTTTTCAGCATGACGTTGAAATTGGTAGTGCTCTACATCTTGCTGTTTGTTCTGGGTGTTAGCCCTTCTCTTTCAGCGCTCGGTTTGATTCCGCTCTTGATGGGGGTTATTTTCACCGGGTTATCCATTGGAATTTTTATAGCTCCCTTCGGTATTCTGTTCAATGATATTTCGCGTGCCATGAATCTCGCGCTCCCATTCTTGATGTATTTGTCGCCCGTTGTGTATGCTATTAATTCCGATTCCTTTCTCGGACGACTGCAAGCGTTTAACCCGATGGCAACCTGGATTGACCACGGGCGCTGGTTAATTGGCGGCTTGCCTATTGCCGGTCATTCCGGGCTGTTAGTGTGGACAATGCTCGCCACACTTTTGATGTTGCTGGGTTTAATCATGCTTCGAATTGCATTGCCTATAATTGTTGAACGATCTGGAAGTTAAAGAATATGAAACACTCGGATGGCGAAGTATTGGTGCGGGTAGAGGGACTGTCAAAGAAATTTTGCAGAAACCTCAAGCGCAGTCTGATTTACGGCGGTTCAGATATCATGAAGGGTTTTCTGGGCATGGAGAAATCTTCGGAGTTGCGAAATGAGGAATTCTGGGCAATTGACAATGTGAATTTTGAATTGCGCCGGGGCGAATGTCTCGGTCTCATTGGTCATAACGGAGCAGGCAAAAGCACCTTGTTGAAAATGCTCAACGGATTGATTCGACCCGATAAAGGTCGAATTGAAATGAATGGCAAGGTGGGTGCGCTGATTGAATTGGGAGCCGGATTCAGCCCTTTCCTCACTGGGCGTGAAAACGTCTACAACAACGGAGCTGTGCTTGGATTCTCCAAAGCAGAGATTGATCAAAAGTTTGATGAAATAGTAGAGTTTGCTGAGTTGAAGGACTTCATTGATACGCCTGTTCAGAATTACAGCTCGGGAATGAAAGTGCGTCTGGGATTTGCTGTAGCGGCACAAATGGAGCCTGATATCCTCCTCGTCGATGAAGTACTCGCTGTGGGTGATATGGGTTTTGTAATGAAGTGCTTCAACCGCATGGACAAGCTGCTTCAAAACACAGCCATGATTTTTGTCTCGCATGCCATGCCTCAAGTAGCGCGCATGAGTACTTCGTTGCTTATGCTGGAGAAGGGCAAGCAAATTATCTACAGCGATAATATTACAGATGGCCTGGCTGAATACTACAATCGCTTCAACTCGGAAATTGGTGATTACAGCGGAACCGGTGAAGCCGAGTTGTTGTCTGTTCACGTTGAGTCAAAGGGAAAACCCTTTCAGAGCAGTGAGTTAATTGAGGTGGAGTATGGATCCGATCTAACCTTGTCTCTGCAAATTGATTTCAAAAGAAGTGTAGCGAATCCCGACTTATACCTTGTTTTTTATGACAAGGAGCAGCGTGGTTTTGCAGAGATATTTAACTTTAGAAATCAGGTCCAGTTAGACTCTGCGGAAGGCATCAAAACATTTACAGCGCGAATTCCTGAGTTGTTCTTTACGCAGGGGAAATACTCGGTTACAATTGCTTTGAAGGAAAAAGGGCCATCAACGCAGGTATTGTTTCGCTATCAGTCTGCGGTGTATTTCAATGTGAAGGGCGGCTTCCATGGTTGGGTGCCTGTTCAAATTAATCCTACTTGGAGTTTAAAAAATTGAAACTATGAAGAAGTTAATCAATGCTATTCTATCTCTTTTCGGAGCTGTAGTGGTAAGCAAAAAGACCATTGAGTACCTGGAGAAAAAATCGAGTCAGCCGGCTGCGCGCGCATCCAAGGGCACGAAGAATCAATTGATAGGAAATGCTTTCCTGCTGCTGAAGAATTCCGGGTTTCACCCCACACACATACTCGATATTGGAGCGAATCACGGGTCGTGGTCGCGCGAGGTGTTAACCTACTTCCCGAATGCCAATTACACACTAATAGAGCCGCAGGAGCGCCTCAAGAACAGCTTTGCTGATTTACTTGAAAGCCCGCGTTTTGCCTACTTGCCTATTGGCGTGGGACCTCAGCCAGGGCATTTCAACTTGACGATAACCGAGCGTGACGATAGCTGCAATTTTCGTCTATCCGAAGAAGAAGCTCAGCAGCGAGGACTCAATCAAATTCGAGTGGAGGTGGATACCATCGATCATGTGGTTGAGAAATCATCATTCGGTGTTCCTCAATTGATTAAGATTGACGCCGAAGGAATCGATTTGCAAGTGTTGACGGGTGCCACTTCTGTGTTAGGCAAGACAGAGGTTGTTTTGATAGAAGCCGCAGTCATGAATCCGGTTTTTGAGAACACGGTTATGTCCGTTGTTAACGCTATGGATGCCTATGGATACAAGCTGTTTGATATTACCGATTTGAATCGCCCTTTCAACAACAATGTGCTTTGGCTGGTGGAACTCATGTTTGTGCTTAAGGGGGGTGAACTCGATAGTAAAAAGTGGAATTAAGTTAGACACACTGAATCTACATGATCAACGTAACCAAGACTTTTTTGCCTCCGCTTGCCGAGTACATGGCGCAGGTGGAGCGTGCTTATAAAAATGCATGGCTTACCAATCGCGGGGAGTTGGTGCGTGAACTGGAAGAAAAGGTTTCGCATTTTCTTGGTTTGACAGACTCGAAAATGATCTGTATGAACAATGGAACGATTCCATTGCAAATCGCGCTCAAACTTTTGGCAAAAGGCGGAGAGGTTATTACCACGCCATTTAGTTACGTTGCTACCACAGCATCGATTGTCTGGGAAAACTGTACTCCCGTATTCGTAGATATTCATCCTGAATATCTAACAATCGATGAAACACAGATTGAATCTGCCATTACGGATCGCACCACGTGTATCATGGCCACCCACGTTTTCGGTAATCCCTGCAACATCGAAGAGATTGAGCGTATTGCCAAGAAGCATGGATTATCTGTGATTTATGATGCTGCCCATTGCTTTGGTGTGAAGTACAATGGGAAGAGCATCTTTGAATATGGCGATGTAAGCACCTGCAGCTTCCACGCTACCAAGCTCTTTCACACAGCTGAAGGCGGTGCTGTTTTCTGCAAGGACGAGCAGCTTTTTCACAAGCTGTTTTATAGTCACAATTTTGGACATAACGGCCCACTTGATTTTCATGGGCTGGGTATAAATGGAAAAATATCTGAGCTGCAGGCCGCCATGGGATTGGCTGTTTTGCCTCACATGCACGAGATTCATACAAAGAGAAAGGCATTGGTTGATTTGTACACCGAAATTCTTGGTAGTGTGAAATCAGTCGATATGATGCAAGTTCGTCCGGGTACCCAATGGAATTATAGCTACTTCCCGATTGTTCTGGATAGCGAAGAGACGCTGGCAAGAGCTGAAAGCATGATGCTACAGCAGGAGATAAAACCTCGCCGATATTTTTATCCTTCTCTGAATATTTTGCCTTTTGTTGAAGTGAAAAAAATGCCCGTTTCGGAAAGTGTTTCTCGGAGAATTTTATGCCTGCCGTTATTCAGTGATTTAGCTACGGCCGACGTGATAAGGATTTGTGAATGCATCAAGGCTGCACAGAAATAGAATGCTGAAAATGGGGAGAAAACCAAAATGAATGAGGGGTTACGGAGATAGGTAATTTGGGGTTAATGTTATGAAGCTGATAATCATCTATACAGGCTATAATCAAAGAGCGGTGATTGCTTTTATGCGATTTGCAAAGGCAATGAACTTACCTGTTGCATTAATTGCAAAATCCTCTGACGACACCATTTTCCTGACGGATTACAAATCGGACGTTTTTATTACTCGTGCGAATCCCCGGCTTGACGTTGAAACTATTCTCGAACATGTTTCATTAGCGCGCGAAAAATTCGCGTGCGAATCGATTTTCATCCTTCCCACTACCGAGTTCCTGAACCGCACAATGTTGGCTAATCGAAGCGTTTTTAATGAACAAGGAATTCAATTCGGACTGTGCGAGGAGGAGCTTTATTGCAAACTTTCGGATAAGGTGAGATTTACCGAATTATGTCGGAGTTACAACATTCCGGTTCCGGGGGAAAGCGAGGAGCCTTTTGGGGAGTTTCCTCAGGTGGCAAAGCCAAAATTTTATTTGTCCGACAATAGTGCATTGAAGCCAATTATCCTCAAGACCCGGGAAGAACTGGATGCACTGAGAAATTCAGGTAAAATGGACGGCTATTTCTTTCAGCCATATATCACCGGCTCCAGTGTTTACCTGTTGTTCTATTTCAGGCGTGATGGTTTCGTCAGAGTTTATTCGCAAGAGAATTTGATACAAGAGCCCGATGGTGGTTCTATTATTCTAGCAAAGTCAAGTACTCATTTTGAGGAATTATCTGTAGTTAAGGAATACGAGAAAATGCTGAAGGAGTCGGGCTTCTTTGGTCTTGTTATGGTCGAGCTGAGAATTCACAATTCAATTCCGTATATGATTGAAGCCAACCCACGTTTTTGGGGGCCATCCCAGTTGGTTATCGACTCGAACATGAAACTCCTGGAGGATTTCCTGATGGATAATCAATTGTGTACATTTGATTTTTCGGATAAACCTTACAAGAATTCAGTTTATTATTTCTGGTCAGGGGGCATGCGAAATGCGCACTTGTCCGGAAAGGAAGTAAAGCACCACCAATTTCAATCCGATAGTTTTATCAGAGATTATTCAACTTTATTGGAATCGGAAGTGTACTTTAGAAATGACACCATTAAAGTCTATTACAACGAGAACAAATGATTAAGGAAAAACTTACAAGATTATACGCAAATACCAGCAAGCACTCGAACTATCAACTTTTGCCTGCGTGTTTGGAACCCTATGTATCAACCGATGAAATCAGCGTGAACTCACGTTTCGAATTGGAGCGTCTAAACTACGTTCTCAGCAATATCGATGTGACGGGAAAGTCTATCGTCGACATAGGCGGAAATACAGGATTCTTCGGATTCGAACTTCTGGAGCACGGAGCTAAATCAGTTCTCCATATAGAGGGGAACTCAGAGCATGCTGAATTTGTTGATACTGCCGCTAAAGAGCTGAACAAACCTATCACGGTGATAAACCGTTATCTGACCTTTACAGACAGCTCAGAGTTGCCAGCTAAATCGGATGTAATTCTTGCCTTTAATGTGTTGCATCATTTGGGTGATGATTTTGGAGATAAGAATTTATCCATGCAGGCGGCCAAGGATCTCATGAAGAGTGCAATAGCTTACTTCCACGATAAAACAGATTTGTTGGTGTTCCAACTTGGTTTCTGCTGGAAAGGTGATCGCAATATGTTGCTGTTCCCGGGCGGAACGAAAGCAGAACTCATTGACTTCGTCAAGGATGCAATTTCAAACACCTTCGAAATTCAATGCATAGGTGTTGCAGATATAGTTGATGGAAGTACCGTGTATCAACATTTGAATGATAAGAATATCGCCAGAAGAGATGATTTGGGTGAATTCAGAAACAGACCAATTTTTATACTTAAGAGCATAAAGCAATGACGTTCGATCGATCGCAGGAACTGGATTTCTTAAATAGCCTCGTCGCTGACTACAAAGATCAGTCACCATACAGTCGTATTAAGAAAGACATTATTCAGAACTTGATTTTAAAATCAACAAGCAACCGGCAAAGCATCAAGGTCCTTCAGTTGGGTTGCTCTAATGGATACGAATCCGATTTTCTGGTTAAGAACTTCGGGGATGTTACCATTGTCGATGGCTCATCATTATTTATCGAGAAACTTCAGAAGGATAACTCGAATAAGTCTGTGAAATATGTTCATGCGCTTTTCGAAGATTTGCTTAGTGTGCTGGATGAGAAGTATGATGTAATCTGTTGTAACTACATACTCGAGCATGTTTATGATAGCGGTGATATTCTGCGAATACTGCGGAATATGTTATCTGAAAACGGTTATTTGTTTGTTGTTGTACCTAACGCGAATGCTCTATCGAGACAGATTGCCTGTGAGATGAAATTACTGGTCAACCTAACCGATTTGACAGAGAATGATTTGCGGCATGGCCATAGGAGGGTATATTCTTCTGATACCTTGCGCGATGAAGTGGCCACAGCAGGATTTGAAATCGTTCAAATGAAGGGAATCGTCCTGAAAATTTTGGCGGACTTCCAGCTTAACAAGTTGTTGACCGATGGGTTTTTGACCCAGGAACACATCGAAGCCATGCAGCGACTTGCTGAAAAACCTGAAAACTTTGAGCTTTCCGATTCTTTGTTTGTTCAGCTAAAGGCCTCGTAACATGCACGAACCTCTGGTTTCAATCTCTTGTATCACCTTTAACCACAGTCTTTACATCAGAAATTGTTTAGACGGGTTGATCAATCAGAGAACGAACTTCGATTTCGAAATTTTAATCCACGATGATGCATCGAACGATGGAACACGCGAAATCATTGAGGAATATAGCTTAAGACACCCCAATATCAAGGCAATTTGCCAGAGCGAGAATCAATACTCGAAGGGCGTACGCGGCATAATGGCCCGCTTCAACTTTCCCCGTGCTCGCGGCAAATACATCGCACTCTGCGAAGGCGACGACTACTGGACTGACCCATACAAACTGCAGAAACAGGTCGACTTTATGGAGGCTAACCCGGACTATTCGCTGTGTTTTCACTCGGTGTCTGTGTTAATGCCCGACAATGAACTGAAGGATGACTTCATCACGAAACCACCTTCCGCAGACATGGATATCATCGAGGTGGCGAAGCATGGAAATTTCATTCATACACCATCAGTTCTTTTCCGAAGATTCATGGACGATTTTCCGGACAATTTACTTCAGGCTCCTGTCGGAGACTTTTGCCTGCAAATGTTTTTGGCTGAAAGGGGAAAATTCAAAATGTTACCGGACAACATGGCGGTATATCGCTTTGGTGTCGGGGAGTGGAGCTCGAAGGAATCACACACGCGATTGTTGCGAACAGCGAAAACACATTTGATCATCGGATCCTACTTCGAGTCAAGATCGAATCTGCCTGTTGCCTCTATCTTCTTTGATCGTGTCGTTCGCTTTTTGACACTTCATGCTGCTGCAATCACCAGCGATGATCTTGCTTTTCTAACGAAAGATTGCGCATATGTGCCACAGCTGTTAAGTCACGTGGTGCGCCAAATGGATAAAACGAACGCGCGGATTGAATCGCTCAAGAATGACCAAATGCACAAGGCAACGACAGTTGCCCTAAGCCGTGTTATCCTTCATCGAATTAAAAATAAGTTGTTGGGCAGAAACATCAAATGACTGTGAATAGCTCTTGCAAAATATCTGTCATACTACCCAACTATAATCACGGTCGCTTTTTGAGCGAAAGAGTGAATTCTATCTTGAATCAAACCCATCAAGATTTTGAATTGATCATTCTTGACGATTGCTCAACCGATGATAGTCACAAGGTACTGGAGCAATGGAAGAATAATCCGCGTGTCTCTCATTTTATCATGAATGAGAAAAATTCCGGCAGCACGTTCATACAATGGAAGAGGGGAATGGAGCTGGCCGTTGGAGAATGGATATGGATTGCGGAGAGTGACGATGTGGCTGATCCGAATTTTCTGCAGGAGATGTTAGAATTAGCGGAGCGTGAACCGGATGTGCATATCGCATTCTGCCGAAGCAACCGTATTGATGAGAACGGTAATCTAAAGGGAATTAATCGCTGGGGCGAAATTGGAACCCCGGATCGATGGAATTCAGAATTCATCTCGCATGGAAATGATGAATGTGCCGATTATCTGTTGAAGCGAAATACCATTCCCAATGCGTCGGCGGTGATTTTTCGGAAACAAACGGCTCTGAAGCATATTGACACCGTGCTTCCTTTCCGATACTGTGGAGACTGGCTTTTTTGGGCTCTAGTGGCCAACGAAGGTAAAGTGGCTTATTGCCCGATGCTACTTAATTTCTTTCGTCGCTACGCATCCGCCACAAGCCTCGTGAAAACGCACGAACGCGTTATCGCCCGTATCAATGAATACATGAGTGTTTTAAAGCAACTGTCGGTCCTCACGGGCTCGCGACTGGAACACCCCGAGCACCATCAATGGATCATTGATGAATGGACGGGAAACAGAAAGAACATTTCATTCGGCACATACCTTTTTCCGGACTTTTATCCTCGTTTGAAATCGCTGTTTTATAGGCAGTGTATTGAAAGTGTTTTTCGAATGAGAAGAAATTCATAAAGTAATCAAAGCAACCAAAGAACTCCCGCGCCATGAAAAATGCTGTTTGCACCATAATTACATCTGACTATTTGCATTATGCGCTGGCGCTGCGTGATTCGATTCGGGAGACGGGATTTCAGGATTTTCACTTCTATATCTTCATTGCAGCGTCAAAACAAGACGGTGTGCTCAACGAAATGGATGAGGGAACAACTTGTTTGTTCGTCGATGACCTGTCGAAATCCGAAATGGGAGAAGCAATCTATACGAAGTACTTTGACGCGGATATGGATAAGTATCGCTGGAGCATGAAATCTGTATTGATACTCCATTTGCTGGAGGAGAAAGGTTTCGGGAAGGTATTTTGTGTTGACTGTGATATCAACTTCTATTCAAGCCCGAAATTTCTGTTTGATGAATTGAACAGCAGCGCTGTGCTCCTTACACCTCATTACAGAGCTTCAGACCCGGGAGTTGATATGGAAAATTATGTGTTGTCGTTTACGGATGGGATATTCAATGCAGGCTTTGTTGGATGCAACACCTCAGGGTTGGACGCAATGAAATGGTGGGCCAATAGTTGCCTGCACATCTGTGAGAAGAATGCACAGAAGGGCCAGTTTGTAGATCAGACTCATCTGAATTTGCTACCCGTTTATTTTGAGGGAGTGCACATTGTGAAACACCGCGGGTGCAATGTGGCGAACTGGAATATGCTGGAAAGCAAGCGCGAGGTTCAAGCCGATGGAACAGTGAAAATAAATGATAAGTATGATGTGGTGTTCATTCATTTCACACCAACGACCATACATGGAATTCAGCATGGAAGAGATGCTTGTATGCAGCCTTTCCTGGACGCTTACGAACGACGAAATAAAAAGTACTTTCCAGAATACACCTTGCCCCAACGAAAGAAGAAGGCCGCCGTTAAACCGGATCAGGAAAATCGGATTGTACGAAAGTTAAAGTCGTGGATGAAGGGTTAAGGTCGGGCTGCTGATTCCACAATCTTCTGCAGCGATGTGATGTAATGCTCCATCGTGAAATGTTCCAGCACGCGTGCTCTTCCTTTTCTTCCCATGTTCGATGCCATTTCTGCGTCTTCGAGTACACGAAGCATACTCGTTGCCATGCCGTCCACATCATTTTCCTCAACCAATAGTCCTGTTTCTCCCGAGATAACAACGTCAGGAATGCCTGCATGAATGGTAGATATCACGGGCAGACCGGCTAATTGCGCTTCCAGAATAGCTACTGGCGTTCCTTCCATATCACCGTCGAGTGCTCGACGTGAATGCTGAACAAAGGCGCAGACATCTTTCATTTCCTCTAAAACACGCTCTATTCCATGCGCGCCCAAAAGGTGAACATGATCCTCCAGGTGGAAATGTTTCACCAGGTCGCGGCAGGTCATCAATAAGGGGCCTGTGCCGATTATGCGTAGTTGTGCCTTTGGATATTTCTCAATTACTTGCTTGAAAGCAAGAATGGTCAGATGGGGCGCTTTTTTATCGACAAATCGTCCTAGTGCGAGAAAATGAGGCGCTGCGTAGTTAGGCTGTATATCTTGAAAACGGGGATTTGGCCCGTAACACAAGTGATGTAGCTTCTCTGCCGGTGCCCCGATTTCCTGAAGCATCTCAACCATTCGATTCGATACACCTATAATGGCGGACGCATATTGAAACATCTCGATATAGGCTTGCTTGTTTTTTTCGACCACACTATACATCGATGCATCGTAACCATGGAAGTGGATAACGAGTGGAATGCCCAATGACTTTATCACACGCAGGTTTTTCGCAGCTGTGATGCCATATTGAGCCAAAACGACGTCGGGCTTCTCTTTTTGTAGAGAGCGATAGAGTGCGTTTTCAGCGGGTGTCAGATGTGTTCTTCCGGTGCGCTTTTGTATCGCAAACGTGACTCTATCAGCTACCGATAGTGTGTTTGCCAATGTATTGTCATTCAGACATGAGGGGATATCGCCCGTGTGGTAAAGGATGATGTCTCCCTGTAGCCTGGAAATCTGCGCCTGTATAAACGTTTCAGAAATGTTTGACTTGGAGGGTGAAAAAATTGCGATTTTCATGTTGAATACACCTTGAATTATCCTGATGCCAATGACGATTCGGGTTACATCTATTGTGCGTGAAATTACGCACGTTTTTCAAATGAGCATTTGCAGTTTATTATTGTCTTGACATACTCAACGAGGGTTGATGTAATTTGCTCCGCATTCACCGCTCATACATTTGTGATAGATGCTCTTTAACTCATTTCATTTCGCCTTGTTTCTGCCTGTCGTGTTTATCGCGTATTGGCTTCTGCTGAGGCGAAATATGAGAGCGCAGAATATCTTGTTGTTAGTTGCAAGCTATTACTTCTATGCCTGCTGGGACTGGCGATTTCTTTTTTTGCTCATTTTTTCGACGTTGCTCGATTATTACTCCGGACGAATTATCGAGCATTCTACTTCGCAGAAGGTTCGCAGGATTTCCTTCTGGATAAGCGTCGTTGTGAACCTCGGATTCCTTGGTGTTTTCAAGTACTATAACTTCTTCGCGCAGTCTTTGGCAGATGGATTAGCAACTGTTGGCTGGCAAGTCAGCCCCACATTATTGAACGTCATCCTCCCGGTTGGAATTTCCTTCTACACGTTTCATGGTTTATCCTATGTAGTAGACGTATACAACCGCCGCATAACATCGGAACGTAATTTCATTGACTACGCTGTCTTCGTCAGTTTTTTCCCGTTGCTCGTGGCCGGGCCTATTGAACGCGCAACTCATTTGTTGCCACAGATAAAATCGCCGCGGCAATTTTCGTTTGACAAATCTGCCGATGGTATGCGGCAAATACTTTGGGGGTTGTTCAAGAAAGTAGTGATTGCAGATAACTGTGCGGAGTTTGCAAACATCGCTTTCAATAATTCGGACCAGTTCCACGGTGTGACACTCATCTTGGGAGCCTGTTTTTTTGCCATCCAGATCTATGGCGATTTTTCCGGTTATAGTGATATCGCTCTTGGCACGGCGCGGCTCTTTGGAATTGAACTCCTGCGAAACTTTGCTTTCCCTTATTTCTCTCGTGATATCGCCGAATTTTGGAGGCGCTGGCATATTTCCCTCACCACTTGGTTCAAAGACTACCTATACATTCCACTGGGAGGAAGCAAGGGAACAACCGCCATGCGCGTAAGGAATACATTTATCATCTTTCTCGTAAGTGGTTTCTGGCATGGTGCCAACTGGACGTTCATTATATGGGGCGCCCTGAACGCACTCTTTTTTTTACCGCTGTTAATCTCAAATAGAAATAGAACCCACGTAGACAGCGTTGCGAAAAGTCGAAAATTGCCATCAGTAAAAGAGTTGCTTTCTATCGCATCCACATTTGCCCTCGTTACTTTGTCGTGGATTTTTTTTAGAGCAGAAAGTGTAGGTCACGCGGTGGGATATATCTCAAATATTTTTAGTGATGGTTTCGTAATGGTCAAGGGAAGTGACTTTGCAGGAACCACGCTTCATCCGTTTCTCATGCTTTTCCTGTTGATGATATTCATTGTGATTGAATGGGTGGGCAGGGAGTCGAAATTCGCACTCGAACATCTTGCTCTCAATTGGAAACGACCGCTGCGTTATGCATTTTATTACGTCTTATTGATGACCATTTTTCTGCTCAGTGGCAAGGAACAACAGTTTATCTATTTTCAATTCTAAACGATGAATAAGTTCCTCCGATACTGTGTCGTCTTCGTTCTACCCTTCATCGGTTTATTGCTTTTGTCTGATTTGATTTCGTCATTGGTTATATCCACTAAAGCAACGGTGATTGATCGAAGTGATAAAAGTGTTTGGGTACTGGGTCATTCACATCCGCAGTGCGCCTTCCATGATTCAATCCTCACGGATATGGACAATTTTGCCACTTCGGGAGAATCGTATTATTACACGTATTTCAAAACTCGGATGCTCCTGCAAACGGCAAAGCAGCCAAGCGTTGTTTTCATTGAGTTTGCCAATAATCAGATAACCCCACGCATGAACGAATGGATTTGGAGTGATGAACACCTTTCCAAACAGTATTCTGAATTGCAACCGTTCATTTCATATTCCGATCAACTTCTCCTGGGAACACACAATCCCAAAGGCTTTATTAATGCATTCGCACTGGCCAATAGGCGCAAATGGGAGCGAATGAGCAAAGGGTCTTTTGACTATGCAGATCAGGTAGGTGGTTTTCTTTCTTTGCGCAGGAGCAGCATTGATTCGCTGTTGCAGTCTTCTACAGATAGCACAGAATGGAAAAGGCTCGACCGTGCGCCCGACACTTCTCAGGTCTCAGCCTCGAATGTTGATTATCTGCATCGACTGATTGATTTGCTCCGAAGCAGGAACTGCAAAGTATTTCTGGTGCGCAGTCCGCTGCATAGGCGCTATAGCGGTTATGAAAATGAATCCACCTATCAGGCTATTCGAAAGAAACACTTTTCGGATGTTGAGTATTTGGACTTCTCTGATCTGCCGCTCACCGATGCAGAATTCTCCGATTTCGAGCACTTGAATTACCGGGGGGCTAAACGATTTTCGCTTTGGTTGCGAACGCTCATGGAAAAGGGTCTGCTCGAACAAACCGATAAGCAGTCCTTTATTGATGGTTATCTTACGGAACTTCCCTGATTCAATCGCTGAACTTAGCCTAGATTCAACTTCATCAAATCTTCCGGAGTATCTATAGAGGGTGTTTCAATGTCGGTGAATGCTACGTCGATGCCGTAACCATTTTCCAGCCAACGCAATTGCTCCAGCGATTCTGCTATCTCGAGTGACGAAGGCGTCAATGCACAAATAGCTTGCAGAGCGCCGGCCGTGAAGGCATACAATCCAAGGTGTTTGTAGTACGTATGACGAAGGTGCCATTCTGCTTCATCTACTCCACGCATATAAGGAATGGCTTGTCTGCTGAAATAAAGTGCGCGGGAATGTTGATCAACAATCACCTTCACTTTAGAAGCATCGAAAAGCGTTTCGCGGTCGGTTATTCTTTTAGCAAGCGTTGCTATGGATGATCCCTGACGGCTCATGAGTTGGCAGAGTGCCTCCAGTTGACTCGGATCTACAAAAGGCTCATCGCCTTGCACATTTAAAATGAAATCTGCTTTTGACTGTGAGAGCTGATACGCCTCCAGACAACGATCCGTGCCGCTGGGGTGGTGTGTGCCGGTCATCACACATTCTACTCCCGCGTTTCTCACATGTTCCATAATACGCTCATCGTCGGTGGCAACTAATACCTCTGATATGGATTGACATTGACGAACCTGATCAGCTACACGCAGAATCATCGATTTGCCGCCGATGTCAACAAGGGGTTTTCCCGGAAATCGTGTGCTTCCAAAACGGGCAGGTATGATGGCCAGAACTTTCATGGCGCAATACTACAACGTTAGCGTGTATTGAAGCATGCTCATGCGCGGCTCTTCAATGGCCAGCGGACGAATAGCATACTCGCGGTTCAATACATTGTTGACTATGATGGCCAACCTGTGGCGCCCTTTGATCTCGTAGCCTATACGCAAATCAAAAACGTAGTCGCCGGTTGTGTGTTCTGCGCGCCATTTGGTAAGGCCGGGTTGGAAATTGGCGAATTCTATTTCTTCTAAATCAGTGAACGCCTTGTCTATATTTTGCATATAGCTGTTATACCTCGCGCTGACACCCGCGCTTAGCGCGTGATATTTCCAGAAAATATCTCCACGAACAAGATGTTGCAAACGATATTTAAGAATGTTGTTGCGGGTATTGCTGCTCGTACTTAAATAACTGACACTTACATCTACGTCGCTTGCCTCGTCTTGCACAGCATAATCGTAATTAGGTGTTCGGGTTATGGGTTCGGTGTATGTGTATCCTGCCAATAACTGGAATTCATGTTTACCGATTGATCCGGCACCCATCACGGAAAACTCTGCACCTCTAATTCGTGCAGTACCCGTATTAAGACTTTTGAATCCGAAGGTCTTGCTTAGGGCATCGAAGTATTCACTAATGGGTGTACCTGGAGGGATGCTGCGCCACTGCCCAAACGTAAACTCAATGAAGTTTTCATAGTTCTGCTGGAACACGGCCACGTCGGCATACCCCATGAAGTTACCAATCTTAAACCCTTGTTTAATGCCGATTTCCGCATTGTCCGATGTTTCGGCTACAAGCGACGGATTCGCGAAAATGTTGATGGATCCTACACCCGTCACTATGAACTTCTCAGCGATACTCGGGAAACGAAACCCTTGACCATACGAGGCTCTCAGATAGGTGGCGCGCCCCAGTTGATAGTTGGCACCTGCGCGAAATACAGGTTTATTATCACTGTCGTCATTGATACGGAAATACTCATATCGAACGCCTGCTGAAAGATTGAGCTTATCGAAAAACTTCTTGTCGGCCTGCAAATAGGCCGCATAATTTTCTGCTGTGTTTCTGCCGTCGGCATTGCCTCCCGTAAACAACTCTCCTCGCGCTTCTGTAAACATACCCACGACTCCGAGCGTAGTCGTGAAATTGCTTATCCCTGCGTTTTCCCAATTATGCTGGTATTGGTACTCACCATAGTATTGATCACTGAAGTTGCCCTGATTGTTGTCGTTGTTGTTATCGAGTGATTGCCATCTCGTTCTTAAACTGTGCTTCTGACCTCCCGGAGTGAAATAGGTGATATACGGATCGACCGTGCCCAACAGCTGAATAGTGCGCGTGGCGCTTCCTTCGTATGCACTGTATAAAGCCGAGTCGGCATTTTCCCAAACGAGTGTTGCCAATGAATTGCTGGTGTTCCAATTGGTATTTAATCCGAAGCTGAGTCCTACAAACTTCTTCGACCGGTAGCGGAGATTGGCATTGATGCGCGCTCGTGAATTGGCGCTATAACGGTCTGCGGTAAAAGGATTATATGTATCATTAAATGCCCCCAGACTGTCGCGCTGTGGACCCAGATGCCCGTCGTCGCCCACCAAATTGGCCGCAAGGGTGACATCCAGTTGCCCGAATTTCTCGAGATGTAAAAAGCTCAATCCACTGCGCTGCAAATGTCCATCCCAATAAACAGAGCGCTTGTTTTGTGGAGTGCTGTAAAATCCGTGATAGGCTGTCACAACCGTGCGAGCTGTGTCGGCAGGTGCGGCGGTGCGCAAATTGATGACACCACTCAACGCAGCACTTCCGTAAAGCACACTGCTGGCTCCTTTGATAACCTCAACCTGCGATACGTTTTCGATGGGCAAATAGTCCCAGGCAGGCCTTCCGGCATCGCCGCTCAGAGAGGGCATATCGTCGACCAATATTTGAACACGGCTTCCGGCCCCAAACGAATAACCACTTCCACTGCGAATCTGCGGCTCTTTGTCAACCACGCTAACTCCGGGTGTTTGCTGCAATGCTTCATCGGCCGACACCACATTTTTATCATGCAATAATTGTGGCGTCAATACCTCCATACTCACCGTTACTTCGCTTACCTGTTGCTCGAATTTTCCGGCAGAAATCACCACTACATTGAATTCATTTGCCCCTGACTGCAACTTTAGTTCTATCGCTACACCCTGGTCTTGCGATTGAATACCATACCTCAATGTTTTATATCCCAGAAAAGCGCATTCAATCGTATCGCCGACTGAAACCGGGAGCTCCAAATGACCTTCCATGTCACTTACTACGCCGCTGCCCGTGGTGGCATTTTTCACAATAACACCCATGAGTTTCTCACCTGTCTTAGCGTCAGAAACCTGAGCGTCCAAGGTAAATCGTTGAGCTGTTAGAAGGGATGGCACAATCAAAAGAAGGACAAGAAGTAAGCGCATGGTGATTAGCTTTGGTTCTATGCAAGAATAAGCGAATGAAGGTGATTCGGCAAATGCTTGAGGCCTTAAATTCGCACGGTGCAGAACAGGCCTATACGACATACATTTTCCAAGGATGAGCGACTATCGCGCAGGAAAATTATTGAATCACTGCACGCGAAGGGCTCGAGCATCAAATCGCCTGCAATTATCCTTGTATACCTGCCATGCGAATTGCCGGTAGATTTTCCGGCTCAGACTATGTTCAGCGCAAGCAAGAGGTTGTTTAAACGTGCGCACGATCGTAACAGGGTGAAGCGCCTGCTACGCGAAGCGTACAGAAAGCAAAAGCATGTTGTTTATACTTCGCTGAAAGAGCGCAATCAACAATACGCTCTTCATTTTATTTTTACCGGAAAACAACTTCCCAATTACCCATACGTTTTCGGGAAGATGAACGATCTGATTCTACGGTTTTGCAATGAAACATCCAAAGCAGAATTGCCCGTGAATCCAACTGAAACAAAATGATTAAACGATTTTTCCAATCGCGGTTTCGCCGCATTATGGCGATAGTTGTTATGAGTGCTGCATTGCTCTCTGCAACTATGTCTGATGAGTTTTTTGAAATTTCCAAGAACATGGAAATTTTCACTTCCGTTTACAAGGAGCTCAATATCTATTACGTGGATGGCACTAAACCCGGGGCTCTTATGAAAATCGGTATCGATGCCATGCTAAAGTCGCTCGACCCATACACGGTCTATTATCCCGAGTCGAAAATTGAAGAGGCGATGTTTATGCAGACCGGCCAATACGGGGGTATCGGAACGTTGGTCAATACCATCGACGGGAAAATCACTATCACAGAGCCCTATGAGGGATACGCCGCAGTGAAGTCCGGATTGCTGGCTGGAGACGTAGTTCTGAAAATTAATGGCAAGTCAGTTGAGGGGAAAAGGCACGATGAAGTTACCGATCAGCTCACCGGACAACCCGGTAGTGAGGTAGAACTCACCATTCAAAGGCCCGGCGAATCACAACCACGGACTATCAAGATTAAGCGCGAGGAAATCAAGATCAAGGACGTTCCGTACTATGCCATGCTGGCCGATTCAGCGACGGGCTATATTCAGTTGACCGGGTTTACACAAACTGCCAGCAGTGAAGTGAAAGCTGCTTTTCTGGCCTTGAAAAAACGCAACATGAACAAGCTAATTCTCGATTTGCGCGGTAATGGCGGAGGTCTGTTGCGCGAGGCAATTAGCATCGTAAACCTATTTGTACCCAAAGGAACCGAAATCGTAAAAACCAAGGGTAAAATCGAGGAGTGGAATAAGACGTATACAGCGACCAATGATCCTATAGACATTCAAATGCCTATCGTGGTATTGGTCGACGGCGGATCGGCATCGGCCTCTGAAATTGTGAGTGGTAGTTTACAGGATCTGGATAGAGCCGTTGTCGTAGGCGCTGAATCGTATGGAAAGGGTCTCGTTCAGCAAACCAAAGATTTAGCCTACAACACGAAAATCAAGCTAACGGTTGCAAAGTACTACACTCCTAGCGGGCGCTGCATTCAGCGACTCGATTACGCGCATCGCGATGAGAGCACCGGTGAGGTAGTTGCCAAAGCTGACTCTCTCATAAAGAGCTTTAAAACAAAAGGAGGCCGACCGGTTAAGGATGGCAGAGGAATTAGTCCGGATGTGGATGTAAAGGAAGATGAAGCTTCTCACATCGTAATGTCGCTGGTTGAGAATTGGGTAATGTTTCACTGGGCCACCGAGTATCACCGGAGCCACCCTACCATCGATTCGGCGAATGCATTTCACTTGACCGACGCAGAGTATAATCAGTTCATGGAATTTGCCCAGAGCAAGAATTTCCATTATGATACCGACACAGAAAAGGTGTTTGAAAAGTTGAAAAAGACCGCCAAGGAGGAAAAGTACTTTGATGGTTCAGAGAAACAATTCGATGAGTTGTTCGCGAAGATTGAACCGAAGAAAGAAAGTGATCTGTTGAAATTCAAACCTCAAATCAAAGAGTTTCTTGAAAACGAAATTGTCGGCCGGTATTACTATCAAACGGGCCGATCCAAAAACGCTTTGCGTGAAGATCCTTGTATCGTAAAATCACTGGAAGTGTTTGCTTCCAATTATAATCAACTGCTCGCACCGGTGGATGTAAAGAAATGACCCTTTTTCTACCGTGCCGCTCAATGCATAGCGGCGGCGGTCAGTTGTAAATGACAATCACGAATCGGAATAATTTACTGCGCTACTTGCAATTCATCGGATTTGCAATTATTGCCGTGGCATTGCCTTTCAGTAACTTCTTGATGTCGTTTGGGATGTTCTGGTTGTGCGGTGTGCTGCTGCTGCAGTTAATCAATGATGCAGCACTCAAGGTGCCATTTGCACATCGTTGGAAACGGTTTACATCCAATTCAACGGCTCTTGCATTGATTGCATTATATGCTCTGCCGATTATAGGTTTGTTGTGGACGCAAAACATGGACTACGCCTTATGGGATCTGCGAATGAAGCTTCCTATCTTGGTTTTGCCCTTGCTTATTTCGCTTGTTAATCCACCAACACAAGGCGAGTTTCGCGCATTAATAGGGCTTTTTTTACTGGCTGTGCTTATAGCCGTTATGTGGTGTTTGCAGGTGTACTGGCTTGGTTCGCCCGAAATTGATCGTGATGTCAGACAGATATCGGTGTTCATTTCGCATGTAAGGTTCTCACTACTCATCGTGTTGGCACTAGGTTTATTGGTGCGATTCGCTCATGGTTCTGCTCAGGGAAAAGTTCTGATTGTGCTATTCTCATTGCCCTGCCTCTACTTCATCTACATCATCGGCAGCATCACAGGAACTTTGGTGTTATTGGCTCTTGTTGCTTGGATGGGGTTGCGTTATTCTTTTTCTCTGGAAAAAAGATGGAAGCGTTTTGCGCTACCAATAATGATTCTTGTTGTTTTTACAGCGGCCTCAGCATACCTGGTCCATTCTTACCAGCGCTATTTTAAGGTGGAGTTCACGGATTGGAATGCGCTCGAAAAGACAACACCACGCGGTGAGTTGTACGACCACCACCCAACGTTTCCGTTTATTGAAGATGGCCATTATGTGATGACCTACGTAGCTTGGGGTGAGTTGTATGACACCTGGAATAGCCGAAGCGCGCTGCATCCAGATAGCCTTGATGGTCGTGGACACATTGTAAAGGGAACTCTTATTCGCTATCTGGCCTCCAAGAGCCTGCGCAAAGATGCCGATGGTGTTAGGGCGTTAACCAATGAGGAAATTGCTGCTATTGAGGCGGGCGTGCCCACTTGCACAGAAAAAAACGAGCGAGGTCTGCATAAGCGCTTGAATCGTATATTCTTCGAATGGTCGAACTACCGCGCGGGAGGTGACCCCGACGGCCATAGCGTTATTCAACGATGGGAGTTTTGGAAAACTGCCGTGTGGATTATTAAACAGCATGTTTGGATTGGTGTGGGCACCGGCGATGTGAAGGATGCATTTCAAAGTGCTTACACTATGAATGATTCACCCCTCGATAAGACCTATCGCTTGCGCGCACACAATCAGTATCTCACTATGTGGGTTACCTATGGTTTCTTCGGTCTAATTGCCTTTACGACGATTGTCTTTTGGCCTGTATTAAAAGATAAGCGACGTGATTCTCTGACCATCATGATCGTTTTGCTTGTATCGCTATCTTATTTAACTGAAGACACCCTAGAATCACAAGCCGGTGTCATGTTCATGGCATTTTTTTACATGCTGTTTACTTCGAAGCGCGCTGTATCGCTTGCAGAACTTCGTCGGCCGAAATCGAAAGAGAAGCACCCTTCTTCGGATGCGCCGACGCGCAAATGACCTGTGCATGCTTACCCACAGGGCGCCAACGCCCGGGATGTATCGGTCGCTTGGGTGAATAAAGACCAATGGCATGTTTTCCGAGTGCTGCTGAAATGTGCAAAGGCCCTGTGCTGGCCGCAACCAACGCATCGCACTTTTCTATGAAGCCGATGAGCTGCGCCAAATCGAACACCCCGGTGGCATCATAAACATGTGGCCCTGTAATCCCTCCCTGCTCACGAATTCGCTGGCCTTCCTCTGCGGTACCGGTAATGTAAACGGCGAATTCAGATTCAGGAAGTAAAACAATAAGCTCGCGATATTTTTCGATAGGCCAGTCTACCGCACTGCCTTTGGATAGTGGATGCAAAACGATCCGTTTTCTTCCTTCAGAACGCTCCAACAAATCATTCATCGCCGAAGATGGCTGGCCAACACTTCTGAATCCATAGTAGTTGACTATCTCGCTAATGTCGATTGTGTCGGGCAGTCCAAGTGGCTTCAGCAATTTGAAGTTGAGTTGAGACTCATGCAAATCAGAATTTTTGCGCGAAAAGAAAACAAGCTTATTGCATTTGGTTAGAGCATGAAGACGGTGTCCGCTGGCAATACGCATCGCTATGCCTGCTCGCTTTGCAACCCACATGATTTCTTTTCGCGGAAATACATGGATGATACAATCAGCTTCCTGCGCTGCAAATGCTTCCACTTGCTCACCGGGACTCTCGTGTTTCAAGGAATCCCAGTCCATGAACTCATCGATATGCCCACAAGCTTCCGCAATAGCGCGGGTGTATGCACGCCCTAAAAAAATCAGCGTGCATTCGGGCATGTGCTTCTTTATCCAGCCGCATAAGGGCAAGGTCAGCATCACATCACCAATGCTATCGGTGCGCGATATTATGATACGCGAAATGGTCTTCATGCTTGCTTGTATAAATTTTTCAATTTCGTGTATTTGCGCCAGGTTGCATAGGCCGACATGCGTGATATGGTCCATCCCGCAGAACCATCCAACACCCCGAGTTTCACTATATAACTTTTCACGAACTGCGCAATTACTTTGGCAAAAACCATCAACCAACTGATTGATTTCTTTCGCTGAAATAACTCTCGCGCAGCAATGTCTCCGAAATATTCAATCTGCTTTCGATGATCATCCAATGAGTAATAGGAGTAATGAAGAATGTCGCCCTGCAAGTGCTCCGGTTTTTCATCGCCGGTAAGGTCTAGTCTATCATGCGGATTGACACCCGTCCAATGCCCTTTTCCAGTGCGAATAAGGCGCACTTTCGTATCGGGGTACCAACCACAATGTTTCACCCAATGTCCACAGTAATTGGTGAGGCGATTCATTGAATATCCTGTTGCAGTTCCTGTGTCCTTCGCTTGTGAAATCGATAGGCGCAATGTTTCGTCGAGCGCCTCATCGGCATCGAGGGAAAGTATCCACTCATGCGTGGCAAGCGAAAGCGCCACATTCTTCTGTTGGATGTGCCCCTCGAACGGATGCTCTATGAAGCGCGCGCCTGCTGCCTCTGCGATGTGTCGGGTTGAATCAGTAGAGAAAGAATCGACAACTACAATCTCATCAGCCACTCCTTTCAACGAATCGAGACAACGCTGCAAATTGCGCTCTTCATTGAATGTGATAATGACCGCCGAAAGTTTCATGTGCGAAAGGTAATACCCGCACCGTTAGAGTTAAAGAACTTGCAGGTTTAC
>Ga0315904_10002155_pt1 | contig 30745 bp, 48 predicted proteins | sample LakEriMetagenome_6_FD_203529 | JGI IMG/M metagenome (GOLD analysis project Ga0315904, IMG submission 203529) | Freshwater fungal communities from buoy surface, Lake Erie, Ohio, United States - Buoy 12 MA120 | ecosystem: Environmental > Aquatic > Freshwater > Lake | place: USA: Lake Erie, Ohio...
CAATTAGGTGTTCTCCGTCTGGGAAATTCATGTTATATTTAGTTAATTGGTTACTTAATTTCATTCCCAAAAAACCCTCGATGCTAAAGCCTAGTTGTTCGTCTTTTACTAGTTTATTGTAGTATTCAGCGTCGGTAATTTGCGCCGTTAACATTAACGTCCCTTTAGGAACTTCGATGCCGTAGGTAGTATAGGCTTTATCTTGCGTTGGGTTTTCAACTATCCACGCTTCAAGAATGTACGCGGGTACTTCTTTACTTTGATCATGCTCTAAGTTAAACACGTTCCTATTCTGTAGGTCGCGCATAAACTTAACGTAGATTTGTTCGATAGTTTCTTCTTCGAATTGTACGTAGTATTCGCCCGCTTCGTCGTCGCGTCTGTATATTTCCATAGGAATCATAGCGGGTGCAGTTACGCGGTACTTTAATTCATCAGAAAAGAAACGCTTGGTAACGTTTGAGAATGCCATGCCCTTAACTTTGATAGCGGGGTTTGACGTAAAAGCAATTTGTTCGATGCCTAAGTCTTCGCCGTCTGAGTATTCGGGGTCGATAGTTATTTTGTAAATGGGTAAGTCGTTTACCATAACCATATTAAAAAACGCTTATATTTGTTCAAAAAAACTATGGTAACAATTTGTAACAAAGACATTCCGAACGAGTTAAACGAATTAACTATTCAACAATTCGAAGACATTACTAGTATCCACGCTAACGCTGACATGGATCACGTAGAAAAACACCTAGAAGTATTTAAGTACATGGGCGTTCCCGAAGTAGAAGACATGGACTTTGAAGACTTTAAAGAGGCTATTCGTGTTTTTAATACGGCAAAGAACCCCGACGGCGTACTACTTAAACGATTTGAAAACGACGGCTACACCTACCAAGCCTACGACCAAGACTTTAAGCTTACGGCTAAAGACACAAAGCATATTGAAAAGATACTAGCGCACAAACATAAAGGGTATGTTTCGGAAGCCCTAGCAGTTTTGTTCAAACGTACCGACCTAAGTAAAACAGAACACTACACCGACGCACACATTAAACTAAAGTCTAAAATTATTCGTGAACTACCCGCCGAAGTAGCAGTTCCTTATTTAGTAGCTATTGCCGAAACAATTAACAAACAAGTTCAAAGCTTAAATGAAAGTACCGAAGGGGTGGCATGAAGTTAAGCTATACCAGTTTAAAGAACTTCGTGAACTCAAAGACGCTGAGGGTTTTTTTAACACGCAACTAGAAACGCTTGCTATTCTTTTAGACGTACCTAGCGACGAACTAGAAGAACTATCTCTAGTCGAACTATCCGAACTATTCAAGTCGGTTAAGTGGGTTCTTAGCGAGCCTAAAAAGGGCCTCAAAAACGAACTAATTCTAGAAGGTGAAACGTACATTCTAAAGCCGTTTAAAAAACTAACCCTAGACGAGTTCATAGACTTGAACTATTTCGTGTCAAACGACTACTTAAAACACATTTCGCATATAGTTTCTATCTTTTACAGGCGTATTAAGTCCGACGAGTGGGGGCACATCGAGTTTGAGCCGTATGTATTTAGTCCGTTTGAAGCTTACGACAAGTTTGAAGACTTGAATATTACGGAAATATACGGGCTTATTCCTGAGTTTTTGAAGTGGCGTGAAGACTTTCTTAAGAAATACGAAAACCTTTTTAACCAAGACGAAGACGAAGACCTAGAAGAACCCCTAGACGTTAAAGAATTTGATAGCTTAGAAGCTTACAAGGCAGAACTTAAGGCCCAAGAACAAGCCAAGAAGTCTAAGAAGTGGGGCTGGGAAAGTCTTTTGTTTGACCTTTGCGAAGGTGACATAACAAAAATAAAGGCAGTCGGTGAACTGCCCTTAATCTTCGTGTTTAATATGCTTTCAATGAGAAAGGAAATGGGCTACTTAGAAACCCCTAAATAGTAGATCGTCGGTAAACGAACCGCCTATAGGTTCGAACGTGTAAATAACGCTTTTCTTTTGTCCTAAAATATTAGCTACTTCTAAGATAGGGTAACGTTCTGCCATCCATTCGGTATACTGCTGAAAGATTTCGGCGGTTGTGCCGTCAGCGTTTAGGGCCTCAGTAAGTTTTGCGCACAATTCAAAGGCTGCCATGTTACGCGTCCCATTGTTCAAGAACCCGAAATAGTACATAGCTAGAATTTGAATTTCTAGTTCACCTAAAGCGGGTATTTGCGCATTAATACGTATCGAATCGTATAAACTTCCCGTGTCGATTAAGGCCTCAGACGCTATAATTTTCTTTAGCGTGCGGGCTATCTTGTTACGCGTCTTGTATTTAATATTGAATACGCCGTTATTCTTGTACGCCATTTGCTAAAAAGTTAGGTTCGTAAGGAAACTCTTCTTTAACACTATGCCCAGCGAATGCGTGCTTTGGGTTCTTTGGTTCGACAAGGTTTGACCCGAAGTCGTATGTCTCGGAACTCATAACGTCGTAGTGGTAACCGTCAGCGTAAACGGGTGGGGTTACTATTTCCATTCCATCCATTACGGGAGGGGTTACCATAATCAATCCTATCTCTACAACCGCTTGAACTCCGTTTCCGTATGCTTCGTGTTTCTCTCCGTTGAATTCTACTTCGATGAGAATACCTTTGGCTTTAAGGTCTGCGGTTGCTTGTTCCTTGTTTTCGTATGTCAGTTTAAATACGTTCATTAGATAGTTGTTAAGGTTGCTAATTGAGTATCACTTAAAGCGGTTGCCCAAGTAGCAGATGCGTTAAAAAATACATTCCCAAATTCTACGTTGTTAAAACGAGCACCTAAATTAATTTGTGACGGGTTCGTGTTTGCGTAGGTTATAGATGCTTCTTGACTACCGTTAGCAAAGATTTTTACATTTGTTCCGTTCCAAACTATTGCCAATTTGTTTCTTGTGTTGGCATTGATTGTTATAGTTGTACCCGTATTTGTAAAAAGTTGGTAAGAATTTGAAGTCAATTTGTAGAACGCAAGTCTATTTGTAGTTCCATTTACACCGTCACTAACGTCAAAAATATATTGAGTATTTGACGAGTCTGTGCTTGGTGCTATAAAGTCGCAAAAGAACGTACCTTGATTTGTACCAAAAAACGAACTAATACCCGTCTTTGATATTACGTCTGCGTTGCGTGTTACACTTGCAGAGGTTGTAGGAATGTATGAAGTTGGATAAGAACCCGCTTCGAGTTGTGCACCCCAAGCATAGAATGAAGCTGAAGTGCTGAATACAACCCTACCTCTATTTGCTCCAAAAGACGGGCTTAAAGAGTTTGCGATGCCATACATACAAAACAAGTTGACATCCGTTGTTGATACGCTCAAAGTAATTCGACGCCACCCGTTGCCCTCGTCTGAAATTGTAGCTACTTGGTTCGTAACCCCACCACTTTGAAAGGTTGCAGTTGTTAGGTTGTCAAGGTCATAAACACCCGTTGCCCAATCCGTACCCGTTCCTTGATGATTAAGTGAAATGTAAACAAATTGTGCGGTGTTCTTTTTTACGTAGATACTTGAAGTGGTAGTTGAACCACCCGTAAACGCTTGGTAAAAGTCGTGGATTGTATTAGTGCCATCTCCAGCCCATTGTTCTGCGGTTGTGTTGCCATCGGGTGCAGTTGTGGCATTGGCGGTCATTGTTCCGTTTATCTTATCCCAAGCCGCATTGTCAAAAGACGAACTATAAAGAGCGAGGTTTGTTCTTTGCGGTTCTACAAGTAAACTTGGACAAGTTCCGTTTGAGTAGTCAAGTCGTGGTATGTTAAGTCTTGTTTCCGTCTTTTGGTAGTCTTTAGCGGTTGAACCCTCGACTACTTGACCACCCCAAACTTCTATATCCGTTGCGGTTGAACTAAAGGTATCAATAAAAATAAAATCTATTGTTCCTACTGCCGTAACACTATACCTATTCCAACCACTTTGTAGTGTTACAACATTGTCAGTACCTCCGTATGAGATAGCTATTGTTTGACCAGCAACTCCTTTTATCCAAACTGAAAAAGTACCATTTAGATTTGTTAGTCCACTAATAGCTTTTGCCCAAATTTGATTGATTGCAGTAAATAAAATCCTTGTACTTGTGTTAGTTCCATTAGGAGCAATTCCATAATTTGCGGTGGCAGTCACACTACCTAAATAAGCGTACCAACCATTTGTAAAATCTTGCGACCAACTCAACAAATTGTAAGGCACTAACTCCACCAAGCCAGCAGAGTTTACTCGTGTTGCGGTGGTTGCTCGGGTTACTGACAAGTCGCCACTTCCGTCCGACGGAATAACGGAATATAATTTACCCTCCTTATATCCGTTTGGCGTTACAATTAAAGAGGCAGTATCTAATAGGCTCATATTTCAAATGAATTTAAAGTTTCTTCAAGGCAGACTTCGGCTTCAAACGTACCGCCGTCCGTGTTTATGCGTGCTAAAAATAAGTCGATTAAGTCAGCGCTTTGCTGAATCTGTAGGGCTAGGGCTTCAATCCATGATCCGTTTACAGGACCTGTAGCGCCAAAGTCTAAAGCTAGCGCCTGAATCCATGCTTCGCCGTCGGCTTTATTTACGTTGAAAAAGTCGCATAGTGCTTCTAGCCATGTGCCGTTTTTTGTTTGTGTTATTCCGTAGTGCTTACAGATTGATTGCCAAAGGTTGCCGTCTACGTCGGGGGCTTGTAAGTCGTGGGCTATTGTGTGTAGCCATGAGCGGTTATAGATTGCCATAACTATATTAAATTTAGTTCGGTTCTTGTTTAAGTGGCACGGCGCAGTCTGTCCAATTGTTTACGGCAAAGGTAGCAGTCATAACCCAACCCGCTGCATAGTCTAGTAAGTCGTTGTTTAACGGGTTAAAACTAGGTGTATCTACTAGGTCGAAGTTGTAGTTATTCGAGTTTATGAAGTACGTATAAAGGTCGTAAAGAATTTGCTGGCAGTCGGACAAAATTACGTTAATATTTGCGCGGTCTTTTTGAATAATATCAAAGCAATAAATTTCTAGAATAAAGTCGTTCGTGTTTTCGGTGGCCAAAGCTGAAACAGGTACTATATAAACTATAGGGTACTTTTCATCCTTAGTTGCGAAGTTAAACATTTGTTCTTTAAAGTCAGACCCTACCTTCTTAACCTGAATATGGTTGTCGTAGAAGTCAGTAATTTCATTAATAAGCGCTTGGTAACTTGTCATAGTTCAGACCCTTTCTTTATTTTATCAATTTTGTTTTGTGTGTTTGTTATGTCGGTTTCACTTACGACCGCCTGAACGACGAAGTTTTGTGAAGTGTTAACCGATGCAGTAGCGCCCGCAGTATTTAAGTTGTTACCTTGTCCAAATAGATTGACTTGCGGTACTACAGACGCAGCACTTGAACCGCTATCCGAAGAACTAGAACTAGAAGAACTTGCGGACGCTGACGAATTTGGACTAGATAAAATTTGTTTTGCCTTTGCTATGTTTGTGGTAATTTGTAGAATACCGCTAGCGAACTGCGCAATTCCCGCAATACCACCTGTCGGCCCGTTCAATGGGTTGGCTTGCGACGCAGCAACCAAAGACGAAATAGCTTTAGCTGTGTCGATACCAATTTGAACCAACGCTGTAGCCTTGTTAAAGTTTTCTAGTTTCTTTTGATCCTTAATAAAAGCATTACCTAAAGCACCGACTCCGTTTACTACGTCACTAGCTAGAGTTAGTTTTGCGTCGCGTTCGGCCTTCGCCTTTTCGATGCTATCTAGTCTAGCTTGCTTTTCTTTCTCGTCGTACTTTTTATTAATTTCAGCTTGTTCGTTTCTTTGCTTTTCAATAAGCTCAGCGGTATCTAGGCCGTATTGTTCAGCTAGTGCAATAAGCTCAAAGTAACGCGTTTGAACTTCTTCTAGTTCGCGTTCTTGGTCCGACATTGTTAGCTGTCTGTATTGTTCTTGAAATTCTTCTTCGCGCTGAAGTTGGGCGTTTTGGTTGTCTTTAATTGCTTGCGCTATTTGTGCTTGTCGTTTTGCTTCGGCGTCTACTTGAACTTGCGCGGCTTTGTCTAGTTCGGCTTGCTTTTGGCTTTCGTATAGCTTGGTAAGTTCGACCTTTTCTTTGCCTGTTAGGTTTTCGTTTTTCTTTACGTCTTCGATTAGGCGCTTATACTTTTCGTTGGTCGTAGCTATTTCGCGTTCATTGTCGTTTTCTATTAAAGCTATTTCTAAGTCCTTAATAGTACGCGCTGCGTCTAGTCTATTCTTAGCGTAGGCCTTTTGGTTTTCTAGTCTTTTGGCTGCGGCTTCTTTTTGTTTCTGCGCTTGTTCTTGGTCGTCGGCAATTTGTAGAAGTCTTTGTTCTTTACGTCCGTTTGCTAGAATATCTTTTTCAGCTTGCATCTGTTCGCGTAATTTCTTACGGCGTTCAGCGTTGTCTTTGTTCGCTATCTTTTGAAGCATAGCGTATTCTTGTTGCGCAGCTCTTAAACGCTTTTCCGCTTCCTTGTTTATGGCTTTAGACTTAGCTATTTCTAGGTCGGTGGTATCTTTGCCCGCAGCTTTCGCTTTCGCTATTTCTATTTCGTAGGCGTTACCTATTTTTTCTACTCGTTTCTTAGAACTTTCGGCGGCCTTCTCGTTTGCCTTTTGCATCTTAGCTGCGTTTTCTTCGGCAGCATATTGTGTTAAACCTAGCCAGTCGGTAAGTTTTTTAAACGCGTCAATAATAGCATTAACGGGAATCATTAAAAAGTCGAACGCTTTTTGAAGTATTCCCAACTTAGACAAAAATACGGCTATACCCGCGACTATTGCAACAATAACCGCGACCAATAAAAAGATAGGGTTAGCGAGTATCTGTATACCTAACTTAACAAAAGCCCCGCCAAGTGTTTTAATCGTTCCTGTAATGCCTTTAATTGCGCCCGAAATGTCAGCTTTACCTATCTTACCTAAGTTACTCGCGAAGACTTTAGACTTTTCGCTAGCTTCTTCGAAGTCCAAAGACATCAAACTTGACTTAATGCCGTCGAACGAGTTACTAATTTGTTCGAATTTAGACCCTGAGGCAAAGACATTCACGGCGTCGTTAGCGTCTTTTATTCGGTCCGTAAGTTCACCCGCTTTCTTTGCAAGTTCTTCTACTTGTGCGGGGTCTGTAGCGGCGGCTATTTCAGCTTTCAGGCTTCGTAATTCGGCCTTCATTGAGCCAATGCCCGTAAGTTTTAAAGGAATTTGTACTTCGTTCATAACAATATTAAACCCTAGTAGGTTCGAATTTCTAAAGTTGTGTTATTAAGTATGTCGTCGTTGTGTTGGTGGTTCTGGGTGTTCGTGGTTTTAACTACTATATTCCCGTCCGTGTTTATGTACGCACTATTCAAATGATCATGCTCATTACTATTAATCATTACGTAAGTATAAAGCGCGTCGAAAGGGTTTGTAGGTGTGCCTAGATAGTTGCCTTTTAAAGTTCGTGTCCATGTTACCACCCCTATGTTATTGCTTAAGTCGATAGCCGTAGGGTCGTTAGTTCCAACCTGTGAAAGATTAACGACGTAGGTTTGACTTTGAACAGCCGCCCCGTTTATTTTAGGTGTAATTAGTCCGTCTTCGTTTAGCGTTTTATTGTCGCCAATTATTACCCCTTTAACTGACTGCGCTACAATGTTACCTTGTCCGTATATTGCAGCGTTCGAACCTTGCAAAGCTACGTTACTAGAAATAGCCATAGACTGCAATACTGAAGCCGCGCTACCTTGCGTTGTTGGGCTTGGTGCAGTCGTACCTGTGTTAGTTATGAAAGGCGCTAGTTCTTGTTCGCTATCGACACTAATAAGTTCGACCTTTGTTAAACCTTCCGTGTTTGCGTTGTAGTCGATTACGCGGTTAATATTCCACCATGAGTTGTCGATGCGTATCTTGTCGTTTAACTTTAGGTTGTGAATGTCGCCTTCGTCTAAATAGAAGTAAGCGCTTAACATTTTACCCTCGTTAATTTGGTTAATGGTACGACGCCAATATAGATTGTAAAGGGTGTTATTCGTTAAGACCTGAGGGCTGTAGTAATAGAAGTCACACGTGCCGAAGTTAATGTCGTAGCTAGGTGTAATAGGGTCGTCGAAGTGGGTAATAGCTGGGTACGTGTTTACGTTGTAAGTTCCCGTTGTGCCGCTGTCAATTATATTATAGATACCGCATGAAGTTGAACCCCCGTCGTAAAGAATACGAATGTTTGTTTTTGGCGCTTGTCCGTCTATCATGGGAACGACAGCCCCGAATGTAGTCTGAGCTATCGGTGTAGGACTGAAAAGAATTTCTTTTGTTTCTATGTCGCGGACGTACTCAGAATTAAAGATATATTCCTGTTGCCCGTAAATTTCTTTTGTGGCCCCGTAATAAAGCGTGTTAGGTGTGTCGTCGTCTTGTTTGTAAGTTAAGATTAAACGCTTACTTGAAACGTCAGGTAAAAACTCTAGGTTTTGTTCTCGGTCTTTTGCTAGCTTATAGGTCCAGTCCTTTTCTGCGCCGTTGTCGTAATACTCGTCGCGGTGCGTTAAGATTATATTTGTAGGGTTGTCGGGGTCTATGTCCGCAAATAAGTTGAACATAGTAAAGATAGCCTTCACAAAGTCGGACTGCTTAACCTTTTGCGGTACGTATTCGTTCATTAATAAGTTACCACTTACAGGTTGAACGTTGCTATTCGGTACTATTTCTAGACTTATGTCAATGATGTCTATGTTAATGTCTACTTTAACAGGTGTACCCGCAGCGGTTCGCCATTGGTAAGTACCGAAAGTCATGTTCGAGTTTAGACCTACACGCGTCCTCAATTGGTTACCTGTAGAAATATAACCCGAAGGCGTTGTTATTCCCGTGTTTGAGTACGTGCCGAATATAGTAGTTCCTGACGCTAAAGGTGAGGAAATGATTATAGGGGTTAATGTACTAGACGCACCTGTGCCCGCTGGGTTTACTGCTTGAATGTAAGGGGTAAATGTTCTAGGTTGTGGTACGTATTGCCCTACTTGGCTATTGAATATGTTCGGCTGTACGGGGTTAGCGTTAGGGTTAAAGAAACTTACTTCGTAGGTTACATTAAACTTAAATTCGTAAGACTGCGAGGCGTTCGGGTCTACGTCTGTAGGCGCGGTATAGATACCTGTAACAGGGTTAAAAATGTTTTGTAAGTCAAGTGTTTCAGTCCACGCCGTTAAGTTCTCAAAGAACGCCACAAAGTTACCACTTGTCGGTTGGCTAAAGGTAGTAATATGCGAGGCATTTGCCTTAACCTTGTAGTCGGTCCAGTCTATTTGGTTTGCTTCGCCGTTGTAAGGAATAATTAGTTTGTCAAAGCGTGCGTCTTGTAGCCCCGCCCATTCGTAAGTAAAACCAGCATTTGCAAATATTCTATCAAAGTACGTCTTTGCGTAGATAGCGGGCTTGAACTGACTTGCGTTGTAGCTATTTGATCCAGCATTTGCGTAAGGCATAACGTATTTAAACCCGTTTGCTTCCGTGTTTGTAAAGGTCGAAACAATTACACCTGAGTTTGTAAAGTGGTTAAGGTCGCTAAAGTCTAGGTCTGTAAGTTCAGCGTTTGTAATAGACGTAAATAGTTCGGCCTTTGTGTCTTTTATTAACACCTCGTAGTTAACAACTTGCTCATGGGCGTCGGTGCTTTGTGACTTGTTAACCGAAATGAGTTGTAAGATAGCGTCTTCTAAAATGATTACGTCATTCTGTAGGACTTGGCAATAGGTAAGTTTACTAACGTCGAACGTACCCGCCTGAATGTTTACGTCGTAGTAATGGTTAAGGATGCGGTTGTTATTGTCGGTCGAAGGTAAGACGATAGTCTTTGAGAACGTACCCGTGCGCTTAGTTATGTCGCGTATTTCACCAACTGAAAAAGTCAAAGGCACGTTTACGTCGGGTCTAACGTCTAGAACCCCGCCTAGAACTTCGTCGGTGGTTAATGTCTTTAAGAATGAAGTACAGCAGTTAGGAGCTTCGAAAACACCGCCGTCTGTTATTACTCTATTTTGAAACGTGCCTACTTGTCCGCTTACGCTAGTAGTCCCTTGTAATACAATTTTAACCATTGATATTGTCGTTATTTGCTAGTTTGACTACTATAGTGTATTTGATTAGGTTCTTGTTTCGTTGTCTAAAGACTTCGTAGTTATTCGTGGTTAAGATTACAGGAACGTAAGGTTCGCTTGCTACGTCGTCGCAGTCATAGATAGCGCGCTTCATGTAGCATTGTGGCGAAGTAAGTAACTGCTCAAAGTACTGGCTCATGTCGTCGTTCATCCAGTTGGTTGTAAGCTCTAGCGTTTTGGTTGCACTTACAAAGTAGGTATTGAATCCGTATTCGTGTGGGTTGTATTTCCATTCACCCGCCTGAACGTAGCCCTGAACGTCTTTGTTATATTCGTCACGTTGCACGTCACCACGTTCGTAAGCTTTAAGCTGAAAGGCAAAGCTAGACATAGAGCCCATGCGATCAAGAAAAACCAGGTCGTATTCAGTAATAGAAATACGTCGGTCTAGGTTTACGCGGTATTCTATCGAGTCTTGCCCAGAGTCTTCATAGTAAAACGTGTAATAGGTTGTGTCGGGTTTGATTAGTGGCAACGTTCCTACAATAGGCGTAAGCACCCCCAAGTTGTTAGGACCTACAGCAATACCCGTAATGCTCGACAATGCACTTAATGTTTTTGAGAAAGTTTCACCTTGCGAGTTGGTAAAAATGATTTTCTTATTTGGTTTTGGTTTAGCGTTAAGCCAAATGTCCTGTGCTAAGGTAGAATAAAAGTTAGTCTTTGGTTGGTCTGTAAGCCAAAGTTTCGTAGCTGAGTTAAGCGTGTAGTCTGTAGCTTCGTAGTTCGGGAAGTTAACCCACTTGAAAGCGCCGTTGAATACTTGGCCGCTTAAGTCCGTTATTCCATAGGTTACTATTTTGCGGTTGTCCGCGTAGGTAACTGAGCCGTCTATATTGGCATTGGTAACACTTGCCCAAGCCACGCCTATTTCAAACCACGTACCACTTGAAGCGGTAACCGAATGTAAGCCTTCGACTAAAGGGTTAGCTACGCCGCCGTCAGCTTGTAATATATTCACTTGGTCGCCTACCAGGAACGTGTTTGTAACGTTAATACGGACGTTGCCGCCTGAGTTGGTTAGGGCTGAGGTGTAGGTAAATTCGGCTAGATATTCTTCGCCTACTTCTAGGGTGTAGTTAAAGAAGCAATTTACAGCCGCATAGTCCGTTGTTACGCTGGGTTCGAAGTCAAACAAGACGTAAGAATTTAAGAACCTACTTAGGTCTAGTTCGCCTAGTCCGTCATTGATGCGCGGTAATGCTTTGAAACGTCCTATTCTAATCGAGCCGTCGTACACGTCAAAGATATACTTGAAGCCTGTAAGGTTCTTGTTCGTTGAATCTATTAGGTACTTGATAGGGTTGTAAGCGGGTGTAAAGCTTTGCGGTTGTGCTATTGTAGTTTGTGCCATAACAATATTATTTTAAGTCCGTGTTTAATTAGAAAGCGAAGTAGGCATCGTCGGTGAAGTATTGCTCTTTTATGTAGGTCGTCGCGTACCTAGTTGCATCGAGCGCATCATCGTAAAGCTTCACGGGTTCGTCTGTTATTGTGTCGCCTATCTTTTTCCACTTGTAGTTCTGATATTCCTTCTTTAGGTATTCGTTTTCCAGGCAGAACACCCCGAACGTCTTAACGTTGTCGATGCCTTTCTTTACGACCTTGTTCGCGTTTAGAACATTGTAGCCCGCTTGGTTCATTTCGGCTATGATCTCAGGGCGTGCGTAGTCGGCTATTATTTCGACTTCCTTTTCGATGTTTAGTTCAGCTAGGCGGTCGATGAGGTTTGAGGTGGTTAGGTAGCTTTCATATATTACGGGTTCTATGAATATGTCTTTTTCGTGCCAGTAGACGCGCATTAACGCCGTCGGGTGGTTGTACCCAAAGTCACACCCGTAAACGAACTGAGTAAAGCGTGCGGGCCTGTGCGGTAAGAATGTAAAGTTTGAGTAGATATTCGACTTGCTTATAGCCTTTTCACCTAGCGCGTAAATTTGGTAAAGGGCTTCGTCCGTTCTTTTGAGGTCTTCTATCTGTCGTTTGATACTATCAGGTAAAAACGGGTTGTCGCGGTAAGTGGACTTTATTAGAATGCTTTCGTCTTTTGGTAGGTCGTAAAGCCAGCTTGTCGAGTCTGAGGGGTTGTAGTCAAAGATTAGCTTTTGTTCTGTCCTCATGTTTAACTGCGTGAAGTCGTCGTAAAATAGTTCGTTTGCTTCATTACACCACGCTAGGTTACGTTTACGCCCTCGAATCTTTTGTTCGTCGTCCACACTAAAGAACTCAACCATAGACCCATTTGGAAAGGTGTAGATATGCTCAGACATATTGTGGCTAGCCTTGTCGTAGATACCCGACTCTTTTAGGACCTCAAAGAAGTCACGCATAGCGGTAGCCCTAAGCGCTGGGAATGTCTTACGAATAATAGAAACGACCACGCCTTTATTCTGTAGGCAATAGACTAGAATAAGCTGGCAAAGTGAATAGGTCTTACTTGAACGGCTGCCACCCTCGTTAATGATAAAACGCGCCTCGTTATTGTAAAGCGCGTCATAGTTAAGTTCAAAGACTATTGTACTCTTTAGTTCCATGTTACTCTAGTTCCTTAGTGTCAGGTCGAATAATGCTTATTTTAATTTCGTTTATGTTTTCGCCGTTCGAGGTTACGTCCGTCTTTTCGGTTAACGCATTTAGTCGGGCTACGATATTCTGTTGGTACTGCCCAACAAGCGCCCCTTCGACTTGGTCGTTTCGAATTTCTTCTTTAATACGCGTAACGATACTAATATACTCGGTGAACCCTCCCCCAACGTTGTACCAATAATTATTTATTTCTTGGCCTTGCTTATTGCAGAACGTCTTAAACCCGTCTATAGTTAACGGGGGTACGTGTTCTTCATATAGGACGCCTTTGTTTGTTGCTTTGGGTACTTTGCGTGTACGTCCTTTGGTTTCTATTGCGTATTGCTCAAATAAGCTATATAGTTCTTCGGGGTCTTTTATGTTTCTAGGTCTTGCCATTGTTCGTCTTTTTATAGTGGTCTAGAAATTCGTCTTCCGTTATGTACTCTAAACATAGGAGTCCGTCGGCGTCTGTCAAGTAAATAATCATGTGCGCGCCTTCACTTTGTAATTGGTTTAGAATTACCTGTGCGGTGTCTACCATGTCTTTGCCATAGTCAAGAATTGCGTACTTCATTTTTAAGGCTTTTAACGTAGGCTTTCATAGCTTCGCGGCTGTGTGTTTCCCATACTCGGTTACAAACGGCGTAGCGCTGGCTTTCGTCAGGGAATGCGCCTACACTTTCTTCGTCACCCATGCAACGATTAATGAAGGTGTCTTTCTTTTCTCCTTTAATTGGCTGAGGCATTTGTTTTGCGTTTACGTGTTTTTGTAGCGGGTTTCTTACGTGCTGGTTTCGGTTCGACTGCCTGAGGTTCTTCGACTGCGTCAGCTTCTTGAACTTCTTGGTCTATTCCCGTGTAGGAAATAGTCGATTTTTCGAATAAATAGCCTAGTCCGATAGTATTGTAGTAGCTAAAACGCTTCGGGTCTATCTTGTCGACTTCTACTTTGCGTTGTCCTAGAATTGAGTCGTAGGTAATTATAGTCTTGCCTTTGTATTCTTCTTTAATTTTCATCTTGTTTCGTGTTTAGTTCTTCGTCTAGACGGCCTAAAATGAGCGCAACTGCACCAACCCCTAGAACTTTTAGATAAATTGTGTCACCTTCATAAGCCAAAGCTATGCCAGCCGCCATAAAAGACAGCGTAGAAACGACGTATAGTAATTTATAGGTGTTCATAACTATATTGAATTTTTTTGATTTTATGTTTTAAGTCTCTGATCATGTAATGAGCTGACGTTCGACTTACGTTAAAGTAGTCGGCCATAGCTTCGGCGGTCTGTTTCTTTAGGTCAAAGTAGACTTTTGCTATTTCCTTTTCGACGGGGTTCGTTATTTCGTCGCGGTATTTCTGAATGCACCACATTTTGAAGTTAAATTCGTTTTCAAAACGTATCTTTTCGAGTACTTCGTCGTCTTCGGGTTCGTCTAATAGGTCAGGGTACTGACTATTTATGTCGTCTTGTTTGTGGCTTAAAGACGTGTTCCAAATAATTTGGTATTTGATTGTGTTTAGTAGGTAGCTTTTTACACTATTTTGGTCCGTCTTTGCGTCTGTAATAGTCAAAACGTGCAAATAGGCGTTATTTATACAGGTGTCAGCGTTCAGCATCGAACAGACTAGCTTCTTACTATTGACATAACGAGTCAGAAAGTAATTAGCGTAAGCCCTTACTTCTTCGTAGTTTTCACTTACGTACCTGTCAAGCGTTCGCTTCAAACCATTGTAAGAACTCATTGTAAAATTGTGTTCGTTCCTGAGGGGCGCACAAACAACGGCGGTCGTATTGCCCTGTTACCCTATTTTTAATTGTTTGCAACTTACGTAAGTGCATTTTACTAAGCCTTTGCGGGTTTAAGTTGCCTAGTATTCCGTTTATTTCTAGTAATTCATCCTCGCTAAACATAAGTCAACAACGTAAGAACATAAAGAAACAAGGCACGCCGTAAGAAATTCACCGCTTAAAGCCCACGTAGTCCAGAACCCCATGCACTTAGGACAACCAAAGAACCCGTGTAAATAGATTGTAAGGCGATTTAAAGGCACTTCGGTAAAGACTCGGTCTATCAGGTCCTGTAATGGCTCAAAGTTCGTTAGAAACCAAGCTAAAGCCGTGTAAAGTAGTATTTCCATGTGGTTAAATTCTAGTCAAATATAAGTTTAATTTTTAAACAAGACATATTTTAAACAAAAAAGCCCCTTTTTACGGGGGCTAGTTACTAGTGTAGGTGTTTATATAAATACTCGTCTAGTTTAATGAGGGTCGAAAGGGCTACGTCTTTGCCGTCTAAGAAATTGTTTATTTGAAAGTGGTGAAACTTGCCAGTCCGTTCTTTTATTTCGGTTACTATTTGGTTTCGTGTTCGTGTTTTCAACAATTCTTTAAGCCCACGCCTTAGCGCTTCGTCTTGAATAAACATGATCATGCTTTAAAAGGGTAAGTCGTCGTTTGAAACTAGGGGCGCAGTTTGTGGGGATACGTAAGGTTCAGAAAAAGACGCGCTAAAATAACTATTTCCGTTACTAGACGTCTTAACCCAAAGGGCTATTTCCATTTCTTTGCCGTTTACGTTCACTTTGCCCCTGTAGTCGGGTTGGTTCTGGCTCGTTTTCTTGTCGTTCTTGAAAATTGCACCCGTGTTTGTTTTGTTCTCCATGTTATTTTTAGTTAAAGTTAGTAATAATTGAATAAATAATAGCCGTCAGGACTGCGCCTAATAAGAAGGCCGTACCTATGGCAGCCATTTGGTTGCGCTTTTGTTCTTTATTCACGGGTTTAGGTTTAGGGTTTGAGAATTTAATTTTAATTTGGGTGTCCTTTACGTCTTTTTTGTCCTTTTTGCTAGAGTCCCAGCTTTTTCTATACTCGATAGTCAAGATAGCGACGCGTTTTGCAGTTGCTAGGGTTGGTTTTTTAGCTACCCACGTGTATACTGCGCGGTCTACTTTCTTAATGTAGCCGTGTTCTTGTAATACTCTAAAAACGTCAAAGCGTGTTTGGCTTAGTTCATCAAAGCGAAACGTAGGCTTTTCGTTCATTTCTGTTAATAGGTCCTTATAGGCCGTTAGGTTTGTTTTCTTATTCATTGTTCTTGTTGTTTAAAGGTTTTTACTTCGTCTTTCAAACGCTCGACATACAAAGTCGCGTCCATAAGTTCTTCTTGTAAGTGGTTTATCCAGTCTGTTAACGTTAGGTCTTCACGTGTTAATGGCGTGCCGTATTTTTTTAGCCCCGTGTTTGAGCGTTCGACGTACTTCGCTAGCACGCTTTTTACTATCTGGTCTTCTACTTCTTGTTTCATCTTTTCCAACTATTTTTATTTATTAAATACAATTCGTAAAGTTCCTCATTTGTAAGGTTATCTAAATTGCTCCAACTTGTACTTCCGTATGGCTCACAAAATGAATGTCCAGCTTTTTTAACTAACGGGTGGTTAAATACGTCATAATAAGGCGACCTACCTTGTACCATAGCTTGCAGTTCTTTTGTTGTTAGTTCTATTTTCATAGGAAATTGTAAAGGGTGTTAAAATACTCACGGCATAGTTCTACGCGGTCTTTTATTTCGTTTATTACTTCGTCGTCACGTTCGACCTCAAAGACTTTCACACGGCGGTTGTCGGGTATATGGTCGAAGTTGTGTCGTTTCTGTACTTCGTCGATTAGGTTTAGATCTTCTTCTAGCAAATGAGCGTTCCAGTGCGCGCGTCTTATTTCGTCTTGAACCATGTCTAGCGGTGTATTGACTAGGCAGTATACTAGTAAACTTTTTTGTTTACCTGTAAGCCACATATAGCCCTGTAATTGGTAGTAATAGTCTTTAGTCGGTATTTCTGTAGCGAAAAACGGGAATGTAGTAGCATCCCAAGAACTTTTTACGTCTAGAACATAGTTAGCCGTGTTTACGTCGGGCGTACCTGTTACCCAGTCGTTACTAAAATGTTCGTCGTTCTTTAAGATGAAGCCTAACTCTAGGACTTCGCTAGCTAGTTTAATGCTTTCGTCTTCTACTAGGTTACCTTTGTCGGTGTAACGTGAGTTAAACGTCTTGACTATTCCGTATTTTGCTAGTAAAACTTGTTCTTCTACGTAGGTCTTAGCCGTTTGGCTTAGTATTTCGCTTTTTGAACGCGGTGACGTCATTACTTTACCAAGTGCCGAGCATCGAACTTTAAAAGCAGTCATAGGGCTTCGAGCATTTCGGTTTGTGACTCAGTCAAAGTGAAGCTTGAAGTTATCTTTTCCTTAGTTACCTTACCTTCTACAATAGCTTTGCATGCGTCTTGAAAGCGTTTGTTATCAATAGCGGGTAATTTCTTTACTTGTTCACCGCTTGCGTCCGTGTCTTTGTCGGTAACTAGGCCTAAAGCCGAACTGAGGGCGTAACGTCGAACGTAAGTAATAGCAGACCCCATAACTTGAAAGTCGTTCATGCCTTTGAGTTGTACGCCTTGCGGTATTGCCGTAGTGCTTTCGATAGTTTCGCCGCTTTCTACGTGGAAAATGCACGTTACTAAGTCTGTGCCGTTAATTAACTGAGTAAAGCCTAGCCCGTGTTTCTTTAGTAGCGGGTTAATCTTGTCGAAAATAGCGGGTAAGTCGGCGTAAGAATAGCCGAACCCCTGAGTTCCTTTGTGAATTACTGGCACTTCTTGTTGGAAATTAGCCAACGCTTTAAATAAATTTTTCATAGCTTGTTTTTAAATTGTTATATGCAAATATAATACTTATTTTAATTCCTTGCACTTTTTTTTGTACGTCGATATAATTTTTTTTAGTTCGTCGGTGGTATACTTACGCACCTCATGAGCCTCAGTATGTAATTTTATCAGTCGTTCAGCGCCTATTCGCTTTTCAATGCCTATTTGATATTCTAAAAGGTTGCCGTGTTTATATCGGTTACATGTTACGCATTGTGCATGAACGTTGTCTTCGTTGAATGTAACGGCTTTGTGTCCGCCCATGCTGAAATAATGGCCAGCGTCATACTTTTCACCTAAAGAACCGCTGCAACTTACGCAAGGTTTACCTTGATCCCTTAGGCGTATGTATGTATTGAATACTTTTTGGGCTTCTTTAAGCCAGTCTGAGTTCGTTTTTATTTCGTTCTTAAGCTTGGCCTTAGTCTTTTTCCATTCCTTAGCCTTAACTTCTTCTACAAACGCTTTAATACATTCGTCTTTTAGGCAGTGCTTTTGATTGAATTTAATAGGATCAAACTTCTCCTTGCAGTTTTTACACCTCATTAGTTTAGTTTTATTTTAATCGTTTTGACCTTGCATTTTTTATTTTGACAGATATATAAGGATTGAACTTCTCCATTAGAACTATCTATTTCCGACATCCAGATTAATAGCTTATTACATTTTTTACATTTCATGATTAAAATAATTGTGTTTGAATAACGGGTGCATAATTAGAGTCATAATTTTTATTCTCGCCTTTTGGATATGGGAGTGACTCATATTTCATCGTTTTAATAATTTTATTCCTTGTTTTCTTACATGCACAAATAAAGACATATCTATTTTTTGGGAGTATTTCTATTTTTTGCAACTCCAATTTTTTTATGATTTCGTTAGAATCAGCTACCATTTCATAGTTCAACATTTCTTTATCGTGTTTATCATCAAAATTTAATATTTTTTTGAGTGCAACCCAATCATCAATATTTGGAAAACTAAATCCAGAATCTGTACGAAACCAATGAGAACAAGTGTCTTTGTAACCGAATATTTTATCTAAGTCTTTGTATTTAAAATTTCCTTTGTATTGTTTTAAATAATTTGCTATGTCAATTCTGTTAATCTTATGCTCGTCTATTCGTCTTTTAATCATTGACACATTGATTTTATTATTTTTTTGGTAATGACCAATATTTCGAAAATGAAATTCTTTGCCTTCTTTGTCAATTAATTTGGTTGTGTTTGACGTTGTCCCAGTATAAATAAAATTACACGCTTGGTATATATAGCCGTAATGACTCATGTTTAGATCACTAAAAGAAACTACTATTTTGGGTTTAGGTAACATATTCAAGCAACTCGAAACAAAAAAAGAAAGTACATTTTTTTCTAAGTTATTATTTACCACAAGTCTATTTAATTCTATGACAATGTCCTTGTATTCTTTTCCGCATATGCTTTCACAAAGAGTTGGACTAGGTGGCATGCCAAAGGTACACACACCTTGTAAAATTAAATTTTCATTGTATAATCCAAAAGAATATGAAATGCTACATAGTCTTTTAGCATAGTGTTTATTTAATAGCCAATCATTACACAAATAAGAGTCAATCGATTTTATTGTATATTTTTCTTTTATACTCATAAGTCATTTTTTAAAAATTTTAAGGCTTGGTTTTTATTCTTGAAGTGGTGTACTATAAACTTTCGTTCTCCGAAGTCGTATCTAACGGCTCGTAGTTCACGTAGCATTCTAGCGCGTGTGCATCTTTTACAACTAAATAGTTTACCTTTTCGTTCTGGTCGTCCGTATTCGCGTCGGTTTTCGTCGTAGCTTGTAAGGGGTTTAAACTTGAAACAGGTAAAGCATTGTATTTTATCATTGTTCATTATATTTTTTCTATTTTAAAGTAAACTCTAGAAATGTTTTGCCAATTTCTTATATAAATAGGTGTCAATTTTTTTCTATTACGGACACCAATTTTTAACACTACATTGACTAAGTTTTCGATAGTAAATTGTTCGAGCGTTTCAATGCCGTAAAATTTATTTACGTAGTCAGTTCTTTTAAAACGCAAATGTCCCATTTCGCCAAATGTAATAATCAAACCTTTTTTAGCCATTTTAACAGACAGATCAAAACAATCAAAGGCGCTACCAAAAGGGTCTATGTCAATTAAATCAAAACTGCAATTTTCATAGTACAATTTGCAAACTAATTTTTCCGCCTTATCGTTGTAGTAAGTATTAAATTTGCTTTCTATGTCGTTAGTATATACTTCATCCACCTTGTCTAAATAATAAGAATGCGCTCCAGCAAATAGATCTAGTACGCTTTTAGGTTTTATTTCAGACAAAAACAATTCATTGTGAAAATATTTGTCTTCAAGGTGCTTTTCATTGTATGTATTACTTTTTTTTGCAATACGTTTCATTTTAATTTGTACCTGTAAAACATCCCTGTCTATAGACTCGGCAATAGCTTTTATTGAATGGCCTTTTTCTTTTAAATCTATGCACCATTCTATCTCTTTTTGAGTCCATTTTCTAGGTTGGTTTAATGTAATACCACCATTTTTTAAAAGTTTTCCTTTGTATTCATTTGGCATTTTCATAGTTCTATGTCTTTAAATTTAAGTTCGTTTTTTAGTTCCTGATAAGCTACTCGAAGTTCAGCGTTACGTCTAGCCAGTTGGTTAAGTTCGCGGTTTAGTCCTTTTATTTCGTTTTCCATTTCGATTATTACTAGTTCGGTTTTTAGAAGTTGTTCTTCGCTTTCTTTACTTCCTTCTATGTAGTCCTTTGCGTCTGGTTTGTCCTTTTCTAGCTTCTCGCGTACGTTTTTAATTCGTTCACGAACGCACCAAATGACATTCTTAGCCCATAGTATTTTTAAGTTTAGATCCATTTTAAAAAGGTGTTTTTGTTTGTATTTCTTTTGGTCGGTGTTTACGTAGTGGGTCGACTCCGTACACTTCGAAGCCTAAACCTTTGTTGAAGTCAAGCATTACAGGTTCGTTTATAGGTGTGTGACGCCCGCCTGTTTCCATGTCTTTAACTTTTTCGACGTTTACCCAAGTTTTGAATTTCATTTCAGGATGTTTAATTAGTCGGTGTATTACAAACATATCGTCACACCTATTTAAGAAACTTTTACCGCCTTCGATGTGGTCTTTCAAGGGGGCTTTAAGGTGTCCTTTGTATTCGCCCTCAGTATATAAATTCCCATTACGTCCGCTTTCGCTATTCGGGTGCGTGTTTATGTAAATAGTCATGCCTGTACTATTGACAAACTGACGTGCTTTATTCATAAAGTCGTAATTCCCAGCAAATGACATTTCCCTATCTAGGCCCGTGAATGGATCAATAAGACCAACCTTAGCCCCGCTTTTCTCAAATAGCTCTAAAATATCTTCGGGTTTGTATAGTTTCGAGTTGTCTATGAATGTAAAGTATTGCTCTAGGTATGCAACGTCACCGCTAATTTGCGAATGGCTTAGTTCCCTGAATGGCTTACCCCTGTACATTTGAACCATGTCGCGCAATATTTGGCCCTTTTGGTTTTCACCCGACCAAATGCAAAAGGTTAAGTCGTGTTTAAGGGCTAACGCTAGGAAGTACCAATTTATGAAGTAAGTTTTTCCGACGTTGTCATGTCCTAAAATAATATTAAGTTGTTTAGGTTTGAATTTTAAGTGTTCGTCTAGGTAGCAGTCAAGCCCAAGACCTTGTTTTATTTTGCCGTCTCTTACGTCTAGTAAGTATTGTAAGGCGTCACCTTGTTTTGTTAGCATATTCTAGTTCTCTTTTACGCATATTGTATGCTATTTGTTCGCCGTCTGTCATGTCTTCGTAACGCTTTTCCTTTTTACTTTCGTCTTTAGGTAGGTAGGTTAAGGTGTTTATTAGTGAACTTTTCCAATTTACAATTTTACTCATTTTACCTTTTCGGTTAATACTCCAGTCATTAACTACCCAACTTTCATACTTCAAACCAACGGCTTCTTTTAAGACGTCAGGCATTTTCTCCAAAGCAAAAGCTATAAATTCGTCTTTACTTGGTATATAGCCTTTCTCTTTCCCTTTCTCTTTCTCTTGTACCGAAGGCCCTTGCGTACCCCCTTGCGTAGGGTCTTGGCTAGGGTATTGTAAAGGTCGTTTTGTCTTGTCTTCGTAACCCTTTATTTGCTTGTCTATTGAATGCTTTTGCGAAAGATACGCGAATTTAACTAAGCCTTTTAGTTCTGTTTCTTCACCTGTAAATTGACGCGTAAGTAATGCGTCGTAAAATGCTAAACGATCTTTGTCGTTCAGTTCTTTTGCTACGTCCCAGTAGCTTCGATAAAAGTTAAATGCTTGCCTCATATTTTACTGCCTTAAAATAAAAAACCCCTTCAACGTTCGCAAGGCAGTGCTACTAGTCGAAAGGGTTTCAATAATGTTTTACGTGGGTCTGCCTACCCGTACAAATATAGACGTTTTAATTCGAAATAAGTTGCGTAGGTTCTTCTTTTTTTTCGTAAAAACCCATTTTAATACGTCTTTGCACCCGTTTAAATTGCTTGTAGTTTGATGCGTCTAAAACGTCTTGTCTTAAGTCGTACTCCTTAGGGCGTTTAAAAAACGTTGAATTGTAAAGAAACTTAGCTTCACCTAAATAGTCCGCTAGGCATTTCGTTTCTGCGACATAGTCCGCATCTTTGTAGCTTAACAATTCTTTGTGAACACGTAGCCCGTGAATAATTGTAGCGTGGTTCTTACTAAAGATTTCGCCTATTTGCATAAGGTTTAAGCCAGCTTCCCTTAGTTCATTGAATAGGTAGTAACGTTTAAACAAGACTTCGCGTCTTCGTGTTTTTGCAGTCAGTTGGTGTATTTCGATTAGTTCATGTATTAAAGCTAGTCTACTCATATTTCCGTTAGTTTAAATTTACCGCTTTCGTAATTACCTGTGCTTAGTAGTTCGTGTTTTGCGTAGTAGGCTAGGCTTTTAGAATAGAACCGCCATTCTTGAACGGGTCTTGATCCAATGTAATAGGTAAGTAAATATTTCATAGTTGAGTCATTTTGATTTCACAAATTCGGTCGTACAATTCAAAGTTAAAGTTATCCCAGTACCTAGAAAGTCTGTAGTCTCTAAATGAACCAATAATTCCCGTCGGTGTGGTAGTCTTCGTCTTCGTGGCATCGGTTGGCGAAGTCATGAAATTCGTCGTTTGCACGTCGAAGAAGTTCGTCCAGTGCTTCGTCTGCTTCGTCGATTGTAATTGTGGGCTCGAAGTCTGTGCTTTCGATTTTCCAATTTTGTTTGTCGTTGATTTTGTCATAGTTGTAAAAGATTTCTACTACGCCTATAAGTTCGTCGTCTGAGGCGCGGTAAATTAAAATGTCTAGTGAACGGCTATAGGTACTGCCGTCGCCTTCTTCAAAGTAAAATTTATTTTCCATATTTTCTAGTATATACTCCTTGTGCATACTTAGCCCAATCTCCTTTGAGTTCATAGTTAGGTTTTATTTCAGTTTGTGGGTTCTTTACTTCCGTCTCTACAACGGGCGGTGTGTTGGTTGAAACAAGCCAAACAAAGATTGAAGCTATCGGAATAAAGAATATTACAATGTGCTTAAAAAAGTCTTTGTCGTAGTCGGGCAATTCGCGCCATTCTTGAATAATTGCTTTCATTATTTACTTGTTATATGGTTTAACATTTCGTTTACTTCTTGCCACACGGCGTAATGTCTTTTTGTTACCGCGTGTAAGTTGCCGTTTGCGTCGCGTGCTTCAAGGTACTCTTCCCAAAGCTGACGTTCGCGTGCTTGGATAAATTGGATGATTTCTGTTGCTTTCATAGTGTTTCGTTTTAATGTGCGTTACCGAGTCGCACCCCTCGTTTAATTAAGATTTATAGCCGCACAAGATTTCTACAACTTTGTCTTTGATTTTAAACGTGTAATGTTTTCTATCAAGTGAAATATCAACTCCGTAAGTTCTCCAATCAAAGTACAAAGCATTTTCATTAATCAATTTAAGATATGCGCTTTGCACAATGCAAAATAGTGTGTGACTTACTAAATTCTTATCGCCGCCTTCGATTGAGCATTGACGAGTTTTCTTATCGATTACATTGTAATAATTTCCTCTATTTACTATCTCGTATTTTTGAGATACCTCTAAAGCAATTTGCTTAACTTGACCTAATGTAATTTGTTTTTTGTTCATAGCGTTTTGTTTTAATGTTGTGCCTTATTGACCTTACAAAGATATACACAAATATAAACATACCAAACTTTTTAACAATTTTTTTTCACATTTTTTTAGAATTGTAGTATTTACGGGGGTTACAGACGCAAACTTTTTTACTATGTAATGTGAAGTAAATGGCATTAAGTCGGAATTTTACCGATTATGTCCAGTTTTTTCAACTATAAAGTTGACAAATAGTAAATTATTTTTAACCTAAAAGTTGACAAAAACAAAAAAGCCACCCCCGAAAGAATGGCTTTAAAACAAGACTATGAATGAATAGCGTAAAGTTATTTAAAAAAGTATTCGTTTATGCTCTTTGTTAATAACCCGTAGTTAAAATGAATAAACCCCGAACGTCCTAGCTGAAAGTTTGTAGCTACCCAATTAGAAGACGGGCTAAAAGCTGGGTAATTGTAGTATTTAAACACGTCGCTAGTTGCTGAGTCAAACAAATAAAGGTGTGAGTCTCCCTTTTCGAAAATGATTTCGTACCCTTTATTAAGAAGTTGTTGCGTGTTTAAATAGCCTACTATCTTATTTACTTGGTTCGGGTCTATCTTGGCCTTAAAGCCGTGTTTTAAATTGTGTGTGTCCTTACCATGAGTAGAAACAAAGCAATAATTACCGACTAGTTCCCAGTCTATAAACGACGTTTGATTAATTATTTGAACGTTTTTTAGTTGCGTGTTTATGTAGGACTTAACCGCTTGGTTCACGAAGTAAGCAAAGTCGCCAGCATGGTTGTCGTTACATACGTTACGCATTACTATAAGTTCATAGTGTGGGGCTAAGGCTTCTAAAAGACGGACCTTAAACATAAAGGCCACGTCGAACGCTTCTTGGTTACTCATGTTCTGAGGCAACGAATGTCCGCCCCTAGTAGTATTACCATTAAACCCGTCTAGAAAGTCGCCTAGATCCGAAATATATAGTACCTTACTTTCTTGTTTGGCTAGGGTGAAGTTTACCATTTCCGTAAGTCTGTAGAAAAGTATAGTTTTGTCCCATTCTGTTTCGTACATATTACGTCCTTTGTCGCTGGCGTCCATGCCTACGTGTACGTCTGTAAATACTAGCTTGTCAAACTCGCCTTTGTAGTCCTTCTTTTTAACCTTAGTTATTTCAATCTTAGGAACGTCAGTAAACAACTTTTCGAAGTCTACCTTTTCGATGTCGAACTCAGTTTCAAAATTTGGGTTCTTAAAAAAAAGGCTAGCTTCTTTGTTTTTGAGCCAGCCATGCTTAACGTCTTTGTCGTCGAGTCCTAAAATATTCGCCTGTTTCTTAATAGCGCGGTATTGGTTTACAATGTCCGCTTCGTGTGGCGTTAGTCTGTACCTGTATTGCTTCATAGAATTGTTTTAAAGTTACGTAACAGGTAAGTCGTAAACATTCCTATTACAAAACCCAAAACTAATAATAAAATATTAGGCTTTGCACTTTCACGTTTAGCCGTTTTCCATTTGACGACCTCAACTTTTTCTATCATTTTAAGCGTATCGCGTTTTAGTTTGTATTCAATACGTGTTTGAAACCTCGTTTTAGGCACGAAAGAACGCTTGTAACGAACGATTGTATCTTTTTGAACTAATACCTTTTCAAAGTAAATAGAGTCGTTTAAAACGTACGGAATTGAGTCGATAGAAGTTATCTTAATTGTGTCCGCTATTTCGTCGCATCTGTAACCCTTTTTAATTGCACGGCGCAAATGGTAGTTTGCGGAGCATGAAGAAATAAACACCGCAAGAAGTGCGGTAATTAATACCTTAAAATTCATTAATGAGGCAATACGTGACATATTTCTGAGGTTTAACTAAACGAATAATAGTTTTGTACTTGGCAACGTTGTTTACTACTTGGCAACCCGCCGACCACCACCCGACTAAATTACTAGTGGGCCTACTTAAGTCGTACGTGTTAGGGTGAAAGTTAATACCGAAGTAACCCGTGTCTATAACGCCTTGTTCTTCGCTCGAAGTATCTTTGTCGGTGTCTCTGTAGACTTGAACAGGTGCGCCAAGTTGCAGTAACGCGTCGACTTTGCCGTTATGTTTTCCGTATTTCCAAACGTCGTAATACCATTGTTCAGACTTAAGGACGGCTGCGCCTTTCTTGTTAACCTTTTCGAATTGCTTTAACGTAGGCGTTCCCGCGTTTGTAGTGGCGCTAGTAACCTCGATAAACTGACTGCCTTTGAATAGGTATATTTTGTCGTCGAATGCGTTCGGGTTGTCTTCTTTAGAACGAACACCAAGTAACCAATAACCAGCGGGAATACCCGAATAGTTATTTAGTTCTTTTACTTTGTTTAGTAGTTCGGTGTCGGTGTAGCTTCTTACCATTACTTTAGGTCTTCTAGTTGCGTCTTACTTCTTTTGATAAACTGCATGAATTTTTCCCAAACATTAACCCCTGTAACTGAATAGTAACTTTCGTTAATACTTTTTACTTCGGTTGCCACGCAAAAGAACGTGAACATTTTGGTTAAAACTAGATCAATAGAAATAAAATGCGCTAGAATGTCAGCGACTACGAACTTTTCCAACAGAAAAACGAACGTAATAGCCCCCGTATATAGTAAGCTTTTAGAAATTGTATGCGACAAACGTCTAGAACGTATCGAAGCCCACCCGTTTTTCTTAACAGAACGCCATATTCCGAAGGTGGTATCTAGAATTATAGTAAACACCGCAAGTAAAACAAGGGGTGTAATAGGACTAAGAACCGAAAGGCTAGCGAAAAGGAATGCTTTAACGTTTGTCGACATATTAAAATACCATTACTGCGTTATTATAGCCGTTGTCATTGTAGCGCTGGCCACAACGTCCCCAACACGTACCCGTGCAGTCGCACGCTTCTATCTGTGGGCGTAAGTCCGTGTCTTTATTTGTAAGACTAGTAAACTGCGGGTATAGGTTTTTGTTAGCTAGTAGGTATTTAATCAAACGTTGTTCGTAGAAACTAGCTTTTTGTGCGTAGTGTTCCATACCAAAGGCAACCTCAGTACGTGAAACGCTACCCGAATAGTCGCCGAATTGTGTTTGAAGACCTTTGTTTTTAAGTTGGTAAGACAAGCCAAAGACGGAATCCTCAGCACTACGCCAAGCCACTACAGGTTGAATAAACTCTACTAGCGTTTCTTCGTCAGGTGTTAGGGTCTGTGTGTTGTACGCGTTAAGCATATACTTGTAAAACGTAGTTCCTAGAATTGGCTGAACTCTGAGGTCGCTTTGTGTAGCAATATATGGCGTTACGTCTGTTACGTCTACGTTAGCAGTAATAGGCGTGTTCGTCTTTAGGTATGTTTCAGTAATAAAGTAGATCATGGCGCGGGTGTTTCTAAAGGTGGTAAACCAGCTAAGGCTCTAATTTCGTTAGGTGTCATTTGTTCGATTACCTTTTGCGCTAGGCTAGCTTCTAAAGCGTTTAACGAGTCAATGATATAAGACGTTTTTTCGTCACGTTCTACGATAGCGTCGTTAATGATTTGGAAATTCTTAATAGTAAAGTCCGCCTTTAGTCTAGCAATATTAAGCAGTTCGCTAAATATTTCGGTAACCTGTTCGCGCAACGGAATTACGACGTTCTTTTCAAAGATTACGTAAGCTTGTTTAATGTCAGCGCCGTTACCTAAACTTCCCGTAGTTCTAACCCCCATTAAGATAGGGTCGATTGTATGGGCAAAACAAATTTGCTCCGTGTTTAACCCGCTAGCTTCTTGAAATAGTTTGTCGTTTTGGTTTGTAGGTATGCTTTCGATTTTCGGTAATTGGTCAGGACTATTTGCAAAGAACGCCACACCTTTACCAGCGTTTGCCGCGCCTTTCATTCTGTCGATAGTGTCACGTAGTACCTTCTTTTCTTCTTCGCTTTGCGGACGTTTAGGAAACATCATGGCGAAAGCTGGGAAAATAGAGTTCTGAATGTTTGATTTTGCAAAGTACGAAAGTTCACCCGACAAAAAGGCGAAGTTTAAAGCACTTGAATACTGCGGTAACGGGTAGTAGTCTTGTCCAATACTAGGCAATTCGTAGCTATATAGCTGACATTTGTCGCTATTTAGTGGGTGGTAAGGCTTTACTTCTTCTACGTCTATTCTAGAGGCCCAGTCGTCGCAAAGTGAATACATTGTTTTAGTATTGTTTACGCGGACTTTTTCAGGGCTGACGTTTTCAATTTTATGAAGCTTACCTTTTTCGTCAAAATGTAGCTTAAAATAAACGCGGTTGTGCATTACTAGTTGTTTAGTAACGGCTTTAACAGACTTAGCTAGCTTCATTTTCTTTTCCCAAGTGTATAGGTCTAGAAGTTCCTGAGGCGAAAGCTTGTCCGTCTTTAATTCGTACCCCGCTCCGATAGTTGCGTTAACCTTAAAGTCTACTATAGCCCCGTGTAAAGGCGAAGTGTAGTAAATTTGGTTAAGGATTTCAGGGTAAAGGTTGTCCTGTCCGAAAGGAACGTAGCCAGAAACTTGGTAACGTCCGTTAACGTAAGGCAACGACAAGTCACCGCGTCCAATTTTACCGAAAGGCGTTGAAAAGCTTTGATATCCTTCTACTACTTCGGGTTTTGCTTGTTTGAATCTATCGAAAATTCCCATTTTATTTAGTCGTATATACTAGAAATAGAACCGCCCGCAACTACTAAGCGCCCTTCTTCTATTAAATTAAGTCCGTTTGTATTCGTGTTTTCGTCTACTATAATAGGGTCTACGCTTTCGTAAACCTTGTAAGTATATTGCCCGCGAATAAGCGTAAGGTCTACGCCTTCTTCTAAGGTGAATAGGTTGTATCTATTTGGAAAACTAGACGTGTCAGCACCAACCCAAAAAACAGGCTCGGTAGCGGTGTTAAATTCACCCTCAAACACGAACAAATAATAAGGGTCTACGATTGTAGTAACTTCCGTAAGCGTTAAAGCAAAGGTGTTGACTTCGTCCTTTTGAATGTAAACCATAACAATATTAAATTAAATTACGGACTTGTTCAAATAGAAAACCCCCTACAATGAGGGGGCTAACTATTCTATGAAACGTAAGAATTAAAGTAAAAGACCAGCGATAATAGTAGGGTCTACTTCGTAAGCTAGTGTTTCGTTTTCAGCAACCAAAGTAAGTGAATACTTAGAGCCGTCCGCACGGGTAGTTCCTGAACCTTCGCCGTAAGCTGAAACTTGCAAGTAAGGGAAGTACCAATATTTGCCGTTTGCGTCACCGATTACCGCGTTCAAGTACTGCTGGCCCGAACCTAATACTTTAATAGCGCGGCTTTTTTCTTGGTCGCGTCTGTGAAAAACTAAGTTAATAGTTTGAGTAACGTAAGAAGACCCGTTTACTAAGTCAATAGTTCCGTCTTCGGTGTAGTTACTAGTGTTTCTTTTGAACTCAAGTTCAACATATGGAGAGGTGTGCGTAATAGCAGTTACTTCCCAATTCGTTCCCGTTTCGAGTGTAGTAATTCCCGTAATGTTGTCTTGTTGGTTGATTAATAGGGTGTAAATACCACCGCTATTATTGTCGCATGATTTTAGAATTTCTTCTAGTGTAGCACAAGCCATTTTGATAAGTTTTATTTAGTTAAAAAAAAGGGCGGCGTTTTATGGCCGCCCCGTATGTTTTTAAATTGTCGTTAACGATTAGTCGAAACAAACGTTGTACATAACAATTTGGTCAGGGTTCGTATAGTGGAAACCAGCTTTGAGGTTCGCACGTGTACGGATGTAAGGCTCAGCTACTGAGTCAGAAAGGTTAACTGCTTTCAAAGCTTTAGAGTCACCTTCAGCATCAAAACTATAAATAAGATCGGTCTTTAACGCAAGCACCATAGTGTTAACAGGCATACCCTCAGCGAGAACAATTTTAATTCCTAAGAAAGTAGGTGCAAGCGGGGCAGTAACGTAAGTCAATGTGTTACCTGAAGCGGCAGCAATTTGGTAGTTTACGAATACGTCAGAAGAAACGAACAAACGAAGGTCAGCACGCTTAGATTGAACTGCAGTAGGTGAAGCTTGAAGTACAGCTGTCATTTGAGCCAATACGTTAGACGAAGTAACAGCACCACCATAAACTCCGTTTACTGCGTTGTCAGCACACAATTTTTTAATGTAGCCGTCACACAAAGAAAGAACGTCGTCTTGGCTAGCGGTATCACCTTGCCAACGGATTAACTCTAGGTCTTGTCCGATTTTACCAGCCATTTCAGTCCAGTAGTAAGACATGAAAGAAGCTACAGAAAAGTCGCCGTTAGAACCTTGTGCCATTTGCAAAGCTAAAAATGATTGCTCTAGATCGAACTGACAAATTTGGCTCATCGCTGAGAGGGCACACACATCAATGTCAACAGCGTCAAGGTTGTCTGTAGGTGCAGCAAAGTTACAAGTAGAAGGCGCTAAGATGTTACCGAAAGTAACGTTCGCTAATTTAGTAGCCGACTTAATGCCAGGCAAAGTACGATAGTTATCAGCGATGTCCTCAGTTAAATAAGCACGGCTGTAAAACTCGTCTGGGTTAGGACATAACAACGCGTTTGTGTCTACGTCCAAGTCAAATTTAAGGTTTCTAATCATTGGTGTTGGTTTTTATTTTGTTTTTAATTGTTACTTGTTTGATGCGCGGAACGCTTTGAATCTGTCGAAAGCTGACATTTTTGTTTCTTTCGCTAGTTCCATTTCGTCTTCGACTTCTTCTTTAACTACGCCGAGTTCTTCGATTTGGTTTTTAAGGTCTGCAACCATTCCGATGATAGCTTTTTCGCGTTCTTCGATTAATGGCATAACGATAGCTAAGATAGCCTCAGTGTCAGCGACAGGGTCGATAGCCATTTCAGTAGCTACTTCTTCTTCTACGACTTCTTCTTCGGTTACGCTTGTGTCTTCCATAGCTACTTCTTCGGTAACTTCTTCAGTTACTTCAGTCATTTCGACTTCTTCTTTTTCTACTTCTTTAATTTCGACTACTTGGCCGTCCTTAACTACGTAGATTTTACCTTCAATAAGGTGTTCTCCGTCTGGGAAATTCATGTTATATTTAGTTAATTGGTTACTTAATTTCATTCCCAAAAAACCCTCGATGCTAAAGCCTAGTTGTTCGTCTTTTACTAGTTTATTGTAGT
>Ga0315904_10002157_pt1 | contig 30739 bp, 21 predicted proteins | sample LakEriMetagenome_6_FD_203529 | JGI IMG/M metagenome (GOLD analysis project Ga0315904, IMG submission 203529) | Freshwater fungal communities from buoy surface, Lake Erie, Ohio, United States - Buoy 12 MA120 | ecosystem: Environmental > Aquatic > Freshwater > Lake | place: USA: Lake Erie, Ohio...
CAGTTGGACCAGTTTCACCAGTTGGACCTGTTTCACCTGTAGGACCAGTTTCACCAGTTGGACCAGTTTCACCAGTTGGACCTGTCATACCAGTTGGACCAGTTTCACCAGTTGGACCAGTTTCACCAGTTGGACCAGTTTCGCCAGTTGGACCGGTTTCACCTGTAGGTCCAGTTTCACCAGTTGGACCAGTTTCACCAGTTGGACCAGTTTCGCCAGTTGGACCGGTTTCACCTGTAGGTCCAGTTTCACCTGTTGGACCAGTTTCACCTGTAGGACCTGTCATGCCAGTTGGACCAGTTTCACCTGTAGGACCTGTCATGCCAGTTGGACCAGTTTCACCTGTAGGACCTGTCATGCCAGTTGGACCTGTTTCACCAGTTGGACCAGTTTCACCTGTAGGACCAGTTTCACCAGTTGGACCAGTTTCACCTGTAGGACCAGTTTCACCAGTTGGACCAGTTTCACCAGTTGGGCCTGTCATACCTGTAGGACCAGTTTCACCAGTTGGACCTGTCATACCAGTTGGACCTGTCTCACCAGTTGGACCAGTTTCACCTGTAGGACCAGTCTCACCAGTTGGACCAGTTTCACCAGTTGGACCAGTTTCACCAGTTGGACCAGTTTCACCAGTTGGACCAGTTTCACCTGTAGGACCAGTCATGCCAGTTGGACCAGTTTCACCTGTAGGACCTGTCATGCCAGTTGGACCAGTTTCACCTGTAGGACCTGTCATGCCAGTTGGACCAGTTTCACCTGTAGGACCTGTCATGCCAGTTGGACCAGTTTCACCAGTTGGACCAGTTTCACCAGTTGGACCTGTTTCACCTGTAGGACCAGTTTCACCAGTTGGACCAGTTTCACCAGTTGGACCTGTCATACCAGTTGGACCAGTTTCACCAGTTGGACCAGTTTCACCTGTAGGACCAGTTTCACCAGTTGGACCAGTTTCGCCAGTTGGGCCTGTCATACCTGTAGGACCAGTTTCACCTGTAGGACCAGTTTCACCAGTTGGACCAATTTCACCTGTAGGACCAGTTTCACCAGTTGGACCTGTCTCACCTGTAGGACCAGTTTCACCAGTTGGACCAATTTCACCTGTAGGACCAGTTTCACCAGTTGGACCTGTCTCACCTGTAGGACCAGTTTCACCAGTTGGACCGGTCTCACCTGTAGGACCAGTTTCGCCAGTTGGACCAGTTTCGCCTGTAGGACCTGTCTCACCTGTTGGACCAGTTTCACCTGTAGGTCCAGTCATACCAGTTGGACCAGTTTCGCCTGTAGGACCTGTCTCACCAGTTGGACCTGTCTCACCAGTTGGACCAGTTTCACCAGTTGGACCAGTTTCACCTGTTGGACCTGTTTCACCTTGAATACCTTGGGGACCAATTTCTCCAGTTGGACCAGTTTCACCTGTAGGACCTGTTTCACCAGTTGGACCAGTTTCACCAGTTGGACCTGTTTCACCAGTTGGACCAGTTTCACCAGTTGGACCTGTCATACCTGTAGGACCAGTTTCACCTGTAGGACCAGTTTCACCAGTTGGACCTGTCATACCTGTAGGACCAGTTTCACCTGTAGGACCAGTTTCACCAGTTGGACCTGTCATACCTGTAGGACCAGTTTCACCTGTAGGACCAGTTTCACCAGTTGGACCTGTCATACCTGTAGGACCAGTTTCACCTGTAGGACCAGTTTCACCTGTAGGACCAGTTTCACCTGTAGGACCAGTTTCACCAGTTGGACCTGTCATACCAGTTGGACCAGTTTCACCTGTAGGACCTGTCTCACCTGTAGGACCTGTCTCACCTGTAGGTCCTGTCATACCAGTTGGACCGGTTTCACCTATAGGACCTGTCTCACCTGTAGGACCTGTCTCACCAGTTGGACCAGTTTCGCCAGTTGGACCTGTCTCACCAGTTGGACCAGTTTCGCCAGTTGGACCTGTTTCACCAGTTGGACCAGTTTCACCTGTAGGACCTGTCTCACCAGTTGGACCTGTCTCACCAGTTGGACCAGTTTCACCTGTAGGACCTGTCATGCCAGTTGGACCAGTTTCACCTGTAGGACCGGTCATACCTGTTGGACCAATTAAACCTTGTGATCCAGTTGGACCTGCAATACCTTGTGATCCAGTTGGACCTGCAATACCTTGTAATCCAGTTGGACCTGTCATACCAGTAGGACCCATTGGTGGTAATCCACTTGTCATGACAAGATTACCAGAAGTACCACTTTGTGCAACGGCAACAAATATATTATTTCCATAAGTTACTGATCTCCATGCATTATCCAGAGGAGATCTTTTTGATACCCAATTAATACCATCTTGTGATGACATAATAAGATTACCAGAAACACCAGACTCTGCAACGGCAACAAATTGATTATTTGCATAAGTTACTGATCTCCATGCATTATCTGCTGATGGTGTTCTAGATGTCCAAATAATACCATCTGGTGATGTCATAACACGATTTCCTACTCCACTACTAGCAACCGCTACAAATAACCCAATTCCATTCGGTGTACCATATGTTACCGAATTCCAAATATTATCTGCAGGTGTTGTTCTAAATGTCCAAACAAAACCATCTGGTGATGTTATAACACGAGTCCCTATTCCACTTACAGTAGTTGCTACAAATAATCCATTTCCACCTGGTGTGCCATATGTCACTGATCTCAAACTACTACTCATTAATAATCCATTTGTTCCAGTTTGACCTTGAGTCCAATTAATACCATCAAATGATCTCATAACACGATCAAATCCAGCAGTAGCAACTGCTACATATGTTCCAGTTCCACTAACTATACCATATGCAACAGATTGCCAATCGGAATTAGTAGTGGGGGTACCGGGGATAGTACCAGCATTCCAATTAATACCATCAACTGAATACCCTGATCTAAGATTTCCAGCACTACCTACACATACAAATTGATTATTTCTATATATAATACTATTCATTCCATTCATACCAGTTGGACCAGAACGATTTGTCCATTTTACACCATTATTTGAAGTCATTACAATAGTTCCACCAGATCGAGCTCCTGCTGCAAATAAATTAGCTCCATACGCAACAGATTGCCAAGATGAATCAGAAGAAGAATTTTGAATGACCCAGTCTAGTCCAGGTTCAAATGGATTTGGACCTGTTGGTCCAGTTTGTCCAGTTGGTCCTGTTTGTCCAGTCTCGCCGGTTGGACCTGTCTCGCCGGTTGGACCAGTTTCTCCAGTAGGTCCAGTTTCACCAGTAGGTCCAGTTTCTCCAGTTGGACCAGTTTCACCAGTTGGACCAGTTTCGCCTGTAGGTCCTGTCATACCAGTTGGACCAGTTTCACCTGTAGGACCTGTCTCACCTGTAGGTCCTGTCATACCAGTTGGACCTGTCTCACCTGTTGGACCAGTTTCACCAGTTGGACCGGTTTCACCTGTAGGACCCGTCATACCAGTTGGACCTGTCTCACCTGTAGGACCTGTCTCACCTGTAGGACCAGTTTCGCCTGTAGGTCCTGTCATACCTGTTGGACCAGTTTCACCTGTAGGTCCAGTTTCACCAGTTGGACCAGTTTCGCCTGTAGGACCTGTCTCACCTGTAGGTCCTGTCTCACCTGTAGGTCCTGTCATACCAGTTGGGCCGGTTTCACCTGTAGGACCTGTCTCACCTGTAGGACCTGTCTCACCTGTAGGTCCTGTCATACCAGTTGGACCGGTTTCACCTGTAGGACCGGTTTCACCTGTAGGACCTGTCTCACCTGTAGGTCCTGTCATACCTGTTGGACCAGTTTCACCTGTTGGTCCTGTTTCACCAGTTGGACCGGTTTCACCTGTAGGACCCGTCATACCAGTTGGACCTGTCTCACCTGTTGGACCGGTTTCACCTGTAGGACCAGTTTCGCCTGTAGGTCCTGTCATACCTGTAGGACCAGTTTCGCCTGTAGGTCCTGTCATACCTGTAGGACCAGTTTCGCCTGTAGGACCAGTTTCGCCTGTAGGACCGGTCTCACCTGTTGGCCCGGTCTCACCTGTAGGTCCTGTCATACCAGTTGGACCAGTTTCACCAGTTGGACCAGTTTCGCCAGTTGGACCGGTTTCACCTGTAGGTCCAGTTTCACCTGTTGGACCTGTTTCACCTTGAATACCTTGGGGACCAATTTCTCCAGTTGGACCTGTTTCACCTGTAGGACCTGTTTCACCAGTTGGACCCGTTTCACCAGTTGGACCTGTTTCACCAGTAGGACCTGTTTCACCAGTTGGACCTGTTTCACCAGTTGGACCTGTTTCACCAGTTGGACCTGTTGGACCTGTTGGACCAGTTTCACCTGTAGGACCAGTTTCACCTGTAGGACCAGTTTCACCTGTAGGACCGGTTTCACCTGTAGGACCTACTGAACCAGTTACACCTGTTGGACCTAGGTTAAGTGATTGCCATGATGCTCTTCCATCTGCATCTGAAGTTAATACATATCCTTCAGTTGCTCCAGAAACAACAATTAAAGATCCTTCAATTGTTATATCTGATGAATTACCACCTAATGTAACATTACCTAATGATGTCTTAAAATCACCAGATGAACCAGAAAAATCAATAGCGGCGGATCCTGTAGCTCCAATACCATTTACAAATATAGTTCTATTTATTAAATTAATAAGTCCATCTTTAATCTCAATTGACGCATTAAATAACCTAACCATTGTGAATATCTATATAGTTAAAAAAAATAAATCATTTTAAAAATAATTAATTAAAAATATGTATTTTTTAAAAAATTTATGATAAAATTTAAATACTTAAGGTAAGTTATCAAAATTAGTAATCACTCCATTACAACTAATATTAGAAAGTTGTCCCATTATTGTATCAACCATTACTACATATTTTAAATAATCAGAAAATGGTGGAAGTCCTAAATTACCAGATTTTCCTATAATTTTAATAGAATAATTACCTATAGGATATTCTATATCTTCAAATCCATAAAGAGAAGAATTTGTAGAAGGAACTAATTGTGTTTCTGATATTGCGATTGGTAAATTAGGACTACTTGGACCAGGTGTTCTTTTTCCACCCGTTATACTCCATTCTCCAGAATATATAATTTTTCCATTATCTTCATAACTATTAACTAATATGTATATTTTTGAGTAAAACCATGAATCATTCCAAGTGATTATTATTTCAGGTAATTGTTTAGTTTCACCAGATACAATATATTTTATTGATTTTGTTACTATTGGTCCATTATTACTATAATAAGAAAATAAATTTGGTGTTATTCTTAATTTTTCATTACCACCTGCTGAAATACCTAATTGTTGATTATTTGGACGAAATAAACCAGTATCTGAATTTGATATAAAATTTAAAGAAGGTATAGAAGCGGTTCCATCTGCTAAACTACTTGGTCCAGGTAAACCTGTTGGACCTTGTGATCCTGATATTATTGGTGCTAATATAATTGAATGATTATTTGGAAAAATATATGTATTTTCTAAATTTGTTACTGGTACTTGAATATAACTATTTGGAATTATAGTTATTGGTCCAGTAATTAACCATTTTTGATAATTATTACTATTACTTCTATCTTGTAAAATTAAAATATCATTTTCTTTAAATAATGCTAAAAAGATATCAATATCAATATGTTTATCCGTTTTATGTGAAATATTTAATACACCTGGTGATGTATTTTGATTTCCACCTACCCATAAAATATGTCCTGTACCTGGATCACCTGTTGTATCTGTAATTGCCTGATATTCATAATATGATGTTGATATACCTTGTGATCCAGTTGGACCAATTGAACCTTGTAATCCAGTTGGACCAATTGAACCTTGTAATCCAGTTGGACCAATTAAACCTTGTGATCCAGTTACACCTGCAATACCTTGTAATCCAGTTGGACCAATTAAACCTTGTGATCCAGTTGGACCAATTGAACCTTGTGGTCCAGTTACACCTGCAATACCTTGTAATCCAGTTGGACCAATTAAACCTTGTGATCCAGTTGGACCAATTGAACCTTGTGATCCAGTTGGACCTGCAATACCTTGTAATCCAGTTGGACCAATTGAACCTTGTGATCCAGTTGGACCAATTAAACCTTGTGATCCAGTTGGACCAATTGAACCTTGTGATCCAGTTGGACCAATTAAACCTTGTGATCCAGTTGGACCTGCTATACCTTGTAATCCAGTTGGACCAATTAAACCTTGTGATCCAGTTGGACCAATTAAACCTTGTGATCCAGTTACACCTGCAATACCTTGTAATCCAGTTGGACCAATTAAACCTTGTGATCCAGTTGGACCAATTGAACCTTGTAATCCAGTTGGACCTGCAATACCTTGTAATCCAGTTGGACCAATTAAACCTTGTGATCCAGTTGGACCAATTGAACCTTGTAATCCAGTTGGACCAATTGAACCTTGTGATCCAGTTGGACCAATTGAACCTTGTGATCCAGTTGGACCAATTAAACCTTGTGATCCAGTTGGACCTGCTATACCTTGTGATCCAGTTGAACCACGTTGACCAGTTGGACCAATTAAACCTTGTGATCCAGTTGGACCTGCAATACCTTGTAATCCAGTTGAACCAATTAAACCTTGTGGTCCAGTTGAACCTGCTATACCTTGTGATCCAGTTGGACCAATTGGACCCCCTGAAGATCCAGTAGGTCCAGTAGCACCACCACCCATTGCTGGTTTCCATGTTCCAAATCCATCTTCATCAGACGTTAAAACATAACCATCTGTTGCATTTTTTGGTATTTTTAAACTATTATTTAAAAAAACAGTATCACCAAAATAAGAACATCCATATAATATATTTAAAGACCATGCTCTTTCAGCCCCTCTTGGTGGTCCAGCAATAAGTACAGTTGATGCCATTCCAGTAGTTGTTCCGCTTGTTTGTGGTGTTGCAAAACAACTAAAATAATAATTATTAGTTCCATCAAATTTTGTCCAAGATGGTGAAACATAAAAAGTTCCTGAACTTTCAATTATACCACCTGAAGAAATAAATCTTGACATTTCATTAAATTGTTGTGAATTGGTTAATCGAACCATTAAAAACTGAATATTCTTAATATATAATACAATGAATAATATTATTAAAAATATTTCAAAAAAATGGATAGATATTATTATTAAAAAAAAGAAAGATAAAGAAATACTTGAAAATATAATTAATAAAACTGAAAATTGTACACCACCACCAGAATTATGGTTTGAATGGGCGAGATTAACATCTATTGATAATATTAAAATTATTATTATAGGTCAAGATCCATATCCAACATATGGAACAGCACATGGTTTAGCTTTTTCAGCATTAAATACATATCCTGATTCATTACGTAATATTTTTAAATGTTTAGAATATAATAAATTAATTAAAAATCATAAAGAAACAAATACATCTTTAATATCTTGGGCAGAACAAGGTGTTTTATTACTTAATACTTCTTTATCAACTGAAATAAATAAACGCCGTGCACATTATGATTTATGGAATGAATATATGCAAAAAATATTAGTTAGAATTTTACAATATCATATTGATTCTGGTCTTATTATTATGTGTTGGGGTAAAGATGCACAAAATTTAATATCAAAAATTACAAATAATGTTCGTCATAAATTTCATATATTAGAATGGTGTCATCCAAGTCCACTTAATGGAACTAAATTTTATTCATGTAATCATTTTAATTATGCAAATGAATTACTTATTAAATTAGATAAAACACCAATTAATTGGGCTTCTATTGAAAATAAAAATATAATAAAATCAGAAGATATTAAAATAGAAAATATTAATACTATATCAATATTTACAGATGGTAGTGCTGTTGGTAAATATGGAAAAAATAAAAAAGATGTAAATTGTAAAGGTGGATATAGTGCAATATTTATTGGTTTAATTAATGGTGAATTATTAGGTAATTTAGATACATCTAAATATTTTGCTAGTAATATTCGTGCAGAAGGACAGGCTTTTATTTCTGCTTTAGATAAATGTTTAAATATTTTACAAGAAAAAACTCAAATTAATATTTATTCGGATTCTGAATTTTGGATTAAAATGATTTTAGAATATATGCCAAAATGGCCAATTGATAAATTTACTAAAAAAGAAAATTCAGATTTAACTATTAAATTATGGAATTTATGGAAAGAAATTAATCTTAAACATATAATAAAATTATATCATATTTATAGTCATAATAAATCTGGATTAAAAGAATCAACTAATCCTGATGATCAATTTAAATATATAAATAATGAACGTGCTGATAAATTAGCAGATGAAGCACGTAAAACTTTAAAAAATGGTGAAGAAATTTGGAGATAATATATATTTTGTCATTATATGAAAAAAATAATAACTAATTTTTATAAAATATAATATATTCTAATAAATTAATATATTCAACATCATCTTCTTCTAAATTTAATTTATTATTCATATTTAAATGATGTTGATACATATTTAGAAATTCATCAAAACATCCTTTTGTTTCTACTATAATTTTATATTTTTTTAGTTCTTTTATTAGTAAATCAATATTAAATAAATATTCATTATAAAATCCTTCTGAAAATGGTAATTTTACAGAAATTTTTTGATTAGTTCCTGTATAATTATTTGCAATAAATAATCTTTTAAAATGATATTTACCACATATCCAATCATTAGATTTAAATTTATCAAATATTTTTTTTCCATTTAAATAAGTTATTAATAACCTACCACTTGATTGTAAAATATTATTAATTAATAAAGCAAAATTTGATATTGAATTAGTATTATAACAAATATAATGAATTGCAAAATTACATATAATTAATTTACAATGTGGTGTAAATTTATTTATTTTTTCTAATAATATTGAATTATTAATATCTTCACATATTGTATAAATACTCATTGAATTTTTATAAAAATGTTTTTGTTTAAAATATAAATATTTACGAGAAATAATTTCATCAATATTATTAGGATTTTCATCAATAAATATAATATTACGAATACCTAATTTTATATATTTAATAAAATCTTGTCCTTTTCCAGATCCTAAATCTATTAACCAATGTTGATTTTGTCCTATTGGTTCTAATATTTTATTTTTAACCCAATTATTAAAATGACGAATGCCTTGATATTTTTCACAATTATCCTTTATAAAATAAAATTCTTTTTTCAGTTCATCAAATGAATATTTTAATTGATTATATGTAAATGGATTTGAATAACTATTCCATATTAATTCTGCTATCATATAATCATTACCATAATATTGATTGTTTTTATAATCTATTTCTCTATCATCACGAATTTTAATTAATTCCCATTCATTATTCCAAACTAATTCAACAATTTTATTATCTAAATTTGGATTATCATTCCAATATAAATATGCTAATGGGTTATTACTTGGTGCAAAATGTATTGGAAAATAATCTTTTCTATTTAATGTTGGAAATATAGAATAATAATGTTGTAAGCGTTTTATAGAGAATGCTTGCATTAAATCATTACGAATTCCTACATATAATAAATATAAGATTTTTCCTCTTTTTTTAGAATATGGTGGAATTCCTAATATATTTGTAGGACATTGTTTTGCAATAAATTCAATAGTCATATATTTAATTGGTTTCCATTTAAAATATTTTGTATATTGATATGAATCATTACCAGAAGTAAATATAATACCATCATTTGGATATTCTGTTTTTTCTTCATTTAATGAATCTAATATAGAAGAATAATTTTTATTAAGTTTAATAAATGGTTTAATTTTAATACTTATATTATCAAAATGTATATCATTTTTAATTAATGTTTCTAAACATTGTTTTCTTAATGAAAATGGACACATATACATTGCATAACTAATTTGTTTAGTTGAATATTCTAAAATATCAAATACATAAAATATATTGTTATAAAATTCACAATCTAATATACCTGACCATTCTAAATTAATTTTCAATTCATTCCATTTTGTTGTTGTTAAATAACCACTCTTTTCAGCTTGAATAAATAATAAAACACGTTCACCATCTAATTTATGTGAAATATAATAATTTTCTATTGTTTTATCATATATCATATTAAAATATTCTTTTTTAGATAATGTTAATGTTTGTGGTAATAATTGTTTAATAGATAATCTTCTATTATTATATTTAGGAATTTTATCTGGAAATAAATCTTTTATTTTTTCTAATGCATAATCATATAATTCTATTACAGGACGCTCTGTTATTTTTGGAAATATAGTTAATACATTTTCAATAGAATTTATAGTTAATTTATGAATAGGAAACATATATTCTATTTCAACTTCAACACATTCAGCAATATCATATATTCTAAATAACTCTATTAAAAATAATTTTTCTTTTGTTTCTCTAATTAAATATTCTGATGAATTATATGGTATTGATATTGTAAATGTATAATCAATACGCCATTCTGGTAAAATATTTGTAGAAAATCTTCTTTTAAATCTTATTAAATTGTATTGAATATGATTATCATTTACTAATGAAAGTTTATGTTCACGACATGCTTTTAATTTCCATGAAATATTATTATAATTTATATAATAATTTTTAATTTGTGTTTTTAAATAAAATAGTTTAGATTCATTAATTTTTATACCTTTTTTAAATTCAAATTGTTTATTATTTCCATCTTTTGAAATAAAATTTACATATTGATGTTCTTCTAGTTTATATTTTTTATCAATTGTTTCAAATAATAATTTAAACATTTTTTTAGTTTCTTCATTTGAATATCCAATATTTATTAATTTACCATTTTTATATTGTTTATCTAATAATAATTTTAATTCAAATTCAATTTCATCTGCATATGGATTTATACATATTTCTTGAATAAAATTATGTAAATCATTCATTATATATATATTATGTATTTATGTATATATATATTTTCAATTTTAGAAAAAAAAAGATTATTTTTTAAATTTCAAATCTTTCATCATTATCATAATACATTTTAACTAAATTTCTTGTATATGGAACATGTATTTTTGTTGAACTTCCATAATGATCATCTATCCATTTTTGTTGTTCTTCTTTCCATTTCATTAATTGTTCTTCATTTGTACCATATCCTTCTATAATTTGTTCTTTCTTCATATGTTTTAAATATTGATGACATATAAATAATTCATATAATACATCTCTATAGTCTTGTAAATATCTTAAATTTCTTAATTCTTTAAACATATGTTCATCCATATTTGGTTCTAAATTATCATAATAATATTTAACTGGATTTTTAATTTGTGCTTCTGGTGAAAATTTAGATTTTGCTTCTTTCATCTTTTTATCACGTTCCATTTCCATAATACCTTCATTATTTTTACCATTTCCTTCTTTAACTGGTTCTATATAAATTTTTCTCTTTAATAATTCCTTTAAATTTTTATTTGATCTTTGTAAAAATAATGTATTTTGCATTTCTATGTATAATTTATATTGTGTATCATTATCAATTGATTGAATAGATGTTAAACGATTTAATAAGTCTTTTGCAATTTCTGCATTTTGTATTTTTTTATCTTCTTCTATTTGTTTAATTTTTTTATCATATAAATCCTTAAAACTACTAAATTCATTTTTTAATAATTCATAAGTTTCTTTCCATATATTTTGTAATTCTTTTGATGATAAATGTTTACTTTTATTATATTCTTGATATAAATATTTAACATAATCTGCCTGTAATTCTATCCATTCATTTTCAGCATCAGTTTTATTAGTTCTATTTTGTTTTTTCTCATTACTATTTATTAATTTTGTTAAAAATTTCTTAAAGGCTATACGATTATATGTATCTGCACAAATCATATATCTTGCAACAATTGGAAAATCTTTATAAAATTTATCTTCTTCTTTACGAAATTGTTCAATCTTTTCATCATCTGATTTATTATTAAATTTTAAATCTAATATTTTTAAACTTTTAATTTTAGTCCAAATCTTTTCTGCATATAATACTGTATATATAATATTTTGTTCTTTTGGAACTAATAATTCATATTCTTGAATGCGAGTTATTTCTGAATCATAATATTCTATAAATATTGAAATAAATGTTTTAATAAATTCTTCAATTATTTCTGATTTATCTACTTTTATATTTTTATGTTCATGAAAATATTCATATAATTTTTCTTCATTACAATATAAAAAATTCTCTGTTTTACATTCTTGGCATTTATTAATATGATAATATTTTTCAATATTATATTTATATCTATATCTATAACATCTTAAATTATATTCTAACTCTAATTCTTTAACAGTTTCATAAATATTTTCTTCTCCTGTACTCCATCTATCCTTGGTTTTTTTATATTCATTATTAAGTTGCTTTTTACTTTTATGATATTCTATATCTAAATCAGTTAATTTTTTACAATTATTTATTTTTGCTAATTTAAGTATATTTTCTATTTTAATTGGTTCTAATTCAATAAATTTTTGTTTATTTTTATTTTTATTATTTAATTTTTTATTATATTTATTTACCAACATATCTAATTGTTGTTGATATGTCCGTAAATTTGCTTCTTCTTTAATTTTAAATATTTCTTTAGAATTTGTTTCAAATTCATTATATTCTTTCATAATTTTTTTTTGTTCAGATATATATTGTGATTTTATTTCATTTAGTAATTTATGTTGAATATCTTCTATTTCTAATTTTGTTTTTCTATCATTTTCTAATTTATTATTATAATATATCTTATTTTCTTCTGATATTTTTTTTTCAAGTTCTTTTCCCTTATATTCTGCATTTAACTTTTTAATTTTTATATTATGCATACTCTCAATTTCATTTGCACGAGCATCTGCCTTTTTAGCCATAGTAATTAAATCATTTCTGGTTAATCTATTCATATTAGATATATTGATCTATATATGTTTAGTTCTATTAATCAATACTATTAATTTAAATATTTAGTAGCAATTAATTTAGCTAATTCTCCAAAACTGGTATTTGTTAAATTTTTTTTTTCATCATATCCGCCATCCTTATTTAATAGTAAATCTTCTTCATCTCCGCCATCCTTATTTAATAGTAAATCTTCTTCATCTCCGCCATCTTTATTTAATAGTAAATCTTCATCATCTCCGCCATCCTTATTTAATAATTCATCTTCTTCATCTCTGCCATCCTTATTTAATAGTAAATCTTCATCCCCGCCATCCTTATTTAATAGTAAATCTTCATCCCCGCCATCCTTATTTAATAATTCATCTTCTTCATCTCCGCCATCCTTATTTATAAATAAATCTTCATCATCTCCGCCATCTTTATTTAATAATTCATCTTCTTCATCTCCGCCATCTTTATTTAATAGTAAATCTTCTTCATCTCCGCCATCCTTATTTACAAACAAATCGTCTTCATCTCCACTATCTTTATTTAATAATTCATCTTCTTCATTCCCGCCATCCTTATTTAATAATTCATCTTCATCCCCGCCATCCTTATTTAATAATTCATCTTCTTCATCTCCGCCATCCTTATTTATAAATAAATCTTCATCATCTCCGCCATCTTTATTTAATAATTCATCTTCTTCATCTCCACCATCTTTATTTAATAATTCATCTTCTTCATCTCCGCCATCTTTATTTAAAGATAAATTACTATTATATGATTCATTATCACTATTGTAAGATTCATTATCACTATTGTAAGATTCATTATCACTATTGTAAGATTCATTATTACCACCTTTAATATTATTTAATAAATTTTCAAATAAACTACCACCTAAAATTTCATTAATATTAACATCATTTTCTGTATTAATATCATCTTCTGTATTAATAAAAGTGTCTTCTGTTTCTAAATAATCACTTTCTATCATTGTATATTAGTTAAATTATATAATGTTATTCTAAAAAAAAATAGTTGATTATATATCACTTATTTAACTATGTTAAATATATATAGTAGTTAATGAGTTTAACACTTGATCACAAATTAAATATATTAGAAAGAGATAATCTTATTGAATATATCAATGAACATATTGATGAATTAACATTTAATGATAAACGAGATATTTTATCTATGCTTAAAATGAATATTATTGATTCAAAAAAATTTAAACATAAAGGAACTGGAACACAAATTGCTTATAAAGATATACCTAATGATTTAATTATTTGGATTTATAATAAAATATATAATAAAATTTCTTAAATAAGTTATTTTTTTTTTAATTTTCTTTTGGTAAATTAAATTGATAAAATTTCCATATATGAGATGATTTTGAAATAGCTTCTTTATTTGGATATGTTTCTGCTAATTGCAATAATGTATATAATTCTTTATAATAATTAATTAAAATTAATTTATATATATCATTTTTTGTAGTTTCTGTAATTAAAACAACATCATCTTTAATACTCCATATATTATTTAAATCTTTAGAAATATTAGTAGTATAAATAGTATCATCTAAATATAATTTATCTGGAATAAAAATTCCAATTTTTGAATTTTTAAATTCCTTATTAACATTATTAATATTAGATTTATTAATATCTAAAATAAGTTTATCACCATTAATATTATGAAGTGTTATATTTTTATTCCATTGTTTAACTTTAGAATAAGGATAAATTAATTTGTTAAAATAAGAAACTGATTCTTTTTTTTCTATAGAAAGATTATTTAATTCTGTTTTACATTCATTAATTTTATCTAATAATATCATTATTTCATTATCTTCTTTATATTCATCAATACCAATTAATAATTTTAGTTGTGGTTTAATTGGTAAAAATAAATCAGCAGCAATAGCAATTTTATCAGTATATTTATTATATTGTGATAATCTAACAATTACAGGAGTTATATCACCAACTTTTAAAATATTTATTTTACCAATATTAATATTTATACTTGCATATTTAGATGATGCAATTGCTAATGTATCTGTTATTTTTGCAATTTTTGCATCAGGAATAATTTCACCAATATCATACATAATACCTTCAACTCTTGCAATTATATCAACATGCATTCCACCATCTAATGTTTTTGAATTTGTTCTAATTTGACTTGTTTGAATAATATCAAGTATTTTAGTTATATATAATCCATGTGAGCAATATCCTACAAATTGTTCTTTTAATAATTCTAATCTCATTTTTTTATAATCAGGACAGTATTGTTTAGATACATCTGAAATATTTAATCTACACATTATTTTTTTTTGAATTACTACCATCTTTACTATATATATAAAATTAGTTTAAAAATCAATTTTGATTATATAGAATAATATTTTATATTCTATTAATATAGATAAATGTATTTAGTTAGTATTATTATTATTGTTGCTTTATTATTAACTATAAAAACATTTATAAATGATATTTTTCATGACATCCCTAATAATGTACCAATATTACCTTTATTTATGTCAAAAAAATGTGATGATGATAATATTGGTAAATTTTCTAATAATATTTTAGTTGATTTAGCAGGAGTTCGTGAAAATTATGGATTAACTTCATTATCTACTGGTATTAATTATAGAGGTGGTGTAATAAGATATTCTAATTTATATGATAATGATGGTGATAATGATGAAGGAGATGGTAGTGGTAATTTTACTAATAGACCATATCCAGATGTTCGTTATTTAGAAGATACAATGGATAATAATTGTTGGACAGATATATGTATGAAAAATAGTTGTTCTAATAAATTTGTTGGAACTAAATGTAAAACACGTTGTTCTGTTAATCCAAATAAAGGATATCAAAGAACATTTGGTAATAATGTATTAATTTTTAATAATAATATATCTGATCCACTTTTTAAATCAATTCAATATAAAGATAAAAAAATATATATACCTTGGTCTGATTCTTATAATAATATTGTAGAATAATTATAAATTTAATATAATTCTAATTAAATCAGAATAATATGGATTAGATGGTTTTAATGGAATATAACCATCTACATTTTCATTATATTGAAATATTTTAATATTTTTTGGATCTGAATCATTATAATAAAATTTAATAGGGGGTTCATTATCAGATGGTGTAAATAATATTTCTTTAGTTTCTATTTTTTTTGCAGTTAATGGTTGACATTTATCATATTCATCTGAACTTAAATCTTTATAAAAATTAGCATTATATAAATTTTCATCAGTTGGTGCACATAAATGACAATTAATTTTTTCTTGTAAAGTTGGTGATAATTTTTTATGATGAATACTACAATCAACAGATGCTTCAATTAATGTTAATAGAAATGATTCATTTAATTTTCTTATATTTCGTGAATTTAAATATAAATGCATATCTGTTGTATAATTACTCTCATCACTATCATCAGATGCAATATAATTTTTAGGAAATATACTTATATATAAATAAGGTTGAACAGTTTGTTCTTCTTTTGGATAATTAGAATGACTTTTATAACGTACCCCTCTACCAATAATTTGCATAATTAATGCCCAATTCCAATATGGTTCCATAATATGAATAGTTCTAACACCTTTTAAATTTAATCCTAATCCACCAGTTTGATTACTTATTAATAATATTTCTATTTTTTCACCATATTTATTTTCTGGTGAATTAAATATTTCAATAATTTTATTACGAGTTGATGGTAATATATCACCAGAATAAATTGCATATTTTCTATTTTTAGATTTTTCTTTTCCACCTTCTTCCATATGTAATTCTGTATCTTTTTTATAATTTAATTTTATTGAATCATCAACTAAATCTGTAAATAATTCAAATCCATTTACATCTAATACTTTACTAAATATTGTTAAACCTTCTGCTGATGTAAATTGAGAAAATACTAATTGTAATTGATTTTTATGTTTATTTATATTCTCTAATATTTTTTCAAATTTTGGTGAATACTGATTAAGTTTTAAATATGTATCTTTTGATATTTTATTAATATCTTTAATTACTGATTTATTTGATTTATATGATAATGCTTCTTCTGGTATTAAAAAATTACTTACTTGACGGGAATGAATTCTATATGAACTTGATGCCATGCCTTTATCATTAAATTGAACATATTCATCACTTTTTTTTCTAATTTTTCTTGCTTCTTCTTTTTTTTCAATTTCACGATATTCTAAATATTTTGCAAATTGTTCTTTACTCATATGAACTTTTTCTATTTTCATTGGTAATTCTAATGGAAAATCTGGTTTTTGTCCTTCAAAATATTCATCTCCATAATATGATATTAATCCAGTTATTCTATTTTGAAATTTTGATTTATTTTTAATTATATTATTTTCTTTATCTATAAAATATGTAATAAAATCTCTTATATTTTCAGGAAATAATTTTGAACCAGTAATCATATTAAAAGTGCATACTAATTCAAATGGATGATTTATTATAGGAGTTCCTGTTAAAAATATTAATTTAATATCTTTTGTTTTCATAATTTTATTATATAATTTAAGTCCATTTTTACTTCCATTTGTAATTGCATTACTTAAATTTTGAAATTCATCAATTACTAATATAGAATTTTCAAGAGATGACTCTTCTATTTTATCTGTTAATAATCCTAAATTTTTTTCAAATTCTATTTCTTCTGGAGTTTTATCGATTCTTCCAATTTGTTCAAACATATTTGATGCATTGGAACTAATAAATTTATAATTTTCTTTTACTATTTTATCACCTGAAATATTTTCAGACATTTTAATATATTTTTCTAAAGTTTCTGTAAAATTATTTTGTAAGCTTTTTGGTAATAAAATTATAGCTTTTCTGGATGGTTCTATTTTTCTATATGATTCAAGAATAGAAACTGCTAAAATTGTTTTTCCAAAACCCATTGAATGGAATACTAAAAGACCTCTTCTATTTTTATCAATCATAAATTTATTTATTATATATTGATGATAATGTAAGACTTCTTTTTTTTCATTAAATGGTAATTTTTTAAAATAAGATTCAAGTTCTATATTAAAATTAGTTGTTGGAATATTCATAATACCTATATTAATTTATTTATAATACTTCATTAATATTTGAATTCATTTAAATATAAAAATTGAATTTAAATATAATTAATAAGATGAAAATATTTATGAATATAATTGAATATGAATCTGCTGTATTTCATTTATCAATTTGGAATAATTCTATTGTTGAAAATTATATTAATATACCATTTGATTGTAAGATTGGTGGATATGAATTTGTTCATATTTATAAATATATTAAACCAGATTGGTACAATTCTGATATATATATATACAAAGAACCTTCAATTAATATATTTAAAATTCTAATAGATTATAAATTAAATGATATATTAAATTTAAGATATGAGTTTATTTATGATTTAATTAAATCTTTTAATATAAATACTTTTTATAAATTTATTAAAGATAATGGAAAAAATATAATAGTATTTTTATATCCATTTATAAATAAAAATATTATTATTTATGAATTTCAAGAGATTGTTGATTTACATAGATTATCTATTTGTTTAAAATCAGATAAATTAATTATAACATTTTATACAAAAATATCTTTATATAATGCTTCTAAAGTTATTGTAGATGAGTTAATTTTTAATTTTAATTATAATATGATATTTAATTTAGAAAAGTATTCTATTAATAAATTAGAATATTCAAATAAAACAACATCAAATAATTTAATGGATTTAAATATTAATACAATAAAAGAAATTAAGAATATGTGTAATTATTTAGGAGTTAATTTTATATTTAATAATATTATGGAATATCAAATATCAAATTGGGCTAATCCTGAAATAATTAAAGATATATTAAAAAATATATATTAGAAAAAAAGTAAGATATACAATTATTCAATATTATCAATAATTGTTTCTGGTTTAATTTCATGTAAAAAGTAAAAATATTTAATATTTGAATTTTTTTGACGTTCTTTTAATTCATAATAAATAAGACGATTTCTTATTTTTTTACATAATTCATCTATATTTGATTTGATATAATCTGAATCTTTTAATCCTAATTGTTTAGATATTTGTTTTAAAAATTGTTTTGATTTTGTTGAACAAACAGCACCTTTTTCTATTTGACGACTATCTTTATATTGTTTAATATTTTGAATTGGTGTTCTTAATTTAAATTTAACATTAAGACCTGATTTACTTTTATCATCATAACCAATAATTATTGAATTTTCTTTATATTGTTTTGTTTTTTCTAAATAACTCATATTATTATACCATTTTTCTGATTTATCTGGATTATAAAATTTAGGTGTATTTCCAATAAAATGTCCAACTGGTAAATAATTGGCAGGAACTTTTGTTTTAGTATTTTTTTTTCTTTTGGATCCTTCAAATAATTCTAAACTTTCTTTTATTTTACTATTAAAGTCATTTACCATTCCTGTAGAAATCCATTCTACTTTATCATGATTTATACTGGTTTTAATAAGATTAATTAATCCTGATGTAGATTTATCTGTATCTTTTTCTTCATTTAATTTTTCATTATAAGGTATAGCCCATTTTTTATAATTTTCAAATTCTTTATTAGATAATGTATGTGCCCATATTATTATTTTTCTTAAATCATAAAAATATAACATTTTAAAATAAAATAAATGATATGGTGATTTTGATTGTAATGGATTAGTCCAAATATTGAATATATATTCAATACATTCTTGTGCAAATTTTTTATGAAATGATGTTCCATAATCACAGAATGATAATTCTAAATTTCTAATATCTATATTTTCCCATTTCTTAATAAATTTATCTCTTTTTTCATAATAATTTGTTTTAGCATCATATAATAAATATTCTTGTATATTAATTGAAAAATCAGATAGAACTTGTTTAGTTCTAAATGGCATTTCTATATCAATTATAGGTTCTCCAGTTATATTAATTGGCATCATCATATAAAATTCACCAATATGAACAATTCCATATTTATTACCATTTAACATATAAATATATTTTTCTAAAGGATTAGTTAATTTTTTATATAATGATACATTAGAATCATTTATATTATTAATTATTGGTTCAATATATTTATCATTATCTTTAATTAAAAGTGCATCTAATGCTAAAATAAAATTATGTTCTGATATTAAGGACATATCTCGTTCAATAACATTTTTAATATTACGAACTGCATTTAATAAATCATTATATTTCCAAACAGGTGATTGCTCTATAAATATTTTTTTAATTATTAAACGAATATTATTAATTTCTTCTTGTCCATAATAGGCATTAAATGTATCTAAATTTAATTCTTCTAATTTATATTTTTTAGTAATTGATTTTTTATATGGTAAAATATCTAATTCATAATGTTGTTTTTTTTGTAATTCTGATTGTGGTTGAAAAATAATATCATAATTTATTTCTTTATCAATTGCTACTTCATGTAGTATTAATTCTAATTCTTGAATTGTTTTAAATGATTCTATTTTTTCTTTATATTTTTCTTCTTCATAACTTAATTTATTATTTGGTAATGTTGATGTATAAATAGAAATATTAACAAGGCGATTTTCTGGTGGTAATAATATATGACTATTTGTTCTAATTGCTCGTCCATTAATTTGTAGCATTGTTGGAATATTATCTGGTCTACCCATAATCATTAAATTTTGAACTGCAACTAAATTTATTGATTGTTTCATTATTTTTCCACCTACTAAAATCATTAAATGGTCACCCCATACATTATTTATAGAATTAAATGCATCAATATTTTGATTTATTACCTTACGATTTTCTTTACTATGAATTAATGTATATCTACAAGGCATATAATGATGATCATCATTTCCTCCATATGTAAAAAAATCTTTAGCAAATTCTGGTATAGCATCTAACATTTTTCCAATTAATTGTAATAATTCTAATCTTTCTAAATTTTTTACTTTACTTTTTGGTGATGCAAAATAATAATAATTTTTACTTAATGGAAATATTTTATATTCAGTTAATAATTTAATCCATTCTTTAACGTCTTGTCTAGTTCTTTGTAAAATCATATCTAATGGTTGGATATCTTTTTGTTCTACTAATATTTTTCCATTTTTAACATATTCTTCATTTGGTCCTAATTCATATGGATCAATTATAAATGATATTTTCATATTAGGTGTATTCATACTGTATTTTTTACATTTTACATTTTTAATATTTATAATTTCTAATGAATAATTTCTTTTAATTTTTTTTCCACCTATTATTAATTGTTCTTTAGAATGTTCTTTTCTTTTTTTTCCACAAATTGCACATCTTGTTCCATCTACACTATTTGCATTTTCACTAATAAAACCATTTGCTTTTAATATTTCACCTATAAATAAAACACCTGACATATGTATTACATTATGATAAATGAAAATCTTTCCTTTTTTATTAGAAACTAAATTAATTATATCTTTTACCATTTGATAATATTTAGAAGATATTTTATTTAAATGTCCATTTTCTAAATTTAGTATTTCTCCACTTAAAATATCATTTATCTCATCATAATTTAATTTAAATTTAGAACGCCATTGTGGTGATATATTTGAATATACTGAACGAATATCACCAGTTTTGTATAAACCAATTGATTTCCATTCATCTTTTTCACGAGGATCAGGTAATGCAAAATCAACTATATATTGTGAATCTGATGGTAATGTATTAGATTCTGAAAATGATGTTTTATAAGTATTATAATGAAATGATGACATTTCACAACGAATAAATTTTAAATAATTAATACCTGGAATTTTTTTACCTATAAAATTTTTTGCTGGAAAATATTTAGGGTCATTATTAGTAATAAAACTAATTCTTCCTTTTAATATATCATATAATTCTAATTTTTTAGATTCTATTAATTTTTCATCAGTTGTAAAGAAATCTGTTTTTTTATATTCTGGAAAATGTGTTTTTGGTGTTAATAAATTTAATAAATCTATTAATTCAGTTGGACTATTGTTAAATGGAGTTGCTGATAAAAATAATGCACGAATTGTATTATCATAATTTAATATTGTTTGTAATGCAACACCCCAATTATTTTTTTCAGCACTATTATAAACATCATGAATTTCATCACATATTAATAATGAATTGTTCATTTCTTCTAATAATTCTTTATTTAATACTATTTTATTTTCATTGATTAATTTCATTATTTCATTTTCTGGTAATGATGTAAGATTAATATCTTTATCACGAGATAAAAATAATCTATTTAATAATGATTTATATCCCATAAATTTAAAAAATCCATTACCTTGCCGATTAGATAATCTTTTATTAATTTTTATACGAAATTCATTAAGTTTTTCTATATCATATGAACTACCTTGGTGTATTAATTCTTTTAAATTATTCATAATTTGTAATTCTGATTCTGAAATAAAACCAAATTCAGGAAATTTGATAAGATCTGAACGAAATATATTTTCACTAAAACCTAAAATCCATACAGAACCTATTATATCTGAACCTGAATTTTGAATTTTATTATAATAATTAATAAATTTAAGTGCAATTGATAAAGACCCTATTGTTTTACCCATTCCTGGAGACCATTGCATAAATAATCTTGTATTTGGTGTATTTGGATTCATAAAATTTTCAACAAAATTTTGATAAGAATGTAATTTTAAACCATATTCTTTACCAATAAGATCCCGCACTAAAAATCTTGGAACTGTTTCTTCTTTTTTTAATTCATTTATATTTGAATATATAGCAAATTCTTTGCGATATTGAATATCATCAATAATATTTGGATCATTCTGTTCTAAATAAGCCATTATTTATATATATATATTTATAAAAATACCAATATATCTAGAAACAATATAATATTAATACTTAATTTATCAAAAAAAATTATTAATACTTAATTTATCACAAAATCATTATATCAAAAAATATTATTAATAATTATTTTTTTTTTATTTTTTTAAATATATATATATTAGTAAATTAAAAATGGATGAATCTAACCAATATGACCACTTATCAGGTGGAACTATTTTTAATATGACATTTAAAATGTCACCATTAAAATTTCTTTGGGCAGTAATTGTTGTTATTGTTATTTCTTTAATAATTGTAACAGTAGGTGGATTAATTATGTATGGATTAAAGTATTTTGAATTACCAAGAGCAGTTATTGGTCTTGTATCAATAGTAATTGGATTATTCTTTATTTATGCACCATATGACTATATCTATACTATGGGTTATACTAGTCGTAGATAATTGTTATTTATAATCAATAATTATTTTATTTTTTTTAATATATATTATGAGTGATAATAGTTCTTTATCAGGTGGAAATATTTTTAAAGGAGAACTTTATTTAAAACCTTTAAAATTTATATGGGCTGTATTAGTAGTTATATTTATAACACTATTAATTGGTGCAATTAGTGGTTTATTAATATATGGTATTATTTATTTTAAATTACCATATATATTACTTGGACTTATTTCATTTATAATGGGTATTGCAATAATGTATTTACCCTATGATTATATTTATTCAATGGGTTATGATGATGGTGTTAATAGTATATTAAAGACTAACTAAAATATTAAAATTGATTTTTTTTTATAATATAGAAAGAAATATTAATATAATATGACAGAACTTAAAAATTGGATTGATAATAAACATTATATTCAATCAAATAAAAATAAAAATTATTATGAAGTAGAACATTTATTAGATGAAACATATAATTATGTAGATAATGTACCTGGACTTAAAACATCCTTATATCATCATCAAAAAGTAATTGTTCGTGCTATGATTGATTTAGAAAATAATTGTAATTTTAATATTTTATCTGAATTAAAAAGTTATAATATTGAAGTAAATGCAGGTGTATTATCTGAAAAAGTTGGTTCGGGTAAAACATTTGATATTCTAGCACTTATTTTATTACAACCTATTCCAAAAGGATTAGGATATGATATTGAGCATATTTTACATAATCAATTACCAGAAAAAAAATATTCTAAAATAGGAATGGTTATAAAAAAAACATTTAGTTATATTCTTCGTCCAACAATTATATTTGTTGGTAATAGTGTAATACAACAATGGACAAATATTATTAAAACATTTACAAATTTAAAATTATTTGTAGTAATTGGTATTCGTGAATATCAAAAGTTAGTAAATATGATTTTAGATAAATCGGTTGAACAATTTGATATAATTTTAATTAAGAATGGAATCATTTCAAGACCAATATTACCTCCAAATAGTTATATGTTAAAAAGTAATAAAATTATAAATCCACATATTTATTCATTATTAGCAAATATTAAAGGTATATGTTGGTCTCGTGTAGTTATTGATGATTTTGATATTGTTCGTATAAAAGATACTTCATTAACTATTAATGCAATATTCACTTGGTATGTATCAAGCACTCGTAAAAATATGATAATTAAATCTCTTTCTAATTTTATAGATGTTGAACATTCAAATCTATCAGATTTATTATTATATGGAAATTTTCCAGTTTCTAATATGACTAACAATAATATTTTATTTTATAATTGTAATATTAGAAATCATCCAAAATTTATTGAAAAAACTAATGAATTAATTAATCCAACTTATTATGTTTATAAATTTAAAAATCCTAATGTTAAATTAATTAATATTATGAATGAATTAAATAATGAAATGAAAGAAGTTATTGAAATGATTAATGCAGATGCTATAGAAACTGCTGCAGAAAGATTAGGTATTAAAACAACTACAACTGCAGGAATATTTGAAAAAATATTAGGAGATCAATATGATACAATGGTATTTTTATGTAAAATTATAAAATTTATTAATGAACAAATTAGTAATGCAGATAAACGGGTCCCTTTACAAGATCAAGAAACTTATGGAATTCGTCGTTTAGAAAAGTTTGAACCGATTCTTAAACAATATCCAGATATTGATAAATTTTTAAATGAACAATTTAAAAAATATGAAGAACAAAAAAATAATGTTATGATTACATTAAATAGAATTAAGGATCATATTATGGAAGGAGAATGTCCAATATGTGCTTCTGATTTAAAAGAGGAATGTGATGGTAAAATAATTATTTTTAAATGTTGTAGTATTATAATGTGTGAACCATGTTGTTTTGAAACTATATTTCATAAAAATATTATAGCAAATTGTCCAAATTGCAGATCTAATATTAATATTAAAAATTTAATTTATATTAATAAAGAAATTAATTTAGATGAATTAGTTGATTATGTTAATAATGGAAATATAGAAAAACAAGAAATTAAAGATAATTTAAAAATAGTACCTATTAAAAAATCTAATTATAATAAATATGATGTTATTATTGATATTATTAGAGGAGAAGATATTCCTAACCGTATTCCAGTTAATGTAATTATACCACAATTAATGACTGGTAATAATGTTTTACCAGATCCTAAAATTAAGAAAATTTTAATATTTGCAAATTATGAAGAAACACTTAAAAAAATTCAAGAAAAATTTATAGAAGAGAAAATTTCATATGAACAATTAAATGGAACACAAAAAAAAATTAATGAAACAATAGATCGTTTTACAAATAGTGATAATCATAATATATTATTAATATGTGCTACAAAATATTGTGCTGGTTTAAATTTACAAATAGCAACAGATTTAATTTATGCACATCTAATTATGGATGAAAATATGGAAACTCAAATTGCAGGAAGATTAATTCGTCTTGGAAGAAAAACCAGTGCTACTTTTCATTATATTATGTTTGATAATGAATTTACTCAAAAAGTAGCAAGTGGGCGAATGAATAAAATTTAATATTATACTTTTTCAAAAACTAATTCAGTTTTACTATTATGTGGATTAAACATTAAAATAGCCTTAAATTTAAGATCCGATGCATATCCTATTTCATCTGTATTTTTCATAAATTCAAGTTTAGATAAATTAGGATATTGCTCTCTCTTTTCTTTTGTCAAACTAGGATCTTTTATATAAATATACATATTAAATGGTATATATTTATATTCAATAATATCTCCTTCTTTAATAGTTCTAAATATACTAAATACATTAACAATATTAGATACGTGTAAAAGTATAAATATAATACATATACTTATTACAACAACCATTATATAGGTAAATATTTTATAGAAATATTCTGTCTTTTCAGTTGGCATTAATAATATATATTTAATAAAATTCTTTTTTTTAATAAATTATGTTATTAAATATTTTAAAATATTAAACTATTCTCAATGTATTTTTGTTTACATTTTTCTTTAAACTTATTAGAATCATAAACTATTATTTTAAAATGATCATATTTACTTTTAATATAATCCAATAATTTTGTATTAATATGTGCTACAAAATATTGTGCTGGTTTAAATTTACAAATAGCAACAGATTTAATTTATGCACATCTAATTATGGATGAAAATATGGAAACTCAAATTGCAGGAAGATTAATTCGTTTTGGAAGAAAAACCAGTGCTACTTTTCATTATATTATGTTATGTTTAATAATGAATTTACTCAAAAAGTAGCAAGTGGTAAAATGCATAAAAATATATTTTTTAAATACTAATTTTTTTAGTTAATATATTAAATGTATTAAAGTTTAAGAGAATATGATTAGAAAATTTATATTGTATTATATATTCTATCATAATTATATATTAATGAATTTTCTATTTTTAATATTCTGTTTTTTTTAATTTTATTATAATATATGAAAAATAATAAAATTATTAATAATATAATTTTAATTATATATAAAAACACATTAGGTAAATAAATACCACCTGAAATTTTTTTTTGACTAATTATTGATTCATTAGGATTATTTATATGAACAAATTTATCATAATAAGAAGGATCCCATCCTGTTATATTATTAATAAATTTTTTATAGTCTTCCTCATTTGTTATTTTTATTATTGTACCTCTATTAATCTTTAATTGTTTTAATTCCTTGGTTCTACGAACAAATTTCTTATCTGTATAATCATAATCATAATTAATTATATACCACAAGAAAGGATGTGCATCTTTATTCAAATTTGAATTTGCTTTTTTTTCATCATCTTTTTCTTCTTCTTTAGTATTTAATACACTCCACCATTCTTTTGATAATTGTAAACTTAATTGTAATTTATGATAAAATTTAAAACGATGTATTAAATAACATGGTATAGAAAATTCAAATAACTTATAAAATGATTTATTAAATTTGTTTATTATATCTTTTTCAAGATGAATATTAAATATATCTTTAAAGTAGAATGTTGTTTTACTTATATATTCCTTTTCTGAAGAATCTACATCATTTAATAATAAATTAGCAAGTTCTTTAAATTTAGAATATGGATCATTAATCATATTTGTTGTGCAATGTCTTATAAAATTTGGTATGTTTGAAATTAAATAATTGTAATAAAAATATTTTATATAATAGTTAAATAATTCTTTTAATAATTGAATTTCCCATGTATCATTTAAATTTTCTTCTTCTTTTAACTTCTTTATACTTTTTAATATTATAGGAAGACTACAATATTTAATTAAATTATCTTCTATATCTTCTATATCTTTATTACATTTATATATTTTACATATAAATCCATCTTTATCAAATAATTTAGACATTACTCTAGAATTTTCTTTAACTACCCAATCTGAATATTTGGGATCTTCAATACCTATTCCAGGCGAATAATAACATAGATCTGTATAATTTAATCTATTACTTGTACCTGTAGATTTAAAATATGAATATTTCATTTTTCTAATACCTCTATAATAATTATCTTTTAGAATATCTATAATATAAAAAGGTCTATTATATTCATTTTCTCTATCTTTATATTCTATATCATATTTAGTTACTTCCACTTCATTCATTATTATATTAAATATAAAAAATATATTTTCATCCATAATTATTTCCATATAAATTTACATTGACGAATACAAAAATCCCAATCATAATAAGTATGAATAATATCAATAATATTTTTAGAAAAAATTTTATTTAAAATCAATAATAAATTATTTGCATATAATGTAATATATTGTTCTATTATTGGATTTTTAATTAATAAATTTTTAATATAAATTGTATTATTTAACCAATTTAATCCAGATAATCTGGCCATAATATCTAATGTAATATGTATATTAAATTTTAAAGGATATATATCTAAAGATGCTGTATTTAAATATCCGTCTGCACTAAATATAATAATAAATGTTGTATTTGAAATAATATTTTTAGATTCTATATTATATTTATTTTTTAAAATAGTTCCTCTAACAATAGAAACCATTTCATCACATGAAATTGATTTATATTGAATTGTATTATCATTATGTTTTGAAGCAACATTTGTTATTTTTGCAATATGTGTTTCACATGGTTTATACTTTAACCAATTTATTAAATTACTTATATTTGCAATCAAAAAAAGAGCATATATTTTATCTTTTTCATCATTATTAAGTAAATTATAATATTCAGGAGATGGTAAATATAAATTCATAATTAATCCAATTTGTTCACCATCTACATTTTTAAATAAAATTGGTAATTTATATTCATTCATTATATAGTATATATATATATTTTTATTTTTAATATTATGACATATAAACTATTAAGCATTTTTTTTCCATTTCCTGATTTAATTTCTATTATTATGGATTATAATAGTAAAACTAAAGAACAGTTATTAAAAGAAAGACTTCATATTGAAATGCGATATAAAAAAATAATAAAAGATATTAAATATATTTGTTTATTACATAATTTTTTTAATAAAAATATAACTATTAAAAATAAAATTAAGAATATAAATAATGATATAGAAATTCTTAAATCATATTCAATAAATATTTAATTACTTATTTTTTTTAATATTATACGAGAATATATTGGATGTGTTAAAATTTGATGTAATAATGCTAATTTATGATATGCATTATGATTTTGTTCAGTTGGATCTTGTTCATATAAATATATACTTATTAAATGATATATTTTCATTAACATTAACATTTTTTTTAAATATATTGGATTTTGCATATATTTATAATAAAATGCAAAGAACTCAGGATGTTCCATAATTGTTGCTAAATCACGAAATTCAGAATATTTATTATAAATATTTTTTCCTTTTTGTTCAGTAATTGTATTTAAATTATATTTTTCAATTAGTCCTTTACTTATTTTTTCAACTTTATTCATATGAGTAAATATTTTATCAAATTCATTTGAAGATTCAATTAATTTTCTAGAAGATGAATTCATTAGTATATTATATTTATATATAAATATAATATCATTAGTTTATTTTTTCATTTTCTTAATAATCCTTTTGCACGATAATATTCATCATTATCATATGCACGAGGTGTATCTGTTAAACTTGCTCTTTCTGGATTACGATGAACTAAACCAAATGATTCTGGATCACGATCAAAATGAAAAGGCATTTTTTTATAACTATTAACATAACCATATTTATCACGAAATGATCTATATTTATTAAAATCAAAATCTGCATAAACTTCTTGTTTTTTCCAGACATCTAAATGCTGATAATCTTCTGCTAACATATTATTTGGTGTTTTAGTCATTTGAATAATATTTCCATCATAATCAGATTTTGATAATTCTATTTTATTTTTCCATATATTATTAGGTAATATTTTTGATGTATTTTTTTCAATTACATATTCATTATTAACTAAATAATTATGTTCTTTTATAAAATTATTATTTAATCGTTGAACAGTATAATAAACATTTTCATTTTCTGAAGATAATGGTTGTTTCCAAATCCAATTAAACATTAAATTGGATATTTTACTTTTAAAAATAAAATAATCTGGTTTATTTTCTATTTTCATTAAATTATACATAAAAACAGACACCTGTGAAATATTAGTAGATGTTAAAAAAAACGCATTTACTTTTTTTTCTGGTATGATACTTTCTGCATTATTAATTTGTTTCCTTGTTAAAAATTGAAAAATTTGAGAAATAATCATAACTACTATATTATATATATATAATTTAATATAATTAAACAATATTTATTATTATAAATATAAAAATGATTTCAGTTAATGATATTGAAAAAGAATTAGATATTAAATTAACATCAAATCAAAAATTATATTTTCAAAACCGCCAATTTGATAAATATGTTTTACCTGCCTCAAATATACAAATATCTACATTACTTAATAAATTTAATCGTCCTGCTGTTTATTATAATTTATGTCAATTAATTTCTAAATTTAAAAAATCTTGGGATTTTGCTACATTTACATATTTCTTACTTAAAAATAAAAAATCTAAAGATTTTGAAATTTATGAAAAAATATTTCAAGATATTCCAAAAATATCTTCAGTTCGTGAATATTCTAAATCTTATGTTGCTGATTATTTAATTAATATATTTGATAATCTAAAATTATTACATCCAAAATCATTATTAGATATTGGTTGTGGTAATTGTATTATGACACGTGATTTAGGTATTGCATTAAATCTTAAAAAAGAAGATATTTATGGAGCAGATATTCC